>Ga0105239_10000185_pt1:0-90000 | contig 91126 bp, 86 predicted proteins | sample KBSC44metaG_FD_92761 | JGI IMG/M metagenome (GOLD analysis project Ga0105239, IMG submission 92761) | Corn rhizosphere microbial communities from Kellogg Biological Station, Michigan, USA - KBS C4-4 metaG | ecosystem: Host-associated > Plants > Roots > Rhizosphere > Soil | place... | reverse complement strand
CCGAGCGCAGGAGGTTGAGTGTGCCTGCGACATTGACACGGTAGTAGTCCAGCGGGATCTCACCGGACTCTCCCACGGCTTTGAGGGCCGCGAAGTGGATGACGCTGTCGATGTCTGGGTGTTTCTCAAAGACATGGTCGAGTGCTTTCTCTTCGGTGATGTCCAGGCAGTAGTAGTGGGGTCGTTTGCCGCAGATGAGCTCGATGCGGTTGAGGACTTCGGGGGATGAGTTGTAGAGGTTGTCGACGACGACGACTGAGTAGTTGGCTTCTAGCAGGGCGAGGGCTGTAAAGGAGCCAATGTAGCCCGTGCCACTGGAGGGGAGAGGTTAGTGGGGGAGAACATAGGTAGACAATGGAGGGCAGGTGAGTAGATACCCAGTGATAAGACAGGAGCCAGCCGACATGATAAGCAATGGACCTCTGGGTATGTATGGCCTAGGTACTGTGCTGGGTATGACCGTGGCGGTGGCTACCCGAGACCGGCGGTTTGCAGTTGGAAGAGCTTAGAGAATGTGGGAGGAGGTTTCCCTTTGGCGGGGCACAGAGGAGTAAAAATTGAAGATCCAGAGGTGGAGGCAAGGGATGCTATATAGTAAATATGCTAGAGGAGTACTGAGTATAGGACCTGGTATGCTCCTTCAGTGAGTCTCTTGACAATAACAGCTCGAAGGTGGCAGCAACCGACGATCCCTCTTCCCATATTTTCTTTGCCCAAGGATCGATCCTATTCTCGTATTCTGCCATTCAGCCGTCAATCAACGCAGCTTAGCGGCGGAGAACCAGGCAGGGATCCCATTGAGGCCCTTGCATTGTCCCCACCAACGACGAACAAGATTCATCATACCACAACTTTTTTCCCTACGAGCAAATTTTGGCTATTCTTCACTGCTCCGATATCCGAAGAGCTGCGGAATACTACTTAGCCACTGGTTCGACGATTGATATTATGCTTGAGACTGCTCTGACGATGGCGTGACAAACGTGCCACTTCCCATCAGTTCCTCCAGACAATTAGCCATGTCGAAATCTTCATCGGCCAAACGCCAAAAGCCCGCAACCCAAAATGCCTCCCGCGATGAACCTCGAATCACCGATCCCAGATTCGCAAACATCCAATCAGACCCTAGATTTCGTTTGCCTGGAAGGAAGAATAAAGTCAAACTAGACAAACGCTTCAGTCGAGTCCTGCAAGATGAAGACTTCACCAAGAGGGCAAAGGTCGATCGTTATGGTCGACCTCTCCAGAACAATGCTGAGCGATCTCGATTGAAGAGAAAATACGAGTTTGATGAGGACGATGAAGATGAAGACGACGAGCCGGATGACGACGACAAGGTCCAACGAGAATTGCAAAGAGTCGACAATTCTCGCGACCTGTTGCGGCAAGGTCGAGGCTCTGATGCATCTTCCGTAACCTCAGATGATACAGATGAGACTACTTCGAGTGAGGACGAGGAGGAGGAGGGCGCAGTCGACAATGAAGTAACAATTGGCGCAACCACTCAAAGCGACATTCCCATGGGAGAGGTCACCTCTCGTATCGCCATTGTCAATCTCGATTGGGACAATATCCGCGCCGCCGACATCATGGCCGTCATCAACAGTTTTCTTCCTGCGAATGGCTCCCTGTTGAAAGTATCCATCTACCCCAGCGAGTTCGGCAAGGAGCGTCTCGAGCGTGAAGAGATGGAAGGCCCACCCAAAGAAATCTTTGCGGCCAAGGGCAATGAGACGGATGACAATCCAGATGATGATAACGATAACGAAGACGATGAATCCGAGGCAGAGTCCAAGATCAAAGACTCCCTACTCGCCCCAGACGCCGGTGACGAATTCGACTCGGCTGCACTACGTCGCTACCAACTCGACCGCTTACGCTACTACTACTGTGTCTTGACATTCTCCTCACCTTCCGTTGCCGACCACGTTTATTCCGCAGTCGACGGCACCGAGTACCTGACCACGGCCAACTTCTTCGACCTACGATTCGTGCCCGACGAGACTGATTTCTCGTCAGACACTCCCAAAGAGGAATGCACGGTCATCCCAGACGACTACCGACCCAATGATTTTGTCACCGATGCACTACAACACAGTAAGGTCAGGTTGACATGGGATGCAGACGATGGAAGTCGAAAGGATACCATTGCAAGAGCATTCAGGGGCGGCAGAAAGGAAATCGATGAGAATGACTTGAAAGCATACCTCGCCTCCGACTCATCCACCGATGAGGAAGATGACGGAGCAGATGATCCTCAAGTAAATGGTGCAGGACTGACCAAGAAGGAGCTCGAAAGACAAAAGATGCGCGCCGCCCTTGGCCTCGCTCCTGAGCCCATCAAGAAATCCTCTTCCAAGGGCGATAAAAAGGAGAAAGCCCCCGTGGGGGACATACAGATCACATTCACATCCGGATTCTCAGCACCAACGGAGAACGACGAGGATGAGTCTTCCAAGAAGCAGCGGAAAACCAAGAGTGTATTTGAAAACTCGCCCGAGCCCGATGAAACCACAGTCGAGAAGTACGTGCGGAAGGAGCGCGAGAGAAAACAGCGCCGCAAGGACAAAGCCAAATCTAACAACAACAACCACAACCAAGCCAACGACGCAGCAGACGAACCCGACCAAGGAAATCAATCCGACCAGGACCAAGACCTAGGCTTCGACGACCCATTCTTCGCCTCCGCCGCCAACGAACCCTCCGCGCAAGAGGAAAAGGCCGCGAGCAACCGGCTCCGCAAGGAAGAGCGGCTGAAGAAGAAGAAAGAGCGCGAGGCAGAGGAAGAAGCCGAGAAGAAACAGCGCGCGGAGTTGGAACTTCTCATGGTTGACGACGACGCCGACGCCGGTGATGGCAACCCCGGCCGCAAAATCAGACACTTCGACATGAAAGAGATCGAGCGCGCAGAGAAGCTCGCCCGCAAGAAAGGGAGGTCGAAGAATAAAAAGCCAAAGGGCGGGAAAGCCACAGATGCAGACGACGCGGAAGACGCCTTCAAAGTCGACACGTCGGATCCGCGCTTCGCCCGTCTCTTCGACAGCCACGAGTACGCGATCGACCCGACGAATCCGCGCTTCAAGGCCACGAAGGGCATGCGCGAGGTCTTGGACGAGGGGAGGCGGCGGAGGGACAGGGAACACGAGTCCAAGACGAAGCAGGCTGCCGTCCCCGAGGAGCTGCAAAGTGGCGCTGGCGCACGAGGCAAAGATGGAAAGAAGAAGAATAAGGCCAGTGTGTCTGAGGTTGGAAAGTATGTGCCTCTTGATGGTGGTGCCGAGGATGTTAAGGATCTGGTTGCGAAGATCAAGTCGCGCAATAAATAAATACATACAATGCTGTAGCCTGTAGTCCGATGGAAGTGATGGCAGAATGTTCCATCATACCAATCAATACCGGGAAGAATGAAGACAAATTCAAAAGTCAGACCCATTACGGATGCCACAATTAATATAATTATTCGATACGCTGTCCCGGATATGCATGCCCCAGTCAGCTGAATTTCCACTGTGGTATATGCTAATTATTAATACTACTCGGTCGATATATTGGGTATCGTCTGATCATACTAGATAGACAGTGCATGAACTGATTGATGGGTTTCCGTCCATCCCTGGAGAATCAGTCTCGCTAACAGTAGTACCACTTACAACTACCCATATACCATTATCGTACGAAGTATCTTCCTTCGTATAGTTCTACTCACATCAAACCGGCCCCGCAAACTACGTTACGCATGAGAAATAGATCGACGTGGAAAAGAATGACCGGAGGTTCTTTTTTATCGACTGAGGTGCGTGTACGCGTGTGTGCCCCTGTGTGTGTGCTGTGGGACCTGCGTCTGCAAGCATTCATGCTTGCTTGCGTGGTCGCTAAACGGAAAACTCGCTCAACTCAACTCGACGGTAACAGTACACTGGCACCTAACTAGTATGTGCCTGGCGCGCTCAACGTACAAACAAACATAGATACCAGGTAGCTCAGCTACCGAACCTGGCCTGGCTGCTCACAGACCAACTCTTCCTTGCTCTATCGAATCCCCTTTTGTCCTGCACGGCCTGTCCGGGGGAAGGTCAAAGACCGAAAGGGGTCTTGTCGCAAATGGAAATCCATCGATTCGTCCAAATCACTTCACTTCCGCTAACCTTCCCTTCGACAGAGGTACCTGCTTCGTCCGAGTATGTCGCTGCGCTGAGGCCAAACTCTAAAATCGTCCCTTGTTTTGTCAAAATAAATTCGTGAACTGTGCTTGCGTTCGAGGTGGCTCGAGTTTTTCCGTTCATCCACAAAATTCGTCCATTTCCTTCCAGCTGAATGTGTCCGCAAAATTTCATCCGCCAAACCCTGCCTAGGTCCTCAATATCTGACCCTAGGAGGCTGGCTGCGCTCACTGTCAGGCCTTTGAAATCAAATCAATGCAGCCTGTCGCCACGTTAAAATGTGCGTGGACATTCCTCAGCTGCTCTCAATAGAGAGGCCCTACCCAGTCGCTTCAGAAGGGCATCATCTGAATGAGGGCATTCCTCCTGGCCCACCACCTCCACTCAATCCAACACCCCTTCCACCCATGTCCCCGTGCATTTCCATGAATCCACCTCTGACCCCTTGGGGGAGTTCTCCCTGGAATCTTGTGGGATAGTTCGCTCCCGGAGCACCAGGGAATCCGGGCGGTGGCGGCGGGTTCATGAATACAGGCGGGGGACCTATGCCCGGAGGAAAATTCGGTATTCCTGTAGCGGACTGCGACTCTCCTGTGTACTTGCGCTGTGGAGGTGGGCGTTGTGGTTGCTGTTGCCGCGGGATAATTTGTTGATTTGGTAATTGCTGTGGTTGGCCATATGGCCCAGGCGGCATGCGACCTGGTACACGACCTGGCATGCGACCTGGCATGGCAGCAAATCCAGGATGTAGAGGTGGTTGACGCGGAGGTTGTTGCTGCGGCTGCGGTTGAGGCTGTTGGGGTGGCCAACTAGGATTAGGTCGAGCTATTTGGTCAAATCCAGGAGGTCTTTGGAGACTTGGATGGACGCCCTGTGGCTGGCCAGATTGCATCATTCGTTGTTGCCCTTGAGCTTGACTACGTAAGAGTGCCAGCAATGCGTCATTGTTGTAGGGGGCCTGTGAACCGTTGCTGGGCCGTCCGGAGAGGGGTTCACGTGGTCCCTGTTCATACATTGGAACGGAAACGGGAGATGCATCAAACATTGATCGAGATGAATCTCTGGGCCGTCCCGAGAGAGGTTCACGTGGTCCCTGTTCATTCTGGTACATTGACACAGGTGATGTGTCATTGTTAAAGGGGAGCTGTGAACCAGTGGTGGGTCTTGTTGAGAGTTGTTCCCGTGGTCCCTGTTCGTAAATTGGAACGGGAGCGGGGGATGCATCAAACATTGACCGAGCTGCATCTCGTCTTGGATTGATCGCTTGACTTTGGCCTTGGCCCTGGCCTTGGGAAATACCCTGGCCTCGAGGTGGCCCTTGTCTGGTATTTGGATCTGGTGCGCCATACATATTCCCTGCAGAGCTCAGGTCCGAGTGCTGATGCAGTGGAGGGGGTTGCGGCATAGGAGCAAGATTTGCTTGTCGGAGGAGGTTCAATAACACTTCATCCTTATTGATGCTCGGCTGTCGGGCTGTATGGGAAGGTTGCTCGACTGGAGATTTCGTATCTGGATATCTCTCCTGAGACGGTCCTGAAGGGCCTGACAATCCCTCCGGCGGGTAACCCACATTTTGATTTCCCAGAAATGACATCAAGTTGGAAGAAGATGAAGGTCCAGCGTCGCCTTCCATTTTTGCTTGAGTGTCGCTGGCATATAGTGGGGTTCTGGGTTTTGGCTGTTCCTGGGGTCGAGTTTGATGTGTAGGATTGTTGCCTCTTGTTTGTAACATCTCAAGGATTCGTGCAAATCCGGCTTGATCAGCATCCATAGAGTTACTGCCTGGCATTTGCGCAGATGATGGTCTTTCGGTTGCTACTGGTGCAGGGGTTTCCAATGGTTTGCTCTGCTCAGCAGCTGGACTGAACAAGGAGGCGAAACGAGTCTTGGTTCCTGCCTTGCCAGGACCAGGCTTCTGGCCAACAGTTTTCTGCTCATATCTAGCGAAAAACTTGTCCATTGAATCATCGGGCTCTTGCGATACAGCCTTCTGTGAAGTCTTCTCTTCAACTATTCCTCCAGGTGAATCGCTGATTGCAGCCTCTAGTGGTTCTTGTGGTTCTTGTGGGGCGGAGCCAGCCTTCATTTTGTCTTTCCAACGTTGAAAATCCTCCTGAGTATGGGCTTGGAATGGTTCTTCAGGTTCCGTCGAGTCCATCCACTCAGGATCAGCCTCAGGTTTGATCGATCGATCCCAATCACGATCCCAATCGCGATCTCTTGCTCGGGTTCGCCAGTCGGGCGTCTTGTCGGACTCCCGTCTAGTCTCTTCCAATACCTCTCCGGTATCCTTTCTGAACCAAGATTGTGACATCTTTGCCCTAGACATTGGGGCACGTCTGAATCCCGCACGGGAGTCTTCTAGCGGTTGATCATCCTCCAACTCTTGCTGTTCATTCTTTTCTCTTCCCCATCTCAACTTGCGGTCGGGGTCTCGACGAGAGTCTAAAGCCTGTTCGTCACTCTCACGTCGATTATGACGACCATTTGTTTGCGTATTTCTTCGTTCTTGTGTTCTGGGCTCTGTTGAGTCGCCTGTTTTCGGTTTATCTTCGGTGGAATCCAAGGTTTGGCCTGTAGCACTCGTACGAGCATTGGAAGAAGCGAAGGAACGGCGAGGAGGACCAAGTACTATTCGGTCAGGGTCTGTATACAGATGTTAGCCAAGGTGTGGTGCACATGTATGACCTGGTAAAATGTACCAGTTGTTGTTCGTCGCTGTCCTTCGGAGAGCGTAGGTCTTTTCTGAAAAGCATCAGTTGTGGTTGACAAGACTTGGTCGTCTAACTTGGTTCGTGTAGGGTGTCTTCTCGCCGCTGTCTCATGTGTTCTATCAAAAATTAGCCACAAGGGTGAACTCAGGTAGATGATGTGGCAGTTTCGTACCCCATCCACTCCTCTGTGGGAGGGAGATTTGGTGGTTTGCATATTAATGGTGAGGCGCGTAATTTTAACAAGTCTTCAACAGAGTATTTGCCAGACATGATTAAGGTTGTGGTGTTGCGATTGCATTGGTAGGATTACTCAGTGTGTATGGAGTTCCTAGGGAGGTATTATGGAGTCCTGATAGCGAAGCTGGGCCTATCACCGCATGGGCGACAATCTCAAGACTGAATGGGCCAAGAACAGGCTCGCTGGTCAGGCACAAGACTTCTTGTGTCTCAAGCACAGAGATACGTAGGCAGGGTCTGGGGCCGTGTGCAGGCTGAATTGGGTCGTAACTGGGAGAGGTGACGCTGGTAAGGCAAAGACAAGTGACCACTGGCCACTAACCAGCCGCAGTGTCGCTTTTGATGCAGAGTTGGAAATGGTATAAAGAGGTGGAGGTGACGGCGCAGGGGAGAGGTGTTGTTAAACAGAGGAATATCTCGCAGTTTGTATGTTTGTATATCAAGAACCAAGCGAGATGAAATACTACCACAGGTACCCTGGTAATAGGTGGAATGGTGGCGCTTCAAGTTCAAGTTACGGGCAAAAACGAGTCTGAGGTGACAGGTCGGGTCTGTATCGTTCGAGTTCTGTGTCCTGTGGTCTTCAACGGCCAGGCAAGTTTCACACTTCGCTACCAAGACTGGCATGATCCAATTGGCTCCACAAGCATTTGCCGCTTGCCGCCTTAGCGCCTTGCCGCTGCAGATTTGTCCCCTTTAGGCAACTGAGCCCTGCGGCCTCGGGAAAATCTATTTTCCATTTCACGGGCAGATGGCACGGCGGAGTACTAAAAGTACTATGTATTCTATCCAACTTCACGATTGAACATTTGATATCACCGATTCACCCTGTGATGCCGGAACAGCACTCTGCCCAAGTCGAGGCGGGCTTTCCCAGGGATCAAAGTGAAGATGGAGGTGCCTGGCCCCTGGCCCCCAGCAGATCTGGAGAGCATTCAAGGTCAAGCGTCTCGTCGAGCCTCGTGGGCGCATCCCAAAATGACCACTCCGCGCTCTATGGCTTCACTCCTACTATAAACAGACTCCCATAATCTCACATGAGACCATTCACCCACCTCAACCAGGTAGTAGCTTGTCTACGGAGATGGCTATAAAAAGCCCCAGGTTTCTCCCTGCCTAGACGACTTAACTTCCTTTCCATCCCTACACCTTAGATACCTAATTATCTAGCTTTCTCTACAGATCATATCTATTTTGTCAAAAGAATTGATTGAATAACCATCCAGATCAACCCACACTAACATCAAAACAAACCTCAGGATGGCCCAACCGCCGTAAGTTTGACCCTCCACCCACGACTCCAAGTTCTCCCTATCATTTGGACTAAACACTCTTCTCAAATCTCAGAAGATCATTCTGGGCCCATAACGGCCAGGGTTGGGTGTTGTTGACAGAGGATCCAGCCGCCCTTGGACCCTACGTCCCTGCCGGTTGGACTGTCCCACCAGGGACAGGGCATCCGCAAGCCGTTCCAAACCAAGGACAAGGGCCACCGAACGCTCCGGCACAGGCCCAGGGTGGTCCACCGCAGCAGCCTCCGGTAAGTGCAGGCAGGTGCACAGTCTACCTGAATTGGAATGGATATTGTTGGGTCCCTGCGGGTTGAAATGGGCTTGATGGCCACTACGATGACTATAGAAATGCAGGAGAGAACTAGGCGGTAAGTCCGCGAGTGATTGCTTACCTGTATGAACGCTTAGAAGTGCGGTGTCGGCGAAGCTGTGAGTACAAGTGGCCTACACAGGACGTGGGTTTCCAGATGTCAGTGCATCCTATGCCTGGGCTGCCTTGGTCCTGACTCCTTTACCAAGAAAGGGGCAGCACCGGGTCACAACTAGGGGGCCACAGCCTTGTTCCAAACTCAACCCTGATTTCCAAAATGATGGTACAGCCTCCTGGGCCCGCCTCCCACACTGGCCTCCGCTTTAGATACAGTACTTTCTTCCAACTTCTCACTTCTTCGTGCCTGGCTCTACCATAGACCGTTAAACCGCTAAACCCAACATCTTCAACCCGGGCATACCTCCTCGACTCAAAAGTGTCCTCGTCCTCGCCCTCGTCCTCACATGACACGACATGGAAGCAAAGCGATTCCAGCGATGAATCATCAGGATACGATTCGACTCACTCCGCGATGCATAGCAATCCTAAACAAAGGGGAAGCGCTTCACCCCCGTGCCACCGTGATTCGTCACCGAAGCCATATACATTATTTTCACCATACCAATCCAAGGGTCTAAACAAAGGAAATCAGAGGGTCCAACTCCAGCCGATATCCCGTCAACTCCCAGCCTCGTGAGTATATGTCATCATATGACGTGGGAATACACGCTTCATGACAAGTCCATATCACGGAAACCAGCGCAAGGCAAAGGGGGCCTCACTGAATCTGGCACGTATATGACTTTTTTTTCGCATCAAGAGCCTCACCGGCTTCGAATCACGAATGAAACCATCACCGACGAACGACGAGTCACGCCAGAGAAGGTACAAATATCGGTTTGTTGGCTTCTTTGATCGTCGCTTCCTTCCTTCCTTCCTTCTTCTTCCGTCGTTTTCTGATCAGCTCGTTTACTCTCCTACATCCAAGAATCTGAAGCCTCGTTTGTACGTATGTACATGACCCATGAGTCAGTCCAGGACCTTGCCTGTCTAGCTAAAACTCCGTGAGAACGTCCCTAGTTCCGATAAACCCCCCTTCCCATCTGTGATCCATCGCATAGGAGACAGCAGTTCAAGACCCTCGATACCAAACACGAACGCACCGGTATCAGAGAAAACGGAAGGCTAAGGAGGCTCTAAGACGCAGGTCTTCCAGCCGCAAGAGCAAAACAGTATCCTTACCGCATCAAGATTCAAACCCGACCTCTCTCCACTACCGCCACCACCACCACCAGCAACCTCAACTCAAAGAAGACAAGATGTCATCATCACACACCTACCACAACTTCGAAGCACTCTCGTACGTGCGCGACACGACGATCACGCACATGCTGCCCGAGTCCGCGCAAAAATCCGCCGGCGGCATCGGGATGCCCAGGGCCATGCCTATGATCAATTTCCCAGGCTTTCCAGCACACGCACACGCACACCAGCCGTCTGCGCTCTCCAACCTCTTCGGTGCCGGCCCTGGAAACACGACGAACATGTACGGCGGCACGCTGATTGCGCCGTCGTATTCGACGGCGCTGACGCACCAGCAGATGCACCAGGGGTGTTGTTTGTGCGGGAGCGGGAGCGGCAGTGGGAATGGGAGTGCCTATCCTCCAGGCCTAGGACAGGAGCAGGGGCACGGGCAGGGGCAAGGGAAGATCATCGCTCCTCCTGCTCCTCCTCCTCCTCCACCGGTGCTGGATCAGCCGGGAGATAAGTACATAATATCTCCCGCTAGTCGGCCGGTTATTCCGCCGGGGAGGGATGCCATTTCGTTGGGGTGTGTTAAGCAGGTTTGATTGATTGACTGGCTGGTTAGCCTGATTTGGCCAGCTGGTCGACGGTTAAACGCTTGCATAATTGGTGCTTACCGCTTCCTGCTGCTGAGGGTGTTTTGCTGCGGATCCGTTGCTGTGCTGCTTTGCAAAGCGCGTGTGTATTGGAGGTTAGCGAGTGGGAAGGGTCCGAGGTGGGCATGAATGGCGATCAGTACAGGTATTTAGTTACTTGAGCCAGGGAGCCCGACGTGGTGACGATAGCGGCGATGATGACGATGGGCAGATAGAACCAGGGTCACTCAAAGTGGACAGACAGCACCACATTTTGTATAGATTGAAGTTATGCAAATATTGTGTATCATTGACTATTTCTTTTTCATGTCGCAAGGTTTCATCGCTGGGTTATTGACCATAGCACATACTGCCGCCAACCCGGCCTCCATCCAAATTTCCCCTTTCTTGAAGTTGTCAGATCACTCGCCAAGTGAGCTGGTTTGAATTTGTGTTCTCATGTCACAGCTTGGGCTGGTGGATAATCTAACCCAACATCTCCACGTCCAAGCCGATCGCCCTCATGAACAAGTTGACGTTGCCCAACCTCACGCTAGACATCTCAGCAGGGAGTGCTCTACTTTGGAGGACTGTTTCCATAACTCGGTCCTTGACTCCAATGACCAATCTCTGCTGCTGTTCAGGACTGGCGCCAATGCCGACGGCAGCAAGGAATTGCCAAATGTACATGTCATCTCCAGAATTGACTGGGCCAGGGAATATTGTGGCTAGGATCGGCTCCAAGTGGTCAAATAGTCGATTGTACAAAGCTGTCCATTGTTGCCAGGCTGGATCAGAAACCGTCCCACTTTCTTTGACCAACTCTGCTCGACTCAACAACATGGTCAACATGCCAAGGCCGATCTTGGTGTGGACAACAGTGGCAAGATTTGTATGGTCGATCAAAAGACCAAGCAGACCGATAACAATGTTGATCGGTGCCTCGCTAACATACCCCAACAAACACGGCATCACAGCCTGCGAAAATAGTTCAATGGCCTCTCGAACTTGTGGGGCGGGTTGTGATTCTCCTGCAGCAAGTTGTGCTTCTCTGATTACATCCAGTTGATCAAGATGAACCACAATCATGGTTAGAATGGTCACTCGCTGCTCTTGGTCGATTTGATGGAAGACACGAGGGATTGCCTTTTTGCCCTTGGCAAATGCCAAAAATGCGATGAAAGGATGAACAACCGTGGAGCCTGGTACTATAGGGTCAAGTACCTTCAAGCTTTGCCACAAGGCAGTATTGAGCTCCTGCAACTTTTGTCTCCACTCAACGTGAGCTTGTACCGAATCTGCATCACCCTCCGTGGGAGGAGGTGGCATTTGCCGTTCATTGTCTTCCAAACGCATCAAAATGGTGTAAACGGCTTCAATGTTCTTGAGGATGGCTTTGCGATCACTTGGGCTTACATTGTTTACATCTTTTTTACCGGTTGCTGGTCGGCCGTCAGCGCCCTCCTGCCTCTTGATATTCAGGAGTGGCTTGGGGGTCTTGGCGTTGCTAAATGAAATCTTGCCTAAGCTCCCCTCAATAACGAGTTGCTTATTTTTCGGCTTCAGTTTAGCAGCTTCCACTGCACGTTGAACTTGTTGTTGCATCCGTTGCATGTGGTTATCACCATTCACATTTTGTCTTCTGCCACGACTCCCGGTCTGCAACAAATATGTCTGGGCGAAGTGTCCTAGAGGTTGAGTTGGGTGTTGCCTTGGAGCGCCGCGGATCTGGCTGTAAACTTGATAATAAAAATCCTCATTGAGAGCGGTTTCAGCACTGGAATCCGCCGAGGCCCCCGTCACCGTAACAAGTTGTTGTAGCTGTATGCGAGTGATGAAGTTCTTGTCCTGGGGTGTCATGAGTCCATTTCCTTTTGACAGGAGGAAGATCTTGTGGTTTCTCTTTGCCCTTTTCGCATCCTCTTCCAAATAAGCTTTGCGCTGAGCTTCCGACAGTTCCGCGAGGTTGGGAGGTTTAGAAGCAGCTAGAGGGCCGCTGGGTGGACCAAGTGGCTGACCAACATTTTGAGTTCTGTCGAGACTTGGCTGTGGAGAATGTCGAGGTCGGTTGGGATTTTGAAGTATTTGAAGAGGGTGCTGGCCTCCACGAGACTGTGATGGTTGAGACGGAGCGCGATTGTGTCGCTGTGGGCTTTGAGAAGTGGGTGGCTGCTGCGGAGGGGGCGCTTGTCGCAAAGAGGGTGCAGGTTGGGGTGGGATTGGTTGATATTGAGGTTGTGGTGGTAGCTGGGCATGTTGCATTGGAAATGGGTAGGGTTGTGGTGTCGGATATGGAAACTGCCGAGCCTGCGACTGGGCAAGTAGGGCAGTTTCAACCTCATCGAGACTCAGCATTGGTTGTGGAGGACGAGGGGCACTCTGGCTCTGAGCAGCGGGTGGATCATTCGGGCGAGCAGTACTGATCCTAGCCTCTTCGGCATGTGATTGGGTTGGATGTTGAGATTTCGATGCCCAAGCCCCTGATTTTGCCTGAATATCTGGGATATATCCAGGATCTTGATACTTCTCATAGCCTGACCTCTTTGGTTTTTGAGTGAGGTGAGTTGGAGGGGGTTGGTGATGTTGGAGATTATAGCGCAGATGCTCTTCATTTATGGCACCGGCGACTTGGGCAGTGTTTCCGAAGAAGTCGAATTCTTTGCTTGGAGCACCAGGGCCAGTTGTAGGATCGGCGCCTCCTCCAAAAGTATCATCGTTCTGATCGTCACCTGTTTCCTGGAGCTGATCTCCTAGCCCATCGTAGGTATCTTCGAAATCGAGGCTGCATTTGCTTAGATTAGTGGGAGCCTCCAAGATGACAAATTTACATACATCTCCTCTTCAGTGTTTTGGAAAGCCTGCAATTTCCGAGCCTTTGCAACCTCGGTGAACGGATTGGAATGCTCGAATATCCCCTTGTTGTTGGCAGCAGAACGGTCCCTAGGAAGGGAAGTATCGAAGCCGAAGAAAGACATGTTGTATGTAGTGAATGGAAGTAAAGGACAGGAAGGCAGGAGGATTTGCGATAGATGTTTTGTAAGATATTCTGTATAATAGATCGATTGATCAAAGGGATCAAGGTCGTGGCGGTACCCCACTCAAAGATTGGTCAGGATTCAGAGTGAGGATGGGGGTTTGCATGATCCCACGAGGAAAGATGAGAGCTCCCAGGGTCGGGAGGGGGGATGAGTACTTCTACTGGGGATGAAGGAGCTCCGAGGGAAGGGTACTGAGAGAGGACAAAGAGGATGAAGTGAAGTTTGTCGAGGATTGTGTACGTTAACCTGGAGTTTGAATCGATGAAGTCACGTTCCTCCGATTTGTGTGCGACTGCGGCACCTGCGTAGAGTTTGTTCAAATGACCTGTCAGTCAAAAACCCCCTCAACGCGCTAGATCCGCGTCTAAGTATCGTCTCAGGCGTCTAAGGTCTCAAGCCGCCATTGGCCCATCTGCCGCTTACCCAATGCCTTAAAAGGGGCCGAGGGGCTGCCTGACAGCTGACGCTCTAGGCTCCCTAGGCGTCGACTTCTAGGGCCTCGGGCCTCAAGAGGGTGCCTATGGTGCCTAGAATAGGGGTTTTCCCGAGTGCCCATTCCGCCCATCTGTGCACCGTTTAAGTTCTGGCCCCTGGGCTCCCTGATGAGTTTGCAACTTGCACATCGCAAGCCGTGGCTGAGGTGAACAAGGCGCTCAGTTGCCAGTGGTTGGAATCCATGCCATGGCCTCGTCGGTGTATCCACATCCTCAACCTGAATTCCACCTGAATTGCACTCGAATGGTCCCCGTTTCCAACTCAGGGGTCCAAAATAAGACCACGGGCTCACGCCTCACCACTTACCACTTGCAAGCCAATTGTGCAACTCAAACCTCACCAACCAGAAAACAACAACACGGCAAGCCATCTCTGTGTAAATACGGACTACATTTTCCGTGGAAGCCAGCAATCATAGACTCGTGCTTGGAGGTGAGTTTGAGGCCCATCCCACGTATTGCGTAGGGACGAGTCCGTAGTCCGTAACTCGTTGGCTGCCCCTGCGCCTGCGCCTGTGCCTGCGCCCGCTTGCGCGTCGTCCTCCTTTTCACTGGACAATAATTTGAGGGCCACCTGTATTTACTACAACTAGACTCAGTCCTGCGGACTCCTACAAGCTTGATTCCTTGTCTCATCCTACTCATCCTACAACTTGTGTTCACCCTGATTGTTTCTTTTCATTCTTTGTCTCTTTCTTCTAATGGTCCATTCTGGCCCTGGTTTCGATCCTGTCATCCCTTCTTTGCCATAAAGGCGTTCGTGTTCGGTCGTCTTTGTGCCACCACGAGCGCCCTGTTTGCTGATCTCACTCCCTCACTCCCCATCAGCCGGTGAATGGCTGCTGCGGCCTCCTCGAGTTCATAGTTGCGTTTATTCAAATAGCTCTCATCGGAGGCGAGATCGAAGACTCATTTCTCACCCCCTTGCGCTCTAGGTCTGTGAGACCAGCCAATTCCACAATGGCGACTGGTTCTGGAAGATATCTTCGCTACATCCTCTTCGCTTTCTTTGTGAGTGCTCAATACTGTCAACTCGATGGGAAATACAGAGGGATCTCGACTAACAAGAAAAGGGCGTACTCATACTCTACTTCATCTCCACATCCTCATTGCCTGCCTACACTCCATCCTTAGCTGAAGCAGCGGGCAGACTGTCCTGGCAAGATACAAAAGCCCCAAAAGCCCCAACGACACCACCAGCAGCTGAGCAGCCACTGTCCAATCCCAGTGAAATTACGGATGGAAAACCCCGGAAGCCTGAAAATCCTCAAGCAGGTACCTCCCCGTTACCAAGCTTCACTCCTGCGACCCCTATGGAACTTTCGCCCGCTGCGCCTGGGGAGCGCGTCAATGCTACTTTCATTACCCTAGCGAGAAATTCAGATGTTTGGGAGATCGCCCGCTCCATCAGACAAGTTGAAGACAGATTCAACAGGAATTATAATTACGATTGGGTCTTTTTGAACGACAAGCCATTCGATGACCAATTCATCCAGATCACCACTTCTCTGGTCTCTGGCAAGACCCACTATGGACAGATCCCCGTCGAACATTGGTCTTTTCCCTCATGGATCGATCAGAAAAAGGCCGAAGCAGTTCGTGAAGATATGCGCAGGCGGAAGATCATCTATGGCGACTCAGTCAGCTATCGACACATGTGCAGGTTCGAGTCTGGATTCTTCTTTCGCCACCCTCTTTTGAAGCAGTTCGAATACTACTGGCGAGTCGAGCCGAGTGTCGAACTCTTCTGCGACATTCATTATGACCCTTTCAAATATATGAAGGACAACAAGAAGAAGTACAGCTTCGTCCTCAGTTTATATGAGTATGTCGAGACTATTCCCACCCTGTGGGAAAGTACCAAGAAGTTCATCAAGGCCCATCCCGAGCATATCCACCCTGACAATTCGATGGCCTTCTTGAGCGACGATGGAGGCGACACGTATAACAAGTGCCATTTCGTAAGTCCTTTCACTGACCTGTTCCCTTCTCATCGCTAATCGTCCTTCGTGCATCAGTGGAGCAATTTCGAGATTGGAAATCTCGACTGGCTTCGCAGTCAGGCCTATATCGACTTTTTCGAGTCTTTGGATAAAGACGGTGGCTTCTTCTATGAACGCTGGGGTGATGCTCCCGTTCACTCAATCGCCGCGAGTCTCCTCCTTCCGAAGGACGATATTCACTTTTTCAACGACATTGCTTACTATCACGTTCCGTTCACGCATTGTCCAACGGGTGACGACCTTCGCTTGAAACTTCGATGCCACTGCAACCCCGCCGACAACTTTGATTGGAAAGGTTACAGTTGTACCTCTCGATTCTTCGATCTTAATAAATTAGCCAGACCACCGGGCTGGGAGGGTCAAGTATGACTAGCCGACCGTCCCAAGCCGGTGCTCAAGAAATTCGGTGTCGAATTGGACTGGGAAATTTTGAAGTACTCTGTCATTTCGTTCACTGTTTCGTTGACCACCTTGTTGATTCTCCTACGAATACCCAAGACCAGACGTAAGATTTTGGCATGGGCCGAAAGGTTGGCTGAATGGCACGAACGGGGCACTCGAACGGCCAACTAGTGCGGAGCCGATCAGTAAAAAGTGGGGAGGCGATGAATTATATATACTACGAGGACTTCGGGGGGAGAACAAGGCTGAATCTCGGTTGTCTGTTCCGGAGATGGTCACCACCCCATTCCAGCTCGAATGAGAGGTGCCACAACTTTTTGCACGACCTGGAGCATTATCATGGAGTTCATTGGTTGGGCGTCACCCCGCCCTGGCAAAAACATTTGGCTGCCCGGGCAGTGGTGGCTTCACAGAGATGCGAATTTTTCTCAATGATCCGAACTTTCTCGGATATTCAAACCGCTGTACAGTACAAAAAGGAAGATAAACTTGCATATCTACAGAGGTTGGAGGTGCCCTAGGTAGCTAACGATGAACATTGGAAAATACCATTCGACGCCGATTTGTTTGATCTACCGATCTCCTTGGTTTCCCCTGTCGATTCGATTCGATGTACTCCATACTCCGTACTTCCTACTTCTAGCAATTCAAGAACTTTCCATCCCTTCGCATCTTACAAGTGGCACTGTATCTGATCCAATCCTTCCCCCCAAACCCCTACTTGTGACACAGTACGTAAGAATCGGCTGCGATCCCCACGAGTTGCCTACGGACATTTGACATGTCTTCAGCGAGAAGAGAAGAGAAAAGCGCTCCCTCAAAAGGCGGTGATGCGTTTCTGTCCTGAAATGACATTCTGCGCGTGCTTCTGGACCGTGTCGGACCTCATGAAGGAGCAGGCCTCAGACTCCAGGTGGTTGAACAACGCAGCCAAGGTGATGAACTGCTTCCCACACTTGGAAGGCACGTTTGGGCAGCGGTAGACCTTCTGCTTGTGGACCGGCGAGTTCAAGTGTGCGTTGAGAGCCTGGACGGTGTTGAAGTCTCTGTGGCATAGATAGCACTCCCAATAGGCGCCGTTGAATGCAAGCGAGGTTGCCGAATACGTGGTGGTCTCTTGATTGTGCCATGCGATTTGCTTGTTGGTGATCACGCCCTGGGGATCACGCTCGCGCACGAACTGGAGGATGGTCTCACGGTTCAACTGGGGTGCCTTGGAGCAAGAGCCTCTCTCGAGGTGGTGGGCGAGCCCGCTTGCGGTGGTGTATGTTTCCTTGCAGAATGGGCAGCTGACATTGCTTCCACGGTGGACTTTGGAGTTGAGATGCTATCATAGCCAAGGGGCGTGAGCATTGGGCATCCCATTCCTATTTACTGAAAGGGCAAGCGCGTGCTTTGAGACTTACCATGCGGAGATTATTCTCGTTGTTGAAAATACGGCCACAAGGCTGGCAATGGTTCTTGTAGTGAGCCTTGTCGCCCATGTGCTGATTTGCTTGTGCCTGGGTATGGAATTTCTTGTCGCACGTTTCACAGGGGATCTTGGGGGCCCAGTGACTGGTGGCGTTCATATGCTGCTCCGCTGCCCGTTCCGAACGAAATTCCTTGTTGCAGGTCTCGCATTCAAATGTTGGTGCCCAGTGGTCTAGAGCGTTCATGTGCATGTTGCAAGCACGCTGCGTTCGAAACACCCGATCACAGGTTTCACATTCTGGCCAGTGACCATCGACGTCCATATGGGAGTCACAGTCATCCTGGTCGTAGAAACACTGCGTGCAAGTCTCACACTCGTACTCGTAGTCGGACATCTTGGACGACTGAGAGTCAAGAGGGCGAGTTATTTTGCACTTGGGACAGGTGGTCGAAGGTGGGGAGATGGAAACTTGAACCCAGAGGGTGAGGTCGAAAGAAGAATGTGATGGGAAAGGGTGGATTCAATAATAACGGAGAAGCTAGGACCAGGGACCCTCAATTGGTTGTTGAACAAATGCTAAACTCGCCACTCCGTACTGCCTGCCAAAGCCGCCTTATATGAGAACCAAGAGTCACGCAAAAATGGTAAATGTAATGTACATAGGCTTACGACTCTAAAACTCAATGCATATGATTTCAATATATATACAGGTCGCCGGGCCCACTAAAGCACTTCTCTTTGTCTCAGTGTCAGCAAAGACCCAGAAGACGCCGTCGTTATCCTAATGAGAAACGTTGCATACTGTACCACGGGGATGTTACAGGGGGCCAGGGGACTAACATTCCATTTGCCATGGGGAACAATTGAACTGAGCCTTTCCCCCCTTTCTCTCCCTTTAAGTTCTCTCCTTTTAAGTTCTTATTTTATACGGTTTCCCGGTTAGCGCAGGCAGGACTCGAATCTGAATTGAATTACTGCTTGGTAAATGAGTCGACTCATGAGTCGACTCAGTCATGACTCTGCCTCTGACTCTAACTTGCAAGGCTGTGGTTGCGTTCCTCCGTACGGAGTACTAGTGCGAGGCTGACAGTTAACGGGGGGAGGCAAGCGAGCTAACCCTGTAGGTACATAGGTACGAGGGTCGAGCGGCATCTAGCCTTAGCTGCTACTAGTTGGAGCCTCGTGAGCGCGATATCACTCAGACAGGTATAGATATTATATGGCAGATATATGCTTGACCTATCTGTGCATGCGAATGAATGACCCTCCTGCAACCTAGAAACTCCATGTTAAAGCTATTTGGCATGTATCTAGGGGCGTACTTGAATATGAGTGACCACTCTAAGGAGCTAGAAGTAGGAGGTGTGATTGGTGGCTGACACCAAGAAGATCGAGGGCTCAGGGGATCCACGGCATCACTGCCTTTAAGCCTGTGGGCTCCCACACGGTGACATGAATCCTACACGGCTTTGCACGTTGTACGCCGCTCCTGTTGTGGTAAATAACAGCCGACCACTTTACAAATCATGAGCACCCAGATCATTCTTCATCGAGACCAGCATGGACGGATGTTCAGGCTTGAAGCCGAGTCGTGCTGCGCGATCACCCCGCACAAGCATGTTCCCGGCCAGGAGATATTTGGCCTCGCCTTCGCCGGCTTCGTCAATCGATATCCTTCTTGGCTCCGGGGAGGAAACGAGCCCCTTGGCGTACAGGATGGGTGCCAAAGCTTTGCCAAAGTCCCGCCAGTTGAGTTTCTCGCCGTGTAGGATGTAGTACCTCGAGTAAGCGTCGCCGGTTGGCTGTTCGGTTCCCGCCATCCTGACGATTTTCTGGATGAAAGGAATCGTATCTTCAACGTGCACGGCGCCCAACACGGCGGTACCCTCACCGATGTAGGGGACAAAACCGAGGCCTTTTGCCAGTCCAGTCAGGATGGAGTATCCGACACCCAAGGTGGCGGAGGAACCCAGGACATTCTGGCCGTGCGTGACCGCGAGACAAACAATGTATGTGATGATCTTTCCGCGTTGACCGGCCTCCAGAATAGGAGTATCGGTGGGGCCGTTGAACATGCTTCGATTGATAGCTCTGATGTCTTCTTCGTTGTCATCCTGCCGTTGTTTGAGCGAGGCCCTCTCGGTTCATGGAATCATGCAGACTTACATTCCAAATTTTACTCTCCGGGTTGAAATTCCCGGTTGTGCCGAGGTCGATAAAGTTTCCTATTCCACTGAGATGGACAAGAGCACCCTTAGAGGTCTCGGGTCTCTCTTCCATGCCTGATATGATTGTTTCGACGAAGCCACCGTCAAATGATGTTGCCGCGTTGATCACGATATCGTGGTCCTTGGACAGTGAGCGGACCAAGTCCTTCTGTGAGAACTCCCCGTGTACAATGCGGTCAGCGCGCACTGTCTCCGTGAAATAGTCATCGACAGAAGCATTGCGGTAGAAGACGGTAAGCGGCCAATCGGGGTGAGCCTCTTTAAGTGCAGCCGCCAGACGTGCTTTGAGACATGGGTCAGCACCAGTGGCACGCTCTTGTCCAGTAAACTTACCTCCAACTAGGCCTGTGGCCCCGAAGAGAAGGATTGAAGGCATGCTGTTAGTCGAAAATGGATTGTGTTCCTAGCGATGTCTTGAGCAGAAACTGAATGGTGTGTCGAAGCATGGAAGGCCATGTTGCAAATGGCACGACCCAGCGTTATATACGTCGACTTGCATACTTTGCGTGGAAGCTGAGTTGCTGTTGAAGAGTGCTGCGGCAGTCCATAGTGCCCCGACCTTTCGTAAGCCCTTGGCTCTGCTGGGTGCAGGATGCTCTGACCTTTCGTAAGCTGTTCCCTTCGTCGGGTGCGGGTGCTGGGTGCCCCGACCTTTCGTAAGCCGCTCCCTCTGTTGGCTGTTGGGTGCTAGGGATCTGTCAAGATTACCATACGAGAGTTTGCTGCCCGGCCCCTGTCCCTGGGCAAACTCTTGGAGCTGAGTTTGATGACGTCGTGGCGCATTCAATTGTCTGATTGATAAGGCTGGCCCCCTGTCCACTTGCCCGTTGCGGGATTTGCGGCGGAGGCTGAACCAACCCGGATAGGCGGAATTGCTAATTAATAATAACCGCTCAGAAGCCAATCCAAAAACTGATGCCAAACGGACGGTACAATGATTGGGTATAAACTACAAAGGCGATGAGGCGATCAACTAATTACATGTGGCCTGCCCAGCGATTGCGGGCTTGCGGGATCACTTATTAGCAACATGTCAAGCTTTTCACTATCTGGACGTCGGATCTCTAAAGCGTACTCCCATGCTTAAACTGTGCTGCCAGGTTGAAATTTCTTGTGCATATTCCTCGGCGACGGTAGCCCGCCGTCGATTTACCTCCTCTTGTGCAGCCATGCGAGTGAACCTTGATCCCCTTGGCTGCTTCAAGTGGGAGCCTCGTGAGCGTGATATCATGTATACAAGTAGATAGCAGATATATCTCTGCATGCGAATGAGTGAACACTTCTACCGTTTAAAGCCATATGATATCGACCGAGGTATGTATACATGGAGGTGAATGACTACTTCGAAAAGCTAGACGTCACCTATAGAACGTGATTGTTGATACAAAGGAACTTCCCTCCTCCTATCCGCCCCCTGCCCTTCTCGAGTCACATAGGTATACATACTCAATCCTCTACTAAGCTTGTGCTATGGTGTACCATCTCGCGTACATACCAAGGACACATTGGAATGACGATCGCAAGACGCAGAACTTTCGACAACATTCTGGCTATTCTTCGTTCTTTGAAGGTCCGTCGGGCTCTGTCTGTCCTTCAGGCCGGGTTACCATTTCAAGGCGAGATGTGGTATGGCATCTTTCACCGCTTGATTCTCCCCCAGTGTACCGTGTTCTGGAACGCTCCTGTCAACTAGCATGTCCCTAGTAAGTAAGACACTGTTACAAGGTCTCCCTCCCTATTCACCCCACCAGGGTTTTGCTCGAGTTTCCTCTAGGCCAGTAGCATGGGGTTTAGTCTAGTATGGTGCAGGATATATAGATCGACTTATCGGCTGCTTCGGCCGCGGGTGGTTGCAAAGAGAAAAATGTAATTCGTATGGTTGTTCGGGACCTCGTGCTTTGATATTAGGGTTATACCCCTCCGAGCAGTTTAAAAATTCAGAGTGCCATTGTAGACTGGGTGCGCTTCTTGTCGATCATGAGTGCCACTAAGAGGTCTTTGGTTTCTTCGTGCCGTACTTCGAACGGCTTGTTGCACGGTTGTGGACACCAGCCTATACAGAAGAACACGGTAGCTTATTAGCTTGAAATCCAATGGTAGTTTGCATGCGACGAGTTTGCACTGTAGAATCAAGCTTTCAGTGGAGGATAGGCATTTGCAAGGAGGCAAAGCAGAAAATAAACAAGGGGGGAAAGCTCACCAAATCCAAATGCCCTCTAATAAGATGATAACCAACACCAGGACAATCCTGAGCTCTCCCACCGCGCACGAGGACAACACTATGCTGCTGCACGTTGTGACCCTCGCCGGGGATATAAGCACTGATAATCTTGCCCGAGGTCAATCTGACCTTTGCGGTCTTGCGCTGGCCGGAATTTGGCTTCTTGGGCTTCGTGATGCCCACTTTCAGACACACACCTTTCATCTCAGGGCGGTTCCGCAATGCAGGCGAGTCCTGTCGGCGTGCTTTCTTGGGCTTGCGGCCGTGACATCGGACCTGGTTCAGTGTTGTGGAGAGGGTGGGTGAGGTCGTGAATGTGCGTTTCGATGCGCTGGCTGCGAGGAACTGGACGTTGGGCTTGCGGGTGAGGGAGCTTACTTTGAAGGCGAGGGTTGAGGTTGTTGTGCTGGTAGTGGAAGTTGTACATGGACGGGCAAGGCTCCGGAGCGCGTGCAGCGCGAAGCGGGAGGGAACGAGCTGCATCTTTTCTAGATGTAGCGGGATAGACGGGTTGGTGATGGTGGTGATCCGTACAGGGTGAGTGGCATTGAATCGAAGCTCCGAAAAGTTGCAGGACGTGAAAGAGGCACGCCAAGAAATAATTATTGGCGATATGCTTCACCGTATGTTTAGCCTTGTCCAGCCTTGTCTCGGATCGGAGCGAGGAGCGGAATGGTCTGGAAAAACAGCCAGATCATCCGAAATACGATTTTATTGAATGTACACTATGGATGAATGAAAGGAGTAAACATGTTTAATACTTCTACATCCCATGTACGCTTTCATTTTGCGGAATAGATATATCTCTCCTTCTCAATCACAATCTATTGACGACCCCATAATCACCCACTAGACATTTGTGGCACCACCCTCACAGTCTGGTATCGTGACGCAAATCTTTGAAGAACCAAATCTCATCCAAAAGACTTCCATCTTTAGGTGAAAAGCCGTATTCACGGATATAGGCTATCTGCCTGTATCCGAGCCGAGGGTAGACATGTTCAGCATCGGTACCAACGGTAGTATCTAGAAGGAGATTCCATCTCCCGAGATCCCATGCAACGTCTTCCAACTTTTTCATTACAGCTCTAGCGATCCCCTTCTTTCGGTGAAAGGGGGAAGTAAAGAGTTTCCCCACCAGTCCTCGGAACGGTCCTGTCTGACTAAACGGCGTTGCGAGCATGACCACGCCAGAGACCTCGAGCTCAGATGCTGTAGATGTGGCCGATGCTGGGATAATTGGCCAAGGCTTGCCCTCCTCAGAGAAAGGGATCTTGATGTCTTTGTCCGCATCGGATCGAGGTGTTCGACTGCTCACTTCAGAGAGGGAAATAATGATCTGCTTCTCTGCTGAGGTGACCTCTGCAACGCGGGCTTCCCACCATTTGTATATTTGGGGGTAGTTGAGCGGCGGCATGAAGGTCGCCATGGTGTTGTCGTTGACAATGCAAGCTGTATGTACCTGTACGAGGCCGTCGATGATTATTGGGAGGCACGGTGTGTCAGGTGTGACGAGCATAACGCCGGAGGAGAGAGCCATTGTTCTTGTAGCAAGATCAAGAGAAGGGAGTAGGATGTCTCCAGGTTCCCTCGCTGTCAGTGTAGGAGGTTGGAAGAAATCAAGTCGTGCTCTCGATGGTTATATTGACACTTTGCGCTTCACTGCTGTCTAACGACAAGGGGTTGAGGATTCAAGTCAAGTCAGGTTGAGTGTTCGAGCATCTGAGGTCGGATTCATAACGAATGGCACCCAGCAAGAGAATAAATACCTTTCATTTATCGTGTTCTTACTGACCTCGGAGACATTGGAAGATTATCAAGCGAGTCAGCTGGTCAGATCCTCCGCCCGGTGAGCATGATCCTAGATTGGCAAGGCGGTCATAGCATGGGCTGACTTGTAGCCACGGGTCTAGTATGGAGAAATGGAGTGTTGAAGTTTCCCAATATCCTACGGCACGGAATTTGTGGCTCGGCAAGGCTTGCAGGATTTGAATGAAGCTCCCGTGTCCTGGGCGGCCAATGAGGGTTCGTCCAGCCCAGACGCGGTGGACACGTTCCAGGCAGCCGTGCAGTATTAGCGCGAATCACCACTGTCCGCATTCGGATGGTTTGAATTTTGGTTTGGTCACGTGTTTGGCCATGTCCCGATCTTGATATTGCCCCTGACTACTCCGTATATTCGATACTCCAGCCTCATCAGCAGCCTAGAGAGGTATTGAAACCCCATGGTGGTCTTCTTGGGTTACATCGAACAAGTCCCAACATTTCCCTTCGCTTTCAAGGGTGGCAACTCTTCATCCTCAAGAAACTCGGTGCTTCAGCTTGTCCTGTCAAGGGTTACATAATTTCACCCGACACTCAGCCTTGACCCTTGGGTTGGCCTGAGGATTGCTGTTGATGATCTCGGTGGTATTCTTGTCCCTCAATCTCATCGTCGCCATCACGTTCGAATCAACCCGGGTCTGACAATAACACGCTCCGCACAGTCGCCGCTCGCCTGCCGTTCCCTGATCCGATAGTTTCCCCTATCCCTCTCTCTTACCAGTAACCTCTTCCACAGCCCCCGTGGAATGCTACTACTCGTCACCACCAAGTGCGCAACGTTGTTGCCAGCTGAACCGGGCTTTTCAACCTTGACCCGCAGTAAGTAGTCAAGTTTCTTGATGCAATAGGTCTTTTGGTCCTCTAGCTCCCAGTCAGTCTGCGCCGAAAGTGTTGTTGTCGTCATTGTTGTCATCGAGGCAGCATGGGTGCTGATGAAATTGTTACTGGCAGTCATGGGTTGTCCCTCACGCTGACTGGGGCTCATTTCTGTCACCAGCGCCTGACTCGCATTCTGCCATGCTCGCTGCATGCCCCGACACTTCACATGGTTCGTCTCGAGACATTTTGGCGTGACGTAGGCAAAGGTAGCGCAATCTTCAGCATCGGCTATGATTTGTGCCCAACAGGTCTGTGCTTTGCAGGGAATCTTCAGGCCTCGTTCGATGTCACCTTCTTGAGGCCAGGCGATTGCTAGAGTGTCATTCCGACGGTCCGGACCCGTGTGCCGGAGTTGTTCCAGGATTGCGCGGATGAGAGCGAGCACGTAAAGTTGATGCGAGGGCGGAAGGGTGCGGAGCCACTCAAAAAGATTCCCCTGGCTAAAGGCATGTATGATATTATGACTGTTGACACGTTCTTCCCAGGTGTCTTGCTCGAGGGGGTTGACGAATGTTGGAAGAAGATCTCTCACCAGCTCGCGAAGGGACACTCGGCGAGCCACGCTTGTACAGAAACTGACTTGTAGTCCCCAGCTCTGTTCGAGAAAATGGACCAAGTGCCAGTCAGAGCGTTGAAGGCTGCGTTGTTTGAGCGTGACTCCCGGAATTTTATTCCAAGTCTGACTGTAGGTTCCTGTAAGATATTGGCCCCCTTGGAACCCAGCTTGTCTTTCTCGAGCTTCCCAGAAGACTCCATCCCGCCGGCTCTTCTAAAACCTGGAGACAGGGGACTATTTGCCAGCCTTATGGTCCCGCCAAGCCACGCCCAGGATGTACTTACTCATGACTCTAGTCAAATAGCATGTGGGTGGCATGGATGAGGAAGCAGTGGGATGCTCAGGCGTGAAAATGAAAGTGGAATTGTGAGTGGTCAATCTTGGGAATAAGATATCGCTATTTATATCTACATGATCTTGAATCACCTCATGCTAAGCCCAATTGAGCAGGCGGTGCCTCATAACTCCGAGCTTGGTGTCTCCGTCTACTCCGTCCCACATGCAGAACGGAGTATAGTTTGGTTAACTGCCAGTGGAATATGCTCCTTACTACAGCCTTGCTTATTAATTCGCACATATCAAAGCCCGAAAGCCGAGACCATGTCAACCCAGGGTGATAACTCCCCCTATATACGATAACTGGATGTTTGTAAGTTATGTGATGGGAGCGAGATTACAAATCGCCATTAGGCAGCCTGATAAGCAAATGCCTGGGCCATTTCAGGACTGTATCTTGCATAAAGCATCCTTATTTTCAGCCTACATAACCAAGGACTCGACTCTGGACGGTTCGAACTCATCTAAAGCATCATCCAACTGGTAGACGCACCTCTTTAGAAGATGGCAGGCTTCAGCCCTGATGATATGAGCCGCTTTGACGATTTCGATATCTTCACCACTCCTTACAAGCAAATTGGAGATCACAACATATCACTCAATGTACTCTACGCAAAAGGATTCTCGTCCACTAGCACCTCAGCACAGCCTATCATAATACGCTTCCATGGAGGTGGCCTGGTTGCTGCCGATAGCCTCTTTCCCGACTTCTTTGGCTACTGGTTGTTGGACCTTGCGAAGAAGCACAGAGCGATCATAGTCACTCCAAACCATCGCCTTCTGCCAGAAGCAAATGCGACCGACATTCTCGAAGACCTCGACGACTTTTGGACATGGGTTCAATCATCTTTGCCTGATTTCTTGAGGGCTAAGTCTCAGGACAAGGTTAATTGCGACCTTAAGCGTATTCTGATCGCCGGGGAGAGTGCAGGAGGATACCTTGGCCTACAGCTGGCACTTACCCATCCTAACGAGATACGGACTTTCTTGCTTCAATATCCAATGATAGACATGAAGAGTCGATGGTTTACAGAGAGCTTCGAAAAACCATTATTCGGAGCCCCTCAGCTACCAAGGACAATTATTGATGACCATCTGGTGAAAGTCAAGGCTCGAGAAGCCGCCACGGGGAATCACAAAATAGTGGAGTCATCAGATCCAAGGTTTGAACGAGGGCCATTGATGTTGTGTATGATCCAACAAGGGGTATATAATGATTACTTCGACGTCAAAAAGCCAATCCTATTTCCTATAGAGCGTTTAGAAAATGGGGAGCGGCTGCCATCAGCTGGCGGTCTGATCTGGCACGGAAAAGAAGACAGTGCAGTGCCGGTGGAGGGCAGCGTTCGTTTCAGTGAGGCGGTCAAGAAACACTGTTCAGATGTCAATTTTAGTCTTCTCGTGAGGCCAGGAGATCATGGATTTGACATTGACGCTAGACTAAACGATGCATGGGTTGAGGAGGCATTGAAACCATATGTCACAGCCTGGCTGGTTTAGCGAATAATCCTTACCTGTGTATTGCCAGCTCATCTTTGCCGTGTCAGATGGTTTCAACTCGTTAAGTGGTTCATTCAAGCATTCGCCAGAGAGGCACACTAGGCCACCAACAATTATGAATTAGGGATTGATCCACATTGAGGCTTAACAAAGCTGACAAGTTATTACGTAGTCAATCAGAGCCATGAGTGGCTGTAATACTGCTGATCTACCGACTAGTCATCCCTTCTCCGAACCTAAATCCGGATGCTCGACCAACCCCCCTGATTGCAGACGTGCTTTTCTGCCAGCTGAAGGTTGAATACGACGTATGAGAGCTTCGAACACTTTCATCGTTAGCGAACTGGGTTGCCTGGCGCAAATCCCCGGGGTGCAAACGGACCAGTTACCAAATCAAGCATCTCCGAACAAGTTGATATATTGGGACAGCTCTATCCCCAGATCGTCTCGATTCGCTTATTCTCGCTTCCAGGCGTCCCATGCCGATCTTGTGTCGCAGCACTCGACGCTCATATACCGGGACAATGTTTTTATTTAAAAACGCACTTAGAGACAATGTTGACGGGAGAGCTCTTTTTCCTTCATCCACCACTCACTCGTACAGAAATCAGGCAAGCAAACAACCATGGCAGGAATAGGGCTCGTCCTTGAGGCTGCATATTCCCATAAACCACTGTCACTTATACTGGTTGCGTTCACCACGGTCGTCTATGTCATCACATATCGCATATTCTTCCATCCACTATCTCGCTACCCTGGGCCGTTCCTTGGCAAGTTTACAGATTTCTATTCTTTCTATGGGGTCTACAAACATTACCGCACCAAGCTCCAGTACGAATTTCTACAGAAGTATGGAAGCCCGGTACGGTTCTCAACCAATGAGCTGGTGTTCTGTGACGTGACCACCGTGGGTGAAATATACGGTCAAAGTTCCACCATGCCGGAAAAGGAGAGAACGGTCATCGAGGCCCTGAGTGCTACAGGAGAATCAAGCCTTTTGAACACCGTGGATAGAGTCAAGCATGGCCGAATACGTCGACTTTTGTCGCATGGATTCTCATTGCGGACTCTGTTGGACTCTGAACATATCATTGCCGAGAAAGTTGAGCTTTATGTCGATCTGACCTTCCCCAGTAACGGTGGTGATCCAACAGGACCACGGGATATTTATAGAAAAACCCATGAACTGCTCTTGGATATTATCAGCCAGCTGAGCTTTGATCAGTCCTTCAACTGTCTCGGTGACGAGAAGTCCACCGCTCTGCGAGATGTGGATTCATTTGGGAGGGTGGTACCCCCTCAGGCCTTCTTTCCGGGATTTCGATATTTGCCCTTTGAAAGCATTCGGGAAGGATTTCGAGGCGTTTCCCGACTTGAAGTGTTTGCAAGGAACTGTGTCACTAAATATATGGAAAAGGCCAAGGCTGGCTCAGTTTCAGACTCAATTTTGACCAATATGTTCAATGCCCACGACGAGGAATCAGGTTCAAAGCTTACCATAGGGGAGATCATCGAGAACACTATCATCTTCCTGGTTGCTGGAACGAGCACAGCAGCGGTGACTGTTATATACCTGATATGGGAGTGCGGTCGAAGGCCTGAAGTGATGAGCAAATTGACCAAGGAAGTCAGAGCAGCGTTCCCTGATCCCAAACAAATGCCTACTTACGCTGAAGCATCCAAACTAGTAAGTAAGCCCCTATGAAGTTTTCAGCTCGGACTGACCTGTTTTCTACCCAGAAATACCTGTCCAATGTAGTTGATGAAACGCTACGACTCTGGGGACCCCTCAACACCGGCACACCTCGAACCTCCTTAGGTCGCACGATTGGTGGGGATTATTTCCCTGCTGGCGTGGGCATTTCCAATAATTCTTACGCCACAGCCAGAGATCCAAATGTGTTTCCAAATCCAAGTGAATATGAGCCCGATAGGTGGAACAATACCTCAGCGGAAATGAGGTTAATGGCAAGACCATTCAGCATCGGACCTAGGAATTGTATCGGGCGGCATCTCGCTCTCATGGAAGTCTATGTGACTGTCGCGAGGGTATTCCAACTATTTGACATAACAACAGATCCCAGTATGACTGAGGAAAAGATGAGGCTGAAAGATCAGGGTGTGTTTTCACCTTGGGATGAGACTTTGCTAGTGTGGGCGAAACGAGTAAGCAGTTGAACACTCTGCGACTAACTGAGGGTGCTCTGCATGATTAGTACTGGATTCCGTAACACGCATTCTTCTGAAAGGGCAACAGCACGTATCAAGTTGTCCAAGACGATAGCAATATGAGTAAGGCTGAGCTTTGCAATGTGAGGAGATTTGAGAAGGCTGAAGATTCTGTGGAGACGTGGAGTTCGGTGCTTGGCGAGACTTGGCGAGACTTGGCGAGAAGTCGATGACGTCGGTGGTTGATGATCGTCGCTCCCGTGACCAAAACGTTCTGCTGCATACGTGGCGGCCACTCGATCACATCTTAGATTAGCCGTCCCAACCAACATTGAAATCGTGCACATTGATCTATCTCTGTGGGGGAAGAGCTCACCTAACGATTACCATCACAATGATAATCTACGTGGCAACGTGATGCCTCTTGCAAAACTTCGGATTCGCAGTTTGCACGGCGTCATTCAGCCATGTCCGACACCTTCGGCGATATCATCAACGGCGCTGCCGGCACGGCCCAGGGCAGGGAGGGAACAACAGTTCAGACCCTCGTCATCTCACTTGCCGCCGGTATCGTCCTGTTCGTCGTACAATTCGGGGCATTCTTGATCGTCCGGAACTACCTTTGGGCCAAACGAATATATCAGCCAAGATCTTTCCTGATACCCTCCAAGGACAGGGTCAAACCACCGCCCAACAGTCCTTTCAGATGGCTTTGGCTGTTGTTGAAGACCCCGAACTCCTTAGTCTTGCGTAAGGCGGGCATGGATGCCTATTTCTTTGTCCGATATTTGGGGATGTGTTTGAAGATGTTCTGCCCTATGGCTCTCATCATCCTGCCTATCCTCATTCCAATCAATTATGTTGATGGGAAAGGCACTAACACCATCGGCAACACTCGCTACAATGTCACCGGCCTAGACACACTTGCATGGTCTAATGTGGCGCCACAGCACACCCAGCGATACTGGGCACATCTGGTCTTAGCGGTCTGTGCCATTGTCTGGGCTTGTTATTTATTTTACCACGAATTGCTGCATTATGTTATCAAGAAGCAAGAGTATCTTGGTAGTCGAATCCATCGACTAAAAGCTTCGAGCACGACAGTTCTTATTATGGACATACCCAAGGAGTTGTGTACCACCGAGGCATTGATGGAACTCTATGACGATTTTCCTGGTGGCGTACGAAGAATATGGCTGAATCGTGACTTTGAGTCACTCGTCAACAAGGATAAACTGCGGAGAGAGTATGAGGACCGATTGGAGAATGCCGAAACCAATCTCATCCGCACAGTGCTCAAGAAACGTCGGAAGAACGGAAAGGAAATCAACAATACAGACTCAAACAAGATGTCGATACTAAAACAGAATCCATCATCCGCAAGCCATGCGCGTAGCCAGCCTCAAGCCGACGAGGAAACACAAATATTCAAGATTACAACCCAGGCGTCTTGCGAAATTGATCTTCAGCATGACATGACTACAAATGCAATGTGGACTAAGTTTATCAAGCCGAAGCAACGAGAAAAAATGCGAATTCCTCGGCCGAACCACCAACTTGTTTGCAAAATTCCCCTTGTGGGTCGGTTTTTCTCATTGAAGGTGGACACTATTTATTACTGTCGCCGCGAACTTGCGCGCCTAAATCGAGAGATGGAGGCAGATATCGAAGAAGCGGATGGTTGCCCGCAAAACGGATCGGCATTCATCCAGTTCAACACTCAGAAAGCGGCGCACATGGCCTGTCAAGCGGTCGCCAACACAATGCCGGGGCGTATGGCTGAACGGCTTGTGGAGATATCACCAGCAGACATCAACTGGCCAGCGCTAAACTACACTCGGCACAACAAAGCTGTACGACTCATCATATTTGCCATACTGTTCGCTGTCCTGTTGTTCGTGTTTGGTCTGATATCATTCTTTACTGGGCTTCTTTCTAGAGTGTCAACACTAGCCGGGTCAACTTCATGGTTGCGCTGGATAAGCACACTACCTCGCTGGCTCCTGTCTTTCATACAAGGTACTCTACCCCCGGTGATCCTTGTGGTCCTCCTGAGTGGCCCGACGCCAATTATCCTACGCGCTATGACAAACAGTACTCGTGGGGCCACAACAGGCTCTGGGGGCGAGCGTTCCCTTCAGCTCTGGTACTTCATCCTGCTCGTATTCGAAGTCTTTATCATCCCGACCATCTCATCCGGGCTCACTAGTATTGTGCAGGAACTCATCCACAACACAGCTTCCGTTCCCCAGATTCTGGCCACAAATCTGCCAACAGCGGCGAACTACTATTTCTCATTCTTGGTTCTTCAAGCTCTATCAATCAGCTCCAGCTCCATCCTGCAGACAATCCGTCTGTTCAACTTCTACGTCCTCGCGAGTGTAAATACTCCTGATGACGTGTTTGCCAAATTGAGCTTCACCTGGAGGACGAGAATCGGATCCAACATTCCCTGGTACACGACATTCGCGGTCATCGGACTCGTTTACTCAGTCATCGCACCTCTCATGTTAGTCTTCATGTTGCTGACGTTCAGCCTGTTCTATGTCGTGATAAAGAACAACGTCCTCTACGTCGTGCGGACCGGGGACGTTGACAGTGGTGGGCTATGGGTCCCAAGTGCAATCAATCAAACTTTCACCGGTCTATACTTCATGGAGGTCTGCCTGATCGGGCTGTTCTTCCTCGTCCGCGACATAAACGACAACGTGACGTGCGAGGCGCAGGGCGTCATCATGTCCGTCGTCTTCGTACTCACCATCATGTATCAGATCTGGCTGACAGTACACTTTAACGGTCTCTTCAAGTACGCTCCTCTACAACTTTTGACAGACGAGAATCAGAAATTGTTAAGTGACCAAAATTCAGAGGCTACAGATCCACGCCCATCTACGAATGTGGAGGACAAGGAACTGACGGGCGGGGACGATGCGACGGCAGCAGCAGCCAAGGAGAAGGAGATTGAACTCGGTGGGACCAGCGATATCCCTCTCGCTACAGAACAGACTGAGCAAGCCGTGACAACCGAAGACGCCGAGCAAACATTACCATTTCCCTCAATCGCCGAAAGGCGACATCCCTCCTCACAATCACAATGCAACTTCCTGGCCGTACCGACAACACAGCGGTCACGGCGCGAAACAGTCTCGGACATGGAGGAGGCCAAGGAGCACGACAAGCACGCGGCCAAGCGGATCCTGGCACGGTTGAACCGACCGCTCAACGAGGCGCGCCTCGCGGCGATCGAGTCGCGGCTCGCCTCCACCGAGCAAGCAGCCGCACCTGGTGTTACCGGCGCCCACAGGCACCCCAAGCCCTTACCAACGTACATCATCCCACGTAAGCGCGAGATCGTGGCGCTGATGATGAACGACCCAATCAGCAAGATCATCATGCAGCACAACGACGACCTGGAGACGCTGACGAGCGACGAGCGCGACATGCTAATCAGCGTCGCGTTCACGCATCCCGTGCTCCGGGAACCAATGCCCAGCGTTTGGATTCCGAGAGATGAGGTCGCAACCGGCGGAGCCGCGGGGGGTGAAGGTATGAGTGTCAGTGACGATGAAGTTCGCAGGACGCGCGAGGTGGTTGGGAGTCGGTATATTGCGATCGACAATCGGGGTGCATTCTTCAATAGGCGACTGCGGGTAGTGGTCGACAAGCCGCCACCGGATATGAGTGAGTTTGCGCTGGTGATGGCTGAGTTGTGAGGTGGTGGTGGTGGTGGTGGTGGTGGTGGTGGGATTTCCTACTAGCTACTGGCATGCCGTCGAACAAACTAACCCAGCTTATCACGACACGGCATGTTTACCACTTACTTCAAGCTGGTGACACCGTGATTCATGTTTCCATCAACCTCAAGATAACACGGTACCACATACGATTTGTACCAAAAGCTCGCCCATGGTAGGAAGTAGCAGCAGTGCTGCACTGACTGTCCTCTGCTCGAGACCGGGGTTGAGCATAGAGAAATATCCTATTCATAGCTATAGATAGACTGATCAGTTACTCAGTATTAATGATAATCATTCCTAGCAATTCCACTTGTCTGACATCCCATCCCCCCTTGCCACCCCCTAAGAAGACTGCCCAAGAAGACTGCCCCCCGGTGTGTTCAGTTCAGTCCAGTGTCCCCCTGACAGCCACAGCACTGCACGCCCTGCACGGACAGCACCCAGGCGCGCCCAATGAGAACCCGCTCCTTGCACAGCCTCTCCGACAAGATGCATTACATGGGCCACGAAATGCTCCATCCAGGCAGGAAGACTTCCAGATTCGGGAAAAAGCCGAGTGCAGCTCTCCGACAACTGGCAATCCCTGTGAGATGTCATGCACGCCTCTCCGACAGCTTGTATTGCTGGGTCACGAAATGCCCAATTCGGTAGGGAGGACTCCCTAATTAGGAAAGAAACACTGTTGCAACTTGCATCACCTTGAGATATCATGCACGCCTCCCCGACAAGATGTATTCACGAAACGCCGAATCTGGGAGAGAGCATTTCCTAATTCGGCAAAAAGTGCCTTACACCTTGAATCACCTTGCATCCCCTGTGGAGACATATCATGCACGCCTCCCCGACAAACTCATATTGCTGGGTCATGTACTGCCTAATCTGGCGGACGGGAGTTCCTAATTCGGGCAAAGGCCCTCCGACACTTTGTATCACTCTATATCACCCTGGTGAAAGCTCATGCACGCCACCCCGAAAGGAACAGGCATTACAGAGTAGTTGGGTCACGAAACGCCCAATACGGCAAGCAGGACTTCCTGGTTTGAGAAAAGAGCCTCCTGGAGGTCTCCGACAACTTGTATCACCTTGCATCACTGGTGAATTCTCACTCATGCACGCTGCCCCGAAAGAATTGGCATATCGGAGTCGCTGGGTCATGAATTGCCAAATGCGAAAGAGAGTAGTTCCTAATTCGGGATCTCAAACTCTTCGATCTTTACGAGTACATCTATTACCTTGCATGCCTGCTTGTGAAAGCTCATGCACGCCATCCCGAAAGAACTGGCAATACAAAGTCGCTGGGTGATGAAATATCTAATCCGGCAGGGAGGACTTCTTAATTCGGGAAAAAGACCGCCGACAACGCATGTCAACTTGTGTCCCCTGTGAATCCTCTCATGCACGCGACCCCGAAAGAACTGGCATTCTAGAGTCGCTGGGTCACGAAACGCTCAATGTGGGAGAGAAACCTTCCCAGTTCAGGAATAAAACCTCCGACAGCTTGCACCCGTGAATCCTCTTATGCACGCGACCCCGAAAGAATTGGCATTACAGAGTCGCTGGGTCATGAAACATCTAATCCAGCGTGGGTAGCTTCCTAATTTAGGAAAAAGGCTTCAGCCAGACTTATATCACCCTTTTCATCCCGTGCTGAAAGCTCATGCACGAGACCCCGAAAGAATTGGCATCAAGAGTCGCTGGGTCACGAACATCTAATCCAGCATAGATGGCTTCCTAATTCAGCAAAAAGGCTTTCAGACAACTGACATCACTTTCATCCCCCTGGTGAGAGCTCATGCACGCCACCCCGAAAGAATTGGCATTTCGAAGTCGCTGGGTCACGAAACGCCCAGTTTGGAGCGAAAGGTCTCCTGATTCGGGAAAAAAGCTCGTTTTGCGTCGGTGGCCTGGATCGGGCCTTGTGCAGACAGAGCTGCTGATTGCTTGGCCTGCAGACGCTGAACACGAGGTCCGATAGAGAAAGACCCAGATTGCGGACAAATACGGCATTTCATCCCGCAAGCAGCGTGCAATGTAGAAGTTTTCTCATGCTGTCAGTACTTACTGGGATATGGATAACTTCGCTCACGGTATAACGGAGATATATGACAAGACTGGAGACCGGGGCCTTCAAGCTTCTATTGTAGGTGTATTATAGCGGCAGACTGGTCGTCCTCCATTCTTCTTAATGTGCAAGGGCTTGCAAAATCCCATGAATCTGGAACGATAGCTTAGTGTAAGTACAGGTGGTCCCACGTCAAGTGGAGGGTGAGAAGCAGTTCTGCGCAGGAGCGGCTTATTGTATGGAAGCTTGAGTGGGGACCACCCGGACTTATAGTCGTACCGCTACATAGCTACTTACTGTATAGAGTGCCTGCGACAGACTGTGATGTAATCACTCAATCAATCAGCTACACAACCACACAATCACACAGCCACACAGCCACACGGCCACACACCTTGCCCGTTTGCTCGGAGGAGTCACGAGTGGCATGGTAGAGGCTAAGACGTACCGGTTCAATGTCCACGTCGTTGCACTCATCGACCAGACCAGACATTGGGCGGATTCCAGTGATGATCTAGCACCTTCTCATGATAATCTACATGACAAAAGTTGGCACTTAGGCTGCAACGGTCCCCTTTGGGGGCAGTCTTCCAGTTTCGTAGAAATATGTAGATCAGAATGGAGCCACACGGACGTAAAAGTTAAACTGATATCATCTATTCTCTTTTTGGAAAGCATCATCCTCTCTATCTTCAGGCCTCCATCCTAGTACACAAAGCTTCCAATGAATATTACAGTGGTATAGATTGTGCAAGCTGTATATTGGAATTCGTGCCAAAAAGTCCATTTTCCCCACCTTTGTTGTTTCCATGCTTGCTTGGGCCGAGCAATCTGAGTCTTTTCATCCCTGTCAATAAGTTCCTCGCGAGTCGGCATGGTTGGAGGCCATATGGTGTAGAGTAGAGGCACGCAATATGCAGTGAGGCAAAGCAGCCAAAGGACGGGTGGCCAAAATGCGTGCGTGAGCAAGTAGAGCAGAGTCCGGTGAGCATCGGGAAAGCGGAAAGCTCTACTGAAGCTGAGCGATACAGCGACCAGCACAAGCGCCACGTATGCCAAATGCATATAGCAGCTGCAATCCCAAAGCATCGCAAGAACTCTTCGTGCTAACGGGGCGCGGGTAGAAGCGTCCCGCTCATTGAGCTCGGATTTAATGCTGCCTGACGACGAGAAGGCCATAGGCTTCCCGCCTAGCCACCTCGGCAGCAGGAATGATCGGAGGATTGTAAGAGAATGATACGGCGCCATCCACATCTGTGCGCCAGAATCCCTTTGTGCCAATCGATAGCCTGAGGGTAGGAACGCAACGAATTCTTGTAGACGAATGAGCACCAAATTGATGAACGCGAGGCGAATTTGCCAGCGTAGTTGGCCATAAGTTGCAAAGGCGACCAGTGTACCTCCACTGAGAAGTACAATCGGGATCGTCAAGAGTGCTATCTGGAGAAAGATCTTGAAAAATGCGTCGATTGTGAATACGAAGCCGGAGAGGCGTTGTGGTAGACTCATTTTCTGGATGGTAGGGCCGTAAAGACAAAAGTTTAGCTTCAAGGCCGTTTGAAGCGTGCCGAGTGTCCATCGTGTTCGCTGTTTCAGATGGCCAGTATAAGTGTCCGGAACAGTGCCAAATTGTAGGGGCTCATGTATAAATGCCGTATCCCATCCCGCCCCTAAAAGTTTTGACGAGGTGAACACATCCTCTGCGAGTGAGCCTGTGGGCCACCCACCGATATCGTTAAGAGCTTCGCGGCGGATTGCGTAACCGGACCCGGTGCACCATGCGACACCATTTGCGTCTTTGGTCGGCTCCATGACATGTACGAACGCGTCCAGGCTCTGGACCAACGGATCATTGTCTGGGATGTTGTAGAATAGCTGTGGCGGACATGCAAGTGCCAAACGAGGATTGTCAATCAGGTGTGCAATGATACAGCGGAGCCAGTCAGCTTCCGCTATCATGTCAGCATCCAGCGCTGCAATATATTCGCCGCCACCACCAGGTAAGAGTTCGACCATCTCTGTCGCAGCAATCAGATTCCCGGCCTTGAAATGGTGTGGCTTGCCTTTTTCTTTGATCCGTGCGTGGTAATATAGATTAGGGTATTCCAAGGTTAGGGCTTCGACCGCTTCTCGCAGGTCTAGATCGGCGCCATCGTCACACACAACTACCCTAAACCGATCCTGGGGATAATCTACCGCACATGCTGCACGGGTAGTATCAATGACGACGTCGACGTCTTCCTTACAACAAGTCACAAAGACGTCCACCGTCGGCGCAAACAAATGTTCAAGCCGCAGCTTAGGGCGCTTACGCCCCTTGGCGGCTAGCAGCGCATAGGTATTGTGAAAGAAAGCAGGAACTGGAAGACATCAGCTCTAGGATCCGAATTTCAGGATTTGGGTAGTCCTAACTCGCCACGCAAAACTCCGAGGCTATAAATAACCAAGCCATGACATACGTCCGATGGTATTCTGTCTGAGCAGAGACTGTACAATAAATTCGATACCCAAAATATCCGAGGTAAGAAGACATTGCCAATAATGTAAAAAGCGGTGCAAAGCGAAATAACCTCCTCTTGAATGGTGACAGCAAGTCAGCGTCGTCGTGCGCCGCAATTCTATTGATTTCATATTTGCCTTGTGTACGCACGTGAAAACTAGTAATCACAGGACGCGGAGCTGGAACTGCTACCTGTGAGACGTTAGACTTGATCGAGTATGGCAGAATGAGAATTTGACGTGATTTCATACTGGCTCTCCAGATAGCTCATTCTCATCAATTTCCACCTCCCCAGTGAAGGCGGAAGCCCCCGAAATAGACCCCATGTAGTTCCGGGTATTGACGCGGTAATGAATCGAATGAGCAGACCAATCTTTCGTTCCAATAATGGATGACTTTCGCTGTTGCTGCTGTTTGGCCATGGTGACAGCATTTGGCTGATCTGGCACTGTAGAAGTCGTGGATATGGAAGATTTAGTCCCTCGCCTTTCTTCCGAGGATCGTGGTCCGGCTCGTTCTAGACCGACGGTGGGTATGGCGGCGTGCCAGGTGGACGGTCTTGGAACTAAACTTTTCCTACGCCGAGTCTTTTTTTCCACGTCTTGATCTTCATTACCCACTGCTTGCCTACCCTCTGGTGGCTCTTCTTCAAGGATATCCCCAAAAGGTATTCCTGACGTTCCGATGACACCTCGGCGATGGCCTTGGAAGGGATCTGAGGGGAACAAATGGTGTGATGTAGTAGAGCCATCGACGGGAATTTGGGGCGTGTGCTCGTGAGTAACGACTTGTGTTGCGCTGTCCTGCACTAAGGCCCTTCGCGTTGGCGGCGGGATGAGCTCTGGCTCCGCTTCTGACCATCGTCTTTCGTGGAAGCCATATATACGATCCGCTATTGACTCCATCTACAGTGGCAACCTGTTGCGAAGAAATAACCGAGCTTAGGCAGCAAAAGAAGAAAAAGACTTCAGCATCCAGGAAACTATGTATATTGTGTCGCTCGTGTTGAGATGATGATGCAATATGGCGTTAATATAATCAACATCTCTAGTAGCCAGGATCACTCCCAAATTAGCGAGCTGTTCCGGACCTACGGTTTTACATAAGTATGGTTCTTACCTCCAAACTGCCCTCAATCTCGAGTAATCACGTTTCGGCCGATTGCCTAAAACCGCAGGTCATGGCACGCAAAAATTGAACTGAGTTTCGATATAGCATCTCTGCCAGCTTTCGACCTCGTCAGTATCTACCAGATCAGCCACTGGACTTCCTGTTTCGTATTTTGGTACACCATGATTGTGATTCAAAGCTTTGACACAACGCCATGGGCCTGTAGAGGATTATACACGAGGTACAAGAGCGGGAGTGCTTGGTCCCCAGCAAGATTTTTGCAGTTACTGATTGCAGCGGAGCAGGGTGAAATTCGTATCCAGATTAGAATGGTTATCCACTATGATTCCTGATCTGAGCGGCACAAAAGCTCAGATCAGGTCTGTGCTTAGATCAGCTTCGCCTCTGCATCCCCACAACCCGTCGGGATTAACGATGGCCCAACAGTTCCAACGTTGGACTGAGTTGGGCAGGGCAGTAGAATTTTCAATATCTCTTCACATCACCTACTATGGTAGTATCTATAGCAAGCGTTGAAGGAAGGTAATACTGGTATCATAGAGGTCAACAAATGAATTGGAGACTGTGCTGTACTACATTGTTCAGTTACTAACAGACTTGAAATCGCACAGTTTGGGTTCGAAATATTGTGGCTGGTCCTTTCTCGATAACTTTCTTAAATCATGATCTTTGTTCCCAATATCCAAGCTGCCAGCCCCGAGTTGTTATAGTGGCCACATACTGGTGCGTGCTGTACACCACTTGAGGATAATATTGGGCACGGAGGCGGTTACGACCATTGGCGCATAAATCCCCCATAGGGGTTGAGGCTGAACAGCTCCTTGGGGTGGTGCCCAGGATGTGATCCCCCCAAAGGAGGTGACCTTTTGATTTATTGTTAAGTCTAAGTCATTGTCAACTTAGTACCTACCTCCACCCAGATTCACGCCTTTTCTCCAAGGACCCCAATTCCAGCAAAGAGCAGACCGTCTAAAGGCCAATCGAGGATGATCTTCGTTGTTTATTAAAATCCCGATAGAATCTCTGCTGCTTTTCAGACAGTCGATTTCAGTATCACTAATATTGAGTAAAGAGTGCTTCCGTATACTTGTTGGGATCGAGCTCTCTAAGATGCACTTTAAAAAGAGCCGATTCATTGCGAAACAGTTAACACTTATTGCGGACTATAGAGGCCAGGTCGCGCAATGTTTACGTTGCAAACGTGGGTTCATCAAATTGAGTATTGCGGCTTCTGTCCTTTTGCACATCTACGTAAGCTGTTTAGTTTTATATACAAAGTTACTGGCGTCTTGATCAGAAATGAGCGATTTTCCATGTCATTTGGCAATTTCCGAACGCTCTATCACGGTGGGTATCAAGTCTTTTTTATACACCGAAATACTTGATATCAGACGGCTGTCACGTGATGTACGGTGGGTCAAGTAGGCCTTTGGCGCCCAATAAAACTCAACCATTGGTTTATCGAGGGTGTTTAAAGCGATGGTGGAGGTGGTTGGATAACAGGCTTTACAGGAGGAGAATAGGTCTCTCATGCATTAAACCTTCCCACTGAGGCGGCCCATAATTAATCGCAAAGGCTCCCTAATAGACCAAAAAGTGAGTTGTTTACATATAACGAGTGCCATGATATTTTGATACCATGATTGTCGCGTAGAAGATAATTTCAATGGATTTATCTCGAGCAATCATGTGCAAATCGAGCTTTTTCTTGGAGATCAGATGTTGCTACAAAAATTCTCCTAATGGTTGTGGCTCTTTGTGGCTGTATATAGAGAGCTTTACAATATGCCGCCTCGCCTGTCATTCAGGCAGATAGCTTTCCGGCTCGCTTCTGCGGAGGTAAAGGGGAAAACCGGCAGACAACTCGGAGAGTCTGCCTGTTTGGGAATCAGTTTCTCAGCCTGTGGGCTTTCATGCCTATGGCAAGAAGGCCGATAAGCCTCCTTACCATTACCTAGGCTTCGAGTGGCTTTATAGGCACTTACCCCAAGGATATTTAGGCCTTCTGCACTGACTTATGGTCCGGAACCCTATAAAATGCCGTAACATTCCACAACACTCTGTCGCCTTAACCTACTGGTGATTCTAGTGCCTATCTACCATCAGATCTGATACTTATACTATTGGAATATATTAAAGTGATCCGTTGCACAAGAATGAGTTGTTGTGGTTGTCCTGCAGCGTTGGGAGCCGGGCCTATTGGGTACTGGGTACCCTGACGTTCGGTGTCTCACCTCTTACCCTCTGCGGCGAAGAAATAACCGAGGATGGAAAAGCTCGACAAATCCCCTGGGTCCCTTTGTGGGAGTTGCAAACCAAGTACGGAGTACACCGTTGTAGTAAAGAAGGTCGCTTAGGAACCGTTTAGGGATTGAACGACTCCGGGTCCCGGAAGTTCGCTATAGAATGATACTTGCAGTCCAGAAGGCTCCGGTAATGATTTGTGCTGCGTGTCTCTGACTACGCGGGATTGTGTTACTGTTGGCGGCAAGACTAGCGTGGAAAAGTCATTCAATTAAATCGAGCATTAAAGTTTCTGTCTTCTGTCAAATCTATGTACGTTATTCTAATTTATATACACATTTACTAGTGTATTCATCAGGTTTCCATGTCATTCTATAATTTCCGAGTATTCTGTGTCAAGGAGTATTGTGGCTGTTTCATGCCTAAAAATGCCTCCGGTCAGACCCGAATCACGTGGTAGTACGGCGGATTAAATAGACCATTTCCGCCAACAGTTACTCCGTGGCGTGTTTTTCTTGCGAGCGACATTCGAATTCGCAATGGCATCATTACATTCCACGATTTCTCAAAGTTGCAAAAGGCACTAGTGGCCACTTTATCCGCCTACGCAATACTTCACTTTGACGCAGTATTGACAACAACGTGGGTTGTGTTGGACGGCCGAGTCGTGGAACGGTCCTCTACCAAGGCTGTGATCACGCTCATTACCGGGCGAGACCTTTGATTGTACTAGTCTCACTGACCACTGTCGCTCATTTCGCTCTCTTATAGTCTATCTCAGGGAGCGCTTGTGCGAGCCAAAGACCGTCTCTCGAAGATGTCCTAGTCTAGTGTTTCGCCATGTCTCATAACATGGATTCCCCGACCTTGCCGATGCTGGGTTCAGGCTGGGAGTTGATGTATATTGGACGACCTGCATCCTACGGGCCTTGTCACTACCCGGAATTTTCGGATTATGTGGCTTTCAGATAGCGCGACATTTTGACCAACATGCCCGTGCCCTTTCTCAATTATTCTCGCTTCCGGCTGAGACACCAATTGGGAAGCGCGCCACCTGAAAGCCACACAAGCCGATATGACTCTTAAACATGGCAGACCAAACCTACAGCCTCCTTCACGTTTTATAAGACACATAGGTCGACTCCAGCTGGATTCGGCGTGCTTCAGTCCGTTCGGTCCCATCATCCGACAATGTCACTCGTGAATCTTGCCCACGATCCTAGGCAGCTCCAGGGAAAGACCGTCGTTATAGTACGTATGCTGATGCCTGCGACCCTCCGTGCCGGTCTAAAACAGTCGCTAATGCTTCTACCGATCACTTTCAGAGCGGCGGCGCAAGCGGCATCGGCGAGGGCTACGTTCGCTTTGCTCGCCAGAATGGTGCCAACGTCTTCTTCGGTGACGTCGACAGCGTCCTGGGAGAGAAAGTGGCTAGTGAAACCGGCGCTACATTCCTACGAACTGACGTAACGGTCTACAAGGACCAAGTCAGGCTGTTTCGCCAGGCTTGGGAGAAACACAGTAGGATCGATCACGCTGTTGCCAACGCGGGCGTGTATGAGCCCGAAGGCTGGTTCGACCCCAATTTGGACCTGACGGGTGTTGAAAAGGTATCACGCTACCGCCTGTAGCTCTGTCGAACCTGTTCTGAATTATTGATCATCTAGGAGCCATCGAGCCTGGTGTTCGACGTCAACATACGAGGCGAGGCTATCTTTGCCCACCTCGCATCGGTATTTCTGGCTCAAGGGAGGTCGCCTGGGCAGGATCGATCCCTGACTATTATATCCTCCGCTGCAGCAATCCAGCCCTCGCCACTTCAACCGCTATACTCCGTAAGCCGGCACGACTAAGTCCCCTCTCCGCCTCTGCTAAATTCCCTTTCCAGACGTCTAAGGCGGCCGAGGTCGCACTCGCCCGCTCACTGGCCCAGAAGCTGCCAAAATCACATGGCATCCGCGTCAACACAATCTGCCCCTCTATCATGCGCACTCCTTTAGCGATAAGAATGGGCGTTCTGCCCACATTCGAAGCGGCCGGCGTCCCCGTTCAGAGCGCAGGCGACGTCGCCGAAATCATGGTTGGCGTGAATTGCGACTCAACCATGAACGGCAAAGTGCTTTACGTCATGGCTGGGAAGGCCTATGATATTGAGGCGGGCACGCAACGGACAATGCCCGAATGGTTGGGCCCAGAGATCGTAGAGTTGAATGGTAGGATTAGGGAAGCGAAGGCTATATTAGAAGCTAAGGGTGGCAACTACTAAGTCTTCCAACGGCAATGGGGTGTGGGCTTGCAGGACAGGAGTTGTAAACAATCTGCGTGCCAGGTTCATCGGGATTGGGTGGTCCGTCCAGCGGGCTCTTTGTTGAACCTGGACTCACCTGCTCAAACGCAATAGCCAGGACACAGTCCGCAGCGCCGGAGCGGACAAGCGTCCTCGCCATATGAAAGCCAGCCGACCAGACGCACAGGCATTGTTTGTATTGTAGATGCTGAAGGCATTGGTCAGCCAGTTGATCCTGCTAACTCCCCCAATGTCAATGATTGCCTTACGGAATGCTGCTCATGCCATATCGATACTAGTTCACGATCGGATACCGCTCAACCATCGGCTCGAGAAAGGATTCACGAAGATCCGGTGATCTGTCGTAGTATCGTCGCAGCAGTAGCACGTAACAACTATATCGAAATGAGCGTAGTTGATGTGCACATCTAGCATCGCCTTCACGTACGCCATTATGAATAAGCCTCACATGATCAACACCCTGAAGTATGCCAGCACTCACTTGGGTCGTGGCGATGAGAGACGATTCCGCTGGCATCAGGACTACAGTAGAGGTCGGGGAATGATTCCTCCTTGGGTTATAGAAGACGGCGATCAATATCTGAGGACGAAGCAGCCGATCTTGACTGAAGCTGTTCTTACTCGGTGAGTTGAGAGTTTGTCTTGTCATTTGACTGGCCTGCATCTATTGAGTTTCTGACAACAGAAGTGGAGCAGAACCCAGATTCTCGGAAGACACGAGCTCAAAATGCGGCACAATGCGGCCAAACTTCGTTGACCAACTCGTGGGCGGCAGGAGCGAGGCTTACAATCCTGTCCTTCTAAAACCCTAGTGTGTAACGTTCTTTTCTGCCTGCACATCGTTCTCGAGGAAGACCTCGATTCGGGAGTTCATCCGTGGACTAATGTCCTCCAAAAAGAAGCAACAAAGAAACGCAAAGCCACCAAAGGCGACAGAGGCATATGCAACATTCTTACGCGATGATGTTAGTAAGGTATAACTTGCGCCGTCGGGGTCTGCAGCAACATACTTGACACCCTCCACGTAACTTTGCTGGTATGCTGCCCCGGCTGCTTCGGCTATGGCTAGTGTAACCCCGGGGACCTTCTGTACAGCGGCAGCGCCTCCAGGCATAGCAGCGAGAATGGCCCGGGCGGTATTGGCAGAGGCTCCAGCGGCCACCGCCGCGGCAGGGACATGGGTATTAGCCCACTGGGTTTGGACTGTCGTCAATATGGTCGAGAAAACGGAGGAGGCGATACATCCACCTCCTCCGCGGCCGGCGCCACCGAGACCACCTACAATACCTAGATCGATCTGGTCTGCTCCAAACTGAATGAAGGTTGTGGTTAGGTACTCGACAAATCCGAAGAAGAAGGATGTGAAGAATGCCACTGCGACTCCAGCAGCCTTCCTCTCTGGCGTAACGTAGGCAAACAGGCCGCCAAACATGGTCATGAGAGCGAATGGGACAATCATCTGCAGCCTCCAGTGCCCAAGTCGATTTCCGAGAATGACGAGTGCGGCACATCCGGCACCCGTTCCGAAGCCCTGCACGGTAGCCAACATCAGGTTCTTCCATCGTGGCGCGGTCGGATCGTCGAAGTAGACGGCGACCATGGTTCCCCAGATAATGTTAACGCCGTAGTAGAACATCGTAACGATGAAGCTACAGATAAATGGAACTGTTAGGCGGCGTCCCTTGTTGACTCTAAACAGTTTTGGAGGCGTGAGAGATAGTCGTAACGGTGCGAATGTCTCCCATATGATGAAGAAGATCAATGTTGCGAACCCGGCCACGAGCAACCCGATGACTTTGGGCGAGTTCGCAGGAAGCAGTTCCACATGGATAATTCCGCATATGATCATTGTCGAGGCACCGATGAATGACAACATGCCGCCGTAATCGAGGTCCCGGACAGCCTGGTCCCAGGGGATACCCTTTGGATGTGCTGGAGGAAAGTAATCTTAGGAATGTGTGAGCCGTCAAAACGTACGAGGATGTTGGACAGGTGAACGACTCTATCAACATTGTTAGCGCGTCGTCTCGCGGCTCAAGTGACATCCGTGGAGACTTACTACAAAGTGCAAGGACGACAAACGATATGCCCTGTGCGATAGTAATAGCCCAGAAGCCCCATCTCCACTAGAATCAAGTGTCAGTGTATGCGACCGTCGAGTGTGAGGATTTTCATAAATACCGCTCCGTTCTCGTACGCAATGCGCGCCACCACAGGGCCCATAGTTATATCGACAACAACGCCGGAATCGGCAATAACGATACCAATATGTCTCCATCTGTTGGGCAACAACTCTGGGAGCGCGAATATCGCCAGCTGACAGAATCCTGAACCTACCCCAAGGATACTACGACCCGCAATCGACTGGCTCATTGAGTGGGAGGTCCCTCCTATGATCCACCCGACTATTACGAGTACGTTCCCCATCAAGATGAACGCTCTGCGACCGAAATGTCACTGTTCGCACCACCGATCATCCACGCGATGGTGGCAGAAAGTGCCCAGATTGATGTGAGCCAGGTCCCCTGAGCGGCGGTAGAGCCAAATTCGACTGCTAACAGGGATTGGATGGTACTGTAGAACGGAACTGGCCAGAATGAGATGCCGTAGGACATCGAAAGCACCTGCGGTTACAATTAGGTGTCAGCAGCGTTTGACGCCCGGATAGGAGGGGTAATTTTACCACCACGATGAGCCATGTTTTGAGAGTCACCCGATCGTCGTCATGCAAAGCAGGATCAGACTCAACACGCTCAACATGGACTGGATCAACTTTCAGACTCTCAATTGCGGGATCAGAGTTGTTGCTGCAGATGAGCGGCGACGGGGCTGGTCCAGATGGGAACTTGGATTCCTCTTGCATGATGCGCAATATAACCAGAGACCAAGAGAACAGGCCTAACAGAACAAGAGAAGTCGAAGAGATGGTTCTACGTCTGACAAGCTCCTCGGCAGACGAATATAAGTATTTCAATAGTCCATGAGTGACCAGTCAGTCTGTCAGTGCACGTACACAGGGCGCGTCTAACATGTCGAGGCGGACGTACATAACAGGCGCGAGGCGGGCCACGCAGCCACTTTACCCTGGAGTCCGGGGTAATGTGGTCAGCCACTGGAGACGCAAACTCTTGTGCCGTGAGCCGCCCGCTTTTGCGCAATAGAGCTCACGAGTGAGTTCGGGCAGAGACGTACAGGATGTGGGTCTGGCACCTCCAGCACTGGGGTATCGCGCTCCTCGAGTGGAAAGTAGAGATGCACCGATTGACAAAAGCCGGCTCGCAGGCATTGGCCGTTTTTGGGCTTCCGCATATGGAAATTATCGGTGCCGCCGGCAGCAGCATGTTCGCAAGGCTCAGTGCGCCACTCAACCCTTTAACATGTCAATCTGGATTAGATTAATACGTAACACACACAAGGAGTTGCTGCTGTAGCGCTGTGCTGACCCATACGTGCAAGTTTGATTGCCTATGCTCCCACATCGTACGACTCTCCGAGGAAGGATGGCCCTAGACATCTTCTCACTCCCAGAAAGTAATGTAGTGCGCGGGGTAGAGTTCGGAGTGGTCATTCTCTCGCCACCGTAGCCGGCGACTCGACCCGAGTCATTATAGCCGCGGACGGAACACGGTCTGAGCACTACTTGCAAGCGGAATTGCAGTTATAAACCCTGCCCAGCAGCTTCGACTTCTGCAGGTTGGCCTGAACCTGTTTGTATACGCATCCAGAACTTATCTCTTATCTGTCGCAATACCACCCCCAGAAATGTCACTCCCAACTGGACTCACACCCATCTTCGGCGCTGCCTCTTTCGGCAAGGAGCCTGGGCGGCCATTTGGCGACAGTGAAGGTGTTGCGAAGCTCATTACGCTTCTCAAGGAGCAGGGTATCAAGAATATCGATACTTCGCAGTTCTATGGTCAAGGATGGAGTGAGCAGGTGTTAGGAGAGGTGGGGGGCTGGGAAGAGCTTTACTATTGACACGAAGGCTTATGGCGGATGGGTACCAGGGTCTGCAACTGAGGAGGGCATCGTCAAGAAGGGTCTGGAGAGCGTCAAAAAATTGGGTGTGGACAAGGTTGGTATATCTTTCCTAGGTCAACTTCCATGCCTAGATAACACCAACTACAGTACTAAAAAGCAGCGCGTATAGGTTGACGTCTTCTACATGCACTGCTTTCCCAAGGAACCCAAGGAACAATACCTTGCCGGCATCAACACCCTCTATGTCAAGCACAAAGCGTTCCGTCGCTTTGGCCTCTCAAACTACTCCGCCGAGCAAGTCCAAGAGGTCTACGACTACTGCAAAGAGCAAGGCTATGTCCTACCCACCGTCTACCAGGGCATCTACAACCCAGTAGCTCGCGAGTACGAAAGTACCCTCTTTCCGACGTTGAGGAAGTTGGGTATGGCGTTCTACGCCTACTCCGCGCTCGCAGGTGGTTTCCTGACGAAGACCAAGCAAGAGGTGCTGGACGGCAAGGGGCGTTTCGATCCGAACACGCCTATTGGGAAGATACACAGAGGAATATATGCGAAGCCGAAATACTTGGATGTTTTGGAGAAGTGGGACGAAGCAGCAAATCTAGAAGGAGTCAGCAAGGCACAATTAGCCTATAGATGGGTTGCGCACAATTCGGCTCTGCGTGCCGAGTACGGGGATGCGATCATCATTGGAGCTAGCAGGCCTGAGCAGGTCGTGCAAGCTCTGGAAGGCTTGAAGGAGGGGAAGATTGGAGAGAAGGCTGTGAGCCTAGTCGAAGAGATGTGGGCGAAGGTTGATGAGGAACCGCCATTGGATATAGCGGTTTGGGCAGGTAGCCAATCGAGGCCTGACCTCGCCGGAAAACTACAGTAGCACGTATGTAACTAGCTAACCACTGCCAACCAAGGTATCTCGTTGGTCATCCATCCAGGCGCGTTGAAAATGTACCGACAACATGGCACTCTCCACGTGGCGGACCAGAGAGACTTCCCAATTCCAGACTTCGAAGCCCACTGAGCCACTTTATCCAACGTTCAGAGCCTCCGGGAATTGTGGAATCACAAACACTGAGTCAAGCGAACATCACAGCTGGCTACGCTCTATATACTCACGTAGAATGTCCTCCTCAAGGTGGATCAACTCTCTTCCCAAAGCTAGGAGACACCTACAGGTTAGACCTAGGACGAGCAATTTTGTGAATATAAAATATCAAAATGAACGGAACACGGAAAAGCCACGATGGTTCCGACCTGGTGGATGCTGTTGAAATTCCGCAAGAGAAGGAACATGTTTCAACACATCGAGATTATGTTAGCCCAGTCAGTGACGCAGAATTGCCCAAGGGCTACTTCTACAGCCCACTGTTCGTCGGGTCATATGCGGTGAGCGCTCCTTGGTCTATGATGTATCTAAGCCCCTCTGACCGACGACTCCACGTAGGCTCAAGCATTCGGATTCATGAGCGCGGTTGGAGTCTTCGCCATGGCGGCTCCGAACCTGGGAAACATCAACGCTGAGATTGGCGGCCCGAACTCCAATATCACCTGGGTCGCCATTGTCTACACTCTCATGTTCGGTGTGGGGAGTGAGTTAGCCCCACTGTCTAGCTTCATGTGAGATCCAGATTTGGCGGGCTGACAGTAGTATTGATGAGTAGGTGCTCTTGTTGGTCGTGTCAGCGACATCTTCGGGCGTCGGTGGTTCTTTACCATCGGCGCGCTCCTCGGTGTCATCGGAAACATCATCTGCTCACGGGCACAGAATATTCCTACCCTCATTGGTGGCATGACCCTGGTTGGAGCATGTAAGAGACACGCATCTAATGATCCTTCAACGACCTTCTTTTCTGACGTTGCTACCCAGCGGCGTCTACCCAGGTGCTATTTGCAACTGTGATCGGAGAACTAGTACCCGTCAAATACCGTTTCGTTGCAGGTTCCGGGTTCTACGGTCTGGGAGCTCCCTTTACAGTATTCTTGACCAAGGTGGGCATTGTCATCGCCGACAATGCGGGATGGAGATACATTTTCTACGTTATGATCATCACGAACGGCCTATCTACATTATGCTGGTACCTCTGTTACCGCCCACCAACCTTCAACATGCTACATCATGGCCGTGAGACGGTCATGCAGCTGCTTCGACATTTTGACTATATCGGGTTCGCTCTCTTTAACGGGGGGTTCGTGCTTATGATGTTGGGTCTAAGCTGGGGTGGAACTCTGTACTGTGAGTGGTGTCTGTGTTCTCACTCCATGAAACTACGATTTACACGCCCGGTGAACGGCATGGGATAGTACTAAGGTCATCTGCACTATTGTTATCGGAGGTGTATGCTTACTGGTCTTCGTCGCATATGAACTATATTTCACGCCTAAAGAGCCTTACATTCCCTTAAACCTATTCCGGAAAATCCAGTACGACGCTGCCTGTGTGACTATGACTGTCTCCGCCATGGCCTACTATGGCTTTAGGTAAGGTGCCTGTTCTGTCTTTCGCGAGGCGTGCGCTGTGCCGATTGCTGGAGGCTAATCAATACATCTCTTCGCAGTCTTATATGGCCTAACATGGCGGCCACATTGTACCCTGCGTCTGCTTCCGCGGCCGGTTGGAAGGCGTGCGCTGGGGCAGGCATGTTTTCGCTCGGTTCTTTCGTCGGATTGGCTCTCGCCTCTTATATCCGCCATTTGAGGTATTTCCTGATCTTCAGTATGAGTTGCGGGACCGCATTTGCAGGCGCGGTTGCCGTCGGTACACAATACAACCAGTCTGTCACCATCGCGATGATAGCACTAGGTTGTTTCTTCTTGGGCGTCGTCGACAGTATCTCCTTGACGCTCACCAGCATCAAGATCGACGATCAGAACGAAATCGGCACGGCTGTTGGAATTGCAGCCTCTATTCGATCCCTGGGAGGCTCGGTTGCATCCACCATCTTTAGCACTGTTCTCACCAACCGTTTGAAGACCACCATCCCGGCTGTGGTACCTTCGGCCCTGATAACTGCAGGCCTTCCTGCAACCTCCGTCGCCTCGTTTCTACAAGCTATGCAAGGGTTACTGCCTTTCGGCGACGTTACCGGCCTCAATCCGAAAATTCTGGCAGTTGGTACTTCTGCCTACCAGACCGCAAGTGCTCAGGCATATAACACTGGCTTTCTCGTGAGTATTGCCTTCTCTGGCTTGGGAGTTGTTGCTTCTTTCTTCTGCGCCGATCTCAATCCAGAAATGGATCATGTGGTCTCCAAGGAACTTCACGGAATGAACAGACGAGAAGCGCTTGGAAAAAGAGAGCGCTGAGGTGTCGCCCTGACCGCCATGATGACATACTACCCCCGAGGATTGTTTCTCGACAGAGGAGGTCACATCTAATCACTGGGTTGGAAATGATAGCTTGCAGAACATGTTCGAAGGGGGCTAACAGTACATAAGATCGAGCTCTAGATCGAGCTCTAGAAATATGAGATGTTGAGTGCTTAGAGATCTCCCCTACAAGTACCTATACAGGCGTCCACAAATTTTCGTGTCTTTAGGTGCTCAAGGCGGTGACCCTAATTATCTCCATAATCCCTTCTGAAACTAGGAGCGTGTGATCTTCTCTCATTATCGAGTATAGATTCCTAGGTGCTAAATGTGGGTTCCCCCCTCATCTATCTTGGAGGTTTTCTCCCTGACCAGGCATATTTGGATTGCGTCCACGTCCATGAACCTCTTCTCATCAATTTTGATCTCTTTGTACAGTTCGGAAGTTGCCAAAGTGGCCATGCACGCTTGGTAGTCGTCTTCTGAATCCCACCACACTTCTGTAACTACATCGTAGGGTGCTCCTCCGGGACGATCACCGAACATCGCATCTTGATCGATGTAGTTGCGCACATACTTTGATATCTTTGGCAAAGCCCTCAGAGCCAACGGTGCGTGGTGCTCTTTGTAGTGACGCTCAAATTGTTCCGGGGAGAAGTCAGACCTTCTTTTCAGTAAGGCCACCAACTTCACTGCAGGCCCGTTCGACATACCCAGCAATGGTGACTCTGGGGGCTGTAAGATGTACTTCGTATGTGATTTCGGAGTGCCGTTGCAGCGACGCGATGAGTATAATACCTAGTATATCGAAGATATACACCCTCCGGGCATGAGCGCATCCGTGGCTGTATATGTTGTGGGAGTGCAGGGATGTCATGTGTAACATTCAACGGCTTCGAAACCACAATATCCCCGCCCCCCTCAGATTCAGCAGCTTTTACCCAACTCCGTATGTCCAACTGAACTGACCAGTGCAAGTCTGGCTTAGTAGTTCAAACAGCAATTCCGCCAAACACTTCCGAAATATGAGAGCCGCCGCTTCGCGTTGTAAAGAGTCCGGGAACCGCGGCTTCCTAGTCCAACCGGAGCCGAGCTTCGGGACGGAAGTTTGTTGGTGAAGCCCCTTTGGGAAGTATTCTCTCCGGTTGGTTTGGATCGGGGTACAATTCCAACTCTATCTCCCGAAAGGAATCTTCTGGAAGCCCTATCTTGGAGATGTTTATTAGAGCTATCCGGCCCACTATAATTCCATCCCATACACTCGAGTCAGAAGGATATGCGGCAAAGCAGGGCTAAACATCTCTGTGTCTCCCCTGATGTTCCTGTTAAGCCCAGTTGCTCGTACAGCTTGGAGACACCCTCCAGGCCCTCAAGATGTCGCATGGTTTGAGCATCACTGCCAATTCTCTGCCAAAGATAGTGATGATTCCCGCTTCTTTTACGTTAGTATCATTCTATACGCGAACACTTGAGAAACTCCGTGACATTGGCTTCGAGGTCATCGTACACACGCTGCCTTCAGCTAGCCGACTGCCCCCACAAAATGCGGCGACGTTAGCAGACGATGTCGCCTTCTTTTACGGTGTCGTGAAAGGATTGATCGGCCAGGGCAAAGACGTTGTTCTCGTCGCCCACTCGTACGGCGGCATCGTCGCATCCGAGCTCACTAGAGGCCTCACCAAATTGGAGCGCGTGAAAGCTGGTGAGAAAGGTGGGCTTGTTAGACTGGTCTTCCTCACCGCAGTGGTGCCAATGGTAGGAGAATCTCTGAATGATGTATTGGGGTCTCCGGCAAACCTGGCATATCAAGTAAGAAACTTCGCGCTTTTCTTGCTTCGCAAGAAACCGAGTGTTAACGCAGACAAAGGGCGAATACATGAGAAATGAACCCTATGAGGACTGCGCAAGATCTCAATTTCCAGATGTACCTCTGGAGGAAGGAGTCGAATGGGTGAAACAAATGACGATGCACTCAGCGGCGAGTTTCGCGAACAAACTGACATTTCCAGGTTACCAGTATCTTCCGGTGTCGTGGCTTTTGTGTGAAGACGATCTCATTCTGAATACGGAGTTCCAGCAAAAAACCATCGCGATGATCGAAAGGGAGAGCGGAAACAAAGTCAGCGTCTATAGGCTCCGAGCCGGGCATTTTCCCAACGTCAGTATTCCCGAGGACACAGCGAACGCTATATCCGAAGTAATCAGAACAGGTTAAAGGAGAGATGTCGTCTCAGCGTTCTTAGGGTAGATTGGATGGCGTTCCACAATGCTCTCGGGTCGGAGCATCCATCCCAGAAGGGAAAGGCAAGGCACCGGTAACACTCATTGCCTTTACAATCCCTGACAAGCCCGAAAGGAAGAAGCCAAAAACCGCTGGTGTCTCGGAAGTTGCATATCCGCCCCCAAGTGTACAAGATCTGAGGGGGGGTTTAAGGTCTGGATTTTGTACGGGGAAAATGCGAAATCTGGGGTAGCTCCATTCTAGCATGTGCATAAAACCACGTACACATACCCTACACACACCATCAATACTTCATTGCGTAGCATGGTAGCTAGGTAGCTTAACTGCAGTCCGTTGTTGCGCTGAGAAAAGGAGTGGCTTCGGTCCGTGCACCGTAATTAGCTCTACGCCCCGCGATTCGATTTAGTTATAGTTTACATGAGGATAGCCAATACGGATCATGATTATAACATTACTAATCATACTACTCAAATGAAGCGTAGACACAACAGCGAGCAAAATCCAGACAAGACTTGGATGCCATTGAATTGTCCCTTCTCGAGAGAAAGTGTTCCCAAGGTGAATGTGCTGCCGGTCCCAATTTGCGTCCCCATCAGACCGGCCATACCTCAATCATGATGTATGATCTCGCGGAAACTGGAAACGAGATAATCTTTGAACACTATCTGCGAACGCATCCCAGTTCATACACTTCAATCTCTGGTACAGGAAGACAATGTTCGTCAAGATATCGCAAGGCCGAATGGGATTACCGCGATCCAGAGAACTGAAGCTCTGTGCCGCAGAAAGCTGTACGTCAGCACTCTGAGCTCCATAAGCAGCCCAGAGAACCACGGATGCATGGTACAAACCCATAAACGCGAGCATGGTGTGGCGTGCTTTCTTCATGGGATTCACTTTGGCCTCATTATCCAGAAGCGACCAGATCTTCGAAGCATGGTACATCGCTTGCCTTCCTTGTGTGCTGTGGGCCCAGCGGATTGTCTTTTGAAGCGTTCTGTAATCAATTGTGGTTTTATTGCAGCGTCGATCGGCAATCTGGTGTAAGACATCGAGCGAAGCATTAAGTCGAAGGTGGTAGATGTGGAAAAGCAAGAAACTACTCAAGATGCTTCCGCGATCAATGTTGAACTCGGGTCGGAATCGACAGGCATTGAAACTCTGGCTCCATTTCTCAAGAGCCTTGGAGAGCCGCCTTCTATCGAGATTGAGATCTTTCATCTCTCGATGTTCAACTTGAAGATGGTCCCTCGCCTTGGAATGGTCGACCAGATTATTGAAGATGCGGGCTGGCGTCCATGTCCAGAGAGTCACTGTAGCCGTCATCCTCCAGAGAGAGGCCAGTCAAGCGCTGAAACATATCTGGATCATGACTGAACTTCCACACTTCCTTCTGCAGGCCGAACAACAACAGTTCATAGTCTCTGGCTTCCATGTTCAGGAGAACCTCACCCCGATCAAGTGCGATGCGAACGAGATCACAGAACAACAACCCGCTCCTTTTACTCGACTCATGCCGGAGCGCGGTCACCATTTCTTCTGGAGAATGCCGTCCAATCGACTGCCACAGTGAGTCGGGGTAAGGAAGAGAGATTTGGAGCTCTTCTGCGGAAATACTGGGCGGGCAATTCATCAATAGACTTATAAATACATCTGCTCGGAATATGCCAAAGGCAACCCGTCTTCTCGTCTCTGCCCGTACCCATGCTGCGACGTGTTCTTCGGCACTTCGTCCTGAAGAAAAGTCTTCATTCTCAACCCGCCGGAACAAATTCATGCGGCGACTCTGTGATACCAGGGCTGCACCTAACTGCTGCGCATATGAGAGCCCTAGGCCTTCACCAGAATATAGCGTAACAACCTGGATCGTATTTCTGGCCTGAGCCAGCCAGATTGTGTCCGTCTCGGTGATTTCCTTCTCGACGAAGGATGTGATCAGAGTCGTCCGCAAACTCTTTTGCAGGATGTCGCCAAAGATGCTAGCTCTCTGATCAAGATACATGGGCGCCGATTGATGCTGCGACCAAGAAGAGAACCGGGTGTAACGCTAGCGGCTCCTCGACATCCTTCTCGCAGATCATGGGCCACAACGAGAGGATATTCTGCTGGTACAGCTGTACCATCCGGAGGAGTATGCAAACAGAAGACTCGGCTGACTGAGAGAGTCCAAATACTCCGCATACTTCAAACGACATAGACTCCCAATATTTCCGCTTTGCAAGATGAGGTGCATCCGAGGACGAGAGGGCATATTCGATGAGCTTCTTAACGAGTGCATGCTGCTCAGAACGGCTGTCCTTTCGATTGCCGCCTCCAATGGGCTCGTCCAAGTCTAGCATGGCGTCGTCGCATTGGGAAGCAGGGATTTGCGCCAGATCCTCTAGCTGTTGCTGCTGTTGTTGCTGCTGCTGCTGCTGCTGGGCCTTATGTGGCCTGGTGCCATCATCACCTTGCATCACCCGGGGCTGTGCCAATGAGGGCACAGAATAATTGGGCCAGGCAGAAAAGAAGTAGCAGTTAGGATCCGCCAGCTGTTGCAGTAGATTATCTGATCCCCATGGCAATGTCTTCTCAAGCTGGATGCTGTCCCGTCGATGACTGTGCCCCGGAAGATTCTCCAGAAGGAACGGCTGGTCTTTTTTACGACAGATTTGGTAGATCAGGCAGAAGCATGTCCGGGGCTTCGGGAATTGTTGAATGATCGACACTTCCAAAGATCTCGTCGTTTTGGATCTTCTCGGTGGCACCACTGCCCACCAGATGTAGTTCGTCGGAGTCCGCAAAGAGATCGGTGTCTTCTCCCGCCGCAAGACCGTTCTCGATTTGCGACCATCGTGAAGCGCCGTGGGCTTCTTGGGAAACACGGTTCACTCGGGTTGATGAGCTTGGCATTGATTGTAGAATCGAGGCCAACATGATCATAGGGCCGTCCCACGCAGGCCCATTGGGCAACGCATTCGTCGTGGTTGTTTCTTGTCGTTATCTGCTCGCAGATCGGGTTTCTGTGGGCGGGTAGGGGCTAGTATCCGTGTTTGACCATGGCGAGTCACTTTGGGAGACACCTTGTTGGACACGAACTTTCCGAGCTTCTTGACTTGTTTTGGGCTTCTGGATCGCAGCTTCGAGAGACTGATCCCTACCAACAGCAATGTCACTATTGCTCCTCGCAGGCTGACTGACTCTTCGAGTCTGCTGCCTATATACGCATTCTTGATTTCGATCGCGGCAATTATTGCACGGTTTTCCTCCGTCGTATTTATCGTGCATGTTGCGACAGGTCTCACAAGCGGTATGGCACCTCCTCCTATGGACAGGTGGGGTCTCCTCATGGATCCCCTTGTGACGCACCATCAGATCCCGTCGCGAAAAGGCCTAGTTGCACACGGAGCACCTGTGCCCAGTCCGGTGTACCGAGTGATTGTTCAGATGCCTGTTGAGTGAACTTTGGCTGGCGTAATTCTTGCCGCATTCTGGACAAGAAACCATGGTGCCTGATGATGCACAACAAATGATGACTAGCAAATCCTCAGGCCACAGAATCTGGGGGTGGACACCAATCTTGAGCCGGATGGTACAGGTTTACTTTTCGAAGGCGAAGCGGGTCAAGGCTGAAACAGATTCGTGCTCAGACTCCTTTCGCAATGCAAAAAATGTGATTGATGGAAATGCGAGCCACTATATCCTAGGGTCCCCGCCGAATATCCTCCACAATAAGGGGCTCCGGCTGTAGCTGCATAGGGCAATAAAGGCTGCTTCGTTCCGATTGAACCGATTGAACCAGCCCTAGTCCTACTTGGCTGGGCCTAGCTGGCCAGGCCCGAACTTCCAGCGTTTGCTCCCTCCTTCTTCACATTCCTTGCTGTCCATGTGCGCTCCATGCATAACCCTGAAGGTTATTGGTACTCTTTGCCTCTTCAAACGCATTCTTGTAGGACCCTTCCCGGATGTCAGTGATCAGATCTACGTGCGCCGGCCTCCACCCGAGTTCGGATCGAGTTTTCGGTGCACGCAATCGACTATTGACAGCTAAGCCAATCTCGACCCAAGGGGGCCCCCAAAGTTCGACGGCTTCTGCATAAGTGATACTCTTGGTAGGGCAATTGGTCGCTTGACCGACCGCTTCTGCAATGGTTCGAAAGTTGATTTCTCCGGCCACCAGGTGTTACACACTTCCAGCAGTGCCTTTCTCAAAAGCAAGGTATGTAGCGGTGGCCACATCGTCCACGTGGACGTGTGAGTAGAGGTTCAAGCCCTGGCCAAGGTAGCAGACGTAGCCTGTCTTGCGAGCCGATTCAAAAAACTGCGGGACCTGGATGCTCCCTCCATGACCCCAGACAAGCGGAGGTCGGATGACGATGCCGCGAAATCCGTTCCTAGTTGCATCCAGGACAAGTCTCTCGGTAGCTAGCCTAACCTGGCGGTTTCTCAGCACGGAGGCGAAGGGGTAAGGGTCATCCTCGGCCGCCGTATAGTCGTGCCACTCACCACCCACCGCTGGAGTAGAAACAACGCCAGATCCAGAAATGAAAATCAAAGTTCTGCCTGCCTTTGCAAACGTGCCGAGGAGGGATCCCAAAACTTGCTGTTCCTGTTCGAACGGAATGGAGGCGCAAAATATGACAGTCCCGAAATCTTCCAGCTGTTCCTTCCATTGTTCAACGGCCATCAAGTTGCCTGGGAAAGGCGTTATGCCGGCAGCCGACAAAGCATCTTCGCCTTGCTGCGTGCGCGCTAATCCGTAGATATTCTCTCCCTTTAGTTGAAATTCGCGGGCGATACGGGAGCCGGTATATCCTGTCGAGCCAATCACTAATGTTTTCATTGTCGACAGTTAGCTTATACAGATGCGCTGCGATTTTTATGAAGACGGGCTTCTGAAAGCCGGTCATGCTCCACTCATATGCACATCGTAAGCATAAAAGACCCAGCCCCGAGATGAAGCAATTTCGCCAGGCCGGGTATAGTGGTACTTGCCTCGGTTACTGGAAAGGCCTGGGTACTACCCCACGCTCCACGAGCTTCCACATTGTGACTTTCAGTGCTTCGGAAATGGTGGCAGGCCATTAGGATGAAATGAATGGCTGGCAGTTGCATGCTCTCAATGGAGGTTAGTACACAAATCAAACAATGGGAATGATTCCCCAGATTCAGATCAAGATGAATGAATCGATTTTTGGACCTGATATACACGCGTAGCATACGCTGACAGTGAAGACTTGCCCTTCGGGTGAAAGACTTTACGCCAAAAGAGATCGATCCTTCTCAATCGCCGTTCATTCCCTACGACAATCCAGATGCAGCTATCGTCCTACGCGGCAAAGCCTGGTGGCCTTGTTATTCGGTCGATACGTCCGAGTCTCTACCATGGACTCTCCACAGACGGCAGGCGCCAGCGTTTAGCTCGCTTGTCTACCACCGAGGGATTGAATGTGGATGGGAATGCGACCCAATTTGACAAGGTTTCTGATGTTATTGTCGTGGGTTCAGGCGCAGGAGGACTCACAGCTGCGTTGCGAGCAAAGTATCATGGACTGGAGCCATTGGTACTGGAAAAGACGCCCAAGATAGGCGGCTCCAGTGCGTACTCTGGTGGTGCGCTATGGGTCCCCAACAACCACATATCCAAGGCAGCAGGTCTGGAAGATAGTGCCGAGGAGGGCCTTCGCTACCTCAATGCCATAGTGCCGCCGAACACGCGGTCCAGCACCGCGGAGAGAAAATTGGCGTATATCAACGAAAGCCCACAGATGGTCAAGTTTCTGGAAGGTCTCGGCTTCAAATGGCATGCGGCTCTAGGTTACCCTGATTACCATTGTCTTGAACCTGGCTCCAAAGCGCTTGGTCGGGTGATCGAAGGTCAAGTCTTTGACCTCAAGAAGCTCGGATCCTGGCGATCTATGATCCGGCTCCCAGCCGACCCGGCGCCGGCATGCTATTGCGACGAAACTCCTCATATCTATCGCATGGGCGCTCATCTCTCTGATTTCTTCAAATTCGCGGGGATGATGACGAAAACGAGCATGCGAATGTTGGTCGGTCAGAAGCCAGTTACATTTGGGAAGAGCCTGGTTGGGCAACTCCTCTACATAAATAAGCAACAAGGGACGGAGATATGGCGAGATACTGGCCTGGTTGACCTGATAACCGACAAGGATGGAAAGGTGATTGGGACTGTGGTGCAAAGAGATGGAAAGATGATAAGGCTCGGGGCTAGAAAAGGGGTGCTTTTGGCCGCTGGAGGGTTTGCCAAAAACGCAACCATGCGCGAGGAGTTCCATAAACGAGCTGAACATGCTCAGTGGAGTGTGGCTGCAGTGGGAGACCAAGGCGATGCTATCAAGGCTGGACAGAGGCTTGGAGCTGCCGTCGACTTAATGGACCAAGCATGGTGGATGCCGATGATCATCATGGGCGAAACGCCTGTTTTCGATCTTACGGTCCGTTCGTTCCCACATGCCATCATCGTCGACGGCAATGGCTGTCGCTACCTGAATGAATCATTGGACTATGACGATTTTGGTAAAGCCATGAATAAGCACCACGAAACAACAGCCGCCATACCCTCTTGGATCATCCTCGACTCGGAGCATCGCAAAAACTACATGCTGGCTCGCTTCGGCCCCCGCGCGACTCCCAAATGGGCTCTTGAAAATGGCTTTATCTACAAGGCCAACAGCCTCAGCGACTTGGCGAAACAGATCAACATCGACCCAACTAGCCTACAGAGTACAGTCGAGCGGTTCAATGGATTTGCACTCAAGGGAGTCGATGAGGATTTCAACCGCGGGAAGAATGCTTACGACAACTTTTTCGGCGACCCATACAACAAACCCAATCCAAATCTCGGTACCATCGCAAAGGCTCCATTCTACGCCGTCAGAATCTACCCGGGAGATTTGGGGACCAAGGGTGGCCTTCTAACCGATGAGTTTGCGCGCGTTTTGAAGGAGGACGGGAAGCCCATCCCTCGGCTTTATGCAGCAGGAAACACTACCGCGAGTGTCATGGGACGCAGGTATGCTGGACCAGGTGCTACACTAGGGCCTGCGATTACATTCTCGTACATTGCGATGGATGCTATCGCGCAGAAGGCCCAAAAGTGAAAAGGTGGGATGCTTATTTTCTCCTTGTCTGGCTCGTTTCGAAAGCAAAGCATAGCTCAGAAGTGTGGTTGAGGGTGCAGAAACGGGTGGGTTTCGATTGCACCTCACTTCAAGCATTGGAATGTCCTTCTACATTGGAATATTATTTTAATCAACTGGTGTCAATTCTCTCATCAAATGTGAATTTCTGGACTATGCTACTGCGTCAGGAGCCCGCCATTCTCAGGTTGACATGGACGGTTTTGGCGTCCAGGAACGCTTTGATTCCTTCCAGTCCTCCTTCTCTGCCATAGCCGCTCTGTTTTCTGCCGCCAAACGGCGTCTCTGTCAGAAGGGTATGAACAGAGTTGATTGAAACTGTCCCCGAATCTATCTCTGCAGTAACACGAAGTGCTCGAGTGATGTCGTTGGTGTAGATAGTGGCTGAGAGGTTTCGTGTCAGCGGGAACGACGTCTTGATCACAGAGCACAGACTCACCTCCAAGGCCATAGCTCGTGTTGTTGGCCAGCTCAATGGCTTCCTCCTCGGTTTCAAACGTCTTGATTACCACGACCGGTCCAAATATCTCGTCGGTATATACCTTGGCAGTGACATCCGGATTCAGAAGAATAGTGGGTTCGACAAAACAACCATGGCTTCCTTTGCGGCCACCACCGACCAGGACCTCAATCCCATCTTGCTTTGCGCCGTCGAGGAAGCCAATGACTCGGTCAAATTGGGCTTTGTCGGCGAGTGGACCCCTAGGAAAGTACTCTCCAGAGCAGGGTCGGCCATGGTGTGGGTAAATTGGACTTTGAGAGCTTCGATGAACTTTGACGCTATCCCACGTTGTACCAGTATTCTCGACCCTGCCACGCAGGCCTGGCCGCTGTTGAGCAGAAATCCTTGAGAGTTGTGTACCACGGCATTTTCTAAATTGGCATCGTCAAAGATGAGGGCGGGAGACTTCCAACCGAGTTCAAGTGTGACTCGTTTCAAATTGCTCGTAGCCGCAGCAATCTAGATTTGTCGTCCAGCGTTGCCCGAACCGGTGAAGGTGATCTTCGCAATGTCCATATGAGATGCCATGAGTGCTCCAACCTTGCCAGCCCCGGAGATGAGGTTGATCACGCCTGGAGGAAAGCCTGCTTCTTTGAAGAGTTGGCCAAGGTATAAGGTTGTGAACTGAGAGTGTTTCTCCACTGGAAGAAGCAATGTACTTAGAAAGTCAGTTACACCCAAAGTTTTGATGTGTTTCACCCCACCGAGTTTTTGATGAAAAGATTTGTTTGAAGTTGATCTATCTTGAGAGATTGCCGCGAGATTGGAGACTCTGAAACTGGCCGGATTTAGGCGTGTGTGTTTGTTTCGCAAAACATGGGAGGCCAAATCGACTTTTAAAGAACTGGCTTTACTCAATCGGGCAGATGGGTAACCTACTCCAGCACCCCGGCATCGTGGCGGGCAGGTATCTGACACGAAAAGAGACACCTTTCCGGATTCCACAACAAAGCCCAAAAGAGCGCGCGCGAAAGGTGGCTTAGGAGAAGGGAACATTTCCGCCGGCGATACGGTGACCGGAGAGCTGATGGTCTTCGAAGTCCCGAAGATGCAGTCCACACAACGACACCCGGACCTAAGTCCAATCGGAAGCTTGCCCGTGGCTCGGTGCACGCTGATGATCTCGCACCAAAAGGACGAGAAGTTTTCGGCTGGGGTGGTTTGGAAAGATCGTATCGCAGTCACCCCAGGACCCATAACGCTGCACCCGGATGATATTCCTCGTACGGGTCGAATACATATGGATCAGGGCCGGCAGCCGATAGTACTTCTGCCTCATGTTGAGGTGACTGTCTCGAAAACGACAACATGACTATGGAAACTGAAGCGCTTGTGTCGTACGGGGCGGACAGCAATTTCAAAGCCGACTGGAGATTTGAACGGGTGAAACTCTTGCGGTCTCCCCAACAACAAGAGCTGACAGTTCGGATGGTGGCCTCAGGAATTTGTCATTCTGATATCGTTGCTGCCTCGCAGCCACCTCGACCACACTTCAAACAATGACCACCATAGTTAAGATCAACTAGCTCTATTGGTATCTCCGGGTCAGTGTAACCTGCGTAGGTGAGGTTGGCCGTGTCAATATTGACCACCACAGTTGCACCACGTTGCAACATGGTCGTCTCAACACCATTCTTGTGCAGATCGTCAGCAATGTCGTGAGCACTGGTTGCAGATCCAACGACTATCGCCTTCTTAGTGCCGACGTCTCTTGCATTGGTGAACTGCGACGAGTGTACGACCTTGCCCTGGAAAGACGAAAGTCCCGGTAGCTTTGGCATGAACGGCTTTCCACCCACGCCACCCGTTGCGAGGATGATGTGTTTCGGGTGCAGGATCCGCGTGCTGCCATCGATGGCTTTGATTGTTGCTGTCCACTTGTTCGTTTTGTCGTCGTAGGACCCATTGAGAAATTCCGTTGAGGTCCATACATTGAGATCAAGGTACTGCGCGTAAATCTCTAGCCACTGGCCTATGAGGTCCTTTGGCATGTACTCTGGGTAATGTTTGGGGAACTCCAGGTATGGAAACCCGTTCATCTCTACCGGATTGTGAAGGTGAAGCGCGTCGTAACGCTTGTACCAGTTGTCTCCGACTCTCTGGTTCTTGTCGATGATTACCGCACCAACTCCAAGCTGCTCGAGGTGGGCTGCAACGATGAGCCCTGCTTGTCCTGATCCCACGATGAGCACTTCAGGGTCAGTTTCGAGGTACTGCCGCTTCCTGTCATGGTGTTGCTTCCACGTCTCTCCATCGTGGCTCGGTATATAGCCATTTCCACGAGGATGGACCTCGGGACCCTGGAATTTCTTCAGCTCTTCGAGTCGCGAATACATCGCACCCAGCTTTAGCGAGTTTGATTCCAGTACGTAGTTGAGCACCATAAGCGCACTCCCGCTCGCAGTGTCAAAGTCAGTGTAGGCTTCCACTGTTATCGAGTTGTCCGGTTGCACCTGGAATTGTGGTGCGGGCCAGTACGTCGACACCCTGAAGTTGTGCGCCTTGACCACTTTGTTCGTCCTCAACAACGCTGAGATAGATTCATCTCGGCTGTGGAACTGCCGAAAGTCCCAGGTGAACGCGCCATTGTCTCGGAAGTACGAGACATCAGCGAAGAGAGCTTGAACGCTCTCTGCGTTTTTAGAAGTGAGTGCCTTCTCGAAATCTGTCAGCCATTTTTCGACCAAAGCGCGAGCCTGGTTCTGATCCGTGGGATCAATTTGACTTATGGATCCCATCGTCGTCTCGAAGTTGTCAGTGCTCGGAAATTCTAGTGTCGGCGCGTTGAGGTCCAGCGCGCGCAAATCGGTATCCTTCGGCTCGAATGATCCTTTGCTTCTTTATGTACAACGCATCCTTGTAGAAGAGAAGGTGGAGAAATCAAAGCGGACATGGTCCGAGATAATGACGCCATGGCGGTTATAGTGGCAGTCTTATGTGGCGCTCAACCTCGTCCGGCCCTCCGGCCAAATCTTACTTCAGAGGCGAGACGATTTACGAGATCGTATGATATTCCACGTACGACGGTCGATGGAATGGGAGATAGACGAGTCATATGTGGACGTATCTTGTGAACCATCCGCTATTGATCCCATGAATGACCACCTGAAAGAATGTTACGGCTTCAGAGATCAATTCAAGCGGCAGGTGTCAACTTGGATATAGACGTTATATTCACCGCTTGGCGCTAGACGAACCGCGTTTAATATTGCATTCACTTTTCTTTTACACAGGCTGCGCAAGATGGTCAAGTAACGGCGAATAATAGCCTGGATATCTCTATATATGCTTCAGCATCCGTCTCGACTCATATCCATATTTAGTGCTCCTCCTCACAAACAGTGTAGCTTGTCTTCATGCCCACCAGCCATCTCTCAGGAAAGAAGGAGGTCTAGACTGGCGGTATTCCAGCAGAGATCTGTGGCGTGAGCTACCTGCAGGCAGGGGACCGTCTCTCCATCTCTGGTGTTTACTGGCCTTCCACTTCGAGACAAGAATCCGGACAGACTCCAAGAGCTGCCCCAAGCTCCGATTTGTACGGAATACGGAACAATTGTCATTGGACAATACTGGCCTGGCAACCGCGGGATCCACACTCCCACACGATGGGTTATAGTGGCTCAACGACGCTTCAGCATCGACATGCAGATTTGTCGTAGAGATTCGCGGTTGAAGAACAAAAACAACCATATAACGACAAGTCGAAAGGCATCGACGACAAGGAGAACTAGCAGCAACGGTCAGTGGTATGTCATCCTGCACCGTAGATGTTATCATAGTTGGCGCAGGGCCTGTCGGCCTGGCACTCGCCAATTATCTTGCGAATAGTGGGGTGCAGGTTCTGCTCCTCGAAAAGCGTGATCATATCATCGACTATCCTCGGGCTATCGGCATCGACGACGATTCTCTTCGGTTGCTCCAAGCCACAGGGCTCATTGATGAAGTGGTCCCCCATACGACGCCTAACCACTCTTTGAGGTTTATGACCCCTCGAGGACGTTGCTTTGCCGATTTCCAGCCGACGACTTTGGACTTTGGGTGGCCTCGTCGTAATGCTTTCACTCAACCAGAGGTCGATCAAGTCTTGTACAAGGGATTGGACAGGTTTGCGAATGTGCAAATACTCCTGTCCACGACGCTAGTGTCTGTGGATCAGGATAAGAAGGGCGTGGCAGTGGTCTCTGACAAGCAGACTTTTCGCGCCAAGTACCTTGTTGGGTCCGACGGCGGCAGCAGCTTCGTACGCAGGTATCTGAAAATCCCCTTCGAAGGGAAAACAGCACCTGATCCATGGATAGTCATCGACATCCGCAACGATCCGCTAGGAGTTCCCAATGTTTATGTACACTGTGATCCTACGCGCCCATATGTTTCAGCTGCCTTACCTCACTCTATCCGACGATTCGAGTTCATGGTCATGCCCGGTGAGACGGAAGAACAGCTGGCTCAGCCCCATAATCTGAAGAAGCTGCTGGCAAAAGTCCTCCCTCATCCAGACACTATCGAAGTCATTCGGAGTCGAGTTTACACTCTTAATGCCCGCTTGGCTGCGCAATTTCGGCACGGCCGTATCTTGCTTGCTGGAGATGCCGCACACATCATGCCGGTATGGCAGGGCCAAGGCTACAACAGCGGCCTCAGAGATGCTTTCAACCTCGGGTGGAAGCTTGCTCGTGTCGCCACGGGCGTACTAGATCCATCAATCTTGGACACCTACGAAAAAGAGCGCCGGAGACGCGCCAGAGCGATAATCGATCTCTCCGTCCTCACCGGACAGATATTTGCTCCACCCTACCACTGGATCGGCTGGCTGAGAGATGGGTTGACCTGGGTCATGTCTTACTTCCCGTCGGTCAAACGCTATTTCTTGGAGATGAGATTCAAGCCTATGCCACGATACAGTGACGGGGCAGCTATTGTTCGGGAGAGAAATCCACTCGCACCCGTTGGAATCATGTTCATTCAACCGTTTGTCTTCAGAGATCAAGATCCACTGGAGGAAGTACGGTTGGACGACATCATTGGCTCTGATAACTTTGCTTTGGTGGCTTGGGGAACCAATCCGACCTGGGGTTTGTCTCCCACACAGGTGGCTGCGAGGAAGCGTTTGCGGACTACATTCATCCAAGTAGTACCAGCCTGCCAGCTGAAGATCCCTCAATCAGCTGAGGAGCAAGAAGATGGGTTTGTTCGTGTGGGGGATAGCAGGAATGCGGATATCAAAAAGTGGTTCAGTAGCTATCCATGTTCGATTGCCGTTATACGACCTGATCGAATCGTGGGAGCCGTGGCTATTCCTCAGACCTTGGGAGATATATCGGAGTTATTTTTCGAAGCGATCGGTCTAGCTCCTGTACAACAACCACTTGAATGATACTCTTCAACCTGCCTTTTGGGAGGACGGACCATCCTCCACTTCGGCATGGGGAGAGGTTTGGGAATGAAGTTTGAAGATGCTTAAGCCGAACATCACGGGATAAGAGGAGTGAGTGAGTTATCCAGCCAACCTGCAGCGGAAATCAGGAGCCCAAGTCTAGGTCAAGACGACGAATACCACGGCCAAGAATTTCTATGAATCCTATGTCGTTGTGAATTCGCCTCAACCCTATGTAATGTCCGGTTTTGGACGAAACGACCAGTCACAGCACTTTCTTACAAAGCGAATATCTAAATTTGAACATAAGGTGCCCGTAGCATTCTCTCTAAGTGATCAGAGCACTTGTGACTCCGTTTCCAACGAAACCTGGAGACTCCGCCACTAGTATGTCGTCTGCTCGTTCCATGTTCTCGCCACTCGATTTGGCAGACAAGCCTCCAAACCCAGAGATCCACTCTAGGATGGGACGATAGTATCGAGCTACAGGCGTGTACGGTCCCATGGTAGCCATTGCAGATGCCGCTGCCACCCAAGTCTTGGTTTCCTGCGTAGAGGCACAAGCAATCTCTGTTACATCCTGGTTCGCAACGTCATCTAGTATCGACATTTTGTTGGTGGCAATAGTATTGAGAAATTGCCGATCCCATTCCGGAGCAAGCTCATGCAGTGAGGTCGGATCCGCAACAAATCGTTTCGCCGCCGCCACGGTGCGTGTGGTTCTTAATTCCCGAGCTTCTTTCGAAAGATTCTTCCCAGCTCCCAGAAGTACCTGCCGGACGGATTCGGAGGCTGTAGCATACTCGGGAACTGGTGGTTGATGAGACAGACCACCAGAAGCCAGGAAGAGTACCCTCTTGTTCAAGGTCTTGCAGAACCCCCCAACTACTTCTCCCAACGCCCTAGCTCGCTTGAAGGTAGGTAAAGGAGGCGCAACACTGTTGACGAAGATCGGGATTACAGGATATTTGTCGATTCCGCCGAGTAGACTGTTCAAAGGCTGTGAGAAGGCGTGGTCAACCTGCATCTGCTGGGACGTTGCGATGTCCACCCCGTTGAGGATACAGTATTCTGCAAGCTTGGTTGCCAGTTCCGGCGCCGTGGACAGCCGTCCTTTTGGTGTGCCGAAGTCTCCTATGGCGTGTGCCTCCATTCCGACGCAGCAGCAAGGCATCACATCGTGGAAGAAACCATTGAAATGATCTGGTGCAAATATAACGACGAGTTCTGGGTTGTAGTCTGCAATCAGCCTTCGTGCTTTCTCGGTGTATTCCTCGACCTCTGCCAGAACGTAATCGGCTGGGTCGACGAGCCCGACCAAAGGCGAGTGTGATATGCATTGCAAAAACCCTGGCAAGCTGGGCTAAGTGCAGAAAAATCGATCGGGAAGGAGATATCTGTCTCGACGTTGCGATCCAAGACCACATAGAGCCAGGACACATCTATGTCTAATAAGCGTCTGTTAACGAGCTTCAATCCTCAGCATGGAACTGGGGCCATTCAGAGATGCCTGTGGGAAAATGTGGCATAGCGAGGAGATTACGGCGGGAAATGTGGTTTCAAATACACCAAAAGTGCTCTCCACTGCACATGTCATCTTATGCTCGCAAGAACCCTATCACAATGCTGTTGAACCTGTCCACGTGTTCCCACTGAGCCCAATGGCCGCACTTATTGAACAAGTGGACCTCTGAATTGGCAATACCGGCTCCTAAGCGAAATGCTCCGTCCACCGGCATCACCCGATCCTGCCGTCCCCAGATGATCAATGTTGCCATCTGGATTTCAGGGAGCCTGGGCGTGATGTCTGGGAATTGTACCGGTTGAAGCTGAGCGCTTTTGACAAAATTCTTCAAATGGATTTCCTTAGATCGCAGGTTCTTCAGTCTCAGCTGCAAGAGATCCTCGGTGAGTGCGCTGCTGTCGTACACGAAGACGTCGTTGAATGCTTTTAGGTTTTCCAGAGTCGGCTCTCGGTAGAGCCGGGTGACTTGCTTCATTCCTTCCGTAGGCATAGCAGTGAATAGGCTGATGCCACCAGTACCTCCTCCCATTAGAACCAATTTTCCGACGTCTTGAGGAAATTCCAACGCAAATGCAACAGCACTATGCCCTCCCATAGAGTTTCCTATCAGATGAACCTTTGTGATTCCAAGTCCGTCAATGACACCTTTGACCACTCGTGCATTGAAGAAGGATCGAGCTTCGGCCATGACAACTGGGTCACTTTCACCCCAGCCGGGGAAGTCAACGAGAAGCACACGATACCCAGCGTCCACAAATGGCCCTACGTTTCGGTGAAAGTTGGCCCAGCCCGTCGCACCTGGGCCTGATCCATGTAACATGACCACGACTTCGTCGCCGTTACCACAGTCATTGTAGTGCACTCGCAGGGATTTTTCCTTGTCTTGGATAGTTATAAATCGGCTCGTGGCATCGGCTGTGAGTGAAGACATGATGCTTTTTACAAAACGTAGATTGTAAGAGGGTGGTTGAATGGCCGGAGACTGGGTAAGGCCTTGTCACTGGCAGTTAAATCATGCTTCTTCTCTGCAACCTAACCTCTACGGAGTACACGCCTTTTCAATACGGGTCGAATGGTGGATGATCATGATGCTACTGCATCCAACCAGAGTGGTTCCTTCGAACATCTCTAGCTTTTCGTGGCTTGTTTGCAGCCTGCGCCGGGGATAAGGTGGTGATGCTATTATATATAGCATTAGTCCTATTCGGGAACCAAGCAGCCTCGGTGTGCAATCTACACCAGCTACGCCCACACTCCACGGGGACCCCCTTTAATAGTCCTTTGTTACTACAATTTCGCCTATACAAGGTGACTCTGTCTAGAATCATATCGATACAACAAAAAGTGGTAGAGGGACCGCGTCGCACGATCCTCATGTCGAGAGCCACCATGGATGATATTGTCACTCAAGCAGCAAAAGCACTGAGGAGTGCTCAGAGCTCGGGAAAATTCATAGCCCCGTTGCGGCACACCTTTAAGGGTTTGACTACAGACGACGCCTACGCAATTCAGAAACAAAACATAGACTTCGAAGTTTCAAATGGCGCTCGAGTTGTCGGGGCCAAAATTGGCCTCACTTCGGTTGCGGTACAGAAACAGATCGGAGTCGATACGCCTGACTATGGGGTGTTGCTCGACAACATGGAATACCCCGAGGGCCTTCCAATACCCATGGCGCGACTACAACAGCCAAAGATCGAAGCCGAGATTGCATTCATCCTAAGGAAAGATCTCAGCATGGCAAGACCGACGATTGTTGACGTTATGCAGGCAGTCGGCTACGTTGCTCCTGCTTTCGAAATCGTGGGCAGCTGAATCACAATTGGTCGACACCATATCGGACAATGCTTCTTCTAACGGCTACGTCTTGGGCAGTCCCATACGTAAGCTTGAAGGGCTAGATCTGCGCTATTGTGCCATGACCATGATGAGTGAGTCTTCTCAAGGAACAGCCCTCTCAACGGGTAATGGCGCAGCCTGCCTTGGAAACCCTTTGAACGCGGTGGTCTGGCTCGCGAGGGTGATGTATGAACGCGGGTTTCCTCTGAAAGCCGGAAGTCTTATTCTATCCGGTGCCTTAGGGCCTATGGTTTCCGTGAAAGCCGGGGAAACATATATAGCACACATAGATGGGCTTGGAGATGTCACGGCGGTGTTTGCAAATGCGTAAGCCATTAAAAGAGTCATTTCGTGAAATGAGTTCGGGTTAGCAGGGGAGATAACTTCAGTTGCATTTCCGGTCATATCCTAGAGGGTACCTCACGCGACATTCTACTCCCGAGTCTTGACTCTGAAAAATATCATGGGCTCAAGCTCGGAAGAGGTCCCTGGAGCGGATTGATTTCGGTCAACTATAGCCCGGAGCGTAGTAAATTTCTGGGAGACTTGCTACCATCCTATCGGAGTACTGCAAATGTCAGACGTGACCTAGCCCCCGAAGAATGATCCGGGGTCATGTACAGAGGCAGGTATCAGCCGATAGGCTGCCGGCTATGGTGGCATTTTCCTTCCAGAACTGGCGATCCCAAAGACTTTGATATAGCCACTTCCAGGCTGTAGATATGTTCTCTAGGATATCCCCTTTAGATCCAGAGAAATTGGGTGTGAACGAGCTGCCTCGACTGTCTGAATTCCCTCCCATGGCCTTCTTCACGAATACAGCCATCATGGATACGAAAAAAAGTGCTTCTTGAACTTCGGGAGCATGCCGAGCATCCAACGTTGAAGGGTGTACTTGGAGGCTTTGTGATAGCGGTAAGGGTCCCCAACATCGCGACGTTGTTCTCGCGATGCTCTACCACGTTCAATGTTCATGTCTCTGACGCTGGGCAGTACCTTTCCTACCAAGTGCTTTCCATCATCTACTGTCTTTATTTCCACCCTCTGGCATCTTACCCTGGACCTTTCCTAGCACGTTGTACGCGGATTTGGTACGTCTATCACTTGGTGAAAGGCCAACTGCCTTTTGCTGTTGATCAGGTGCATAAGAAGTATGGTCACACCGTACGCTTGGCGCCCAACGAGTTAGCATTCATCGATTCGGAAGCTTGGAAACCTATCTATGGCTACAAATACGGCACTGGAGGTGAAATGCCCAAGGACCCCCAGATGTATCACAACACTTCCGCAGGAAAATTGAGTATTTTCGCCGCACCGTCGCCGCGCCACGGCGAGCTGCGAAGATTGTTGTCCCATGGGTTTTCTGAAAAGGCACTTCGCGCTCAAGAGTCCATAATTCAATCCTATCTCGATCTCTTCGTTGCACGGCTACGAAACCTCAGCGAGAAAGGCGCACCTATCGACATCGTCACTTGGTATAACGTATGCACACCTCTGGTAATAGCTGTGCATGCTAGCTAACTGGCATAGTACTCCACTTTCGATGTCATTGGTGATTTGGCTTTTGCGGATCCTTTCGACTGCCTCAAGCTCTCAAAGAATCACCCATGGATAGACTATACTTTCGAAGCCTTGAAGATGCAAACGATGATGCGGGCGAGCGACTACTATCCAGTGTTCAAAAGACTTCTACTGTTGATGACTTCCAAGGAGACCCTCAGAGGATTTCAAAACCACATCCTGTTGGTCAAGAACAAGGCACTCCATCGCTTGAGCATCAAAACTGACCGTGTGGACCTGATGTCTAAGATGGCCTCACCAAGCAGCGGACTGTCGCAAGAAGAATTCATCGCCAGTGGGGACACCGTCCTCCTGGGCGGCAGTGAGACTACGGCGACACTCCTGGCAGGTCTGACATATTTTCTTTTGAAAAATCCTAAAGCTCTCAAAAAGCTCACTCAGGAGATACGCACCAAATTCAACTCCGAAGAAGAGATCGACTTCTCCGGGGTGAGCTCTTTGGAGTATATGCTGGCTTGTATTGACGAAGCCTTTCGCCTCTACCCTCCAGTCCCCGGCGCTCTTCTTCGAAAGACGCGTGAGCCAGATATCATTGCTGGCAACATGGTTCCACCCAATGTACGAACCTAACCCGCTTGGTGAATTTTGAGATGGCTAACTTTGTGCAGGTGACCGTGGGCATCTATCACTGGGCCATGTTTCGAAGCGCCGACCACTTTGCCCCCCCAGAAGAGTTCATCCCAGAGCGCTGGACTGAGAACGATCCACAGTTCCAAAACGACAACAAGGCTACTCTTCAACCCTTCAGTTACGGGCCAAGAAACTGCATTGGTCGAAAGTGAGTCCTCCTCCGGCTTGCATGTTCTGCGCGATAGAATCTCGGTAGAGGTGCTGTCTGTATTGCACCAAGACTGACATATTTACCAGCCTGGCATACTTTGAGATGCGTCTCACACTTGCGCGTCTGTTGTTCAACTTCGATATTGAGGCCACCCCCAAAATTGAGGGATGGACTGAACAAAACATCTACCTTTTGTGGCAGAAGAAACCACTTCCCATAATTTTGCGCCCGAGAGACGTCCCCTTGAGGCAACAAGTGACGGAAATAATGTCTTGAAGGCCCAAGGATTTTGGATTGGTGCAATATGTGGCACGGCATATATGCCGCCTATGCTTGACAAGAAGGGGGGGAAGCGTATGACATATCTGGGAATGAACAGCCTTTTCCTTCGAAGACTTTGTGACAGATGCAAATGATTTGTGCCCGCCCATTTTCCGTGATGCAGCTTATTTGCTGTACATAATTTGACAACAGTGCTCCGAGATCGATAAGGCCTCGTCCTTGATCGGTTGTAGATTCGGACACACCAAGACCTTCCTGAAACACATAGTATGGACTGACACTTGGGTTGCTTGAAAAATTAGTTGATTTTCTCCAGCGGCCCCTGGGCTCAGACTTTTGTGGTCTGGAATCAGGCCGGGCGAAACAATGCACCGGGCCTTCTGCATTTGGTGCTAGAACTTGCTGGAGCATCTCGGAAGCGGATGTGGAAGGTATACAGGAGATTAGATGACCGGGAATTTCTACCAAGATATGCAACATCAATTGCCGTGCCATCGCACTGAACCATCCCAAGAGTTACGCTGTCCAGCCTCCAGAAACCTCATAGTATGCTCCCGTAACAAAGCTTGCTTCGTCACTCAATAGGAATGCCACCACTCTGGCTATCTCAATGGGATCTGCAATGCGGTCTATGCATTGGTATCTTTTCGTCCGTTTACGGAGCTCCACTTCGTCTATGTGCTTGACAATGGGTGTCCTCGTCAGACCTGTTGTCCAGGGGCGCAACAGGGTTAGCAATCTTATTCGAACTGAAAATCCTCTCCCGAAGCACACGCAAATACGAACAAAAGACAAAAAAAGGGTTGTCGACATACCTGGAGCCACGCAATTGACCCTGATATGTCTAGGTCCCTCCTCACGGGCCGCGCACTTGGTCAATCCCAGCACGGCATGTTTGCTCGCCCCATACACGCTTTGCGATTCTAATACGGCGACTGAAGCAATACTTGCGAAGTTGACAATGCTTCCGCCGTCCTTGATACTGTTGAGTTCGGCGCGCAGGCAGTTGAACACACCGGTGGCATTCACCCCCATTACAAAATCCCAGTCGGCGTCAGACGTTTCGCGCATTGATTTTGTGTCTCCCAGGACACCGGCAGCGTTGACTGCGCAATCGAGCGCACCAAGTGCTGCAACCGTAGCGGCGATCCAGTTGTTGACTTGAGACGAAGAACTAACGTTGACGACGGTTGACATGTGGGATTTCTGGCTCTCTGAAGGAGGTGGGGGGAGAGAGTCGAATACAGCCTTCAACGCGGACGCATTGATGTCAGCGATGGAGAGAATCGCACCTCTGGAGGCAAGCAAACGAGCCGTCTCCAGACCCAGACCAGATACAGCTCCTGTGAGCGCGATCTGGGAACGTTTGTAAGCGGTGGAATTGACGCAAAAACAACAGGAGCGATTTGTGCACTGAACAGAGAGGAGTTGAGCAGCGAGCATACTTACTACTTTACCATTGAGGGATGACATCTTTTCACAGTTAATTGGAGACTTATTCCGCGGGAGATTGCAGGAGATCTCTAGGACACACGTGCTGGGTCGTCGAAAGTTTACTCATTTCGCTATACATGCAGTGGCTTCATGTGGTGCGAGTCCCATCGTGAGGACGCCGTCGCCGGAATCTTGGTTCATCAAGCGAGCTCTAGATGCTGGTGCCCATGGCGTGTTGCTGCCCCTTCTTCGCACAGCTGACGAAGCGCGTGAGATCGTGACAGCAGCCAAGTTCCCTCCGATGGGTCGTCGGGGATTCGGCAGTCCTTTCTCGATGAGTAGTTTCGACACAACTGGAAAGCTCAGTGGCCTGGCGTACATGGACAATGCCAATGCACATCTTGTTACAGCAGTGCAGATCGAGACGAAGGAGGCTCTAGACAATGTTTGCCCTCATATTCTTCTGATTTATTGATGTTGACTGGCTGGCAGATTGAAGAAATTGCCGCGGTTGATGGTATTGATGTTTTGTTCGTTGGACGTTCGATTTGGGCAACAATATCGGACACCCAGTGAGAGGCGGTTTCGATGATGAGTTGAGAGCAGCAATCTCAAAGATACACGACAGTGCGGTCAAAGTTGGGAAGCCTTCCGGCATCTATTGTCCCGACGGGAAGACTGCAAGAATTTATGCTGATGCTGGCTTCAAAATGGTGAGTGCGACTTCCCGTGTTCTCACACCAGGGCTGATCAATGTGCTTAGATCTCTGTCGTGAATGACATGTCGGTGTTGCCCCTCGGTCTGGCTGAAGCACTTTCTCATGCCAAAGGCTCAAAACAAGAGGCTGCTGGTGTGGCATATGGAAGCTCCAATGTCGCATAATTAATGCCCCTAACTGAGTAAGGCTATAAGTTATAACGGAAGTAGTACTTCAAAGATCTTAAATAGACTAATATAAGCGATTACTGTATCAAGGATCGGGCGAAGGGCGGGATGTAGGATGAAGGCGTGTCGGCGTGAGGCGGTCGAGTAGTGTAGTCAGGTCGAGTCGTGTCAAGCACACAACCCACACAAGTCAATAGTCAAGCCAAGCGAACAAGGAACAAACAACAGGGCAGAGATATCCAGTATTGATGACTCTGCTACATGCGTGAACACGCAGTAGAGCACACCTGAGTGGTGTAGACAGTGATGGTTAGGGTGCTTAGTTGCAGCCCTCACTCAGGTATCTACTTATCTATCTGTTAATTAGGTAATTTTATAGCGAAGTTAGGTGCGATTTACACGTCTTAGTATAATATTTAGCCCCTGAAACTTAGTACCCTCTTTGCTAAGAACATCTCCCGAAATATTCCCTCCACTAAAAAGTACTCCCACTAACTCTAATGGAGAGGAGGAGGGGTGAGGCTGTGGCGGCAATGGCCGTGGGTGGCCTTGATTACGTAGAACACTAGAGAGGGTAAAAAAGATATTAGTCGTCGGTATGATTGCCAGCTGCAGGCGAATTTGAGGGGCTTTAAGATAGAATATCTCTCCAGGAATCTTTGGAAACGCAACGCCCTACACATCCACTCACAACAAAGCTCATCTTTGTGTGGGCTCTGTGCCTGTGAGAAGCTAAATCGAGGTCGCTGCGAGCTGGGACTGTCTGGCAACCCGCGAATGCTATGGTCTTCAGCGGGCGCCCATCAAGTGCCTGTCACGCGTGCCGAGAGAAACGACTAAAGGTAAAGCCACCGTGCCATGCGTTACCACAGAAGCGCCGCACTGGTGTCATACCATGGTTATACCGTGGCCGATCATGGCTGACTCGGATGGATGGCCCGTCTAGTGCGATCGAGTCCATCCTGGCTGCACGCAGTGTGCTCGGAAGCGAATTGCATGCCCGGGGTACAGATCAGCTTCGGAGCTGCGTCTGAGAGACGAAACGGAGCGTGTGACTCGCAAATCGCTGGGCCGTGCGCGAGCCACGCACGATTCGCCTCAATCGTCCCAGCTCCCTGTGTCCAGCCGTGATGCTTCCCCCGCGGCCAAAACACCTCTTCTGGGGTCCTCGAGCATCCTGGATTCCGCCAACGACGACAGTGCCGTATCGTACTTCATGTCGTCTTACATCATCTGTGGTCCATTCCACGCATACTTGCCCAGCATGTACGTTAGATGCAGGCGTGGCGAGGACACCCTATCGGCAGCCATCGACGCCGCTTCTTTCGCAGCGTATGCCCGACAAACTGGCCATCGGGGATGCATGGATCGAGGCAGGAGAAGCTATGCCTTGGCTTTGAGTCGACTCAACTCGGCCCTTACGGACCCTGCGACCGCAGTTCTCGACCAAACGCTTGCCTCGATTCTTCTCCTGGGAATATTTGAGAGCATCGTGTTTCCTGGAGCGAGATCCCCGGAAGAATGGACCACGCACCTCTTCGGCGCATCCAAGCTCCTGCGGCTCAGAGGGCTGAAGCAGTTTGAATCGGAATTTGGGGCTCACTTATTCAGCCACACCATCAGCAATATTTCCGCCAGCAGCATGCAGAGGTTCGTCAACCTGCCCGATGAGGTTCAGAGCTTGAATGAAATGGCACAGGCCTTTCTCAATCCTAACGATATTGGCAATAGAATCAATCCCGTAACGGAGCGACTTGTCCGCATCAAAGCACGGATCTCCAACTATTCCAGAGACCGGGGTGTCCTCTACGAAGTATTTGACGACGCTGCGGTTCTCGAGCAGGAAACTGCTGCGCTCGTCAAGCCTGATGACCCAGAACTAGGGTATACAATTCGCCCACAAGAAGACACACCTCCTTGGGCATACCGTGGCATTGCATACCACTATAAGAGTCCTCGAGCAACCAAAATTTGCAACACGCTTCGCATGGCACGCTTGTTCCTCTGGGAGGTGATGTCGGCTGGAGCATCCCTGGCAATCGAGAGAATGCAGAACCAGACCGACACCAAAACCCCCCGCGGGGGATTTCGAGACTCGTCCTACTTTACCGCCGCCAGGGAAGAGGCACGTAGACTCGCGGATGAGATTGCGACAGAAGTCTTGGGCTGCTTGCCTGACTTCCTCGAGCCGAGTTCTCCGGGGCCAAGATTCTCACCCTCCTCCAGGACATTGATCTGGCCACTGAGCGTAATCTACAAGAACCGCATATGCCCTCCGCAGGCCAGAGAGTACGCAAGGTCCTTGGCAGATGAGTTCGTGAAAGATCTGGACAGGCTGCAGCTTGTGGACGCCAGGAAATTCATCACTGATCCGGAAAGTAGCGAGGACTGGTGAGTCCACATCCCCCTTGTCTTGACCAAGGTTGCGGCTCAACTTATCTAACCTTATTGCAGGCTACATCTGTATCATCTAGACTGAAAGTGAAACCTCTCACTTGATGGCCGAACCCGACATCACATAAGATGTGTGGCTATTGCCCTCACCTCCTCGTGGGTTGTCCAGTTTGCGGTTGATAGCTTGACAAGAGAATTATGTAGTGACGGATGCTGTTACAACCATACCCTGTTAACGGAACCTGTTGATGGTGAATGGGCCAAGTCCAAGCAAGAAACTTGCTCTGACAAGCGATCGGCGTGGACGGCCATCTTCTAGAATTGCAGCCTCGTGTGGTGGTCATTTCATAGCCGGTGCGGCATAGTCTCGCTAGACTCCGTTGCACGCCCTGCCGTTTGTGTTATGAGAATGAATGCTACGGTTATCCATGCGGCCCCCTAAACTACGGCTGGAAATCCGAGCTCCATCTCTAGCTCATCTAACACGCCATTGTGCCTACGCGGCTCATCAGCCTCGAATCATTCGGATTGAACGGAAACATTGAACCAAATAAGAGTACTGGCTTATGGTCGCACAAGGTACTTTACACTATATAGGAGACGAGAAAGAGGGCCAGGCTAGAGACAACTCCCCCGGGCACACGGAAGACACTGCTGCCTGATGTAGGAACCGGGGTGGTGGTTGCAACACCCGAGGACGAACTATTCGTCGCGTTCGCAGCCATGCTGGCATCAACTTGCAACACCCCAGCTTGAATCTTGTCCCAGAACTCACATTCGCTGTAGTTCAAAGGCCCGGCAGTGACCGACTCACCGATGGTGATGCCAATGCTACTGTTTGCCGTCCATACCGGCCACTGGCTGCTGTTGCCCGGTCGGCCATTCGCAGCCATATTCGACCATGCCCCAAGCATGAAGTCACTGATGTCCACCTCTGACGCCGTGAAGTTGCAAGATCCGTCTGGTCTGGGCAGGCCGTTTGTCCATCCAAATATATAGGGGATTTCACTTGTGTGTGTTGCACCCAGAAGCGCGAGTGCCTCCGCCGAGTTGGGGATGCCATTGTACCAAACGCAGCTGGGGGTGTGGTTGAAGTTGTAGGCCCAGGCATCGATACCGTTGGCGGCAGCCTTCTGAAGGGCTCGATAGGCAGGGCACTTGTACGAATAGTCGGTGATGATTGTCGACATGGCGGCGAGGCCAGGGAAAGACGAGGCGGCCTCAAAAGCAGACCAAGGATAGGTCTCGTTGACGGAGGCGGCGAGCGGGCCGAAGCCGTTCTCAAGGAATTCATTGTAGTCAGCCTGGGTGATGTTCGCCACTTTTGTCAAGTACATGCCGAGGACGTCGAAGGTTCCTTCGTTGGCGTTGCTGCCGATAATGGCCGGCACGCGGATGCCCACAGAAGCAGGGTTCTGAGGGACGATGTTGCCATCCACCACGGCAACCCAGGCGTTTCCAGAGCCGTTGCTCTCGATGAACGTCCCTGCTCCAACAACGTTGCCGCCGGACGTATCGATTGCGATGGTTGTCTTATTCAAGGCGGTCAATGATGCGCCTCGAAGGCAGCCAAGGGGATCGTCCAGGCTGCAGTTCAGCGATCGAATGTACTCGGTGTAGACGGGCTTGGTGTCCGCCACTGGCGGCGCATCACGACCGCCACCAGACTCGAGAGCGACAGCACGGAAGAGCGACGGTGCCTGGGGCAGGGAGCTGAGAATATAACTGTCGGCCGCACCTGCAGACTGTCCAAATAGCAGAACCTTGTCCGGGTCTCCGCCAAATGCGCTGATCTCATCTTGAACCCATCTCAACGCCAGCAGCTGGTCTTGTATGGCATAGTTTCCGGTGATACCTGCATCTGGATACGCGAGGAATCCGAGAGGCCCCAGACGGTAGTTGACTGAGACCACAATACTGTCGACTGCCGAGTTGCAGCCATCGTAGAGAGGCTGGGATACGGCTCCACCCTCGTTGCTACCACCGTAGAGCCAGACTTTGACCGGCAATTTGGACTGGTTATCCGCAGAAGCTGGAACCCAGACGTCGAGGTAGAGACTATGATGGGCTTAGAGAAGTACAAGTTTAGAAACCTGTCCGTTGCAAACATACCAGTCTTCGGATTGCGGCCCATACTCAACGAAGGCAAGGCCAAACTGGGGACAACGGGCCGGCTGCGTTGTGGCGTTCCACACGCCGTCGTATGTCTTGTTGTAGGGCTCGGGGGCAGCAAAGCGGGCAGGAGGCAAGGCAAAGGGAATGCCTAAGAAAGCGTTCGCGCTGGAAGTCTTGCATTTGCTTCCCTGAATGGTTCCATTTGTGGTAGTGACAGTCTGTGCCTGGACAATGCCAATCGCAGAGAGCAGAATCAGTAACTTTGCCGCGTGGGAGTGGCACGGCATCGCGAGGACTGATATCCTTCTCAAGGAGAGGTCCGAAGTGGTCTGCAAGCCCGTGAAAACGTCAAAAATACCGCCAGTGCCCCAAGGCTCGTACTCTGGGAGACACAGACAAGAGCGATATTGGGGATCTTAATGTAGGGCATGGTGAACGCTTATATAGTATAGGGATGTTGACAACTCTCTTTCTGAAAAACGTAGCGAGACGGCAGCACGACCCTTCGCTGTCGTGACCTCGCGGTACGGACCTGGTGGCGTTCGCGAGACATTCTTGCACGTTTCTGGGATCGCGTTGGCTCGATTCGGCAATTCTGTTGCCCGCTTAGAGCTCCCACAGCAGCAAAGTGGCCGAGGAGCACCCGCTACGAAATGCCCACTATACAAGGTTAGCATCAATGCTGTGGCTACTGGCCAGGCCACCCGTGTAATCTAAATCCTCGGCCGGCGATTGGATGCTTTTCGTGGGGTTTGCAGACGCGGAGCCCAACGCTACAGTGTCAGGGTCAGGTCATGATCTATTCAATGGTCTGGTATTGTCCACCTATGCTCCAGGTGAGCAGGCGCTACTTGGATCCAAGCCATGTGGATCCACCGTCGTGCTCTGGATGCTGACTAACTAACAACTCCAACATGCAGGACAACCACAACCATCTCATTCTTGTGCAACGGATCTCTTTCATCTGTTCCAATAGTAAAAGTGTTGGATCTAATGGTAGCTAGGCACTAGAAGCACTAGTAGGTTAAGGTGATAGAGTGTTGTGGAATCTTACGGTCTTCTATCGGGTTTCGGACTAGCAGTGGGTATAGAAGGCCTAAATATCTTTGAGGTAAGCACCTGCTTATATTATAGTTACTCGAAGCTTAGGTAATAGTAAGGAGGCTTATCGGCCTTCTTACCATAAGTATAAAAGCCCACAGTAAGCTGAGAAACTAATTCTCAAACTGGCAGGCTCTCCGAGTCAATATCTGCCGATTTTTCCCTTTGACCTCCGCAGAAGCGAGCCGGAAAATCATCTGCCTGAATGACAGGTGTCAGGGGTCAAATCATGATCTATTCAATGGTATGGTATTCTCGATGTATGGCCTTGGTGAGCGGTGGCTATTTGGATTAGATCCACGTGAGTACCTGGATGCTGACTAACAGTTCCAACAACAGGCGAGGCGGCATATTGTACTCCGTACGTAGCCCCGGGTTAATGTTTGGTGCTTGTCCTTGAAATTACTCGTATAGGATGTGGGATTCTCTGAGATGAGGATCATCCGAGATGTTCGGACTCACTCAATATAACTATTCCTTTACAAACGGTAGTTTCAAGGGAGCTCGTTCATGTTCAGCAGAGTATCGATTCGCTCGTGAACAGCCGAGGAGCGATCTGTCGCATCTTTGCTGTCTTTCAAGTGGAAAATCCCCACAACTATACGCTGTTCGTCGACTGGTTAGAGTGTTTCCAGCTGCCTAATCGGTATTTGAAAAGTTACTAGGGCGGCTGCGCACAACTCACCATTCTAGGCCGGTTAGTAAGTACAGCCATATAGATTTATACTCACATTCTTGGCATTGATTCGAGATCTGAAGTGTATTGATCATCTGAGAGTCGAACTCTCTTGTAATCTCTAAACCCATGCATGTTGGAAATAATAGTAGGTAAATATATCGTAGATTTGGCTTCCTGTACCACGGTACTGGGTCTTGCTGCGCAAGCCTCTGGACGAGAGGGTCGCTCGCGCCGTTTTCGTGGGTTCTAAGGTCGCCAATGTTTGGCGGCATACTGATCGGATGGTTCTTGGAGGCCTGGGAAATGATTCACATAAGGTCACTCATCCACTGCTGTGATAAAGTTGCTGGGAGAGCTGGGGCTCATACATCTATCATTAACCTGACAAATCATGTGAGGGGCAGAGCAAGATCTATTCAATGGTATGATATTGTCTAACTACGGTCCCACGGAGCGGTTGCTACTTGGATCTGGATGCTGACTAAATAATCCCGCAAATCACGTCTACACCATCCGTCCAATCACGCTGGCTCCCCGACTCCTTTGCCCGTCTCTCTCCCCCATTCTTGACCTTGACCTTCCTCTGCGATGAGCATCCTCCTCTTCTGCCCAACCTAGCGTCGCGCTTGGCAGTAGGACAGCCCTGTCAATCGCTACGGGCAACCCCCTATGCCTTCCCCTCAACATAACTGCACACAACACCAATTTACTTCCCGTATGCCATGCTCCACAAAAGCTATACGCGTTCCATGGCACACCGACAGAGATTCCCACACAACCGTATGCGGATACGACTTCGAATAGTATGTTGAAGATCGAGAAGACGACGGGGTCACGATTGAATTGCCCCGTTTCGATGGTCGTAATGAGGAAGACGGCAAGTGCTATCCACCAGAGATCATGACCCAGTTGTCCGCGCAGCTGGGTACGTAGGAAGTCCTGGTTAGACCAGCCGCTCGCCGACTTCGCCGTTTGTGCTCTCCCAGGGCCGTGGCTCATGGTCATAGTCCTCTTCAATCCTTGCAAGAAGCCCTGGCCTCTGCTTTCAGAAGCCCCCATCTGGGAAGCGCCCTCTTCAGGCTGTTCATCAGCGAATATACCCAGGGAGCGTTCTTCATAGACATTGGTGTTGCGGATGGTCATTGTGACGGGAAAGGCGGAGATGTACATCATTAACACGTAGAGGACGAGGAGGCCGGGGTAGAGGCCAGAGATGGCAACGACATAGAAGCCACCGCTGCGGACGGCGAATGCTTGGAAGAGGCCGTCGAGGAGACGGAAGTGTGTTGGGATGGATTCGACAACTGGATTGCCGAAGTTGAGGATCTCGAATGCTGAGATCAAAAGGGTCAGTTCGGAGGTAGTGCACGTACTAAAAGGGGTGGCCGGGAATACCTAGCCAATCGATGCCGTTGAGGAGGACTAGAGAAAATACTAGCCACCAAGTGTGTTTCGCTGGAAAGAGGTTTGTATATACCCGTCTCGGATGGTCGAGGATGAAAGTCAGTACATTCCGCCATTTTTGCCACCGAGGTGACCATGTCTTGGAAATACAGTTTCTCAAAGTCCACACAATCAGTCTGAGGAACGGCGGAAAGCACGTGTTACCTGCAAGGATCAGCAAACTCAAAGTCAGCAGACAGTAATAACTTGTCTGCAGAGCGGTGGCGTTTGCATCGAGAAGAGCCATTCCAGAGTTGTTAAAGGCGCTGACGGCAAAGAAAGCCCCCGTCCAGAAGGGGTTGAGTCCTGATTATTTGTCAGCTCTCGTCCGGCTTGGGGGAAAACATCTGACCATTATTGTAAGCAGTGTCTGGACGATTGATTTGTAGCCATGCGCCAACGCCAATAGCTCCAAGTAGTTGGAAAAGTACGAAGTAGATCGGGACGAGCCACGAAAGGACGCATATGGCATCATATTCGATACCTCCGAGTGCTCGCCTTTCCTTTTCACTGAGATCGTGGAACTGGCTGTTGCGACCAACCAACCCACCGATAGAATCGAAGTACTTATTCAGCTTGGCAAGTGAACCAGAATGCGGCCGGATACGTTCATCCAATTCCTCCTCATTCTGATGAAGGACAGGCTGGGCATGTCGTGGATGATTGGCCATCGAGTGAGCAGCAACGCCACTATTGACACGAAGCAGGGTCCTACGCCGCTGTGGTGGCGGTATCTGGCTTGCTGTTTGCCTCAACGGATGAGGCTCATCTCCGAATGTGATGTGTGCGGGGGTTATTTGACCAAGCCCAGGATCCGCGTCGCCGTTCGGGACCTCGTCCTCTGGCTTTTCCAGATTGTCCTTGGATCCCGTGCGGACACGACCGGTAAATGTTGGCCGATATTCAGCTTCAGGATCTGGGTCTTGAATGGGATTGCCTCGAACAACACCAGAGGCAACTGCCTCTTCGCTTTGATTAGTGATGCCGACTCGCCTTTTCGAGAGGGAGAAGCTGAGGGTTCGAATTCCAAGCCGTCGGCGCTTACGCTCCGCCAGCTCCTCCAATTGTCGTTCAAATGCGCCTTTTCGGATATTCAAGATGGCGATGGAGACAAAAATCGAAGAACCAATAATTATCAGCAGGAAAAGCAAGACTTGCTGCCATGTATTACTGTAACAGTGAGACCCATACCCTCTCCGGCCTGGAGTGAACTTACAGAGTCGACAGATTGACGGTGTTCAAACCTGCCTCGGTCATGGCGGAAACGGCGAGGAAAAGGCTGTCAATAAAGCGGACGCTCTGGGAGGGAGTCGAAGAGCCCCAGAAGATGATAGCTGCGAGTAGGCATGTTCCGCAAAAGTATATGTAATGCAGGGTGATGAACGACACCGGCTCTAGATAAGGGCTGATCTTGTTGTCTATGAAGTCGGCCACAGCCTTGCGAGCCTTTGGAATGATCCTCCGTCGAGGATGCATGCTGTTACTGTCGGCTGTTCAATGTAAGTAGATGAGTCGCCAGCAAGGGGCTGCGGCTTACCCCCCATCCTAGGATGACGAGACTCGAGAACAACAGGTTTCGCCACAATCAGTTTATGTCGGATAAGTGAGGATCTTCTGGTTTGGTAAGCTCCATCGTGCCATTCGTGGGAACGATCAAGAGTATTAATTATGTGAGTGTGACCGAACGGAACGACGACGTGGCTTGAGGTCAGGAAGTCAGATTGCCAAGCCGCCTGGGCTGCACGATCTGAGAGCCAGGGGCAGAACAGGGAACAGGGAACAGGGAACAGCAGGCCCGTGCACCGAGGCTGTGGAGGAAGCCCTGCCCCTTCTAATTAGCGGTTACAAAACTCCCACTCGTGTGGTCTTGCGGAGGAGAAGCTGTGAAATTACACCCGAGAGTAACTTTTCCTCACGTGACCGCAAGTCACGTGAGAAAACTTTAGGCATCACGTGACAATGTCACGTGGCTATCAACCACAGAGATATAACTACAAGATCGTAGTTGTCCTAAGCTTTTTGCGCGAATTGGCCGAGTCAGTACAGTCCTGCGGATCGTATTTCGGCATCAGATCCTCTTGATTTGATCACAGCATCCTGCGGAGAAAGCTAGTAACATCATCATCTACCCTTTTTTTAATGGAACTGGGAGGACATGATCAAAACTGAGAGAAACCTTGAGATCTCATGGTTCAGTTAATATGTTGTCCAAATGTTGGAGGATACGATTAGTACAAAGAAGGCAACTTAAGCGAGTCAGTGAGGATATAGATGAGATCTCTGTTTTCTTCCACTCTATGGTTTCTGTTCTAGTTTATATAGAGAAATACTAGGTAAATGATCTCTAGGAGCCCCTTTTCCATGATTTCAAAGCATTCCAAATGCTAAAGTATTGGTGCCGTGATCGTTTAACATAGGAGGCATTCTAGCCCGTACTATATAGTTTTAGTACTTAGCGTTTAGCGCGTTACGTATTTACGTCTTTAGTACGCACTAGTTATATTAGCGCTAATATACTCTCCTAGGAATAACTATATAAAAGTACCTTCACTAGAGAATACTTACTCTTTTCTTATTTTAGGATATATCTTAAGGATACTACTACTATAGGTAAGCTCTATACGCGCCGGCGTCGGTAAATAAGGTTCAATAGGGATAGCGTTTAAGTATCGGGCAAGGAGTATTAATAACGTAGTAAATTTTAGATATAGAGAGTATACTAGTTATAATATTAATTAATATATAGTGAATAGAATAAATAAATACGGTATACCGCTAAATTTTAGTAGTAAGGCTATAAAAACGATACTACTAGTATCTATAAGTAAGTAGATAGTACCTAAAGTTTTAGTTACTTATATTAATATCGATATACTATAGGCCTACTACCTTTATAAAGTTTATATATTTATCTACTAAGAGCGCTTTAATAAGTCCGTCGGCGCGTATATTATTAGTTTTAATCTAGTCGACTTTTATATAGTTATCCTAAACCTTTTTATATAGCTAATAATTATATATATCTACGTAGCGTAACTTAGTAACTAGTTTAGCTATTAGTTTAGTAAGTAGATAAATAGTTTAGCTATTATTATAGAGTAGTTTAATATTAGTTAAGAGGTTAATACGCTCTTAATTTACTAGTAAATACGCCTTAAGATAAGCTAATAACCTTTCCTAGCGTATTACCTCGCTTACTCCGTTACTAAGAGCTAATAGTTCCGCCTTAGTACTAAATATAGTGACTATCTTTTACTTACTTACTTTCTAGTCGATTATATTGTCTCCTAGGTATATAAGATAGCCTTAAGAGCTCTTCTAGTTACTTAAATTAGCGAAAGATACGTCCGTATATATATATAGGTCTATTTCTTACTATCCTATAAGCTATAGCGCGTATATCCTTATATTTATAAAGTATTTAATAACTTACCGAGTAGCGACTAGGTATAAGTTACTTAAATTTAGTAGGTTCTACGATAGACTTGATATTACGTACCCTATATCGGGTTAAGTTATATATATAGTGAAGTTAATTAATCTAATTATTTACTAAAAGAGCAGTATATCCTCTACTATTACCTAGTCTTTATTAGAGAGTAGTCTTTAGATTAGTAGAGGCGTAGTAATTACCTTTCCTCTTATATAATAAAACTTAGTAGATATCTTATTAATATATAAGTTCTAGTATAGCTAAATTTACTTAGTTTAGCGGTTCCTAATAATCTATACGCCTAGGAACTAGTTCGCCTTTAATATTACTTAAAGAGGGTACTTTACTTATAATTTAGCGAGTAGTTTATTAACCTACTCTACTTTTACCTTATTATAGAGTAATATAATATCGTCGACGTAAAAGAAGATAATTATAGCGTTTCCTACTATTATATAGTTTATTCCGTTAATCTTCTTAAGACTTAAGTCTTAAAGTATATTAGTAAGTTCTTAATACTATAAGAGTAGTAATCTTTTAAGGCTATAGAGTACTCTAATAAAGTATAGTACCTTATTTACTCGCTCTATCCTAGGCGGATATTAAATATATACTTTCTTATTAATATCGCTATTTAGGAAGATATTTATAGCGTTTACTTACTTAATTTTTATATTATAGGCGGCCGTAAGAGCTATAAGAGTATAAAAGCTTCCGGTAGTAAGCGTAGCTACGTAGTTTTCTTTATAAGAGACTTATAGGTCTCCTTATATATATATTCTTACTTTAAATTTAGCTAAATATCCGTCTTTATTAAGCTTATATTTAAATACTTAAGTAAGTAAGAGAGTATTATAGCTTTTAATAGTTAAGTCCTCCTCTATAAAGGTATCCTTTTCTTATAGAGTATCCTATTCTTTATATACTATAATTATAAAGTCCTTCTAGAATTGATACCTTTATATTTCTCGTTAGTTATAAGGTTCTAGTAATAATTTATTTTAGTATAGTTTCTTTAGTAGTATCGATCCTTATATAGAGAAGGCCGAGTAGTATATATTAAGTAATCCTTACTTTACTTTCTTATAGGCGGCGATATATATCTACCTACGCGGTTTTCGCTTATATTTAGTACCTTTAGAGAGTATATATTCTATATATATAAAGTCTCTCTCTCTCTTCTTTCTTTCCTTAGATAAAATAGGGGACTTATAAGGGAGAGTAGCGGCGTAGTTAGCGGCGTCTCCTTTAGTAATAATATTAATTATTATATCGGGGCCTTCGTTAATACTTCGTTACTTACTACCTTTATTAATTACTATTATATTAATATTTAACGCCTTATAAGATCTAGCGATATTAATATAATTAATATTTAATAAGTATAATACCTTAGTTTTATTTAATTTATTTATAGGCGGTACGACTATTAGTTCTAGGTCTAGTATTTATTCCGATATAAGTAGAGTACCTTTAGGTTATTTATTCTTCTTTAGTAGCGACGCTACTATCTATAAGAGAGAAGGAAGTATATTTATACGCGTAGTAACCTCTATAGTATTACCTAGAGGTATTTCTTTATCGAGAAAGACTCCCTCGTCATACGGGAGATTAATAGGGTTATATAGATACGCCTCTAGGAGGGCCTAGCGTAGCGGTTAATTTAGTTTATATAGAGAATTTTTATTAAAGGTAATATCTCTTATTACTTTAATTAACTTAGTCCTTAAATCCTAGATATACTATAGATTAGTTAATTAATATCTTATTAGATATCTAATCTATACTCGCGAATCGAGTTTTTTAAGCTTTAGTACGTACTTATTAAGTATATACGCCTTATATCTAAGTAATTATATATATATAAGTAACGATTTATAGCTATATACGGCCTTAAAAGGAGTTTTCTATTATAGAGCCTTATATAGTATCTAATTTAGGTAGTATCCTACTATCTTAACTAGTTCTAGCTATAAGTTTAATAGTAGCCCTACTTTAATCCTTATAGACCTTATTATTATTATTATAGTATAACCTACGCGCTTAGCGTAGCTATTTTATACTTAAGTACCTAAAGCGCTTCTCTCTATAGAAAAGCCTTCTTTCTTTACTAGATTAGTGAAATCCTAGTCTAGAGACGTTTTTCCGTCGAGCTATATAAATTTAATTATAGTCTTATACTAAGTAGTGATCTATTTAAGGTATTACTTAATTACTTATAGTGTTACCTTCTTATTTAACTATATATAGATATAATTAAACCCTATATAGGTACACTTAAAGTAACTTATATACTAATTTTCGTTATAGCCGATTTCTATAGGGATAAGGTCCTATAAAATCCTCTTAAATAGTCCTTTTACTAGTATTTCGTAAGTCGTATATCTTAATACGATCTCTATAGATTTTATAAGCTTATATAATTTATATATCTCTTTATTTAATAATTTAGTAAACTATACTCCTTCGGCGGAGTAAGGTAAGTAACGTAGCGCCTCCTAACTTAGGTAATTAAGTATTCGATACTAAACCTACGCCGTAGACTTATATATTAGTGTAGTAAGTAAGGTGCGTATATATTTATATATAGCGTATACGCTTTTTTCGCCTTATATACTATTATTCGGTATCGTAAGCGTTTAATAGCTATAATATTTATATATAGAGTAAAGCTCCTTACCTTAGTGAGTAATGTACCCTATTTAAGTGTTCTAGTGGCATCCTTTCTCTACTAGTTTAGATAGAGAGACTAGATTACTTATAAAACCCGATATATAGGCTATATTTAGTAACCTCAGTAATGTCTTTCCGTCCTTAGTTTATACGTAGATCTTACTAGTGCCGAAGTAAATAATAAGATATACTATACCGCCTACTACTAGTTTATTATCCTTAAGGGCCTTTAAGGTCTCCTTAAAGTTATTTCTAGTATTAATTATATAAATATTTACTCCTAAATCAAGTATTTAGTAATTAAGTAGCTTATATCCTTATATTATACTATATACTAATACTATAAAGGCCTTAAGGTTACTTTTCTTAGTATCCTTACTTTTAGCGTCGATTATATTAAAGACCTCTAGATTTAGTGTACCTCTACCCCTTTATATAATAGTCTTTACTTTATCTACTAATTAAGGGTTAGCTTTAAGCTTATCGATAAGCTCTTACTTAGTCCTTTAATTAGGTTTAAACTCCTTAAATAATTTCTTTACTTTATTAAGATATAAGTAGTTAAACTATTAATAAATAAAACTATATATATACGGCTTTTTAGTACCTTTTAACTCTATATCGTCGGCCTTTTAGTTAGTAAAGGTAGAGTAACTTATACTCTTCTTAAGTTGTCTCTCGTACCTCGCTACCTCTCTAAGCTTATCTACTATATAGATTATTTTATATTTCTCTCCTAGGAGTATATTTATATATAACTAACTAGAGAATAAGGGCGTTACTACCTCTATAGTAGTAAGTAGGTTAAGGAGTACCCTAATGCCTTATATATTAAATAGTTAATACTCTAGCGCCTCCTTATAAACTTTTATAAAGTCGACGATCTATTATTTAATATTACTAATCTTTTTTACTAGTATAGCTTAGTATTCTCGCCTAATATCTCTCTTACGGCCTTTAGTGCTTAGAGAGAAGTAATGTTTTAGCGTTTTTAAGGCTATATACGGTATAGGACTTATTTTAAAGTATATATAGTATCGTGAGTCAACCGATATATAGATCTTTATATAGAGGTGCCTAAGCGCTTTCTCTTACTCCTTATATACTTTCTCTACTTTACGGTACTCCTAATACTCGTACTTATACCGCTTAAGAGCCTAATTAGTGAGTTACTTATCCAGTATAGCTAGTACTTATAGTCTCTATAAATAAGTCTCTATAGGGTTAATTAGATCGGTATACTACTAAACTTAGTCGTTTTTAGCCGTAAGTTATATATAGCTATACTATTTATCCTAAGTATCTTATCCTTTTAGGCTAATATAGAGTTTAGTAGAAGATATCTTATAGTTAGTCAATATACTTACATTAATATCGATATTAAATACTTCTATTTTACCTTTTATAAATTAAACTAATTATAGTTCAGTATTTATAGTTTAGAAGTAGATTAACTTTATTCCGTATATTCCGGGCTTATAACTATTAAAGAATATAATATAATTAGTATAAAGAAGATAACTTAAGCGAGTTAGTAAGGATATAGATAAGATCTCTATTTTCTTCCACTCTATAGTTTCTATTCTAGTTTATATAGAGAAATACTAGGTAAATAATCTCTAGGAGCCCCTTTTCTATAATTTCAAAGTAT
>Ga0105239_10000183_pt1 | contig 91439 bp, 85 predicted proteins | sample KBSC44metaG_FD_92761 | JGI IMG/M metagenome (GOLD analysis project Ga0105239, IMG submission 92761) | Corn rhizosphere microbial communities from Kellogg Biological Station, Michigan, USA - KBS C4-4 metaG | ecosystem: Host-associated > Plants > Roots > Rhizosphere > Soil | place: Michigan, USA... | reverse complement strand
GCAGAATCCCACCGTGGAGATGCTGGAGAAGCGCATCGCCCTGCTGGAAGGCGCCGAGGCGGCGCGCTGCATGGCGTCGGGCATGGCGGCGATGACGGCGGCCCTGCTCTGCCAGCTGTCGGCGGGCGACCATCTGGTCGGCGCGCGCGCCGCCTTCGGCTCGTGCCGCTGGCTGACCGATACGCTGCTGCCGCGCTTCGGTATCCAGACCACCGTCGTCGACGGGCGCGACACGGCGGCCTGGGAAGCGGCGGTGCGGCCCGAGACCAAGGTCTTCTTCTTCGAGACCCCGGCCAATCCGACGCTCGACATCTGCGATATCCAGGCGATCTGCGACATCGCGAAGCGGCACGGCATCACCACGGTGGTGGACAATGCCTTTGCCTCGCCGGTGCTGCAGCGGCCGATGGAGTTCGGCGCCGACATCGTCGCTTATTCGGCCACCAAGATGATGGACGGGCAGGGCCGCGTGCTCGCCGGCGCGGTGGTGGGGCGCGAGGACTTCATCGAGAACACCCTGCTGGCCTTCACCCGCAACACCGGGCCGACGCTGTCGCCGTTCAACGCCTGGGTGGTGCTGAAAGGGCTGGAGACGCTCGACCTGCGCGCCCAGCGACAGAGCGCCAATGCGTTGAAGGTCGCAGGCTTCCTCGAAGCGCGGGTGCCGCGATTGCTCTATCCGGGCCTCGCCTCGCACCCCCAGCACGATCTCGCGATGCGCCAGATGGCGGCGGGCGGCACGATCGTCGCGCTGTTCCTCGATGGCGGCAGGACCCAGGCGCACGGCCTGCTCGACGCGCTGCAGCTGGTCGACATCTCCAACAATATCGGTGATTCGCGCAGTCTGATGACGCATCCGGCCTCCACCACCCACGCCAGCCTCTCGGCCGAGGTGAAGGCGGAGATGGGGATCACCGAGGGCATGCTGCGCCTCTCGGTCGGCCTCGAGGATCCGGACGACGTGATCGAGGATTTCGATCGCGCTCTCAAGGCGGTCGGCCTGTGAAGGCGCTCTTCCCCTATGAGGCGATCACGCGCGGCGTCACGGTGCGCGTCTCGGTCACCTATCTGCCCGATCAGTCCGAGCCGGCGCATGGCCGCTGGTTCTGGGCCTATCATATCCGCATCGAGAATGACGGGGATGGAGCGGTGCAGTTGCTCACCCGGCACTGGATCATCACCGACGGGCGCGGCGGGCAGGAAGAGGTGCGCGGCGACGGCGTGGTGGGCGATCAGCCGATGATCGATCCGGGCGAGAGCTACGATTATGTCTCGGGCTGCCCGCTCAAGACGCCGAGCGGATCGATGGAGGGCAGCTACGGCATGATCGATGCGGACGGCACGCCGTTCGAGATCGCGATCCCGGCCTTCCTGCTCCAGTCCCCGGCGACGGCACGGTGAAGCGCACGCATCTCCCGCTCAATGGCCTGCGCGTCCTGGATGCCGCCGCGCGCCACCTGAGCTTCACCCGCGCCGCCGACGAGCTGGCGGTGACGCCGGCCGCCGTGGGCCAGCAGATCCGCGCGCTCGAGGACACGCTCGGCGTCGTGCTGTTCCGCCGCACCACGCGCGGGCTGGAGCTGACGCAGGAGGGCGAAGCGGGGCTGGACGCGCTCCGGGCCGGCTTCCTCCAGTTCGAGGAGGCGGTGCGCGCCATGCAGGCGGGCCAATCCTCCAAGACGCTGACCATCGCCGCGCCGCGCGATTTCGCGGCCAAGTGGCTGGCGCCGCGCCTGGCCGATTATGCGAAGACCGATCCGGAGCTGCGCTTCGTGCTGCTCTCATCGGATGACGGGCTCGATTTCACGCAGGCCAATCTCGATCTCGCCATTTGCCTCGCCGGGGACAAAGGCGAGCATGAAGGGATGTCGCTTGGGGAGGCCGGCTATGTGACGGTCGGTGCGGAGCATGGCGTGGATATGGCGATCTCCTGGCCCGGTTGCCCCGGCGACGAGGCCAAGGGGGCGAGCCTGACGGTGGAGGATGCCGGCATGGCGCTCGATTCCGCCGCCGCTGGTTTCGGTCGCGCGACGGTGCCGGCGCTGCTCGCGGCGGGCGACATCGCAAGCGGGCGGGTGCAGGGCTTCGGCGAGACGCCGTCCGAGAAGAGCTACTGGCTGATCGCGCCCCTGCCGCAGTGGCGGCAGAAGAAGGTACGGAGTCTCGTCGCGGCGCTGACGGCGTAACGCGTCCTCCTTCATAATCCCCCTCCCTTTCAGGGAGGGAGCAGGTTCGGCGAGGGCTAGCCTCCCAGCACCTTCTCGATCTCCGCCTGCGCCACCGGGTGATAGCCCGGCTTCGCCTTGGCGTAGATGCGGCGCGCGATCGGCAGGCCCCATTCGCCTTGCTCCTTCAGCGCCTTGTAGACGGGCACGACCAGCAGCATCCGCCCGACATGGGTCAGGTGATCCTCCAGCGACGGCAGCGCCGGCTCGAAATGGTTGGCGATCGCGATCTGCAGCCAGGCGCAGCGGATATAAGCGTTGGGCGAGGCGGAGAGGCCGAACGTCTTGTCCATCTCGACCAGCCGTTCGGGGCTTTGCTGGCGGGGCAGGCCGTTGAGGAAGCGCAGCCATTCCTGCGTCGACCAGCCCGTCGTCTCGATCGACGAGGCGGCGGCGCCGAGATCGAAGCGCTTGCGATCCTCGTCGATGCGGGTGAGCGTCGCCGAGGTGACGTGCACCGCATTGTCCGGCAGGCCCGGCTGGTAGGCCCATTTGTCGAGTTGCAGCCTGGCCTCCAGCGTGGCGTCGCCCCGGATCAAATTCTTGCGCAGATCGGCAAGGAAGCCGGCGGTGGTCTGCGGCTGGAAGGCGTGGCGATCGAAATAGGAGCGCAGATAGGCATCCCACCGCTCGCGCCCGACCGCCTGCTCGATGGTGCGCAGGAAGGTCGAGCCCTTGTTATAGTCCATCTCGCCATAGGCGCCTTCCGGATCGCCGTGCAGGCGCGTGGCGCCCGGCGTCGGCGCTTCCTTGAGATCGCGCTGGAGATCGTCCCAGCTCAGGTCGGCGAGCGTCGCGGCGCGCTCTCTGCCGTAGATCGCCTCGTCGATGCGATTCTCGAAATAGACGGTGAAGCCCTCGTTGAGCCACGAGTCCGACCAGGTCGCGTTGGTGACGAGATTGCCGGACCAGCTGTGGGCCAGCTCGTGCGCGATCACGTCGACGTTGGACTTGTCGCCGGTGATGATGGTCGGCGTCGCGAAGGTGAGGGTGGGATTCTCCATGCCGCCGAACGGGAAGGAGGGCGGCAGCACGAGGATGTCGTACCGACCCCAGCGATAAGGCCCGTAGAGCGCCTCCGCCGCGGCCACCATCTTCTCGGTATCGGACAATTCCTTCGCCGCTTTGTCGAGCATCGCCGGCTCGGTGTAGACGCCGGTGCGCGCGCCCAGCGGCCGGAAGGCGAGATCGCCCACCGCCAGCGCGATCAGATAGGGCGGGACATTGTGGTCCATGCGGAAGCGGTAGCTGTGCTGGCCGTTCGCCGCCGGCTCGCCGTCGGGGGTCAGCCGCTCGGCGCTCATCACGGCGGTGAGATCGGCCGGAACGGTGATCTTCGCCGACCAGCTCTGGCGGATGCCGGGGCTGTCCTGAGTCGGGATCCAGCTGCGGTTGTTGATCGATTCGCCCTGGCTGAACAGATAGGGCTTCTGCTTGCCGGCGGTGAGCGCGGGCGACAGCCATTGCAGCGCGCTCGCATCCTGGCTCGACGTGTAATGGAGAACGATCCGCCGCGCCGCGCCGATCTGCACGGTGAGCGGCGCGCCCTTATAGTCGTCCGCCGGGCCGACCGACCATTGGAGCGTGTTGCCGGCGGCGTCGGTGATGCGCGCGATGTCGAGCTTCTTGTCGTCGAGGACGATCTGCCTGGCGCTCTTCGTCGCGTCGATGTCCAGCGTCGCGGTGCCGGTCATCACGTGGCGGACGAAATCGGCGGTGAGATCGAGATCGACATGGATGACGCGCGCCACTTTCGGATCGGCGTAGCTCAGCGTGTCCCTCGCCTCGGGCGTGGTCAGGATGGGCGAGGGCGGATCGGCGGCCAGCACGGGCGCGGTGGCCAGCGACAGGATGGAAAAGCTCAGCAGCGCACGCATGGGAACAAGCCTTCATCACCGGGACGGACTGTCGCTAGGCCAGCGGGACGGGACGGGCAAGAGGTGCGGCGAGCGGTGCGTTTCCCGGAACCGGGGCGCTGGCGGCGGGGTTCTTGTCTCCAGCGGGCGGCCTTGATCGTGCCCCCGCATCGGGTGGGCACCATGATGTGGGAGAGCCACCATGAAGACATTCACGACTATCCTGGGCGGGCTGTGCATCGGTGTCGCGGCGATCGCCGTCGCCGCGCCGGCATCCGCGCAAGGCGACGAGATCATCGTGCGGGGCCATTATGGCCGCGATCTGCAGGATGCCCCATCGGCCTCGATGCCGGTGAGCTTCGCCGACCTCGATCTGAGCACGTCCAAAGGGCAGGACCTGCTGACCCATCGTATCCGCCATACAGCCCGCTATCTGTGCGACAAATTGGGCGAATCGAGCTCGAGCGACGCATTGACGCCGTCGTGCGAACAGGCGGCGGTATCGGATGCGATGGACCGGATATGGACGGTCGAGCGGGACTCCGCGCCGCGCGACACGGCCTGGGTCGCCCCGCATTCCTATCGGGCGGCCTACCCGACCGACGACAGCTACGACGGCTATTGAGGGATTCCCCGGAGCGTCCGGCCCGGCCGGGCGCCCTCAGCCGGCCATGACCTCGGCAAGCTCGTCCGCAGTCAGCGCGCGCAGCAGCCGGCAGCCGATATCCTCGCCGATCTGCCACGCGACATAGGCGCGGCGGCGCATGCCGTTGTTGAAGCGGACGATCACCTTGGTGCCCTTGCGGAGCGCCATCGACGAATGGCAGCGGAAGCCGGAGGCCGAGATGTTGGTCACCTCGTTGGATAAAGGCAGGCCGTCGACCGTCGACACCTCCACCGGCACGCTCACGTCGTAGCGCGAGGCACGCCGCCGGTCGGACGGCGGCGCGGCAGTCGGGGCGGGGGCGGGCTGGACGGACGCTGCTGTCGACATGGTTACCGTCATAGTCATGCCCGGTTGAGAAAGGGTGAAGGCTTTAGTCTGGCCGGGATTCCGCCTCCTCGCGCTCCTGCTGGCCGATCTCGATGAGCGCGGCGAGGGCGCGGCGCGTGGCGGCGATGTCCTCGGCGCCGACACGGGCCGCCAGCGCCGCGTCGATCCGCGCCCGCGCCGCGCCTTGGGTTTCCGCCGCCGCTCGGCCGCGCGGGGTGAGGGTGACGATCAGCTTGCGCCGGTCTTCGGCATCCGTGACGCGGTCGAGATAGCCGCGCAGCACCAGCGTATCGACCAATTGGCCGGCGGCCTGCTTGGTCACCCGCAATTCGCGGACCAACTGGCCGATCGTGATGCCCTCGCGATCGATGGCGAGGCCGCCGATGATGTAGAGGCCATTGGCGGGAATGTCGTCATAGCCGGCCTCCGCCAGCGCGCGGCGCATCCCCTGTCCGTAGGTGCTGCGCGCATGTCGAAGCAAGGCGGGAATGAAAATCTGCTCGTACCAGGGGGCTTCGTCCATGATGGTCTCCTATGGGAGCGAGAGGCGGATTTGTCCGTCATCCCGGCGAAGGTCGGGCTCTCCTTGTGGCGGCCGCTGTCTTCCGCCTCGGCGAGATCCTGGCTTTCGCTGGGATGTAACGACAAGAATATTTATAGTCAATAAAATTGACTGTCAACTATATTTCACGTCGGGACATGCTGTTCCCGGTGAGTCCATCACGCTATGACGGCGCGATGGCCGAGATCGAGACTATCGTGATCCTCACCGGCGCCGGCATCTCGGCGGAGAGCGGGCTTGCGACCTTTCGTGGGCCGGAAGGCCTGTGGGAGGGGCGGCGCGTCGAGGAGATCTGCACGCCCGAGGCACTCGCCGCCGATCGCGCGCTGGTGCTCGATTTCTACGACCAGCGCCGCCGGGTGCTCGCCTCGGTCGAGCCCAATGCCGCACACAAGGCGCTGGCCTATCTCGACCGGCACTGGCCGGGCGAACTGCTGATCGTCACCCAGAATGTCGACGACCTGCACGAACGGGCCGGGGCGCGGCGGATGCTGCACATGCATGGCGAGTTGCTCTCGGCGCTGTGCGGCGCGTGCGGCGAGCGATCCGGCTTCGGTGGCGACATGACCGGCGGCCCGCGCTGTGCCGCCTGCGGCCAGGACGAACTGCGCCCCGACATCGTCTTCTTCGGCGAGATGCCCTACGAGATGGAGCGGATCGATCGTGCGTTGATGCAGGCAGACCTGTTCGTCTCGATCGGCACGTCGGGCGCGGTCTATCCGGCCGCCGGCTTCGTCCAGACCGCGCGCCATGCCGGGGCTGAGACGCTGGAGCTCAATCTCGATCCGTCCGCGGGCAGCGTCTATTTCCACGAGACCCGGCTCGGCCCGGCAAGTGTCCTGGTGCCCGCCTGGGTGGATGCGCTCTTCGCCGCCAGCACGACGGACTGAGCCATGGCGAGGAGAAGGTTGCGCTGCCTCAACGAAATTGCGAGCCTTGCGGACCTTTCGGGCGGGTAGGCGTTTTCACCAACGTGGATGATCAGTTCAACGATACCGGCCGCATCGGGCGGCGCGCGCTGATCGGCGCGGGGCTGGCCGGGCTGACCGGCTGCAGCAGCGTGAAGTTCCAGCTTCCGATCGCGATCCGGTCGCCGATCGTCTTCTCCACCGCCTCATCGGGCGCGCCGCCGCTGGCGGAGACCTCCGAGGTGGAGACCTTCCTGGACGACGTCCAGCTGCGCACCTTCGCCTATTTCTGGTGGACCACCGAGCCCAAGCGCGGCCTCGCGCCCGATCGCTTCCCGTCCGGCGGCTTCGCCAGCATCGCGGCGATGGGCTTCGCGCTCACCGCCTTCGTGATCGGGATCGAACGCGGCTTCGTGCCCCGCGCCCAGGCGGCGGAGCGCACGCTCACCATGCTGCGCTTCCTCGCCGGCGCCGAGCAGGGCGCCAAGCCGGATGGCGTCGCGGGCTACCAGGGCTTCTTCTACCATTTCCTGGGCATGAAGGACGGCGTGCGGTTCGGCGGGTGCGAGATCTCGACCGTGGATACCGCGCTGCTGATGATGGGCGTGCTGCTCGCCCAGACCTATTACGACCAGCCGCAGGAGAAGGAGATCCGCGACCTCGCGGACAAGCTCTACCGGCAGGTCGACTGGCGCTGGGCGATGACCCGCGCGCCCGTCATCGCACTGGGCTGGACGCCGGAGGGCGAGTTCATCCCCTATGACTGGGTGGCGTATAACGAGGGCATGCTCGTCTACATCCTGGCGCTCGGCGCGCCGATCTACGGGCTGCCCAGGGAAAGCTGGGATGCTTGGAGCCAGCGGCTGGCGACCTTCTGGACGGACAGCGGCGAGCTTTCGATGCTGCGCTTCCCGCCGATGTTCGGCCACCAGTACAGCCATGTCTGGATCGATTTCCGCAAGATCCAGGACGATTTCATGGCGGGCAAGGGCAGCGACTATTTCGAGAACAGCCGCCGCGCCACCATCGCCCAGCGCAATTACGCGCTCGCCAACCCGCTGGGCTGGCGCGGTTACGCCGCCGACCAGTTCGGCCTGACCGCCTGCGACGGCCCCGCCGACGTCACGCTCGACATGGGCGGCGAGAAGCAGGTCTTCCATTCCTATGTCGCGCGTGGCGTGGGCGCGATCGACGACGGCACGATCGCGCCGACGGCCGCCGGCGGATCGATCCCCTTCGCGCCGGAAATCTGCATCCCGGCCATGATGGGCATGCGCCAGCGCTACGGCGACACGCTGTATGGCACCTACGGATTCTTCGACGCCTTCAACCTGAGTTTCCAGGACCAGAAGACCAAGCTCGATCGCGGCAAGGTGGTGCCCGGCAAGGGCTGGTTCGACACCGACTGGGTGGGCATCGACCAGGGCCCGATCCTGGCGATGATCGAGAACCATCGCACCGGGCTGATCTGGAACATCATGCGGCGCAATCCCTACATCCAGGCGGGCCTCCGGAAAGCGGGCTTCCGGGGCGGGTGGCTGGACGCCCTGCCGCCGGCCCGGCCCCAGGCCCAGCCACCGCAACCGCAATCGCCAGAGGACAAGACATGACGGGTGAGATCGGCCGCAGGGCCTTGCTGGCGGGCGCGGGTGCCGCCGGGCTGGCGGGGCGCGCCTTCGGCCTCGCGCTCGGGCCGTCGGCCTCGGCCGCGCCGGGCTTCGTCGACGGATTGATCGCGAAGATGACGATCGAGGAGAAAGCCGGCCAGCTCTCGATCATGGCCTCGGCGATCGGCGGCGGGGCGGCGACCAAGCTCAATCCGGTGACCAACACCAGCGGCGTGGCGCAGCAGCTGGCCGATGCGCGCGCGGGCCGCATCTCGGGCATCTTCAACGGGCAGGGCAGCGACTGGCACCGCCAGCTGCAGGCCGAGGCGACGAAGAGCCGGCTCGGCATCCCGATGCTGTTCGCCGCCGACGTGATCCACGGCATGCGCACCGTCTTCCCGGTGCCGCTGGGCGAGGCGGCGAGCTTCGATCCCGATCTCGCGGCCCGCACCGCGCGGACCGCCGCCATCGAGGCCTCCGCCGCCGGCATCGCGCTGACCTTCGCGCCGATGGTGGACATCGCGCGGGATCAGCGCTGGGGGCGCGGCGTCGAGGCGGCGGGCGAGGACGTGCTGGTCGGCCAGCGCTTCGCGGCGGCGCGGGTGAAGGGCTTCCAGGGCGAGGGCCTGAGTCGAGACGACGCCGTCGCCGCCTGCGCCAAGCATTTCGCCGCCTATGGGGCGGGCGAGGCGGGGCTCGACTATAACAGCGTCGACATTTCCGAACACACGCTGCGCGAGACCTATTTCCCGCCTTTCCAGGCGGCGCTGGGCGCGGGCGCGGCCTCGCTGATGCCCTCGTTCAACGAGATCAACGGCGTGCCCTCCTCGGGCAATCGCTGGCTGCTCTCCGACGTGCTGCGCGGCGAGTGGGATTTCCGGGGCCTCGTCATCTCCGATTACACCGCCGACGAGGAGATGATCGCCGCCGGCTTCGCGAAGGACCGGCGGGACGCGGCGAAGAAGGCGATTCTCGCCGGCGTCGACATGAGCATGCAGAGCGGCCTCTACCAGAAGCACCTGCCCGCGCTGGTGAAGGCCGGCGAGGTGCCGATGGCGCGGGTGGACGAGGCGGTGCGCCGCGTGCTGGAGCTCAAGGCGCGGCTCGGCCTGTTCGACGATCCCTTCAACCGCATCGTCGCCGGCCGCGAGCAGCAGCGCATCCTCACCCCCATCGCCCGCGATCTGGCGCGCGAGGCGGCGCAGCGATCGGTGGTGCTGATCCGGAACGAAGGCGACATCCTGCCGCTCAAGGCCGACAGCGCGCAGACAATCGCGCTGATCGGCCCGTTCGCGGCGGGCGCACACGATCTGATCGGCCCGTGGAACGTGTTCGGCGACGATGCGCAGGCGATCGACCTCGCGACCGGGCTGCGCGCGGCGATGCGGGATCCGGCGCGGCTGACGGTGGTGAAGGGCGCGGACATCGAGAAGCCGATCCCCGGCGGCATCGATGCGGCGGTGGCCGCGGCGCGCGACGCCGACATCGTGCTGCTCGCGGTCGGCGAAAGCCAGGAGATGTCAGGCGAGGCGCAGTCGCGCACCGAGGTCGTGCTGCCCTGGCCGCAGCAGCGGCTGGCGGAGGCGGTGGCGGCCACCGGCAAGCCGGTCGTCGTGCTGCTCAAGAATGGCCGCGCGCTGGCGCTGGAGGGCGCCGTGCTGGCCGCGCCGGCGATCCTCGTCACCTGGTTCCTGGGCACCGAGACCGGCCATGCGCTCGCCGACATCCTGTTCGGTGCCGTCTGCCCCTCCGGCCGCCTGCCGGTCAGCTTCCCCTATGAGAGCGGGCAGGAGCCGCTGCATTACGATCACAAGCCCACCGGCCGCCCCGCGCCAGACGGGCCGCGCCAGCCCTTCAAGGCGCAATATCGCACCGCGCCCGATGGCGCCCGCTTCCCCTTCGGCCATGGCCTGACCTACGGGAAGATCGCTTATTCCGGCCTCGATGTCGCAGGCGGCAAGCTGGCGGCGGGCGAGAGCCTCGTCGTGTCGGCCGAGATCCGCAACAGCGGCGATCGCGCCGCCGAGGAGGTGGTGCAGCTCTACGTCCATCCGCGCGTGGCGGCGCTGACCCAGCCGGTGCGGCGCCTGATCGACTGGCAGCGCGTGAAGCTGGCGCCCGGTGGGATCGCCAGGGTGCGCTTCACCATCACGCGCGAGATGCTGATGCGGCTGGGTACGGACCGGAAGCTGGTCGCCGAGCCGGGCACGATCGACGTCTGGATCGCCCCGTCGGCCGAGAGCGGGCTCAAGGGCAGCTTCGAACTGAGCTGAGCTAACTGAGCTAAGCGATCGAGCTTAGGCGGAATCATACCCCCGTTCGTCCTGAGCGAAGTCGGAGGACGTGACACGAGCACGGGGCTTGAGGCACGCACGTCGACTTCGCGCAGTGCGAACGGGGATGGTGATCCTGGCGCGTGCCTTGAACCCTCACGTATGGCCGCTCTGCCCCGCGGCCGCCGCGAGCGCATCCGCATCTCGCCGCTCCGCCGCCGTCTTGGCGTCCTTCGCCCCGGCGCGCTCGCTGTCCTTGGACCCGTGCTTCGCCAGTTCGGCGGCGTCGCGGGTCGCGTCGATGTCGGCCGCCATGGTCCGGTCCTGCGTCATCTCGGTCTCTCCTGCTACCATGCGGTTCAACGGATCGCGCGGCGCGCAGTTGCGAGGGAACGCTTGGCGGCTCCGGCGATTGGAGCGCTGATCGTCAGTTGGAGAGACACATGCACGCGACCTTCCATGGGGAGAATCTGCTCCTCGCCTTCCTGATCTGGATCGTCATCGGCGCGATCATCGGCTGGCTCGCCGGGCTGCTGGTGCAGGGCGGCGGCTTCGGCTTCATCGTCGATGCGCTGATCGGCATCCTCGGATCGGTGGTGGCCGGCTGGCTGTTCCCGAGCCTCGGCCTGGAGATCGGCCACGGCCTGATCGGATCGATCCTCGCCTCGGTGGTCGGCGCGGCGATCGTGGTGCTGATCGTGCGGCTGATCCGGCGGATCTAGGCCGCGCGACGGTTGGATAGGGATTGCCCTTACCCCGTTCGCACGGAGCGAAATCGAAGTGCGTGTCCCGGGCGCTGCGTTTGCAGCCCGTCCTTCGACTTCGCTCAGGACGAACGGGGGAGAGGGGCGGGATCCTGGTGCTAGGCGCCGCCGAACAGGGGCCGCAGGAGGGTGCCGATCTGCTCGCCATGGCACAGCGCGACGTGGCGCGCCGCGAAGACGAGCCCGAACATGAGCGCGAAGTCGGCCACGACGAGGCCGCTGCGATCGCGGGTGAAACGGCTGAACCTGCGCATGGCGACGCCTCCTTTCGCCTATCTGCGCATCACAGGGTTAAGAGGCGGTAAACCATGCCCGAACGCCGCGTCGCCGGCCCCGGCGTTAACCTCCGGCGCTCCGTCGCCATCGCCGCCAAGGGCGGAAATTCGTGGGTTAATGGACGGTAAGTCCGAAAATTTACCCGATGTTTACCAGATCGATTGATATCCGGCCCGTCGGGGGACAGGCGGCGAGTAAGGCCATGACGTACACCATCGACGACGTGATCGCGAAGATGACCACCCAGGAACTGGAGCAGGCGCTCGACACCGCGCTCGAGGGTGCGGAAAATCACGTCGTCTGGATGCTCGTCGACGAGATCGAGCGGCGGGACGGCTCCAAGTCGCTCTGAGCCGCCCCGTTCCGCTACGCCGCCAACCTCAATCCACCCAGATGTGCACGCGCTGATCGGGCGGCAGATAGAGCTTGTCGCCCGGCTTCACGTCGAACGCCTTGTACCAAGGGTCGAAATTGCGGACGACGCCGTTGACCCGATATTCGGCCGGGCTGTGCTCGTTGGAGAGCAATTGCTCGCGCAGCGATCCCTCGCGCTGCTTGGTCTGCCACGAATAACCGTAAGCGAGCAGGAAGCGCTGGTCGGCGGTGAAGCCGTCCTTCACGCCGGGATCGCCATGCGCGGCGACATAGCGCCGCCACGCCCCCCAGGCCATTTCCAGCCCGCCGAGATCGCCGACATTCTCGCCCATCGTCAGCTCACCCTTGATGTGGACGCCGGGGACGGGCTCGTAGCCGTCGAACTGCTTGCCGAGCATCGCGGTGCGGACCTTGAACTTGTCGGCGGAGGCCTTGGTCCACCAGTCGCGCACCTTGCCGGTGGCATCGAACTGGCGGCCCTGGTCGTCGAAGCCATGGCCCATCTCATGGCCGATGGTCGCGCCGATCGCGCCGTAATTGATCGCCGGATCGGCGTTGGGATCGAAATAGGGCGCCTGCAGGATCGCGGCCGGGAAGGTGATCTGGTTGACGGTGGGATCGTAATAAGCGTTTACCGTCTGCGGCGTCATATCCCACAGCGAACGGTCCACCGGCTTGGGGAAGCGCGAGAGCAGCAGCTTCCACGCGAACTCCTCGGAGCGTAGCGCATTGCCCAGCAGATCGCCGCGCACGACGCGCAGGTTGCTGTAATCGATATATTTCACCGGATGGCCGGTCCGCGGATCGAAGGTCGACAGCTTCTCCAGCGCCTGCTTGCGGGTCGCGTCGTCCATCCAGGCGAGGTGCTGCAATTCCTCGGCATAAGCGGCGCGCAAATTGCCGATCAGCTCGCCCATCTGGCGATCGCTCTCGGGCGGGTAATGGCGCTCGACATAGATCTTGCCCACGGCCTCGCCGAGCATCCCGTCGACCAGCCGCACGCCGCGCTTCCAGCGGGCGCGCTGCTCGGGCTGGTCGTTGAGCGTCCTGGAATAGAAATCGAAGCTGGCGTCGTCGAAGGCCTTGGGCAGGAAGGTCGCGTGATCGCTGATGAAGTGGAAGGCGAGATAATCCTTCCACGTCTCCAGCGGGGTGGAGGCCAGCAGCGTGCCGGCGGCCGTCACCGCATCCGGCTCGGTGACGACCACCTGGTCGACCGGGCCGATGCCGGCCGCCTTGAGGAAGTTCGGCCAGTCATATTGCGGGCTCAGTGCCTGCAGTTTGGCGACCGTCATCGGATTGTTGGTCGCCTGGATGTCGCGCTCGCGCTCGGGCGTCCATTGCGAGGTCGCCATCGCGGTTTCCAGCGCGATGATGCGGTCGGCGCGGGCTTGCGCGTCGGCGAAGCCGGCCTGGCTCAGCTGCTTGGTGATGTAGGTGCGATAGGCGGCGCGGAAGCCGTCATATTTGTCGCCCTTGAGGAGGTAGTAATCGCGGCCCGGCATGCCGAGCCCGCCCCGCCCGATATAGAGGCCGTAGCGGCCCGGCCGGTTGACGTCCGCGAAGATCGAGGTGCCGACCGGCGCGGCGAACCCCGGCGCCGCCATCAGCATCGCCACGGCATGCCTGTCCCTGAGCGCGGCGATGCGCGCGAGATAGGGCTTGAGCGGCGCGGTACCGGCCTTCTCGATCCCGGCCTCGTCCATCCAGCTGGCATAGAGATCGCCGATCTGCTTCTCGGCGGGAGAAGCGGGCTTGCTCTCGCCTTCCTCGGCGATGGCGCGGACCTGCGTCTCCGCCTCGTCGGAGAGGACCACGTCGATGCCGGCCGAGGTGCGATCGGGCGCGATCTGCGTGGTGTCGAGCCAGTGGCCGTTGGCGTAGCGGAAGAAATCGTCGCCGGGCTTCACCTTGCTGTCCATGTCGGACAGGCGAATGCCCCAGGGCGTGAATTTCGGCGCGGTCTGCGCCGCGAGCGGCGTGGCGAGCGCGACAATGGAAACGGCGATCATGGCCGAGCGACGCATGCGATTGATCCTCCGGAAGAAACCCCTGGTCGCAGGCTAGGCCGCCGCTCGGCCTGTTGGCAATGTGTTATTCGAGCAACACGGTTGTCGGTCCCCTCCCCGGAAAGGGAGGGGGAGGAATTACGACCGCGCCGGGATGGCCAGGCCGCGCTGCACGGCGGGACGCTCCAGGCAGCGATCGAGCCAGGCCGGGACGTGCTTCAGCGAGTCATAGTCGGTGATCTCGCGCGCTTCGTAGAAGCCGATCAGGTTGCGCACCCAGCCCAGCAGCGCCACGTCCACCATGCTATAGTCCGCGCCCATCATGTAGGCGCGGGTGGCGAGCCGATCGTCGAGCACGCCGAGCAGGCGCCTTGTCTCGGCGAGGTAGCGGTCGCGCGGGCGCTTGTCCTCATAGTCCTTGCCGGCGAAGCGGTGGAAGAAGCCGAGCTGGCCGAACATCGGGCCGACCGCCGCCATCTGGAAGAAGATCCACTGCAGCGCCTCATAGCGTTGCGCGGGATCGGCCGGCATCAGCTTGCCGGTCTTGTCGGCGAGGTAGATCAGGATCGCGCCGCTCTCGAACAGGCCGATCGGCTGTCCGTCGGGGCCGTCCGGATCGATGATCGCCGGGATTTTCCCGTTGGGGTTGAGCGAGAGATATTCGGGCGTCCACGTCTCGTTCTTGCCGATGTCGATCAGGTGCGGCTCGTAGGGGAGGCCGAGCTCCTCCAGCGCGATGCTTACCTTCACGCCATTGGGGGTGGGCAGCGAATAAAGCTGGATGACGCTGGGGTCCTTCGCCGGCCACGGGCCGGTGATCGGGAAGGCGGACAGATCGGCCATACATGCACTCCGGTGGTTACGCTGCCGTCATGTCGGGCGGCGACACGTGCTTGGCAAGCGGTGGCCGGTTTGTCCGGCTGCATTTTTCGCACGAATACGCTTGCGGAAAGGGAAACGATCGAATTAGTCCTAGCAAAACAGAGCTCAAGGGGAGTGGGCTTTGCTCGTACTGATCGATTATCTGCGCCTGTCGCGCATGCACCGCCGGGAGGCGCGCCGGGAGGCGGGTCTGCTCGTCCACGAACATGGCGAGACCGCCGTGGAGGTGCTGCGCGCCAAGCTGACCGATCCGGCGCGATCGAAGTCGCGCAGCGAGTTGCGCCTCACCCTCTGGCATGTCCGCAACCTGATCGAGGCGCGGCGCGAGCGCCAGCAGTCCCGGAACCGGCGGCGCCGCTCCTGAGGCCCGCAATGCACCACGCCCGTTCGGCCTGGGCGCGGTGGCTCCACGCTAGAAGAACAGCTTGCGGATGCTCAGCTTGATCGTCCGCCCCATCGGATCGAGATAGGCCGGCTGATAGCTGAGCGGCGTCTCGCCGTTCGCATCGCGAACATGCTGGCGGCTGTTGGTGATGTTGTTGACCGACAGGGTGACGCGCATCCCCCGCGCCCAGCGATGCTTGAGCAGCGCAGGATTGGCTCCGAGATCCGCGAACAGGCGCAGGTTGGCGGTGGCCAGCGAGGAGAAATGCAGATTGCCCGTCGCGCTTTCGGTGCCGCCGTCGACGGTGGTGGCGCTCTGCCACTCGCCGGTGAGCCTGACGCCGATGCCGTTGTTGGTGACGCCGAGCTGGAGATCGACCTGGTGGCGCGGCTGCCCGCCGCCCGAGCCGGACGTGCCGCCGTCCAGCAGGTCGAGCGTCGGCCCGCCGGGACGGGTGAGGATGTCGTCGCGGAAATACCAGGTGTGATAGACCGAGAGTTGGAGCCGTCCGCCGCCGCCACCGCCGAAGCCGCCCCGGCCGCCACCACCGCCGCCGCCGCCACGTCCACCGCCGCCCCAGCCGCCGCTGGGCCTGCCACCGCCGGCGCCGTCGCTCGCGGGGCTGGTGCCGCCGCCGGGCGAAGGGGCGTTGCGGTCGCCGGCCGTCGTGCCGCTGGCGCCGTTGCTATTGTCCCCTGCGCCGGGAGGCGGGCCGCCATTGCCGCCACCCGGCGGCCGCCGGAAAGCGCCGGATGCGCGCAGCTGGCGGAAGGCATCGACCACCTTCTGCGAGGTCTTGAGCTTCTGGGTGAAGTTGACGCCCCATCGCAATTCCTCGCGCCGCTCGCGGTAGAGATTGACCGGGCGGACGTCGATCGCGGTCAGCGTGTCGTCGTCGTCGCGGGTGAAGCGGTCCGGGAAGGCCGCCTCGATCGCCGCGGTGGGCGAGGGCAGGGCCGCGATCGCGTTGCGGATCGTCGAATGGATATAGTTGGCGCTGATCGTGAGATCGGTCTTCGGGAAAGGCTTCAGTGTCAGGCCGAGCTTCTCGACATGGCGGCTGTCGGCCTTCAGATCGGGGTTGCCGCCCGCGGTCTCGGTCACGTCGACCGTCTGCCCGGTCTTGTAATCGAAGACGCGCGCACCGGGCGTCGAGATCATGGGATTGCCGAGTTGCTGGATGGTCGGCGCGCCGTGATCGTGGGTGGCGGACGCGATCAGGGTGATGCCGTCGCGCGGCGTCCAGTTGGCGCCGTAGCCGAGCGTCCAGAAGGTGCCGAAATCCGAAAGCTGGTCCACCGCGACATTGGCATTGGCGGTGAGATCGCCGATCGCGCCGAGGACGTGATGCTTGCGGCTGGTCAGCGGCAGGTCGAAATTGAACTGGGCGCTGCCGTCGCGGCGCGAGAGGCCGGGATGGCGCGCCGGGTCCAGGCCGGTGGCGCGGGAACGGAAGCTGCTGGCCGTCAGGCCGGCCTTGACGGTGGTGGAAAAGGGGCCTGCCGGCAGGTCGAACAAGGGGCCGTTGCCGACGAACTGGATGTTGCCGCTGTTCGAGATGCCTCTGGCCCGCATCGTCTGCATCGCGCCCAGCCGGCTCGCCGGGATGGCGCCGAAGGGGTTGAGCGTCGGGTCGCCGGCCTTGAACGCATCGTCCAGGCCGGAGACGTCGATCCCGGTCTGGGTGTGGGTCAGCGTTTCGGCATAATCGTAATTGGCGGTCAGGTTCAGGCGCCATTTGGCGATGTCGGTGTTGAGGGTGCCGCCGAGATGGCCGGAGATGGATTGGGTCCGCTGTTTCAGCGGATCGCTGCCGAGATAGCGATAGAGCGCGATATTCTCGCCGAAGGGGTTGAACGGATCGCTGGAGGGGACGAGCAGGTTCGATCCGGCGAGCCCGCGCAGCGCATCGCTCTGGCTCGCGTCGAACGTGGCGTTGAGCGTGCCGTTCACCTTGCGCGAGAAGGGATGCGCGAGCACGGCGTTGAGCGTCGCTTCCTTGGTGGCGGGCGTCAGCGTGCGATAGGGCGAGACGTCGGTCACGTTCTGCGTGCCGGCGGTGAAGTCGCCGAGGGTCGGCGTGCCGGTCGCGGCGCCGGGCCCGACGCCCGCGATGCTCGCGTCGCCGAGCGCGGCGAGAGGGATGGTCTGCTTGGTGACCGGATCATAGCCCATGATGTTGCCGGCGCGGTCGTAGGGCCGGCCGGTGGAGCGTGAGATGAGCCCCCGGTCGCTTTCCCGCAGGCTGTCGGCGCCCTGCACCTTGGCGTCGATGTTGAGCCGGTCGTCACCATGGATGCGGGTGAGGGTGAAATCGCCCAGGCCGGACGCGCCGCTGCCGTCGGTGCTGGTCGATCCGTTGCCCTCCACCGTGAGCGCGCGGAAGCGGCGGCGCAGCACGATGTTCACCACCTTCTGGTCGGCCGAATAGCCATATTTGAGCGCGACCTCCTCGGGCAGGATGTCGACACGCAGGATCGCCTCGGTCGGCAGGTCGCGGATTTCGGAGAAGCTGGAGATGCGGCGGCCGTTGAGCAGCACCGCCGGCGCCTCGCCGCCGCGCCCGCGCACCGAGGTGATTTCAGGCGCCAGCTCGGCAAGCAGATCGGCGACCGAGCTGACTCCATAAGCCCGGATGTCGGCGGGGCCGTATTGCAGTTCGGGCGGGATATCGCCCACCACGGCGCCGGGCTGGGCCTGGTGTGCGCCATTGACGACGATGTCCGGCGCCTCGTCGTCCGCATTTTGCGCCTGCACCGGCATCGCGGCCGCCAACGCCCCGAGCGCCACCGTCAGGCGCCAATACCCCTTACGCACGTTCGTCTTTCCCGCCCTCGAAACCGGGCGGCCCTAGCATGGTGCGCGCTGGCCCTGATTGCATCGCTGCAAGAGACGCGGAAACGTGCGGGAAACGTCAGGATGCGGGTGCGGGCGCCGGTGTTGGAGCGGGGGGCGCGACCGGCGTGCTGGTCCGCCGCGCCGAGAGGATCTTGATGGGTGCGGCGATCATCTGGCCACCCATGCCGTTGGCCTTGCCCTTGTTGGGATCGGTGGCGGCGTCCAGGATCTTGCGCGCGATGTCCATGCCCTGCACGACGCGCCCGAACACGGCATAGCCGGGCTCGGTCGCGGTCGCGTCCATCGAGGGCGAGGCGCCGACCATGATGAAGAAATCGCCCTGCGCGGTATTGGGCGCATTCATCGCCATCGAGATCGCGCCGTCGACATGGCTCAGCCCGGTCTGTGTGGTGGGCTCGTGTTTGATCGGCGGAAAGGCCTTCTTCGGATCCTGCGCGATGCCGGCCTGCACCAGCCCGAAGCCGTCGGCCACCTTCACCGTGCGGTAGAAGGTGATGCCGTCGAACCGCCTGGTATCGACATAATGGAGGAAGTTGGCGGTGGTGATCGGCGCCTTGTCCTTATCCAGCGCGAGGATGATCGGTCCCTCGCTGGTGGTGAGCGTGACCTGCACGGTCGCGGCTGGCTGCGGCGCCGGGGCGGGCGTCGCGGGTGCGGCCGGGGCCTGGGCGAGGGCGGCACCGGCGATCAGCGCGGCGAGGGGGAGGAGGGCGAGTCTGCGGATCATGAGGTGCATCCTGCCATCGTCGCCGGGATCCTTCCACCCGTCATCCGAGCGAAAGCCGGGATCCCGGGATATGGAAGCGTCCCGCCCGTCGCCTGAGAGGCCAGCCTTCGCGGGTAGCACGAGAAGGTCGGAAAACGCAGGCTAGAGGCTATCCACCCACGCCACCACCTCGCCCAGCCGCTCCAGCTTGCGGAAGCGGGGATGGTCGGTCGGCTCGTCCGCCATTTCGTGCGCCCACGGCATGGCGTGCGGAACGTGCGCCGCGAACGCCCCCGCCGAAAGCGCGGGCAGGATGTCCGAGCGCATCGAATCGCCCGCCATCAGCGCCTGATCCGGCGTCACCCCATGGCGATCGAACACGCGGCGGAACGTATCGGCGGTCTTGTCGCTGACGATCTCGATCCCCGAGAAGCGCTCGCCCAGGCCGGACGCCGCCAGCTTGGTCTCCTGGTGCAGCAGGTCGCCCTTGGTGACGAGCACCAGCCGCGCGCGATCCGCCAGCGCATCCAGCGTATCCTCGACACCCGGCAGTAGCTCGACCGGGTGCGCCAGCAATTCGCGCCCCGCCGCGAGGATGCGGGCGACGGCATCGGAAGGCATGCGTTCGCCGCCAATCTCCAGCGCCGTCTCGATCATCGAGAGGGTGAAGCTCTTGGCGCCATAGCCGTAGAGCCGGAGGTTGCGGATCTGGATCGTGTCCAGCGTGTCGCGGGCGATGCCGGCCTCGTCGAACGGCGCGACGATATGCTCGAACGCTTGCAGCGTGGCGCCGAAATGCTTCTCGTTGTGCCAGAGGGTGTCGTCGGCATCGAGGCAGATGAGATCGATCGCCATCAGTCCACCCAGTCGAGCCCGATCTCGCGATAGAGGGCGCGATCCTCCTCCCAGTCGGGCTTCACCTTCACATGGAGGAAGAGGTGGACCTTCTTGGCGCCGAGCAACGTGCCCAGTTCGGCGCGGGCGCGGCTGCCGATCTCCTTGAGCCGCGCGCCGCGGGCGCCGAGGATGATCGCCTTCTGGCTGTCGCGCGCGACGAGGATCTGCTGGTGGATCGCGACCGAACCGTCGCCGCGCTCCTCATATTTCTCGGTTTCCACCGCGCAGGCATAAGGCAGTTCGGCATGGAGCTGGAGATAGAGTTGCTCGCGCGTCACCTCGGCGGCGAGCATCCGGTCGGTGGCGTCGGAGACCTGGTCCTCGGGGAAATGCCACGGCCCTTCCGGCACCCGCTGGGCGAGCAGCGTCTTGAGTTCCGCCACGCCGTCGCCGGTCGCCGCCGAGACGAACAGGATATGTTCGGGCTGCAAGCGTTCCTGCAAGGCCTGGGCGAGGACGAGCAAGGGCTCCTTGGCCGTCACGTCGACCTTGTTGAGGATCACGATCTTGGGCTCGGCCCGCTTGGCGAGCGTCTCGACCAGCGGCTCGATCCGCTTGGTGAGGCCCGATTTCGCATCGACGACGAGCGCGATCACGTCCGCGTCCTCGGCGCCGCCCCAGGCCGCCGCGACCATCGCGCGATCGAGCCGGCGGCGCGGATCGAAGATGCCGGGCGTGTCGACCAGCAGGATCTGGCTCTCGCCCGCGATGGCGATGCCCATCAGGCGGACGCGGGTGGTCTGCGCCTTGGGGCTGACGATCGCCACCTTCTGCCCGACGAGCGCGTTGACGAGCGTGGACTTGCCCGCATTGGGCGCGCCGACGACGGCGACGAGGCCGCAGCGGGGGGTGGTCGCGCTGGTCATTTCAATTCCTTCAACAGATTGCGTGCCGCCTCGGTCTCGGCCTCCTGCTTGGAGCTGCCTTTGCCCTCGGCGCTGGCGCGGCCGGGAATCGAGACGGTGATGGTGAAAACGGGCGCATGATGCGGGCCGCCGCGATGGGTGGTCTCGTAGACGGGCGGGCGCCATTGCTTGGCGGCGGCGAATTCCTGCAGTTCGGCCTTCGGATGCTTGGGCGCCTTGCCCTGCGCGTGCACGCGGTCGCCCCACGCCTTGCGGATGAAGGCGCGCGCGCCGTCGATCCCGGCTTCGACGAACAGCGCGCCGATCAGCGCCTCCACCACGTCGCCCAGCACGTAGGTCGAGAATTGGGCGCCATCGTCGCGGGCCTGCTTGCCCATCCGGATATGGCGGCCGAGGTCCTGTTCCTTCGCGATCTCGGCGCAGGTATCGCCCGAGACGAGCGCGTTCAGGCGGCGCGAGAGCTGGCCTTCGGGCTCCGACGGGAAAATCTCGAACAGCCATTCGCCCATGACGAGGCCAAGCACGCGATCGCCGAGAAATTCCAGCCGCTGGTAGCTCTCGCCGGCATGGCTGGAATGGGTGAGGGCGGTGAGGAAGAGGGCGGGATCGCGGGGTTCGTGGCCGAGTGCCGCGACGATCTCCGCAGGCAGTGTGTCGTTCACCGGAAACCGTGCCCGATCCGATCGGGCCTCAGTGCGCGCCACCAGCTCGCCGGGTTCCGCCAGTGCGAGGAGCCGTCGGTCGACCAGATGGTGAAGAGCGCGCGGCCTTCCAGATTCTCGGCCGGCACGAAACCGATGCCGGCACCCGGCACCGCCGGGAAGCGGCTGTCGGCCGACATGTCGCGATTGTCGCCCATCATGAAATAATGGCCGGCGGGCACCGTGAAGACGCGGGTATCGTCCTGCGGCGTGTCGCCCTGGTCCAGCACGTCGTAGCTGGCGCCGCCCGGCAGCGTCTCGCGATAGCGGGCGAAGCGGCAGGTCGCCTTGCCCTCCACGTCCGCGCCGGGGCCGTAGGGAGTCTCGACATTGGCGATCGTGCTGCACTCGGTATTGGGCGCGATCGGGATGACGAAGTCGCTCTCCCGCACCTTGGGCACGGGCTTGCCGTTCAGCCACAGCACGCCGCCCCGGATCTGGATGCGATCGCCCGGCAGGCCGATCAGGCGCTTGATGTAATCGGACTTGTCGTCCGGCGGGGCGCGGAACACCACCACGTCGCCCCGCTGCGGCGCGAAGCCGAGCAGGCGGCCGTGCGGCCCCGGCGGTGCCCAGGGCAGGCTGAAGCGCGAGAAGCCGTAGGGCCATTTCGCGACCATCAGATAATCGCCGACGAGCAGGCGCGGCATCATCGATTCCGACGGGATGCTGCGCGGCATGACGACGAAGCTGCGGAGCGCGAGACCCATCAGCGCGACGGTGAAGACGAAGCGCGCGACGCCGCCCCAGCCTTCGGAAAAGCGACGGCGGGCGGATTTTGCTGGAGTCGAAAGCGTGGTGGCCACGTCCGGGCTTTGCGAGAGGGGCGGAGTGGGGTCAAGCCTCTAAGGCACGGCGATCGAGTCGGTTTCTGTCACCGATAGGTGAATCGCGGCGCGCGCTTGGCGACGAAGGCGGTGCTGCCTTCCCGAAAGTCCACGCCCTGGACCGTATCCAGCAACAGCACTTCGGCCTGCGGAAGCGGGCGGATGCCGGTGAAGCCCTGGATGACGGCCTTGGCCGCGCGCACGCTGAATTGCGACACCGCCGTGATCTCGCACGCTTCCTGCCAGGCGGCGGCGAAGGCGCCGCCGGCCGGGACGGTCTCGTCGATGATGGTCATGGCGAGCGCGGCCGGCGCATCGAACAGGCGGCCGGTGAAGAGCAGGCGGCTGGCCTTGCTGGCGCCGACGGTGCGGACCAGCCGCCGCGTGGCGCACAACGGATAGACGAAGCCGAGCTTGGCGGGCGTGATCGCGAAGCGCGCCGTCGCGCCGGCGAAGCGAATGTCGCAGGCCAGCGCGATGGCGACGCCGCCGCCCACGCAGAAGCCTTCGATCGCGGCGAGGACCGGCTTGGACGAGCGCGAGATGGCCTCCAGTCCCTTCGCCAGCGCCTGATAGGATTGGGTGGCCGCCTCCGGGCTGCCGAACACGCTCTCGAACTCGCTGATGTCGGCGCCGGCGGCGAAATGCTCGCCCGTTCCGGTCACGATGGTGGCCAGGATGTCGCGATCCTTCTCGATCACGTCGAAGATGGCGGGCAAGGCCAGCCACATCGCCTGGTTGAGGGCATTCCTCTTGCCGGGATTGTTCAGGGTCACCACGGCGATCCCGCTCTCGACTTCGAGGGTGAGGCCGCCTTCCGCGAATATGACTTTCATCTGGAACGCCTCCCGCGACTTCTTCGCTGCACCGTGGAGAGAAGACTGGCGGACTATATTGCGATGCATCACATCAGCATGGCGATATCGGCTGCGCAATTTGCGTAACCCGATCTATATTGGAACAATACGAACGGGCGCCCGGCGCGTCGGGTAGGGGTTTGTAAGCCCGCGCGGGATCGCTACATCGCGGCGCGACATTCATCGAAGGAGCCAGCATGTCCGATCATGATTATGACCTGTTCGTGATCGGCGGCGGCTCGGGCGGCGTGCGGGCGGCGCGCATCGCGGCGGCGCATGGCGCGCGTGTGGCGATGGCCGAGGAGTATCGCGTCGGCGGCACCTGCGTGATTCGCGGCTGCGTGCCCAAGAAGCTGCTGATCTACGGCGCGCACTTCGCCGAGGATCTGAAGGACGCCAAGCGCTTCGGTTGGCAGGTGCCCGATTGCGATTTCGACTGGCCGACGCTGCGCGACAATGTGCTGGCCGACGTCGATCGGCTGGAGGGGCTCTACCAGAACACGCTCGACAGCCACGGCGTCGAGACCTTCCATTGCCGCGCGGTCGTCACCGGCGCCAACGAGGTCGAACTGGCCGACGGCACCCGCAAGACGGCGCGCATCATCCTGATCGCCACCGGCGCGCGGCCCGCCGTGCCCTCCTGCCCGGGCCACGAACATGGCATCACGTCCAACGAGGCCTTCCACTTGGAAAGTCTGCCGAAGCGGATCGTGATCGCCGGCGGCGGCTATATCGCCAACGAGTTCGCCGGCATCTTCAACGAGTTCGGATCGAAGGTGACCCTGGTCAACCGGGGCGGCACGATCCTGCGCAGCTATGACGAGAGCCTGAGCGACCGGCTGCTCCAGATCTCGGTGAAGAAGGGCATCGACTTCCGCTTCCACGCCGTCTTCGAGAAGGTGGAGAAGAAGGAGGACGGCACGCTGGTGGTCCATGCCAAGGGGCAGGACCCGATCGAGACCGATTGCCTGATGTTCGCCACCGGCCGCCGCCCCAACAGCGAAGGCCTCGGCCTGGAGGCGCTGGGCGTGGAGATCGACGAACTCGGCGCGATCAAGGTGGACGAGGACAGCCGCTCCACCGTCCCGTCGATCTTCGCGGTGGGCGACGTCACCAACCGCATCCAGCTGACCCCCGTCGCGATCCGCGAGGGGCACGCCTTCGCCGACACCCAGTTCGGCAACAATCCCCGCCGGGTCGACTATCATTGCGTGCCGAGCGCCGTGTTCAGCCATCCGCCGATCGCCGCCGTGGGCCTCACCGAGGCGGAGGCCAAGAACCGGTACGGCACGGTGAAGGTCTATTCGTCCGATTTCCGGCCGATGAAGAACGTGCTCGCCAATCGCGATGAGCGCGCGCTCTACAAGATGATCTGCGACGCTTCGACCGACAAGGTGCTGGGCCTGCACATGATCGGCCCCGACGCGCCGGAAATCCTCCAGGCCGCGGCCGTGGCCGTGAAGGCGGGCCTCACCAAGCAGCAGTTCGACGATGTCGTCGCCCTTCACCCGACCATGGCGGAGGAACTGGTTCTCCTCAAATAGTTGGCACTGGCGCCGGTCCTCAGATTGGTGCAGTCTCCGGACCGTCTGGGGAGACGGGTTTGGGGGCTGTGTGACGAAGGTGTTCGCGTGCGCGCTGGCGGGGCTGGCGCTTGTTTTCGGATCGGGTGCCGCCTGGGCGGGGTGTGAGGTCGGCGGGGTCGCCGAACTGCCCGCGACCATGGACGGCATGCAGGCGATGACCGACGCCAAGATCAACGGCAAGGACGTCCGCTTCGTCATCGACAGCGGTGCGTTCTGGAGCGTGATCTCGCCTGGCAGCGCGCGGGAACTGCACCTTTCGGTCGAGCCGCTGCCAGGCTGGATCATGCGCGGGATCAACGGCTCTACGGGCATGTCGCTTGCCACGGTGAAGACCTTCACCATTTCGGGCGTGGATATTCCCCATGTCCAGTTCGTCGTGGCGGGGAGCGAGGTCGGCGGGGCTGGCGTGATCGGGCAGAATCTGCTCGGCCTTTTCGATACCGAATACGATCTGCCGCATGGCGCCGTCCGCCTGATGAAGGCGAAAGGGTGCGAGAAGACGGCCATGGCCTATTGGACGGCCGGCACGAACCGGGCCTTTTCCGTGGTCAATCTGCTGCCCAACGACCAGAACGACAAGCACACGGTCGGCTTCGTCACGCTCAACGGCGCGAGGATCAAGGCGACCTTCGACACCGGAGCCTTCGATTCGGTCCTGTCGATGGCCGCCGCGGCACGGGCCGGGATCACGCCCAAGAGCCCGGGCGTCGAGCCGGGCGGCGTCATCGTCGGCTTCGGGCGCAAGCTGGTGCGGTCCTGGATCGCCCCGTTCGATACCTTCCAGGCGGGCGACCAGGAGGTCATCCACCACGGCCGCATCCGCTTCGGCGAGATGGACAGCGATACCGACATGCTGCTCGGCGCGGACTTCTTCATCGCCCACCGCGTCTATGTGTCGAACAGCCAGCACCGCCTCTACCTCACCTACGAGGGCGGCCCGGTGTTCAACCTGAAGGCCGAGCATCGCGACGCGGCGGGGGCGGCGATCGCCGACACCGTGCCGGCCGAGGCGCCCGCGACGGCGGAGGGGTTCAGCCGGTCCGGCGCCGTGCGGCTCGCCCGGCGCGATCGCGACGGGGCGATCGCCGATTTCGGCAAGGCCATCGCGCTTGCGCCGACCGAGCCGCGCTACCTGCTGCAGCGGGCGCAGGCCTATCTCGATGAGGACAAGGACGCGGCCGCCGCCGCCGACGTCGCGGCGGCGATCAAGCTGAATCCGGATAATGTGGAGGCGCTGCTGACGCGCGCGCGCTTCACCCTGCATGGCGACGATCCCGACATGGCCGCCGTGGAGGCGGACCTCGCCGCCGCCGACCGCGCCATGGCACCGGCTTCCAACGACCGTCTCGAGCTCGGCACCCTCTATGTCGATATCAACAAGCCGGGCCTCGCCGTTCCGCAGAATACCCTGTGGCTCAAGAATCATTCCGACGACGTGCGACGGCCTGAAGCGCTCAACAATCGCTGCTGGGCGCGGGCGCTGGCCGGAACCGAACTGCCCGCCGCGCTCTCCGATTGCAATTCGGCGCTGCGCCAGCGGCCGGGCGATATGCAGATCGTCGACAGCCGGGCGATGGTCGAACTCCGCATGGGGAATCTCGACAAGGCGATCGAGGATTATGACCAGGTGATCGCCAGGCAGCCGAGATCGGCCTGGTCGCTCTACGGGCGGGGCGTGGCCAAGCAGAAGAAGGGGGACGCGGCTGGCGCCAAGGCCGATTTCGCGGCGGCGGCGGATGTCGCGCCCAAATTGGCGGCGCGCGCGAAGCGGCTCGGCATCACCCCCTGATCGCAGGCGGCGCATCCGCCGCTTCCCAGGCCGGAGCGATGCCGATAGGAGCCGGCGTCGCCCTCAGGCGTTCAGGAGGTGACATGGCGTCCACGATGCAATTCGATATCCCCCACAAGCTCGGCAAGACCGAGGCGAAGCGGCGCATCGACGCGGGGCTGCCCAAGCTGGAGCGCCACATTCCCGGTGGCGGCACGGTGCAGGCGCACTGGACCGGCGAGGACCGGCTGGCGATGACCGTCACCGCGATGGGGCAGAAGGTGTCCGTCGACATGGTGGTGGAGGAAGCGGTGGTGCACGCCAGCGTCGCGGTGCCGATGATGCTGTCGATGATGGCGGGCGCGATCTCGGGCTTCGTGCAGACCAGCGCCGAGAAGATGCTGGCGCCGCCCGATCCTCAGTCCGGTCCGCCGCCACAGGCATAAGCGTCCCGCGCGCAGGCGTCGCTCTGCTGGCGCCAGTTCGCCATGCGCTGCTGATATTGCGCCTGATCGGCCTGGTAGCGCTGCATGTCCTGCGCGTGCGCGGCCAACTCCGCCTGATATTGGGCATGCTCGCTGGCATAGCTGCCGGACGGGGCGCCTGCCGGCTGCGCGTTGTAGCCGCGCCAGGGGCGGCGGTTGAGCGTCGCGGTGCGGGCGCGATCGGCGCGGTGCGCGGCATCGTCGGGGTTGCCCTGATCGACCTGGCCGGGCCGGGCATAGGGCTTGGGCGTCTTCCAGCCGTCGGCCGGCGCGGGGGGCGGCCCCGATCCCTGCGCGCCATAGGGATCGTAGCCATAGCCTTCCGGGACGGGCGGCGGGGGCGGCGTCTGGTCGACATGATGGTGCAGGTCGGCCGTGCCGTAGGTTTCCGACGTCCCGCCGCGCCACTGCGCGTCATTGTCCTGATAGGTCGGCATCTGGCGCGGGGCCGGTTCCGGCGCAGGCTGGGCGTAAGCGGCGGCCGGCAGCAGTAGAGCGGCAAAAGCGAGCAAGCGGTACAAGGCGTGGCCTCCGTGACGAATGGCCCGCCTTATACCCCAACCCCTGACGAAGGGGTGAATGCTCTCGGAGGGCAGCAGCAGCGCGCCGCCCGGCGATGGCCGCAAGAATGGTGCCTGGCGGTGTCGTCAGGTGCCGCAGGATGGCGTTACGCGGCGACGGCCTGTCCTGCGTCGAAATGCCGGATCAGATCCACCGTCGAACGGATGTTGCGCTCGCTCGAAGCGCCGAACAATATGGATCGGACATAGGCCTCGTTCACCGCCCATTCGATCGCTTCGGCTGGAGGGATGGCGCCGGACGCCAGGACGGACATCGCGATGACGCGCGCCGGATAAGTCTCCGTCGCGATCCGGTACGCCTCGATGCCGCCCGACATCCTGAATCCGATCTTGTTCACATTCGCGCAGACGATCGGATTGCTCAGCCCGGTCGCCTCGAGCGCGGGAAGCAGGAGCGGGAGGTTCATCGTGATGAATCCGGCCTCCGCCTGGTATTTCTTGCGGATATGATCGGAGAATATGCCGAACGCATCCCAGCAGCCCAGGCCCAATATCAGGTCCGTGACGACGTTCTGCACGAATATCACGGGCGTCGAGACGCCGGCGAAAGGCTTCATCTCCGCATCGACCAGCAGGGTTGCCAAGCTCGCTATGTCGCGGCTGAGCAATGCTTTGCTTCCGCGCAACGCCGTGTCGAACAGGCCGCCGCTGGGGATGAATTTCTTCATCGCATCGATATAGCCGAGCTCGGTCACGGCATTGGCGTATTTATGGGCGTAGGGCATGCAGGGGTAGAAGTGGAAATCCTGCCATTCATCCGGCGCCTTGCGGACTGCGTCCGCCACCTCGGATATCCTGTCGTGGGTGGTGCACATGAAGCCCTTTATTCCCGCGTCGCGCGCGGCGCGCAAAGTCGCCATCACGGGATCCAGCGTCGCGAACTGCATCATCTGCAGTCGCGCCTTGTCCTCCGACATATGATTGACGCCGAAGAACTGGTTGTCCCCGAACAGGATACGTTCCATGCGTGCCTCCCTATAACGCGCCATCGATGAAATGCCGGATCCTGTCCGTCATGTGAGAAGGAGCGAAGGCCGCGATCCGACGCTCGTGGGCGAGTGGATGTCCGGCAAATTCGCTCATCGAAGCCTGCAGCGCCTCGGGCGTCTCCACGATCGTCAGGCCGGGTGAATCCGCGAAATGCGCTGCGGTATGCAGTTGATGCTCGGTCGTGTGCTCGCCCAGGCTGGCCAGCCTTGGCAGCAGGACCATGCGCGTGCCGATCTCGAGCGCCTGGATGATCGAGCCGATGCCGACATGCGCGACGAACAGGTCGCACTGCCTGAGGCGGCGAAGATAGTCCTCATGCGCCACCATGCGAGCCCATTGGGCATATCGGGGGACATACTGCCCGGCCCCGATTTGCAGGAACACCGGTGTGGCCGGGTTCGCGCCCGCCCATTCGTCGACGGCGCGGGTGAGCCTGTCGAAGGGCAGCATCGATCCGACGGATGCGAAGATCATGATCCGCCCTCTGTCCGTCCGTGCGCGATCGCGGCCCGCCGGCGCGCCCGATGAGGAGCGGCAATCATTGAACCGCCGCCCGCCAGAACGGGCGCAGCTTCGCGCGCGGCGCGGCGGAGGGCTGGGCCGCGCGCGGGGCCTGCACCTCGCCCCTGGCGGCGGACCGGATCATATCGAGCGTGTGGTCGGTCACCGCGGCGCTGGCGAAATCATTGTCGCCGCGTCCATCGCTGCGGGCGATCGCCCGGGCGAAGCTCTCGATCTGCAGCGAATATTCCTCGCCGCGCAGATAGTAAGCCGGATGCGGGGTGAGCTCGGTAATATATTTGACCGACCAGCCACTGGGGTAGCCGGGCTGCGGCGCTCCACCCGCGCCGATGAAGATCTGCATCTCCTGGCGGTCGACGGTGACTTTCCCGCCGTCGCCCCATATCGTCATCCGCGTGGACATCTTGCGGGCCGTCTGGTCGGCCCAATTGACCGAGACCTGGCCCGACACGCCATCGGGGAAAACCAGATTGGCATAGACGGCGTCGTCGACGTCGGTCGACCATTGCTGTTCGAGTTGCGCGCCCGAACAGGCGATCGGCGCGCCGATATACCAGTTCATCAGGTTGATCGGGTGGGCGGCGTAATCGTACAGGCAACCTCCGCCTTCGTTGGCCTTGCTGCGCCACGTCTTGGCCGTCGGCTTGAGGACCACCGGGCCATAGGCTTCGGCATGGACGTGCCGGATCCTCCCGATCGCGCCGGCGTCCAGTAGCCGCTTGGCCTCGGCGAAGGTGCCGACAAACCGGTTGTGATAGCCCACCTGGCACGTCAGGCGGCGTTCAGCGGCTTCGTCCGCGAGCCGCCTGCTGGTCGCGGCGCTCAGGGTCATGGGCTTTTCGCAGAAGATGTGGAGCCCCCGCGCCATGGCCTGCCCGATCATCTGCTCGTGGAGCCGTGTCGGTGTCGCGATGATGATCGCCTGTATCCCCGGCATGCTGATCGCCTGCTGGAAATCGCTGAAAAAGGGGATGTTGCAGTATTTCCCGACGAGATTGCCGATCATGGAGGAGCTGTCGACGATCGCCCGGACGGTGATGCCCGGAGTCGCGTTGGCGATCGCCAAATGGGAGATCCCCATTTTGCCCAGCCCGATCAGCGCGACGTCATATGCAGGGGTCATCACCATGCTCCCGAAGAGAGTTTCGTCCGCAAGGCATGCGCCGCTGCGTGGTCGGCAGCCGTGGGCGGTGACACGAGGACGAGTTCGGGAAAGAAGAGCAGGCGTTCCACATCTGTCGTCTGCACGGCGGATTCCCCCTATCCATGGATCGCAAAAACGAGATTCTTTCAGAGAGTTTCGTTCACATCGATGATTTCTCTCACGCCGATTAGAAGTAACATCCGGTATCCAGAGCGTGAATCTTCATTGTGCGGATAATCCCTAAAGGGACGCAACGCGCTGAATCTACGTCTGTGGGAGATCGAATACCTATTTGGGGTAGAGGACATACGACGAATTGGCTCGAGAAGGAGGAATTCGAGCCATCAAGGAGTTGCGATATTTGAATGTGTCGATTGTTCGCCCGACACATCGAGCCATGCTTCCGCGTCGCCGGTCGCCGGTCGGCGTTCAGGATGGGGCTAACGGGCCCTCCCAATATATCCGCGCCCATCGCGCATTGTGGGCCGGCCAGTGCCGCGGATTCGGCCGAGGTTGAAGCGCGGAATGCCGCTAATGCATCAAGCAATTAACGTGGACTGCTGGTGGTATATCAAGGATGCGCAGGTCGGGACTGGACGCGCTGTCGCGGCCGCAGGACGGTAATGACCGAGGCATTCTCAGGGCATGCGAACCGTTGCGGTGAACTGAAAAAGAAAAAGCTTGCGCTATAGGAACAAAAAGGGAACATAGGCTGCTCCTTTGGGAGGTTGATCATGATCATCGACGAACCCCTGTTGCTCGGTGTCGCCGCCGTGCTGCTGAGCCTTGCCAAGCTGGTCTGGGCGTGGCGCAGGCGCGCCTGAGCCTCGTGACCGACACATCAGTCGATCATCGTATCGCGTAGCTGTGGAGTAATCCGATGTATCGCAAACTCACCTCGCTTCTGATGACCGTCATAGTCTTCCCGGCACCCGCGCTCGCCTGGGGATATCAGGGACACGAGACCATTGCGGCGATCGCGCGCGCCTATCTGAGCGATGACGTTCGAAGCCGGATCGATGCGATCCTGGCCAGGGATCCGGACTCGCTGACCGGCCCCGATATGATTGCACGCTCGACCTGGGCCGATGCGTGGCGTTCGGCCGGGCATCGCGAGACGGCGGAATGGCACTTCGCCGATATCGAACTCGATCGTCCCGACCTGAAATCGGCCTGCTTTAATTTTCCCAAGGAAGGGGTGCCGGCAAGCAGCGGACCAGCCGACGATTGCGTCGTCGACAAGGTGGAGATTTTCGAGATCGAGCTTGCAGACCCCGCGACCAGCGATCCCGAAAGGCTGCTTGCGCTCAAATATCTTCTGCATTTCGTGGGTGATCTGCATCAACCGCTCCATGCCTCGGACAATCACGACAAAGGCGGCAATTGCGTGCGCGTCACCCTCGAAGGCGCCCGCACGGTCAGTTTGCACAGCTGGTGGGACACCGTCGTCGTCCAGGAACTGGGCAGCGATCCACAGTCCCTGGCTGACCAACTGCGCCCTCGGATCACCGTGCGGGACAAGCTCAGCTGGGAAAAGGGTGATCCCAGGCAATGGGCAATGGAGAGCTTCAGGGTGGCGAAGAGCGTGGCCTACACGCTGGGGTCGCCTGCGGGTTGCACATCGGACACCGCGCCCATCCCGTTGCCGGCAGCCTATGACGCCAGGGCCAGGGTAGCCGTCCGGCTTCAGATCGAACGCGCCGGTGTACGACTGGCGCTCCTGCTCAATCGGGCTCTCGGCACCGAACACTGATCGCGGCTCAGCGCATTCGCCTTACGCGACGACGAACCGACAGCGTGGATCGCGCGTTGCCGGACAGACCTTCCATGGAGACAAAGCATGGCCGAGGACCGACAGATACTGGTTGGCAGCGCGCATGAATCACCGCGAGGCATGAAGGCGATCGGGCGCGTGCCCGGAGAGGAGCCCATCACCATCAGCCTCTATCTTCACCCTCGGGGCACGCCCCCAAAGGCCTGCTCGCGCGGAGACCTGCAGCGCCAGCGGAAGCGAGATCATGCGGCGGATCTGGACGCGGTTCGTGCTTTCGCCCACGAGGCCGGGCTCGAGATCATCACCGAGAATGCCGCGCGCCGCCTCGTGCAGTTGCGCGGGCAGGCGGCTGCTATTGAGGCCGCGTTCGGCACCGAATTGCATCATTACGCGCATGCCGGAATCGTATGCCGGGGGCGTCGAGGTCCGTTGCGTCTGCCAAGCTCCGTGGCCGGCCGCGTCGCGGCGGTCCTCGGGCTCGATACGAGCCCCGTCGCGACACCCAAATTCGTGCCGCACCGCGGCCCCACGCCGCCCGCGGGCTTTCTCCCCACCGACATCGCCAGCCTTTACGGATTCAACGGGGCCGATGCATCGGGCCAATGCATTGGGATCATCGAGCTCGGCGGCGGTTATACCGATGCCGACAACCAGGCCGCTTTCAGGGCGATGGATCTGACCGTTCCGGATATCGTCGCGGTCTCCGTTGACGGTGGCGAGAATGCGCCCGGTGCGAGCGATGCCGATGGCGAGGTCGCGCTCGATATTCAGGTCGCGGGCGGTGTCGCGCCGGGTGCCCGGCTCGCCATCTACTTCGCGCCGAACACCAGCCAGGGCTTCGTCGATGCCATCACTCAGGCCATCCACGACGACGTCAACAAGCCTTCCGCGCTCTCGATCAGCTGGGGTTCGGCCGAGGACGGTTGGAGCCAGCAGTCGATCGCGGCGATGAGCGCCGCATTCGCGGATGCCGCCACGCTCGGGCTGACGGTCTGCGCCGCCTCGGGGGACAGTTTGGCGACAGACGGAGAGAGCGACGGCAAGGAGCATGTCGACTATCCCGCGTCCGACCCCAGCGTGCTGGGTTGCGGTGGCACCAAGATAACGGCGCCGTCCGGCGCTATCACCGACGAGGTGGTGTGGAAGAGCAACGGAGGCGGAACCGGAGGAGGCGTGAGCACGCTCTTCGCGCTGCCCGACTATCAGAAGGATGCGGGCGTGCCGTCGGTGCAGACCGGCAAGGGCGGCCGGGGCGTGCCCGATGTCGCCGGCGATGCCGATCCGGACAGTGGCTATCGGATCGTGACGGGTGGCCGGACGGGCATCATCGGCGGCACCAGCGCAGTCGCGCCGCTGTGGGCCGCGATCACCACGATCCTGAACGCCGGGCTGCAGGCACCCATCGGCCAGCCGCATGCTGCTTTGTATGGTGCGGCGAGCGCCTTCCGGGACATCACCTCCGGCGACAACAAGTCTGGCACGATCGGCTATGCCGCGAAGGCCGGATGGGATCCCTGCACCGGTCTCGGCTCTCCCGACGGCGGCAGGCTTCGGTCCGCCCTGCTGCAAAGAGCAGGCACCGATTGAGGCGGTCTACCCGGAGATGGAGCGTGTTCTGTTGTCGACACGATCTCGCCGCCGGTGGCGGAAACTCCGCAGAGGAGGATAACGTCGCGGATAACTGACAGCACAGCGCCGCCGCGCGCACAGCGCCCCTGCTCACGATCTCGCGCTATCTGAACGCTGCGCGTCCAAGCTAGAATTGCATATTATTATCAAGAAATACAATATTCTTCCCATTGCCGCGCCGCCCGGCTAGGCGGCCACGATGTCTCGGGCGAAACTCCTCCAGCGAATCATGTGGGGATGCCTGGGGCTGCTATGCGCGTGCGCCGCCAGCCCGCTCCGGGCGGATGATGGGCCCGATGCCGGCTTCGGCTTACGCTACACGACGGAGATCATCGCAAACGTCTCCGGCGGCACAGCGCGCGGAGCAGGTTGGCTTGGCCGGCTCGACCTCCATTACGATAGTGGCGATACCCTGTTCGGCATCGATGGTGCCGAAGCCTACCTCAATCTGTTTCTGCTCCACGGGCCAAGCTTCTCGGATCGCTATGCCGGCGACGTGCAGACGGTCACCAATATCGATGCGCCAAGCGCGATCCGCCCATTCGAGGCATGGGTGCAAATGCCGCTTGCTGGCGATATCCGCGCCAAGGCCGGGCTCATCGATCTCAACGCCGAATTCGACCAGCAGACGGTCGGCACCCCCTTCCTCAACAGCTCGTTCGGTATCGGGCCGGACATCTCGCAAAGCGGGCGAACGGGTCCCTCCATCTTTCCGGTGACCTCGCCCGCGCTGGTGATCGCCACCGAGACGGGGAAGTACCATCTGCGCCTGGGCATCTTCGATGCGGAACCGGGCTATCCCGATCATCCGCACCGATTCCAGCCAGGGCCACTGGGCCGCGACGGCGCCCTGCTGATCGCGGAGGCCGGCGTCTCGCTTGGCGCCAACGCCCGTATGCAGATAGGCGGCTGGCGCTACACGGATCGCTTCGGGCGGCTGGATGGCCTGGGCGAGGCCCGTAGCGGCGGTGTTTATGGGCAGATCGAGGGGCGCCTTGCCGGGGCTGGGAAGGGGCGTGCCCTCCGGGGCTGGCTGCGCGCTGGCGTTGCCACGGCCAAGGTCGATCCGATCGACCTCTACGTGGGCGGCGGCGCCACCTATGGCGAAGATGGCGAGCTCTTCGGTCTGGCGATCGCTCGAGCGCGATTGGGCGCTTTCGGTCGTCACGCCGGTATCGGCGATCGTAATGCGGAGACGACAATCGAAGCGACTGTCCTTCGCCGCGTGACCCGCTTCATGGCGGTGCAACCGGACGTTCAATATGTCATTCACCCGAGTTGGCAGGCCCTGGTCAGGAGCGCGTTGGTGCTTGCGCTGCGCTTCCACTTCTCCGTTGGTGCTGACTGATGACGCGATATCGGCGAGCATGTGGGCGGCTAGCGGCCTATCGACAAGGCGCCGTCAAATTTCGCCATTTCCTGGTTTTTACACCTCGCCTAGTAGCCGCCGGAGGGTATTCTCAACTGACGGCACAGGAAATTGGACGCCTCAAAACCCATTCTGCGAAGAGCTGTTCGTTCTACACGGCCATATATAATACTTGTTAATCAATAAGATGGTGGTCCACTTATAGAGAAGTTATGGCCCTAATTAGCGCTAGGAGCCATATAGGAGCTAGCAGAATCAATTTTAGCGGATTAGTATTCCGATACCGTCAGGCTCTTCTCATTCTATATAGCCCCAATTGACGATGTGACTGACGCCGTTCCGGCGGCCCAAGATGAACGATGCTGCGTCCAAGCGAAATGCGGGACTGACGTGCCAATCTGATCTCGATTAGACGAAAAGCGTGACACTCCGTGATCTGGCGATAGTGTGAAATAATCACGTGGTCGCGAGCGGTTTAGCAGCCACGCGCCAGTCCGGCCGTTCCCGTGTCTCAGAGCGCTTCCCAATAACCGACGGTCGGCTTTTTGTTATCTAGCCTGGATTATGCGCCGGGGACATGATTTGGGGTTGGCGATCGTAGCGTAAGTCTCTGATTTGGTGTAGAGAAAGGGTGCTTAAATCATCCCTCCACACCGGGCAGAAACGGCCACGACCGCCATGGACACCGATAGCCTTCTCTCCTTCTCGTTTCCAGCCATTCATCGCCGCAAAGTCACCGCCGCCTTTGACGGCGGCAGGCTGACATCGGACGGTGGTGTGCTGCTGGTTGCGCAGGCCGAACGGCGGTTGGGGATCGCAGATCGGCTCGCCGCCTGCATCGCTGATCCGCGCGATCAGGGTCGCGTGATCCACCGTGTTGCCGACATTCTGCGCAGCCGCATGCTGGCGATCGCCTGTGGCTACGAAGACGCCGACGATCTCGACACGCTGCGCCACGATCCTGGGTTCAAGCTAGCGCTGGGCAAGCTGCCGGATGGACCGATCGGTCTCGCCAGCCAGCCCACCATGTCGCGCTGGGAGAATGCGCCGACGACGCGCGAGCTGTTCCGCCTGACCGGCGCGCTGGTCGACATCTACTGCGCGAGCTATCCCACGCCGCCGTCTGCAGTCACGCTCGACATCGATGATACCGTCGACGTCGTTCACGGCATGCAGCAGCTGTCCTTCTGGAACGGCCATCACGCCGAGCGCTGCTTCCTGCCTATCCACGTCTACGAAACCGCGACCGGCCGCCCCGTCGCGATGCTGTTGCGGACCGGCAAGACGCCTTCAGGTGCCGAGGTCGCCGGTCATATCCGTCGGCTCGTCCGTCGCATCCGTCGCCATTGGCCCGATACCCACATCACCTTGCGCGGCGATGGCCACTATGGCCGGCCCGAGCCGATGCGCTGGTGCGAAGACAATGGCATCGACTATGTGTTCGGGCTCCCGGGCAATGCCGCTTTGCACGCCGATCCTGTCATCGTCACCGAAGCCGACAGGTGCGCCACCGACCGCGCGATCCGTGGTGACAGCCAGCTACGTCGCTATGCCGAGACCCGGTATGCGGCGAAAAGCTGGGGCAGGAACAGGCGCCGCGTCGCCGCGCGCATCGAGGCCAGTACCCTCGGCCTCGATATCCGCTTCGTCGTCACCTCGCTCAGCGACGGCAGCGCGGAGCATATCTACGACACCCTCTATTGCGCCCGCGGCCAGGCCGAAAATCTGATCAAGTTGCACAAGACCCAGCTCAAGAGTGATCGGACCTCCTGCCGCTCGGCCAATGCCAACCAGATGCGCCTGATCCTGCACTCCGCCGCCTACTGGCTGATGTGGTCGGTGCGCGAAGCCGCACCTGTGAAAAATCCGCTGCGCACTGCCGAGTTCAACACCATCCGCCTGCGCCTGCTCAAGGTCGCCGCAAGGGTCATCGAAACCGCCAGCCGTATCCGCATCGCTTTCGCCAGCGCCTGCCCCGATGCCGCGCTCTTCCGCAGCATCTCACTCTCGCTGCGACCGACAGGACCCTGATCAACGCGGCCGTGCCGCTCCGCTCGATAGTCCCTTTAACCCAGCAAGCCTTAATGTTCAGCGATGAAACAGCCGCAGCGATGACGCGCACACAAAGCACCTCGCTCTCAGCCGGCGCACCGCCACGCCGCCGCAAAGTACACCTCAGCGAATAATCGCGGCTAGCGAGTAGCTCCCCTAGCCGGAATGACGAGGTCTGGGGCATGTCGGTCTGGTGGCGGTGAATACGGGCGTGGGTCTGGCCGCCGGTGCCACGGGCGCGGCGGCGGGTGCCGCGATCGGCAGTGTCGTGCCAGTGGCCGGCACGGCGGTGGGTGCGGTGGTCGGCTTTGGTGTCGGGATGGGGACGAGCTGGCTGGCCGAGCATTCGGGTGTCACGACTCGTCTGAAGAGCGAGTTGGGCGACGCGCTCGAAACGCACTTCGAGAAGCCGCTGGAGAGCGTCTGGAGTGAGGGTGCCAAGGGCGTGGACGCCGTGAAGGGCGCCGCCTCCCGTGTTGAACATGCCGCGTCGTCCGCCTACCACTCGACTGTGCAGAATGTGAGCGCAGCCGCCTCCCGCGTTGGGCATCGGGCAGCCAGTGCGGTGTCCGAGGTGGAGGCGCGGGTGTCTGCGGCGTCCAGCGCCACGGTGCACACAGTGGAATCCGCCGCGAATTCGGTTGTGTCCGGTGCCAAGAATGCTGCCTCTTCTGCTTGGAAGACGGTGAGCAGCTGGCTGTGAGCGCATCGGGCGTGCTCCCGCCGCTCTCGGGCGCCTGGATCCGGTCCAGCCAGCGCTCAGGAGACCAGCTGCTGCTCAAACTGGAAGGCCTGAGCCGAGGAGGCCTGGTCTACGCCGGCGAGGTAGTTTTCACCGGCGTGACCAACATCGAGATCGCGTCCGATCGGTCGTTGAGCCGTCCGCCCGCCGACCCCCGCCCGACCGGTACGATCGTCGACGCGCATGCCGCACCGGGTGTCACGGTACTCGATACCCAAAGTCAGCCGGGACCCGGCGAGATCGACAGTCGCCAATGCACCATCAGACACGTGGGGATCGACGTGCACCTGCGCCCGAGCTTTTCCCGCACGGTGCGTCGCCTGGCTGGTTTTTATCCGCGAGCTGGCGATCTGCGCGGCTGAGCAGCGGTTGGTCCCGATGGTTGACGCTCGCAGCTCCTTCCGCAAAGCGAGCTAGATACTGAGACGCAAATACCGTCTCAAGACGTGGGCGAACGGCTGACTTCGGAGTGCGGCGCTCATAGGCCGAACGGCCGGTTGCGGTCGGCTGTCGACTGGCGGCTGTGACGGTCGTCGGCGCCGCCGACGGTCAAGCAGGTTAAGTTAGCGCCTACGGGGTCGGACCCCTTTTACGCACTCGATTGGCAGACATGGCGCCGAACGCCGGCATCACGAGGGCGAGATGCGTGCGCGGTCTCGGGGAGCGAAGCGAGTAGAGCCCCGGTGCCGCGCGCGGCAAGCCCCCTGTCGTGTCAGAGCAGGCCCTTGGCTTTGAGATCGGCCGCGAAGGTCGCCAGTGGCATCACCAGTGTCAACGGCTTGCCCCGGAGAGGTTCGGCCCCATAGCTCGCATACCATTGGGCAGCCCGCTCGTTCTTCGCGTCGATGATCAGCAGCACACCGCCAGCCTCCGCCGCGATACGGAGGCAGCGAAGCGCGACGGCCGCAAGGAGTTGCCCACCCAGCCCTTTGCCGGCCACGCTCAGGTCCGTCGCGATCCGCGCCAGCTTGAAGCCTGCAACCTCATGCTGAGCGAGGCCCTTGGTCATTGCCGTCGGCACATCCTCATGCGCGACCGCAGAGGGCGTGATCGTATAGAAGCCCAGCACCCGGTTGGGAGTGATCACGTCGATCGCGCAGAACGTCTTGGAGGCATTCTGCTCATGGCTTTGGCGGGCATAGCGCCGCAGAAACTCGTTCATCGCCGTGTCGCCGCAATCGAACCCTTGGCGGTCGTGCGATCGGGCAATGGCTTCCTCATGCCATTGGGGCAGCCTCATAGGGTATCTGGCAAGGCCGCGATCGCCGCCCGCAGCCGGGCATTGGGCTTGGGCGGATTCTCCAACAGCGCAAGGACGCGCGCATAGTCGCGGGCCGATAGCCTGATCACGTCGGCCGCCTCGATCACCGCTTCGGCTTCACGCAATGCCGTCTGGGTCACAAAGTTGGTAAGATCGGTGTTGCGGAGCGCAGCCGCGCGCAGGAGCATCGCCTTTGCCTCGGCTGACACCCGCAGGTTCATCCGCTTGTTGTCATCGACTGCAGCTCGGGGCATGTCCGCTTCCTTTCATTCGCACTCCTTCAAAGACTACGCGATCTTCATGCGATTTTCAAGCTTGTACGCTTTCAAAGCGTACCATCTCATTGGAGCTGACCGTTAGACGACGTTCGCGTTGGTGAATCGCCGTGCCTGGTGGGGACCGGCCTGACCGCACTGCTTTGACCTTGGAAATCTGCCGGACCGCTCACGGAAAATGATGTTCATGCGGTGAATGGCGACAAGTGGTCGCGAACTAACAGGCAGCCGATCGAGCCAAGCTGACGGGATGATCATCCCGTCAGGAAGGCGGCCAATGCCGGTCGTTCTGATGCTGTGTGATCTTCCCCAATTGCGACCCGTCCGGTTTTGCGCTGGCAATCCAACGGTCTCGATCCGCGCGTATGAAGCCCGCGATATCATGATCTTGGTTGTCCTGCTGGCCGAACGTCAGGTGACGGGGGGCTTTTCCCCACTGACGCGCGCTTTGACGGTCTCGGTTTGCGGCGGCCATGTTCGAGATTGAGCGCCACGATCCGGGCGAGCAACGTCGCTGGAAAGAGTTGACCGATGACGGCTTCCAGATTGGCCAGGCTGCGCGCCAGCGGATCGACGGGAACGACATCGCCATAGCCGGTGGTGGTGATCGTCGCGAGGCTAAAATAGGTGAGCGCCGCCGTCTGCTCGCCCCGGCCGGAAGGAAGCGGCGATCCTGTGGTGAGAATGATCGCGCCCGGCCAGTGCGTGAGAAGGACGTTGAAGACGATCGCGAACAGCGCCGCGATGTTGAGGTAGATCAGCACCGCGCCCTGCACCCGGTGCATGTTTACATGGCCAGGCCCGAAAACGTGGCGCGCGACAAGCGCCGTCACCGCCGCATTGAATGCCAGGGCGATCCCCTCGATCAGCTCGTGCTGAAAGCCGTCGCTCGTGGCCAGGCCGAGATGCTGCAGCCAGTGCAGGCCGAAGACCGGCCCTGCCGTGATGATCGCCAACGCCACCAGTAATGCAATCTGAAGCCCCCGGTGTCGGGTGAGCGCTGCGATCCCGACAACCGAGAATGTCAGGCGGCAGACATCGAGCAGAAGATGGGCGGACGGGTAATGGGTGCCGAGCGGGATCGCCGCGAACAAGGTGACGGCCTGGACCAGCAGGAGAGTGCTGAGGCTCCAATCCACGCCCCGGGGTCGTCCCATTCCATTCCGCATTCCGGGCGCTCCTTTCCGTCCTCTATTGTACCTTGTCGGGAAACCAGAGCTTGACGCCTGCTATGTCTCCCTGGCCGCACTGATCCACAGTCGGCCGTGCGGAAGGTCGATCACGATCGTCCGGCCCCGGAAGGCCTCAAGCCCCAGGCTGACGGGGTTTGCCTCGGAACTGGGTGCGGACGCTGAGGGAACGCTCAGGAGCATATGCCCGAACCCCAGCGCGGCATCCTGGCCGGGCGCCGACGGCAAAGATTGCCAGAGCCCGGCACCGATCTCCAGCGGCCCCGCCTGGCCGAGCCTGAGCGCGGCGTTGGTGGAGAGCCCGTTGATCGAGATGGTGGCGCGAAGCTGGCCATCGTCGCCGACCGTCAGGGGCACGGATGTGAAGCGACGAGAGAGCCGCGTCACCTCGTTTTTCTCCAGCAGGGACAGTTCGCGTCGCGGGATATCCAGGGCCAGGATATGGGACTGGAGGATGTCGCGACCGATGATCATCTCGGCGCCGGACGGGAGAGCCGTCGGGGAGACGGTGAGCGACGGCTGGTCGAACTCTTCGGCGCCGATGCCGATGGTCAGAGGCCGCCGGCTGACGGTCGCGCGGACGTCCGGGGTTGGGATGAGATGCCGGCGCAGCGCGAAATCGCGCGTGACCGCGGAGGTCGCGACCCGCGGATCGATCAGCGCAGGGAGGCTGCCTTGGCCAATCCGCGAGGCAATCAAAAGCCCAGCGGCCGTGATGGCGAATTTCCCGCTGACGACGCCCCACACTGCTCCCATCGCGTTTTCCCTTATTCGCCGGTCGCTTGGCTGCCACCGATCGCCTGAATGAGCGCCACGCTGTCGCTGAAGCGGACGGCCTTCGCCTGGATCTGCTGGCCATGCGCCTGCGCGCTCGCCGCCGCCGCGTTCAGCAGCGCGAGCGTCCCGACACCGCCCAGTTCCAGCTGGCGCTTGGTAAAGCGCAGATTCTGATCGGCGGCGACCGTCGCGCGCGTCGCGGCATCGAGCGCGTCGGCGTCGGTGCGCAGGCCCGAAAGCGCGTCGCTCACGTCGCCGAACGCCTGCAGCGCGGCCGCACGATATTGTGCTTTGGCGCCATCGAGCGCTGCTTCGGCGGCACGCTGCTGGTGCAGCAGGGCGCCGCCATGGAAGATCGGCTGGGTGACGCCTCCGATCAGCGACCAGAACGGATTGCCGCTCGCGAACATGTCGGCGAATTGGGTGGCTTGGCCGCCGATCGTGGCGCTCAGCGGAAAGCTCGGCAGGCGCGCCGCGATGGCTGTCCCGACATCTGCACCTGCGCCCCGCATCTGCGCTTCCGCCGCGCGCACGTCGGGGCGCCGCGCGATCACCGTCGAGGGGAGGCTGAGCGGCAGGTTGGCGGGCAGCGTCAACGCATCGAAACCCGGCAGCGGCGGGAGCGGCGAGCCGGGCGCGATGCCGATCAGCGCCGAGATCAGGCCATTCTGATGATCGAGCTGCTTCTGCAACGGGGGCAGCGCCGCCTCCGCCGTGGCGAGCGCGGTCTCCTGGCTCGCGACGTCGGCGGCGCCGATGTCGCCGATCGCCTGCCGCGTCCGGAGCAGCGCCAGCACATCGCGGTTGCTGCGGATCGAATCCTGGACGGCATCGATCTGGGCGTGCAGCGAGGCTTGCTGGACCACCGCGAGCACGAGATTGGCGATCACCGTCAGCCTGGCCGCATCGCGCTTGTCGGCCGCCACCTCGGCCGCCGCGCGCGCCGAGCGGACCTTGCTGTGCTGCCCCCCGAAGAGGTCGAGCGGATAAGTGACGGTCAGCTGGGCGGTATGCAGGCTGTAGAGATAGATGTCGGGATCGGGCAGGGGATTGGCCAGCGTCCGCGAGGCCCGGAGCCGCTGCGCCTGGTAGCTCGCATCGACCTGTGGCAGCGATGTGCCGCTGGTCGCCCTGGCCTGCTCGCGGGCCTGCCGGAGAGCGGCATCGGCGGTCGCGAGATCGTTGTTCGCGGCCAGTGCCCGCGCCACCAGCGCGTCGAGCGCCGGGCTGCCGAATTGCCGCCACCAGTCGGCCGGCGCCTCGGCACCGGATTGCAGCCGCTGGGCAGGCCCCGAGGCCGGCGCGATCGTGAAGGACGACATAGGCGGCGCCAGCGGGAGCGTCGTCGTCGGATGCTGGGGGCCGAGCGCGCAGCCGGTCAGCGCGCCGAGCAGGACGAGGACGAGAGGGCGCCTCATGCGTCATCCCCTTCTGGGCGGTGGCTCAGATCGTGCCCGACGAAGCGGCCGTGCGCCCCCCGGTCATGCAGCCCGACATGCCGGGAGAAGCGCTCGATCAGCGCGGGAAGCACCAGCAAGATCAGCAAGGGCGCGATCGTCATGCCTCCCACCACCACCAGCGCCAGCGGCTTCTGCACCTGGCTGCCGATGCCGTTGGACAAAGCGGCGGGGAGCAGGCCGATCGCGGCGGCCAGGCAGGTCATCGTGACGGGGCGGAGGCCCTTGTTCACCATGGTGGCGACCGCCTGCTTGCGGGACGCGCCCTCGTCGATGCTCTGGTTGAAGGTCGTCACCATCAGGATGCCGTCCATCACCGAGATGCCGAACAGGGCGACGAACCCGATCGCGGCCGAAATGGAGAAGGGCGTGTCGGTGAGCGCCAGCAGCAGCACGCCGCCGACGATCGCCATCGGGATGACGCTGAACGCCAGCAGGGAATCGGTGAGCGATCCGAAATTGGCGTAGAGCAGGATCAGGATCAGGCCGAGGCTGATCGGCACCACGATCTCGAGGCGATGCACCGCGCTCGTCAGGTTGGCGAGCTCGCCGGCCCATTCGAGATGATAGCCCGGTGGCAGTGGCACGTTGCGCGCGATCCGCGCCTGCGCCTCGCCGACCGCGCCGCCGAGATCGCGGTCGCGGACGCTGAACTTGATCGGGACGTAGCGTTCCTGATGCTCGCGATAGATGAAGGACGCGCCGGAGGTGAGGCGGACGTCCGCCAGCTCCGACAGGGGGACCTGGATCTGGCCCTGGCCGTCGGCGGCTGGCGCTGCGACGGTGATGTGGCGGATGGCCTCCAGGCTGTCGCGCTCCGCCGCGGCGAGGCGGACGACGATGGGGAAATGGCGGTCGGTGCCGGGCTCGTAGAGATCCCCCGGGCTTTGGCCGCCGATGGCTGCCGCGATCGTGGTGTTGATGTCGTCGGGCGTCAGGCCATAGCGCGCGGCGGCCTGGCGGTTGATGTCGATGCGGACGGTGGGCTGGCCCAGCGAGTTCGAGGCGCCGAGATCGGCGATGCCGCGCACCTTCGCCATCTGCGCCTCGATCGCGGCGGCCAGTCGGTCGAGCGTGGCCAGATCTGGGCCGAAGATCTTGATCGAGTTCGCGCCCTTCACGCCCGACGCGGCCTCGTCGACATTGTCCTCGATATATTGGGAGAATTCGAAGTCGACGCCCGGATAGCGCGCCTGCAGACGCTGCTGGATCTCGGCGGTCAGCTTCGCCTTGTCGACGCCGCTCGGCCACTCATCGAACGGCTTGAGCGGCGTGTAGAATTCGGCGTTGAAGAAGCCGGTGGCGTCGGTGCCGTCATCCGGGCGGCCATGGGTGGAGATGACGCGCTCGACCTCGGGATAACCGGCGATGATGGCGCGGATGCCGTTGACCGTCGGCTGTCCCGCCTCCAGCGAGATGGAGGCGGGCAGCGTCGCCCGGATCCAGAGATTGCCCTCTTCCAGATGCGGCAGGAACTCAACGCCCAACGATCGCATCGCGATCAGGGCGACGAGGGTCAGCAGGATAGCGCCGCAGAAGGTGACCAGCCGGTTGGCGAGTGCGAAGGCCGCGGCGGGCCGGTAGAGGCGGCGGAAGACGCGGACGATCCGCGTCTCCGCCTCGCTCAGATGATCGGGCAGCAGCAGGGCGGAGAGAACGGGCGAGACGGTAAAGGTCGCGATCAGCCCGCCGGCGATGGCGTAAGCGTAGGTCTCCGCCATGGGCCCGAAGATATGGCCTTCCACCCCGGTCAGGGTAAACAGGGGCAGGAAGCTGGCGATGATGATCGCCGCGGCGAAGAAGATGCCGCGGCTCACCTCGTGGCTGGCGTGGAGGATGGCGGAGAAGCGGCTGGCATGGTTGGCATGGCTGTGCCCGGCCCGGATGTGCCCGGATCGCTCCGCCATATGGCGGTAGATATTCTCGACCAGAATCACGCTGGCATCGACGACGAGTCCGAAATCCAGCGCGCCAACCGACAGCAGATTGGCGCTTTCGCCCCGGATGATGAGGATCAGCACCGCGAAGGCCAGCGCGAAGGGGATGGTGGCGGCGACGATCAGCGCGCTGCGCAGATCGCCGAGGAATATCCACTGCAGCAGGAAGATCAGTAGCACGCCCTCGATCAGGTTGTGCATCACCGTGTGCGTGGTGAGCCCGATCAGGGTGGAGCGATCGTAGATCGGCACAAGCTGCACGCCGGGCGGCAGCACGCCGGTCGAGTTGATGGTGTCGACCTCCTGCTTCACCGCGTTGATCGTCGGCAGCGACTGGGCGCCACGCTGCATCAGCACGATGCCCATGACGATGTCGTCGTCCTTGCCCTCGCCGGCGATGCCCAGGCGCGGCTCGTTGCCGATCTTGAGGGTGGCGACGTCCTTGACCTGGACCGGGGTGCCGCCGTTCGTGGCGACCAGCACGTTCTCGATCTGGCTGGGTGCCTGGATGAGGCCGACGCCGCGGACGATGGCGGCCTGCGGGCCGAAATTGACGGTCTGGCCGCCGACATTGCTGTCCGACTTGCCGATCGCCTGGATCACCTGCCCGATCGACACGCCGTGCGCGAGCAGCCGGTCATTGTCGATCACCACTTCGTAGGTGCGCAGCTTGCCGCCCCAGCCGGTGACGTCGATCACGCCGGGGATGCGCTTGAAGCGGCGCTGCAGTACCCAGTCCTGCAGCGTCTTGAGATCCATCACCGAATAGCCGACGGGCGCCTGGATGCGATAGCGGTAGATCTCGCCGATCGGGCTGGTCGGCGAAATCTGCGCCTGCGCGCCACCGGGTAGAGTGCCGAGCTGGGTCAGCCGGCCGAGGACGAGCTGTTCGGCCTGTGCGAAGGTCACATCGTAGCTGAACTGGATCTTCACGTCGGACAGGCCGAACAGCGAGATCGAGCGCACCGTGTTGATGTGCGGCAACCCGGCGATCTGCACCTCGATCGGGGTGGTGATGTTGCGTTCTACCTCCTCGGCCGAAATGCCGGGGCTCTGCGTCACCACCTCCACCATCGGCGGCACCGGATCGGGATAGGCCTCGATGTTGAGGTTCGCGAAGGCGAAGCCGCCGGCGGAGATCATGCCGATCAGCAGCACGATCATCAGGTAGCGTTGGCGCAGCGCGAACTCGACGACGCGGTTCACGCGCCGAGCCCCGCTTCGTTGACGAAGATCGCGCCGGCGGTGACGATGCGCTCGCCGGGGCGGAGGCCGCCGCTCACCTTCACCAGCCCGTCGGCGCTGTCCGTGATGGCGATGGCGCGCGCGTGGAGCAGCCCGTCGCCCGTCGCCACCCAGACCCGCGCCGTGTCGCCCTCGTGGATCACCGCCTGGGAGGGGATGAGGATCGCCGAGCCGTTCACCGGGCGCTGGATCGCGAAGCGGGCGAACATGTCCGGCTTCAGCGCCTCGTCGGGATTGGCGACGGTCGCGCGCACGGGCAGGCGGTGGGTGGCGGGATCGAGGGCGGCGCCTATATTGTCGATGACCGCATGGAAGATGCGACCCGGATAGGCCGGCGTCGTCACGTCGACGTCATCGCCCAGATGCACCTTGGCGGCATCCGACTGATCGACCTGCGCGACCAGCCAGACGCGGGTCAGGTCGGTGATGGTGATGACCGGCTTGTCGCCCCCCGCCGAGACATATTGGCCGGGCGCGACGTCGCGCGTGGCGATGACGCCGGATGCCGGGGCATGGAAAGTCGTCTCGGAATAGATGCCGGCGACCTCGCCGGCCTTTTCCAGCCGGTCGATCTCGGCGGGCGACTTGCCCAGCAGGGTGAGCTTGTCGCGCGCCGCGCCGAGCGCGGCATCGGCCGTCCGCATCGTGGACTGGGCGCCGACCAGGTCGCTCTCGGCCTGCCTGTAGTCCTTCAGCGCGCCGCCCGCGCTCTGGTAGATGGCGCCCTGGCGCTTTTCATTGTCGGTCGCGGCCTTGAGCGCCGCCGCCGCGGTGGCGCGCTGGGCGTTGGCGGAGAACAGCACGTTGCGGGCGTCGACGAAGTCGGACGACGCGATCTTCAGGATCGCCTGGCCCCGCGCGACATGCTGCCCGGCCTGGACGTAGACGTCGCCGATCTGGCCCGAATAGGGCAGAACTACCGGTGTGCTGCGATCCTCGTCGACCGAGATGGTGCCGGTCGCCACAATGCTGCTGGGATCGGCGCCCATGCCCACGGGCAAGATGCGAAGCTCCGACCATTGCTGCGGCGTCGGCCTGAACGTACCGGGCGGCGAGGGCACGACCCGGGGCCGGGCGGGGCGATCGAAGGCGTGGATGGCCACGATCAGGAGGATGACGAGTAGGAGGGCGGCGGCGCCCAACGACAGGATGCGCAGTTGCGCGGCCTTCGCCAGCGGGGTCGTCGGCGGCAGATCGGGCGGCGAAGGCGCATGTGACATGACGGACCTGGTTCTCGCGCTTGTCCGGGAGGAAGCCGGGGTCCATTAGGTGCGGCGGCTTACACGAGCCTTACGGCGGGCGAGCGCGAAGGGCATCGATGCGGCTGTTGATTGTGGAGGACGATCTGGAGCTCGCCGCCGCCGTCCGGGCCGGGCTGGCGCGGCGCGGGCTGGTAGCGGATCACGCGGCCTCGCTCGGCGATGCGGATCAGATGCTGAAGGCGATGGCCTATTCGGCGGTCGTGCTGGATCTGGGGCTGTCCGACGGAGACGGGTTGGATCTCCTGCAGGCGGTGCGATCGCGCAAGCAGAGCCTGCCGATCCTGATCCTCACGGCCCGCGGCGACATCGAGGACAGACTGACCGGCCTGGATGCCGGCGGCGACGACTATCTGGTGAAGCCCTTCAACATGGACGAGCTCGCCGCGCGGCTGCGCGCCCTGCTGAGGCGCGGCGGCCTGCAGGACAGCGGGCTGGCGCTGGGCAATCTGTGGTTCGAGACCGCCTCTCGCGAACTCAGCATCGGCGGCGTCTCCGTCGGGCTTTCCGCGCGCGAGGGCGAGATCATGGAATTGCTGCTCCGGCGGCCCGAGCGCGTCGTCACGAAGCGCTTCGTCGAGGACCAGCTGTTCGGTTTCGACGAGGAACTCGGCTCCAACGCGGTGGAGGTCTACGTGCATCGCCTGCGGAAGAAGCTCGAAAAGGGCGGCGCCTCCGCCGTGATCGAGACGATCCGCGGCGTCGGCTATATCCTGCGGCCCGGCGGATGAAATTGGGCCTGCCGCGCTCGTTGATCGTCCGCATCCTGATCGCGGAGATCGTGACGATCCTCGTGTCGGCCGTGCTGCTCTGGCAGGTCACAGCGGGGCTGCTGAGCAGCACGGTCGATCGCTTCCAGGAGCGCGGCCTGCTCGCCCAGGCGGCGGCGGTGTTGAAATCCGCCGTCAGGGACGATCGCGGGGCTTGGACCGTCGATCTGCCGGCGCAGCTGCGCCCCATTTATGACACGGGGTATGACGGGCGGGCCTATGTGCTGCTGGACGAGAACGGCCGCTTGCTGTCCGCCAGCCGCTTTGCGCAGCCGCAAATCGCGCGGGATGCGCCGCGGCTCGATCATCAGGCGCTGTTCCACCAGGATCAGATCGTGGGCCTCAGCCTGCCGACCAGGATCATGGGAAGGCGGCTGTGGACGGTCGTAACGATCAACGAGCAGCGCCCGGGCGCCATTCTCGACGATATTCAACGCGCCTTCCTGCTCGATTATGTGGGCATCTTGATCGCGCTGCTCTTGTGCCTGCCGCTGGTGAACGGACTCGTCATCCGCCGCATGGTCCGGGCGATCTCGCGCGTGTCGCAGAGGGCCGGCGTGATCGGCACCCAGGCGCTCGACCAGCGCCTCGACGAGGCCGGCATGCCCGTGGAGGTCGCCCCGCTCGTGCACGCCACCAACGGTCTGCTCGACCGGCTGGAGGGAAGCTTCCGGCGCCAGTCCGAATTCAGCGCCAATCTCGCCCACGAACTGCGCACGCCACTGGCGACGCTCAAGGCCCAGCTCGATGCGCTCCAGGATCAGGCCGTCCGGGCGCAAACGGCCCTGCAAATCGACCGAATCGTGCATATCCTGTCGCAGCTGCGCGACCTCGCGGCGCTGGAAGACATGCATGCGCGCGCCGTGGATGCCGTCGATCTGCCGACAATCGCGATCGACGTGATCGCCCGCCTCGCGCCGCGCGCCTTGGCGGAGGGGCACGCTTTAGCCCTCGACGGTGAGACGCCCGTCGCGGTTCGGGGTAATTCCATCCTGATCGAATTGGCGCTCTCCAACCTGATCGACAATGCGATCAAGCATACCCCGGGTGGCACCCACATTTCCGTTGCCGTCTGGGAAGGCGGGACGATCGAGGTGCGGGACGATGGTCCCGGCGTGGCGACATCCAAGCAGCCGGCCCGGCGCTTCTGGCGCGCGGACTGGAGCCGGACCGACGGTGCGGGCCTCGGCCTGTCGATCGTGCAGCGGATCATGGATGTCCACGGCGGCAGCCTCAAACAGATCGACACGGCGACGGGGGCTTGTTTCCGCCTGAGGTTCCAGCCGTTTTCCGGTGCGGACTGAATCCGTCGATCAGGCCCGGCCGGGGCAGGCTAGCTGTCTGGCGACATCGGCAGGGCGGCATGCCGCCGACACCGATCCCAATTGCCGACCGCCGTGTGTGGATGGCTCCCGTGTTGCAAGTGTAAAATGATGATCTGGCCGTTGGTCGGGTGCAGTCGTCTGTCCGACCTGTTGATGCAGTCGGTAACGTCGTCCCGGCCGAGGATCATTCAGCGATCACAATCAGCCGCTAACTCCCGGCGCCTCTGCGCCCATTTGAAGTCTTTCCCGAGCCTCGGAGCCGTTCCTGATTCCGGTCGGTCCGGTTGAGCGGAACGGCCCCTAGGTCATCTGTCGTCCGAGTGGTGGGAAACCTGAGCGGTCCCGCTTTCCCGCATTCCGGCGCGTTGCTCGGGGGAGCCGAAAGCAACGCGCCAGGAGCGGGACCGCTCGATGATGATAACGGCAGCCTGGCTCCGACCTTGAGTCCGATGCGACCAGGCGGCGCTTTTAGTTTCGGCGATCCGGCACCGGACGGAACGAAATGAAATCGGCAGTCGAACTGCATCAATCGGCGGCAAGCCAAGCGGTACTGCAGATCTGGATGAGCTCTCGTCTCGCACCCGGTTGCGCGAGATGCACCTCAACGGCAGCGCGATCTTCCAACCGGAGGTGACGGATGATCTCGGATACGCTGCGGCACCGGCCCGATTTTGCCAGATCAAACGCCCGATCGATTGCTGAAACAGCGGCCATCGCCACCGCGTAACGCAAGCACACCGCCGAGCAAAGGATTGTCTGGCAGCTGCGCGTTAATGAGACCGAGCGTCATAGCGCGGTTGCTCGAACTGGCAGGAACGGTCGGGCAAGGGAGCGCCAATGACGGTCGTTCCCGCGCTTTAGAATGCTTCCCAATAGCCGACGGTCTGCTTCCGGGCGGCGGGCGAGCGCGCCCCTTAGTCAGAATAACGACCCTTGGGACATGTCGGTCTGGCGGTTTATGGGAAGTAGGCGGCGAGAACCGACGTTCGATTTCGCTCTCATGTGCGGAAAGCAGGAGTTTGTCGCGAACGCGAAAATAGGAAGCGATGATGCGCCTCAGACGCGCCGAGCGTCATACCCATGCATGACTCTGATCATTTCGGGCCACGTGGGCGCAACATACCCAGTCGCCCGTCGAAACCGATCTCCATTGAGCGATCGATCGAGGACAGGTTCCGCGCTCCGCTCGATCTCGACGGAATGCTGGTATTCCGAGCCAATCAGTTGGATCAGTTCATATTTGGTGATGGGGGCGGCGGCGACATGGTAGAGCCCCCGCAGGTCGCCCCGAGGAATGGCGTAGTCATTGAGAACGCGGGCCAGTTCAAGCGACGTCAGGCCTGAAAACAGGGCCCCGGCATGCCCGCGGACGCTGCCTGTCCGAGCGAGAAACCATTCCATGAGGCCATGTTGGGTCTCCAGCTCGGGGCCGATGACCGATGTCCGTAAAGTCAGCGCGTGAGCGTGATTGACTTCACCCCAATATTTGGTGCGGCCGTAAAGATCGGTGGCATCGGGTACATCGTCCTCACGATAATTCCCCCTGCGTCCGCTGAAGACGCAGTCGGTGCTGATATGGATGAGACGGGCGTCAGAAAGCGCGCACAACGCTGCCAGACGATGCGGTAGCTCGACATTCAGAGGGATGATGGCGAGCGGATCGGCTGCCGAGCTGAGTTGCTTGACGATCCCGACGACGTTGATCACGACATCAGGCTGGGTCTTGGCAATGACGTCCGCCAGCCGGCCGAGATCGCGGACGTCGACACCCGTCACGATCTGATCGGGCGGAATGCCGGGAAACCAAAGTCGTGATGCATCGCCGCGCGCCATGCCGATCACGGTATGGGCGCCTTGCTCGTGGAGCCGCCGGAACAGCGTGTTTCCCAACATGCCGGTGATGCCCAGGATCAATATCCTCATGAGGCGGCTCGGCGATCTGTGGGTTCCGACATCCTCATGGGTGGCGTCTCGGGCGCTCCGGGTTCAATGCCGCGCATTGAACCCGATGGGCCTCGTTGGGCACCAATCAGGGCCCGCAACAGGGCTTCCGATAGCTGGATGAAAGGCAGGCCTTGACGCCGCTGCGCTTCCTGATGGTGTGCATGCAGTATCCCGCCGGACCGGGCCAATCTTACATGACCACCGAACTCGCCGATGCGCTGGTCTCGGCCGGCCATCAGGTGGAGGTCCTGTTCCTGGACTGGAACGATGCAACGGGCGGAAACGCTACGAAAGAGACGATGTCGTCCGGCGTGCGGGTGGTGCGTTGCGCGGCCCATGAGCTTGGTGGACTTGGCGGCATCGTTCGGGCTGCGAGCAAGTTCGTTCTGAGTGGAAGGCGCGCAGCCCGTGCCGCCCGTGACCATTTCGACCTTACCTCCTTCGACGCGGCCATCGCCTGGATGCCGGCGTCAGCCATTGCGCGGCTGGTCCGATTGTTCAGGTGCGCCGGAATCCGGCACCGCCTCCTGTTCATCTGGGACTTCTTCCCCTTCCATCATCGCGAGATCGGCCTCATCCCGGCCGGATTGCCTTTCGTCATCGCGCGGGCCTTGGAGCAGCGTCTGCTCTCCCGATTCTCGACGATCATCTGCAGCATGCCGGCCAATGGCGATTATCTGCGGCGTCATTATCGCATTGCGCCTGATCAAAACGTGCTGATATCTCCCATCTGGTCGAGCCGCAGGACCCTGCCGCCTGTCGACCGTGCCGCCGTTCGCGCCCGCCATGGATTGCCGGCCGAGGTGCCGATTGCCGTCTTCGGCGGTCAATTCGTGGAGGGGCGCGGCTTCGAGCAGATGCTGGATGCGGCCGAGGGGGCCATGATCGCGGGATCGCCCTTGCTCTACCTGTTCGTGGGCGACGGCAGGCTGGCACCCGTGTTGAAAGGGCAGGCCAGCCGGCGCAGTAATGTCCGGATCCTCGATCCGCTGCCCCGGGACTCCTATCTCGAGCTGCTCGGGGCGTGCGACGCGGGGATGGCCGCCACCGTTCCCGGTGTCTCGTCCTTCAGCTTTCCCAGCAAGATCATGGATTATCTCGCGGCATGCCTGCCGGTGATCCTGGCCGTCGAGGATGGGAACGGCATGAAGGACCTCCTCGATCGCTATCGCGTCGGCGCGGTGGTCCCTTTCGGGGATGCGCATCTGTTCCAGCGGGAGGCGCATCGCTTCGCGACCGATCAGGGTCTTCGCGAGGCCGCGCGAATGGGGGCGCCGCGCTGCCTCGACGAGGTGTTCGACGTGCGGCACATCGTCGGCAGGCTCGTCGATGCCTGCGCCTGAGGCCAGTCTGTCGCGGGGATCGCCGCGCCGTGGGATGTTCCGTGCGCTTCCGATTGAAGGCTTGGTGAACCTCGGGCGTGCCAGACGGAATCCAGCCTGTGCATGATCGCCGCATCCCCGCTTGATATCGTTCTGAGCCCCGACGAGGTGCGGGAGCGATTCCGGTGGGCCAGGCGCCAGGGCCATCCGTCCTGGCTCTGGCCCGACATCGCCGTCGAGGAGTGGCGCTCGGCCCTGCGATCGATCGAGGAGGCCGCGCGCGCCTGCCTGTCGGGGGAGGACTCGGCCGGACGGCTAGACGGCCCGCCCGCGGCGATGGGCCTGGGCTGCTACACCTCCGGCCTCGGGCCCTTGCTGGGCTGGTGGTGCGACCAGGGGCGCATCGAGGCACCGGCGGCGATCCGCGCCATGCTCGCCCTTCATCTCTCGCACAACCGGGGCCGCATGGCGCGCATGACACAGACCGCCCGGGAGGTGATCCGGAGCCTGCGCGGCCAAAACATCGATGTCCTGCTTCTCAAAGGCCTAGACACCGCCCACGCCTATTTCCCGGACCCGGCGACCCGTCCGGCCTCCGACATCGACCTGCTCGTCGCGGCGGAGGATTTCGAGCGGTCCGAGACGATCTTGCGAGGCGCCGGTTTCCAGGCCGGCACGAGACACCGGCGGGAGAGCAACTGGCGCAGCCCGCAGTCCCGGGCTCATCCGCAAACCCTGATGCACGTGCATGTCGACGACCCCTGGTCGATCGACCTGCACAATTCCCTGGACGTGACATCGGTCGATGGCGCGCCTGTCGCCAGGCTCGATCGCCTGAAGCCCTTGACGGCATCCCGGCCATGGGCGGTCGTGCCCGAAGGGCGGGCCCTGTCCCAGCCAAGCCTGCTGCTGCACCTCGCCGTCCATGCGGGGGCCGGATTGCACAATCTGACCCTGCTGCGCATCGCGGAGCTGCATCTGGTGATCCGGCGGGACAGTGCATCCGGCCTAATGTGCTGGGACGCGTTCGTGGCGTCGGCACGGCAGTGCGGCGCGCTCGGTTATGCCTATCCCGCGCTCGCGCTGTGCGAGGCTCTCGTCCCGGGCCATGTGCCAGCGGTCGTGCGCGAGCAAGGGCGCCTGGCGGCGCCGGTTCCCGTGCGCCGCCTCGTCGATCGGCTCACCCCGGCGTCCGCCCAGCGGGTCGACCGGATGTCGCTGGCCGAGCATTTCATGTGGACCAGCGGATGGCGGGCACGGGCACGGCAGATCGCCGGCGATCTCCTGCCCGCCGCCGGATCGCTGCAAGCGGCCTGGGCGATCTACGAGAAGCGCGCCTGGCGGCTGATCCGGGGCCGGATCAGCCGATAGACGGACTGGAGCGCCGTTCGCCCGGTGGGGCGGAGATGGCCGTAGAGCTGGCTGTCGTCGGGCACGATCCGGGCCGCCTTGCGGATGCGGCGGAGCAGGACCGGGTCCGCATAATCGGCGCGCGCCCATCGTCGCCATGCCGCGATCCGGCCGAGCAATTTGCCCCAGCGGCGGGTGCGCTTGTCGTGGATCGACGGAAAGCGGCTCTTGAGCACCAGCTCGAAATCCTCGACGCGCGCCTTCAGCCGTGGCTCCAGCCAGGGCGTCTGCGGATGCTCGTGGGTCATCCACGCGACCCATTCGGGCTCGGTCCATTCCTCCAGCGTGGCGGGCGTGCCCTCCAACGCGTCGACATTGCCGTAGGTGTCCTTCCGCTGCGGCGTCGGCGTGTAGAAATAGGAGATGAGTTCCATCGCCGGGTTAATCGTCTTCAACCGGCGGATGAAGCGCAACGTGGTATCGATTTCCCGCTCGGGCGCGTCGGGATCGCCGAACACGAAGGAGAATTCGGGGACGATCCCGTGCTCCCGCGTTTTCGCCGCGGCATATTCGATCTGCTGGGTGGTGATGCCCTTGTTCATCTTGGCGAGCACCTCGTTCGACCCGGATTCCGCGCCGCAGAAGATCATCGTCAGGCCGGCCGCCTTCAGGCGCCGCCAGGTGTCGTCCGAGAAACGTTCGAGCGCGTCCACCCGGGCTTCGCACCACCAGCGCAGGCCGAGCGGGGTGAAGGCGTCCGCGATCTCGCGGGCGTGGGCGTCGTTGAGGAAGAAGTTGTTGTCGTAGAAATGGACCGAATCCATTCCGTGCGTTTCGACGAGGAAGCGCAGATGCTCGGCGGTGCGTGCGGGCGCTTGGACCTTTTCCCGCCGCCCGAAGACCGAGATCACCCCGCAGAAATTGCAGCCATAGGGGCATCCGATCGAGGCCTGGTAGACGCCCGATCGCTGCCCGAGGAAGGTGGGCCGCAGATATTGGCCGACATCGATCTTGTGATAGGCGGGCGCGGGCAATTCGTCTGGGCCGCGCCAGGTCCGCTCGGGGTTGAGCGCGTGGCTGCCGTCGGATCGGCGATAGCCGAGGCCCGCCACGGTGGCGGGATCGCGCTGGCCTCCGATCACCTCCAGCAGCTCCAGGAACGTCTGCTCGCCCTGTCCGCGCACCAGCCAGTCGACATAGGACGAATTCAGCACCGGGGCCGGGTACAGGCTGCCGAAATTGCCGCCCCAGATGGTCGGGATGGCTGGGTAGCGCGCCTTGATCGCGCGGGTGAGCGGCACCGCATGGGTGAGCTGCGGCCCGGGCATCACCGTGAAGGCGATGGCGGTCACGGGGTCGGCGGTGCCGGCCTGACGATCGACATGGGCGGCGATCGCGGCAACCGGATCGATGTCGGGCAGATTCCCGTCGATGATCTCCCATGTCATTCCATCGGGCAAGGCGGCGCCGATCGCCATGATCGAGAGTGGAAAGCGCCGGTTCGACGGGCGCGTCGCGCGCGGATTGACGAGCAGGATCATGGGACGGCGGAGAACCAGAGGTCGAAGCGTGAAGGGCGCCGGCGCCGGGCCAGCGCGGCCTGAAGGGGCCTGAGCTCGTACCAGAGCGGGTAGCGCACGCGATGCCGCCGCCAGGCAAGCCCGAGGCTTCGGGAGGCGATGGCGAGCCGTTCGCGGGTGAGGAATTCGATGAATGGGAAGGCCGTCAGGATATCGACCTCGGAGCCGAGGCGGCTCGCGGCGTCCGCCTGCTTGGCGGCCACCATGGCGATGCCGTCGGCCTCGCGGCGGTAGAAGGGCGAATCGAGGATGGCGATCATGCCCCCCGGGCGTACCGTTCGCCGCGCCTCATCGAGCACGGCGCGCAGATCGAGCGCGTAATGGATGGAAGCGTTGAACACCGCGAGATCGACGCTGGCGCTCTCGGCCGGAAGCGCCTCGAAAGCGGCGATCCGCGTCTCGATCCTGCCCGCTGTGCGATCGATATAGGGCCCGGCCGCGCCGAGCCCGTCCACATCGTCGCCCCTGATGTCGAGCGCGATTGCCGAATGGCCTCGCAGCGCGGTGCGGTAGCTCAGCCAGCCATTGCCCGCGCCGAGATCGAGCAGCGTCAACGGACGACGCCGACGCCGGGCGAGGGGACGCAGCACGCGCGCCTCGAACGCCTCGAAGGTGCGCGCCTTGACGGCCCACTGACGCGCGAGCGGGCCGGCGCGGAGATAGGGTAGAGCGAGCAGATCATCCTTGCCATAAGCGCGCCCCTCGGCGGCGCGATGCCGGGCGTAAGCGTCGGCGAAGCGGCCCCAAGCCCCATTCTCGGCGACGGCGTCGCTCACAGGCCTGGTGCCACCGCGTTCGTCCGGACGAAGCGATAGAGAATATGGTCGCCGAAGACAGCGAGGGGATGGGCCAGAAGGGAATCGAGCCGTTCGAGGCCTGCGAGCAGCCTTGGATGGCGCGAAATCCAGGGCTCGGCGGCGCTGGGTGGCACGAAAACGCCGATCCCCACGCGGTCGCGGGGTTCGAACCAGGGCGCGAGCGCATCGGCCAGGTCGGCCTGGCGATGATAGCGAACGGTGAAGCTGCGCCGGCTCAATCGTGCCGCGACGTCGCCGCGCGCGAAGCGGCGGACCATGTTGCGCGGGCGCCCCAGAAACAGCTCGGTGATCATCTCGCCGGGGCAGGCAACGCCGAACACGACGAGCATCGCGCTTCCGCCCGGCCGCACGAGCTGCGCCAGGCCGCGCGCGAACGGCGAGAGGTCTGTGACGCAATTCAGCGCCGCGAAGTTGGAATAGGCGCCGTCGAAGGGCGGCGCGCCGCTGGCCGCCCGCTCGGCGGCGAAGCCTTCCATCCGCTCGGCCGGCAGGATCGCCGTCTCGGCGCCGGCGAGACCGGCAAGCTTGCCGGCCGCCACCTCCACCATGGCGGGGGAGGCATCGGTCAGCATCACCCGTCGCCCGCGTTCGAGCAGCCATTGCGCATCCTCGCCGGTGCCGCCCCCCACTTCGAGCAGGCGCGCGCCGGCCGGGAAGGCCCCTGCCAGCGCGGAGCGGACCGCGCGGCGCTGGGCGGCCACGCTCGCCCAGGTGCCGAAGCGCCTGTCGAAGCCGGCCGCGATCGAATCGAAGGCCAGCGCGGCCGGCGGGAGGCTCGCCACCTCAACCACCGGATGCGAGGCTGAGCGGCTGGAGGGAGCGATACCGGTCCGCCTGTGTCGCCAGCATCGACCAGGCGTCGTCGTCGGCCATGCCGCTGGCGTTTTCCGCGTGCAGGATGTCGCGGACCTTCCGGTACAGGGCGGAATTGTAAGTGCCTTCGAACAGCATCGCGAGATCGCCGGTATCCTTCCAGTTCCGCCGGCGGCCGAGCTGGGCGCGCACGCGATCGTGGAATTCGGTGCCGGGGAGCGGATAGGCGACCGACACGCCGATCTCGTCGGGTGCCTCATCCCGGATCAGGTCGCGGGTGAGGATGATGTCATCCCAGGTTTCGTCGGGATAGCCGAGCTGGATGAACCAGCAGGCGCGGATGCCATGGGCCTTCAGCAGACGCGTGGCGGTCCGCGCCGCCGCTACCGTCGTGCCCTTCTCCATGGCGTCGAGAATCTTCTGGGAACCGCTTTCGACGCCCAGCCAGACTTCCCGGGCGCCTGCCAGCGCGAAGGCGGCGACGCTGCGCTCGGTCATTAGATTCACCCGCGATTGCAAGGTGAAGGCGATCCGCGTGCCGGTGCGGTTCAGCTCGTCGGCGAACTGGCACACCCATTCGACGTCCAAGCCGAGGATGTCGTCGGTGAACCAGAGATGGTCGGGCGCGACATGGCGATCGAGCGCGACCATCTCCTGCACGGCGTCCGCCGGGGAGCGGACCGTGTAGCGGCGCCCGAAAGACGGCTTGGCGCACCAGTTGCAGGAATAGGGACAGCCACGCGAGGTCGCGATGTTCCACGAAAACTCGCCATGGGCGTCGAGCCAGGCCGTGCGGTAGGATTCGATATCGAGCAGGTCCCAGGCCGGATGCGGCATTCCATCGAGATCGTGGACCGCCGGGCGGGGGCGGGTTCGCCGCACGCCGCCGCTTCCGGGCAGGATGAGGCCGGCGACGTCCGTCGCGTCGAGCCCCCGTGTCCAGTGATGGACGAGATCGAGGACGGCCGCTTCCCCCTCGCCGAGAATGACGGCCTCGGCGCCGGCGGCCAGATACAGGCCGGGATTGTCGCCGGCGTCCGGGCCGTTGACGGCCACTCGGCATCCGCGCGCGCATGCGGCCCCGACCATGGCGAGCGCGCTTTCGCGGCGCACGGTGGTGCACATCTTGGTGAGGAAGTTGAAATTGTCCTCGATCACAACGACGATTTTGGGTTGAATCGCGTCGAGCATCTTTTCGAACTCAATGATGCCCGGCGCGAAGGTGGCGTCAAACAATGCAACATCATGGCCTTCGTGTCGAAGAAGAGACGCAGTCAATAACGTCGATAGTGGCGCATAGGGGCGCATTTTTTCCTGTTGTTTTGGATCTTGAACAAGATAGTTCGAATGACCTAAAAGAATCACAGGCCACATCCTGCGGCGTGATCGCCAATCCGGAGGGCGAGAGACGTGATGACGGGCGCGAGAAACGCAGGTACGCGGTCGTGGCGGTGCTTTCTTGCGCCACTGGGTGTCTCGACACTCGTCATCGCCGATGATCCCGCTCTTATGGCGGCGATCTGCGCCGCTTATGCCGACTGGACGTTGGAAGCGCCGGCCCTCGGCAGCACCATCGAACTGCGGCTCGAGCGGAGAGCCGATGCTTCCAGAACAGTAAGTGACGGCATCCGCGTGGAAGGTTCACGGCTCACCTTCGGCGCGCCTGGCGTTTCGGCCTGGGCCGATGCGCGCAGCGGGCAGGCCCATTGCGCGATCGGCGAGGCGAATTTCGATGCCGAGGCCCTTGTCGCGGAGGTGGTGGACACGCTGCTCCTGTTCCTGCTGGCCCGATCGGGGCGGACGCCCGTCCATGCCGCCGGCGTGATGCTCGGCGACAGGGCCTTGGTGCTGGCGGGGCCCAGCGGCACGGGGAAGAGCACGCTGGCGCTGGCGGCGGCAGAGCGTGGCCTCGCCATCCTGTCCGACGATACGCTCTATGTGGAGCTGGGTGACGCCATTCGGCTGTGGGGCTTTCCGCGGCCGATCCATGTCTTTGCCGAGGATGCGCCACCGGGCGACCATGCGGAGCGCCTGCGCGGCGGCAAGCGGAAGAAGGCCGTCGCCACGGGCATCGCGCGTGCCCGCACGGCGGACCGCTTCGTGCTGGTCGTGCTGGAAAGAGGAGAGGAGCCGGGCTTGACGGCGATCGCCCCGGACGTGGCGATCCATGCCCTGTCGCGGCTCGATCCGGGTTTCGATCTGCTCGCCGAGGCGTCTGCCCGCGCGATCCGCGCGCTGGCCGGACAGGAAGCCTGGCGGCTCGTCCTATCGCGCGATCCGCGCGCCGCGATCGACCTGCTGATCGACCGCTTCGCTTGACGCGAGCACCCGGTTCTCCCGACAGAGTTGTGCGTAGGCACGCGCGATGCGATCGAGCTGGCGGAGCGTGTCTATGATCGGGGGAGCGGCCGGGAGGGCGCGGCCGGGCGACGGACGATCCAATCCGGCGATGGCCGATGCCAGGTCGTCGACATCGATCAGGCGGGCCTCGCCCCGGGCGATCAGGCCGGCGAAGTTGCCGCGCGCCTGCTCGGACAGGAAGAAGGCCGGTATGCCGAGAAGGGCGGCCTCTCCGGCGGCGCCGGATGCCAGCGAGACCAGAGCGCTCATGCGGGGGAGCAGTCGCGGCAGCGGCAGGGTGCCGGCCTCCTCGATCACGATGTTGGCGCGGAGCGGGGCCAGCAGGCCCGCATATTCGCCGTCCTGCGCCGGCGTCGACGAGGGATGCCGCCGGATCCACCATCGCCAGTTCGTGGGCGCCGCCTCCACTACCTTGGCGAGCGCGTCCCAAACCGCGCGATATCCGCCGATGGGTTGGAGCGCGATCAGGATGTTCCGCTCGTATCGACCGGCATCGTCCGTATCCGGCGGCTCGGCATCCCGGCAGGCCATGAGCTGGGTATGGCCGCCCGCCAGGCTCTGGTGCCAGGGCGCGGCGAGCGTGGAGGTCCAGCGGCGGATGAAGGCGGCATCGTCCTCGCGCCACGTCCAGAACAGGCCGGGAAGCGTGGTGTAGCCTGCGGGCGGAACGCGATCCCAGCCATAAGCCTTGTGCGTGCCGTCCTGCGGACAATGCTGAAGATCGACGCACAGCACGCTTTCCCGCCGACAGGCCAGCGCGAAGGCGTGGCCGAGGCCGGCATAATGAGTGACGGTGAAGGCCAGCCTGGGCCGGACCCTGCGCAGTATCCGTTGGAACAGGCTGGCGGTCGCCGCGATCGAGCGCGCCCGCCGGATCAGCCTGGCCCGGCCGAGCGACGGCGCATCCACGCCTTCGGCCCTGAGGAAGGCGAGCACGTCGCCGTGATCCGGGAGGCTCGGTTGCGGGCATCGCGTCACCGCCGCCAACGTGGCGCCCCAGCCGGCGATGCTGTTGGCGGGGAAGGTCGGCCGGCGCCATGGCAGGCGGCGTAGATCGCCGGGTTGCAGGAGGGCGGTGTCGAGGCCCGCGCGATCGAGCGCGGCGATGACGGGTTCGCCATATCGGTCATGCCAGGCGCCGTCGACATGGTCGAGCGAGACGCCGTCGCCCAGGATCATGGCATATGCGCGGCCCGGCCATGCCACCCAGTGGGCCAGATCGTGCCGGCTCTTCCAGACGTTGGTGAACGGAGCCGCGAGGCTGGCGATCGCGCCCCGGACCGGCGTAGGCGGTGCCGGTGCGGTGTCTCGCCCCTCGGCCCGAAACATGTCGAGAAAGAGGTCCATCCGCGCTGGCGGCCAGAGATGCGCGTCGCCGCTGGTCCATTCGGCGACGGCAAAGCGTCGTTCGATGGCGGCGATCAATGCGAGATAGCGCTGCTGGACGGGGTCGGGCGTCTTCATCCGCTCAGTCCCGGCGCTTGCGGAAACCGACGGGGAGATAGCGTTCCCCCGGCATCAGCCGGTTGTCGCGGTCGAAGAGCGGGTCGGGCGCCAATTGGTGCGGCTCGGCCTCCAGGATCGTGTCGAAGGCCGCGAAGCCGGCGGTGTCGCGGAAACGGAAGCTGGTCGTGTGCAGGAACAGGAGACCGCCCGGCTTCAGGCAGCGCGCGAAGTCGCCGACCATCGCCTCGAACGCCTCGAAATGCAGCAACGGATCGGCCCGGCGCGCGCCCGATACGGCGAGGTCGCCATGGCAAAGTACGGCCAGGCAGAACAGCGCGTCATAATGCGTGCTCGGCTCGTCCCGGGTGTCGGCGGCCGTCTTGAAGGTCAGCTGCCTCGATGCCGCCCGATCCGTGCGGGCGAGGCAGCGGGCGATGTTGCCGGCATCGATATCGATGCCGTGGATGACGGCTCCGGGAAAAACGCGGCGGAGGCTGAACACCTCGTCGCCTCGCGAGCACCCGAAGGATAGGAGGCGCGGCGCCGCGATCCCTTCAAGGTGGGCGGCCGCGCTCGCGAACAGCCAAGGGTAGCGATCGGGCAGGGTATGCGGATAGGGCTGGAAGCGGCCGGGCACGGGCCGGCGATGGCGGCGCTGGAACGCGAACCGTTGCCGCATCCAGAACCGGCGGAGGCCCCCAATGGCGGGGGGTTTCATGTCATCGTCGCCAGCCGCGCGGCCGAGAGCGTGTCGACCGGCTCGCCCTCCAGATAGGCGAGCAGCTTCCCGACGATCTCCTCCGCGGCGGCGGCATGCATGTCAGGCGAGCCGCCGGCGATGTGGGGCGTGAGGAAGACGTTCGGCAGCGCGCGCAGGGGATGGGAGGCGGGAAGCGGCTCCTCCTCGAACGTGTCGAGGCAGGCGAAGATGTCCCCCTCCCGCAGCCGCTCCAGCAGCGCGTCGGGATCGATCAGGGCGCCGCGCGCCACATTGATGAGGATGGCGCCGGGCCTCAGCCGGGCCAGTTCGCGGGCGCCCAGGAAATGGCGGGTCGCCGGGGTGAGGCCGCGGTGCAGCGACACGATGTCCGCCCCCAGCGCGTCGCCCAGCGACACGGGAGCGACGTTCATGGCCCGAAGGGCCTCGGGCGAGGCATGCTCCGACCAGGCGCGAACCCGTGCACCGAGCGCGATCAGATGTCCGGCGAAGAGGCGGGCGTTCGCGCTCCAGCCGATCAATCCCACCGTCGCGCCGCGAAGATCGTGCGGCAGGTTGAGAGGGCCGTCCGCTCCGACGCGCGGAGCCGCCCGCCGCCAGAGCCGCAGCAGCGGTCCGTCGAACCCCACTCTTTCCGCGATCGGCCGCAGTGCGCGCGCGACGCGCAGGACGCCCGTGGCCCGCGGCGAAGCGCCCCAGCCACCACGGCGCAGGGCTTCATGCGCGGGAAAGGCGCAGCGACGGCCCAGGATGGCCAGGCCGAGGGCGAATTGGGCCACGCTCTCGGCATGAGCGGTGCTGGCGTGCAGCAGGGCGATGCCGCGATCCAGAAGGGCATCGGGATCATGCCGCGCGAACGAGAGCCCGGCCAGCCCGACGACCGACAGGTTGGGCATCGCATCCAGCACATCGGGCGCCAGCCGCTCCGGTCCCGCCGCGATGAGCGCGCCGACAATGTCGGGGCGCGGGCCGGCCGACCGGCGCAGATCGTCCAGCGCGAGCAGCGGGCGATCGACCGGCCCGGCCGCGAGCGCGTCCTTGAACCGGCCGGGATTGACGACGAGCAACGATCCGGCCCGATGCGATCGCGCCTGCGCCTGCGCCGGGGGCGGTGCGGATGGTGCCTTGGGGGGCAGTTGCACGGCGCCTGTGAACCCTTCCTCGATGAACTCGGCGATCCGGAGCGACGGCGCGAGCGCGGCCAGGCTGTGGATCGGCTCGGTGCCCGTGGCGATCGCATCGAGGAAGGCAGCGTGCTCGGCCTCGAAGCCGTCGCCGATCGCGGGCCGGTCGAGCCGGATCGAACGCCCGGCTTCCTCGATGCTCAACCCTTCCTCGGTCGCCCGGCACGTCTTTCCCGGCGCGTGGACGACATAATCCTCGCGTCTTGCCCCTGCCTGGTTGTTGCAGAGGAATGTGGCGGTCCGTCCGTCCTGCCAGCGCATCAAGGACGAGAAGCGGTCGGGCGATCCCGCCGCCCCTTCCGCGACCGACATGAGGTGATCCGGTGGTCCTCCCATCAGGAAGATCAGGGCGTCGAGCGTGTGGATGCCGTTGGCGCCGAGCCAGGTGCGCGCGCCGAAAGGCACCGGCGTGCCGTGCGCCGGCTTGTGGAATACGGCCTCGGCGGATTGCCATCCCGCCCTGGATGCCTGGGCCCGGATTTCGGCCAGCGAGCGGTAGAAGCGGCGATTATGGCCGCCGACGGCGATGCGGCGATTGTCGTGCGCCGCGGCCGCGAGCTCGCAGGCTTCGGCATGGCTCGGGGCGACCGGCTTCTCGACGAACAGATGCTTGCCGGATCGCAGCGCCTGCAGGCCGTAGCGATGATGGAGCTGCGCGGTCGCGAACAGATAGACGGCGTCGATATCGCTTCGGCCGATCGCCGATGCCGCGTCGCCGCTCGCCCGATCGAAACCGAAGCGACGTTGCGCGGCGCCGGCCCGATCGGATCGCAGGTCGCAGATCTCGACGAGGACGAGCCGGCCGGCGTCGCGCAAGCGGGCCAATACGGGCAGATGCAGGAGCGTCGCCGCCTCGCCGGCCCCGACGACCAGGACGCGGAACGGCGTCACCTCAGGCGATCCGGGAGAGGGGGAGCGCGGGGAATCCGCGGCGGGTCTCGCTATGGACCCAGTCGACGATCTCGCCCTCATGCTCGAATTCGGGCACCAGTTCGCGCAGCGCGCCGATCAGTTCCACGCAGCGCGGCGCGTCGAGCAGGCCGGCGAGGCGATCAAGGCTGGGCCGGAGCCGGTCGATCGGCAGAAAGGGCTCGTCCGCCTTGAGGATGCGGGGGTGCTGCGTCGGCGTGGGGGCATTGCCGATGAGCAACTCCTCGAACAGCTTCTCGCCGGGACGAAGCCCGATCTCGACGATCGCGATATCCCCTTCCGGCGTATCTGCCTGCCGGACGGTGAGGCCGGCCAGCTCGATCATGTTGCGGGCGAGTTCGGCGATGCGGACGGGCTGCCCCATGTCGAGCACGAACACCTCGCCGCCCTCGGTCAAGGCGGAGGCCTGGAGCACCAATTCGGCCGCCTCGGAGACCGTCATGAAGTAGCGGGTCACGCGATGATCGGTGATGGTCACCGGGCCGCCGGCGCGAATTTGCTGGCGAAACAGCGGGACGACCGAGCCGCTCGATCCCAGCACGTTGCCGAACCGCACCATCGAGAAACGGGTCGCGGGTGACGCCGCGTTCATGGCTTGCAGCGCGAGCTCCGCCACGCGCTTGGTGGCGCCCATCACGTTGGTGGGGCGAACCGCCTTGTCGGTGCTGACCAGCACGAAGTCCGGGATTTCCCACCGCGCTGCCACATCGGCGAGGATGCGGGTGCCCAGGATATTCGTCTGGACGCCCGCGGCGGGATTATGCTCGACCAGCGGCACATGCTTGTAGGCGGCCGCGTGATACAGGATGTCCGGGCGCCAGGTGCTCACGATCTCGTCCATCCGTGCCTCGTCGAGCACCGATGCGAGCAATGGGATAATGCGCGGAGCCGGGCTGCCGGCGGTGAGTTCGCGGTGGATCTCGTAGAGCGCATATTCGCTGATCTCGACCAGCAGGAGGCATTCCGGCTCGAGCGCGAGGAGCTGCCGGCAGATCTCGCTCCCGATCGAGCCGCCCGCGCCCGTGACCATCGCCACGCGCCCCCGGATCGTGCGCCGCATCAAGGAGCGATCGGGGGCGACGGATTCGCGGCCGAGCAGATCCTCGATCTCCAATTCGCGCAAATGCGTCATTGCGACGCGACCGCTGGCGATCTCGGACAGGCCGGGCAGGGTGCGGACGCGCGCGCCGAGTTCGCGCGCATCGGCGATGATGGCATTCCGCCGCTCGCGCGACGCGGTGGGCAGGGCCAGCAGGATTTCCTCGGCCGTCAGCCGCTCGATCGCGACGCCCATATCTTCGGGCGCATAGATGCGACACCCGTCGAGGACGCTGCCGCTCAGCGATCGATCGTCGTCGATGAAGCCCACCACCGCCATCTCGCTGCTCTGCGCGATGGCGCCGGCGAGCTGGCGGCCGGCCGCGCCCGCGCCGTAGATCATGACCCGCCGCCTCGGCACGCGGCGCAGCGTCTCGGTGCCGAACAGCCAGTAGCGGGCCAGGACCCGCGAGCCGGCGACGCCGACAAACAGCAGGATCGGCTGGATCAGCGTGACCGTGCGGGGAATGCCGGATACGCCGACATAGGTGAAGACGGTCGCGAACGGCAGCGTGTAGACCGCGCAGGCCCAGCCGATCCGCACCAGCGCGCGGATGCCGGCCTGGCTGAAGATCTCGCGATAGAGGCCGAACAGCGAGAAGATGGGCAAGGCGATGACGATCGAGATCAGGATCATCGGCCCGAATGGGATATCGCGCGTGGGGATGAAGCCGAGCCTGAGGAAGACGGAGACGAAGCCGCTGGTGGCGCAGAGCCCCGCGTCGGTCAGCGTGACGACCCAGCGCTTGGCCGGGCGCGAGCGGGTGAGGGCATAGCTGCCAAGGATGGCGAGCGGGCCGTTCGTCGCCGCGCCGCCGCCGTCCTGCCGCTCCGTCATCGACCGCTCCCGGCGACGGGCGAGGAGCCGATGCCTCTGGCGAGACGCCGGAAAGGGGAAGGGAAGCGCCGTCGAAGATCAGGACAATGCACGGCTATGAGTGAATCGTGGCCGGTCGAAGGTTCAAATGGATCGGGCGGTTCGGGTGAGGGTGGGCAGAAGGAAGATCGCCGTCGCGACGATCGCCACGAGGCCGTAGGCGCCGGCATAGCCGTAGAAGGGCGCGCGCGCCTCGCCCGCCTCGATCGACAGGAAGGTGATGACCGCCATCGTCGCCAGGGTCGCGATCTCGATGCCGGCATAGCGAGCCGGCCGGCCCCGCGCGAAGGCCGTGTACATGGCGAGGCAGACCCAGACGCGGAAGACATCGCCGATCATGTACGTCCGGATCGCGGGGATCGCGGGCAGATACGCGTCGGACAGGAAGATGTGGACGAGCGGCCGGGGCGCCAGCGAGAAGACCAGTGGAATCGTGCCCATCATCGCCGTGCCTGCCGCCCAGCAGCGCAGGATGAAACCGCGCCGGGGCCCTTCGCCCTTGAGCATGGCGAGATGCGGCACGAAGAACTGGATCATGAAGAGGCCCAGCAATTGGGTCGACATGTCGGAAATGCGGTTCGCGGCCAGCCAATAGCCGAGCTGGCTGGTCCCGAACGCCGTGCGATAGAGCGACCGGAGTCCGAACAGCATGATGGAGCTGAACCCTGTCGTTGCGACGAACGCCACGGAATAACGCAGGAGGATCCTCACCTCCGCCATCGCCGCGCGAGGCCCGACCAGGCGCAGGCCAAGCCGTGAGACGAACAGCCAGGCCAGGCCCAGCGTGACGAGCGCTCCGCCCGCGAAGCCGATGATGGCGGCGACGGGATCGCCCCGGACGATGAAGCACGCGGCCAGGACGGTGCTGACGAGCAGGCCCAGCGCCTGCGCGAGCAGGCTTCCTGTCACCCGTTTGCGGCCGGAGAGGAGACTGCACCAGATCTGCCCCGGCCCCGCCGCGAGCGCGACCAGGGAGATCGTGACGACGACCCACCAGCTCCCGGAAGTTCCGATAAGGATGTGCGAGATGGCGGGGCTGGCAAGCGCGATCAGCAGCGCCGTGACCGGCGTCTCCATGCCCCAGATCGCCAGAGCGGCGCCCTGCACCCGGCTGAGCGCGGCCGGATCGTCGGCGGCCGCCGCCTGCCGGATGATGCCGTTCTGCGCGCCGCCGATCGCCACCATGTTGAGCAGCGCCGAAAACAGCATGAACTGGGAAAAGATCGCGAATCCGCTGACGGCGAGGAAGCTGGTGGAAAGCTTGAGCAGCAGCAGCCCCGAAACCATCCTTAAGAGAAAGAAGGCCGGCACCGACGCCAGCCGGCCGATCAGGCGGGGGGATTCCTCTCCTCGCCGATCGCGGCCGACAGCGAGAAGCGGGAGCGATGCCAGAGCCATATCGCAATCCAGACGGTGAGGACGACATAGCCGTCGTAGCTGGCCAGCACCTGGTTGTTGGCCGGCAGATAGACCATCATCATGGTCGCGAGCGAGAAGAGCACGGCGGCCGGATCGCTCATCCCCGCCGCCGCCTCGCGCCACCAGCGCCCCCAGAAATAGCCGAGCAATGCCAGCACCGGCAGCGCGCCGAGGAAGCCGACATCGTTGGCGATCCAGGTGATCAGCGTGGACCAGTAATTCTCTTCCGGCCAGCCGTCCTGCGCGTTGCGATAAGTGAAGGTGCGCAGATGCGGCGACGGATCGTTCGTGATCATCTCGTAGACCGAGAGCGCCGCTGGCGAGTGGCCCACGCCCCAGGCGGTCTCGAACGGCTTCTCCAGCGCCAGTTCCAGGCCGTAATAGCCGGAGCAGGTCGACAGGATGAAGAAGGTCAGCCCGAAGCGCTGGCGTTGCGGCAGCCAGGCGACCCAAGGGGTGTCGAGGTTCGCGCAGATATGGCTGTTGTTGGCGCAGACGACGGTGCGGCTGGTATAGCCGCCATGGAGCCGTTCGTCCTTACGCGTGGTGAACAGCCCTTGCGCGAAATAGAAGAAGACCAGCGCGATCATCACCGGCTTCCAGTAACGGCGCACCAGATCGAAGCCCTGCAGGCCGATCGCCCGATTGCGACCGTACGACACGAACGCAGAGGAGACGCCGATGATGAACAGGTCGGCGATCTCCTTGTCGGTGCCGCGCATGATCGAGAAGATCACCGAGCAGATCACCGACACCAGCACCGCGAGCTGCCCGATCCAGCCGATCGTCCGCCACCGGACGATGCCGAGCGGAAGTACCGCGTAGGTGAGCGGCGAGACGAGGGCGCGGATCGAGACGAAGGTGTTGCGCTGGCCCGCCGTCGAGAAGAGCTGGATCTGCAGGCGGTGATACTCTGCGCCTTGGTCGCTGAGCGCGGCCCGGATCTCCCAGATGGTGCGCCCGGTATAGGCGTAGCTGGACGGCTCCAGCAGCGCCGCCGAGATGGCGGCGCCCGCGAATAGCAGGAGCTGGACGGCCGGCATGGGCGCCACCATCCTGGTCTCGCCGGCCGAGCCCACGACCGTGAAGCCGCCGATCAGGGCGAGGCAGAGCAGCATGTAGCCGATCAGCCGTGCCCAGTCGCTCGCGTAATAGATGGGCCAGTTGATCGGCCAGATGAGGAACAGCGCGAAGGTCGCGGCGACGTAGCCGAACACGAGGAACAGCGGCAGGCGCGTCGCGCCGCCGGGCGTCACGACGGGCACGATCCAGGAGGCGGGACGGTCGGGCACGAGGGGGAAGGTGGTGTCGGTCACGATGCTGCTGTGCGTCCCTCTACCGGCTCGTGAGGGTCAGTACCGCGCGGCGCGGCGATGGTTCGAGCGGGGGGATCGATTTCATCGGCCCGCCGCGTCCACCCCGGGGTCAGTCCAGCACCGCGAAACCGATATAGGGATCGAATTCGAGGCGTTCGATGCGGAGCCCGCGCCGGGCATGCTGCTCGAGCATGGCCAGCGTCTCGCCCGGCCAGAGCGGGTTGTCGAGCTCGTCGAACGCCAGCACGGCGCCGCGCGGCATTCGCGGCAGGAAATGATCCAGCGCCGCCCTGGTCGGCTCGTACAGATCGAAATCGAGGAAGAGCAGGCTGACGACCAGGTGCGGATTGTCCGCGACGAAGGCGGGAATCGTCTCGCGCACGTCACCGCGGATCAACTTCACCTTCTCGACATGGCCGAGGAAGCGGGTGCTGTCGTAGACGTCGATCAGCCCCTTCAGCTCGTCATGCACGTCCGCCGCGAGATCGCCGGAGCGGACATGCCGCGAGGTCGCGGAGCGATCCTGCTCGGCGACATGGGGGAAGCCTTCGAAGGAATCGAACCCGTAGATCCGCCGGGTCAGGTTGACCGGCTCGAGGATCGCGGACAGCTTCGCCCAGGTCATCAGGCCGAAGCCGTGATGGACGCCGCCTTCGATGATCGATCCCTTGATGGGCAGCACGCGCCGGAACAGCTCGTAGAGCGCCAGGAACCGGGTGAGATTCTGGCGCCGCACATATTTCGGGAAGTTTTCGAGCTTGATTTCCCAGCTGGACGGATTGGCGTCGAAAAAGGCCCGGTTGCGGGAAGCCTCTTCGGCCTCGGCCGTCGTCCGCAGGCCACCGGAAACCGGGATCGGCTTGGTCATTCACGTCGCTCCGGTCATTGCCGCGGGCGCGCGGCGAAGGCCTCCATGGGTGCCGGCTCCTGGGTGCGTGGTTCACGCCGGCGCGCATGAAAGCGGAGCGGCCGTGAACCTTGCCGCCGCGGCCCGCCACAGACCGGGGGGATAGCCCGAAATCGGGGAGGCCAGATGCGTATCGCCTACCTGACGCAATGGTTCGATCCCGAACCCGGGGTCATCAAGGGGCCACGCTTCGTCCGCGCGCTAGAAGCGGCCGGACATGAGGTTACCGTCGTCACCGGCTTTCCCAACTATCCGGGGGGACGGCTCTATCCGGGCTACCGGATGCGGCCGATCGCGCGGGAGAGGATCGACGGCGTCTCGGTGGTGCGCCTGCCGCTCTACCCCAGCCATGACGCATCCTCGCTCCGCCGCGCGCTGAACTTCTTCTCCTTCTTTCTGTCGCTCCTTGCCTACTGCCTGATGCGGCGCACGCGCTACGACCTGGCCTATGTCTATCATCCTCCGATCACCGTCGGGCTGGCGGCGGCCTTGGCCGGGGCGGTGCGGCGGTTGCCCTTCGTGCTGGAAATCCAGGATCTCTGGCCGGATACGATCGGCGCGACCGGGATGGGTGGCGCGCGCGGGATCGCACGGCTGCTCGATCCGGTGTGCCGGTTCGTCTATGCGCGCGCCGCCGGGATCATCGTCCAGTCGGCTGGGATGCGCCGCGCGTTGATCGCGCGGGGCGTCCCGCCGGCCAGGATCAGCGTTGTCCGCAACTGGGCGGATATCGACACCATGCCGGCGTCGCCCCCCTCGGCTCGCGACGGGGGCCGCCTGACGATCGTCTATGGTGGCAATTTCGGCCGCGCGCAGGCGCTCGCCACCGTGATCGATGCGGCCGTGCTGGTCGAGCGCCGACGGCGCGACGTCCGGATCCTTCTCTACGGAGACGGCATCGACGCATCCATGCTCCACGACCAGGCGCTGCGGACCGGCGTTTCGATCCTGGAGTTTCGGAGCCGTGTTCCGCTGAGCGAGATCGTCGAGATATTCGCGGGGGCGGACGCCCTGCTGCTCCACCTCGCCGCCGATCCGCTGTTCGGGATCACCATCCCGTCGAAAACCCAATTCTACCTGGCGATGGGGCGACCGATCATCGCCGGCATTGCCGGCGAGGCGGCCGATCTGCTGCGGGAATCCGGGGCCGCGCTGGTGGTGCCGCCGATGGACCCCGAAAGCCTCGCCGCCGCGATCTGCGCGCTGGCGGAGCGATCGCCGGCCGACCGCGAGGCGATGGGATGCGCCGGGCGCGCTTATTATCGCCACGGTCTCTCCTTCGAAAGGGGCGTGGCCCTGACCCTGGCGGCGATTGCCGCCGTCAGCGGCGCGGCCGGAGAAGGCTGGCGTGAATGAACGCCCCGGCCGTTTCGGGGAACCAAGCGACCAGAGCCGGCCGAAGGGCCGCTCAGGGACAAGCGAAGGGGCGTCGCGCGCCGGACCATGCAGGATATCGTCAACTTCACCGGCAAGACGCTGATGATCACCGGGGGCACCGGCTCGTTCGGCACGACGATGCTCCGGCATTTCCTCGCCCTGCCGATCGGCGAGATCCGGATCGTCAGCCGCGACGAGAAGAAGCAGGAGGACCAGCGCAGCCGCTTCGCCGATCCCCGCATCAAATATCATATCGCCGACGTCCGCGACGCCCACGCGATCGCGATGACGACGCGCGGTGTCGATTTCATCTATCACGCCGCCGCCCTGAAGCAGGTGCCGAGTTGCGAGTTCCATCCCCTGGAGGCGGTCGCCACCAACGTCACCGGGACGGCCAATGTGATCGATGCCGCGATCTGCAACGGCGTCGCGCGGGTCGTCTGCCTCTCCACCGACAAGGCGGTCTATCCCATCAACGCCATGGGCATCTCCAAGGCGATGATGGAGAAGGTAATGATCGCACGGGCCCGCGTCACCGCGGGTAGCGGCACGGTGGTGTGCGGCACGCGCTACGGCAACGTGCTCGCCTCGCGAGGCTCGGTGGTGCCCCTGTTCATCGATCAGGTGCTGCGCGGTCAGCCCATCACCGTCACCGATCCGGCGATGACGCGCTTCGTGATGACGCTCGACGAGGCCGTGCGGCTCTGCCTCTACGCTTTCGAACAGGGCGGCAACGGCGATCTCTTCGTGCAGAAGGCGCCGGCCGTCACCATCCAGCGTCTCGCGCAGGCGGTGCTGGAGGTGATGGGTAAACCGCATCATCCGATCCGCGTCATCGGCACCCGCCACGGCGAGAAGCAGTATGAGACGCTGCTGAGCCGCGAGGAGATGGCGGTCGCCGAGGATCGCGGCCCTTATTACCGCGTCGCGCCGGACAATCGCGATCTCCACTACGACGCCTATTTCCACGAGGGCCAGGAGAAGGTCAGCCGGGCGGAGGATTTCAACTCGCACAATGCACGCCAGCTCGACGTCGCGGAAACCGCCGCGCTGCTGCGAAGCCTGCCCTATGTCCGCGACGGCCTCGCCGGTCGGTTTGCCGATGCCGCCTGAGGGCCGCGTCGCGGCGGTGACAGGGGCGAGCGGGTTCATCGGCCGCAACCTGGTCGCGCGCCTGGCCGAGGCCGGCTGGGCCGTCCGGCCGATCGGCCGCGATACGCCCATCGAGGAGTCGCGGGCCGCGCTTGCCGAGGCTGGGGTCGTCTTCCACCTCGCCGGCGTGAACCGGCCCTCGGACCCGGCCGATCACCGGCGCTCCAACCACGATTATGCCGCCTGGGTGGCGGACGCGATCGCCCTGGGCGGACGCCGGCCGCTGGTGATCGTCAGTTCGTCCACCAAGGCGAGCGAGGATAGCGACTATGGCCGCAGCAAGCGTGGCGGCGAGGCCGCCATGTTCGGCCTGGCCGTCAGCGGCGGCGCGACGGTCGCGATCTATCGGTTGCCCAACGTGTTCGGCCGATGGGCGCGGCCTAACTACAATTCGGCGGTGGCCACCTTCTGCCACAATCTCGCGCGCGGATTGCCGATCCGCATCGACGATCCGGATGCGCCCCTCTCGCTCCTCCATGTCGACGACCTGATCGACCAGTGGCTGGGCCTCGTTGAGGCCGGCGATCCGGTGAGCGGCTATGTCGAGCCGGCTTGTGTCCACCATATGCGGGTCGGCGTCGTCGCCCGGATGATCCGGGGCTTCGCCGCAGCATCGCCGGGCAGCAGCGGAGCGGAGTTGGGCGAGGGCCTGCCTGCCGCGCTCCACGCCACCTTCGCCGCGGCGCTGGCGGATGATCCCGGCGGGCAGGGCACATCCGCGCGGCCGCCCGTCCCGGAGGCCGCGTCTTGACCCGGGTGCCACGCCTCAAGGTGATGACGATCCTCGGCACGCGCCCGGAGATCATCCGGCTGTCCCGCGTGATTCCGGCGCTCGATCGCTGGACCGACCATGTCGTCGTGCACACCGGGCAAAATTACGATTACGAGCTGAACGACATCTTCTTCGAGGAGATGGGCATCCGGCGGCCGGATCATTTCCTCGATGCCGCGGGCGGAACGGCGGCCGAGACGATCGGCCAGATCATCATCGCCGTCGATCGCGTGCTCGCTGCCGACCAGCCGGACGCGGTGCTGGTGCTGGGCGACACCAACAGCGGCCTCGCGGTCATCCCCGCCAAGCGGCGGCATATCCCGATCTTCCACATGGAAGCCGGCAACCGCTGCTTCGACCGGCGCGTGCCCGAGGAGACCAACCGGCGCATCGTCGATCATACCGCCGACATCAACCTCCCTTATTCCGCCATAGCGCGGGATTACCTGATCGCCGAGGACTTCCCCGCCGACCGCATCATCAGGACCGGCAGCCCGATGGCAGAGGTGCTGGCGCATCATCGGCCCGCGATCGAGGCATCCGACATCCTCGCTCGGCTGGGCCTGCGGGCGGGCCGCTATTTCGTGGTGAGCTGCCATCGCGAGGAGACGGTGGATTCGCCCTCCGGCATCGCCCGGCTCGCCGCGCTGCTGGCGGAGATCGCGGCGCGCTATGACGAGCCGATCCTGTTCGGCGCGCATCCGCGCACGCAGAAGCGGATCGAGGCGCTGGGCATCCCCTTCGACGACCATGTCCGGCTGATGAAGCCGTTCGGATTCATCGACTATAACGCGCTCCAGATCGGCGCCCGGGCCGTCCTGTCGGACAGCGGCACGATCAGCGAGGAGGCCGCCATCCTCAATTTCCCCGCGCTCAACCTCCGCGAGGCGCATGAGCGGCCCGAGGCGATGGAGGAGGCCGTGGTGATGATGACGGGCCTGTCGCCGGATCGCGTGTTGCAGGCGTTGGCCGTGCTGGAGGCGCAGGACCGAGGGGCCACGCGCACGCTGCGCCTGCCGGACGATTATGCCGCGCTGAACGTATCCGAGAAAATCGTCCGGATCATCCTCAGCTATACCGATCATGTCCGGCGCTCCGTCTGGCGGGAAGGCTGACGCCGCTTTGAACCGGGCCTGCCCGGCCGGGCACCTATCGGGAGTTGCGGGCTTCTCCCGCGCTTATGCCTGAGCGGAGTCAGCCATTCATGCCGGCGGAGGAGATGCTCCCGGTTCCCTTCTTCGATTGGAAAGCGCTCTACGCGGAACGGGCGAGCGACTATGCGCGCATCGTCGAGCGCACCTGCGCGGGCGGGGGCTTCATCCTCCAGGCGGCGGTGGACGAGTTCGAGGCGGGGCTGGCGAGCCGGCTCGGCGCCCGTCACGCGGTCGGCCTGTCGGACTGCACCAATGCCATGCTGCTTGGCCTGCGGGCCTGCGGTGTGCGGCCGGGAGACGAGATCATCCTCCCCGGCCATGCCTTCATCGCGGCGGCGCAGGCCATTCACTTCGCCGGCGGCGTGCCCATGCCGGTCGAGTTGTCCGAGGATGGCTGGCTGGTCGATCCGGCGGCGATCGAGGCGGCGATCACGCCTCGCACGACGGCGATCATGCCCGTTCACGTCAATGGCCGCGTCTGTGCGATGGACGGAATCCGGGATATCGCCGATCGGCACGGGCTTGCCCTCTACGAGGATGCCGCGCAGGCGCTCGGCGCTACGCTGGACGGCGTGGCCGCCGGACGGTTCGGCCGCTGGGGGGCATTCAGTTTCTATCCGTCCAAGACGCTCGGTTGCTTCGGCGATGCGGGCGCCCTGATCACCGACGACGACGGGATCGCCGAGACGGTGCGCGCGATGCGCAACCACGGCGCGGCAGCGAACAAGGCCATCCCGCGCGACGCTGCGGTCTGGAGCACCAACGCGCGGATCGACAATCTCCACGCCGCCGTGCTCGCCTGGAAGCTCGGCTGGTATGACGAGGCGATCGCGCGCCGGCGCGCGATCGCGCGGCGCTATCACGAGGCCTTCTCGGCGCTCGCCGGGCTGGCCCTGCCCCCGGCGCCGGACGGCGACCCGCGCCGGTTCGACATCTTCCAGAATTACGAGCTGTGCTGCGAGGAACGCGACCGGCTGCGCGCGCATCTCGCGGGGCGCGGGATCGGCACGATCATCCAGTGGGGCGGCAACGGCCTCCACCAGTTCCGCAATCTCGGCTTTACCCAGATGCTCCCGAAGACGGACCGCTTCTTCGAGCGCTCGCTGCTGTTGCCGATGAACCACCTGCTGAGCGACGCGCAGGTCGAGGCGGTGATCGGCGGCGTGCGGGCCTTCCTTGCGTGACGGGCATGCTCGACACCGAGGCCCTGGCCCAGCGCCTGCGGCGACACGTCGTGCGGATGTGCGGCCTGGGCGGCAGCTCGCATGTCGGCTCGGCGCTCTCGATGGTGGATATCGCGGCCTTGCTCTACGGCGAGGTGCTGCGCGTCGATCCCGCGAACCCGGCCTGGCCCGGCCGTGACCGCTTCATCCTTTCCAAGGGGCATGCTGGGGCCTGCATCTATGCCGTGCTGGCGGAGCGCGGCTTCTCCCCGGTGGCGCATCTCGATCGGCATTATGCCAATGGATCGAATCTCTCCGGCCATGTCAGCCACAAGGGCGTGCCCGGCGTCGAGGTGTCGACCGGCTCGCTCGGCCACGGCCTCGGGATCGGCGCGGGCATGGCGATGCAATTGCGGCGGACTGGCGGGACGCAGCGCGTCTACGTCCTGCTGAGCGACGGCGAGTGCGACGAGGGCTCCAACTGGGAGGCGATCCTGTTCGCCGCCCACCAGCGGCTCGCCAATCTCTGCGTGATCGTGGACTATAACAAGCTGCAAAGCCTCGGCCCCGTCGCCGAAACGATCGGCCTGGAGCCGTTCGAGGACAAGTGGCGCGCGTTCGGCTGGAGCGTCCGGCGCATCGACGGCCACGATCACGCCGCGCTGCGTGTGGCTTTCGCCAGTCTCGACCCGGATCGGCCGACCTGCATCATCGCCGACACGACCAAGGGCAAGGGTGTCTCCTTCATGGAGGATCAGGTGCTGTGGCACTATCGCAGCCCGCAGGGCGAGGAGCTGGCGGCAGCGTTGCGCGAGCTCGGGGTCGCGGAGGCGATCGATGCGTGACGCCGTGGTGCGGGCGCTGACCGAGCTTGCCGCCGAGGATCCGCGCGTGATGTTGGTTAACGGCGATCTCGGCTTCGGAGTGCTGGGGGACTTCATCGGCCGATTCCCAGACCAATACGTCAATGCGGGCGTCGCCGAGCAGAACATGACCGCCGTGGCTTGCGGCATGGCGCTGGCAGGGGCGCGGGCCTACACCTATTCGATCGGCAACTTCCCGACGCTGCGCTGCCTGGAGCAGCTGCGCAACGACGTCTGCTATCATGATGCCGACGTGACCGTGATCGCGATCGGCGGCGGCTTTTCCTACGGCCAGCTCGGCATGTCGCATTTCGCGACGGAGGATCTCGCCATCCTGCGCGCGTTGCCGGGGATGACGGTGGTCGCGCCGTCCGATCCCTGGTCGGCCTATGCGCTCACCCGCCAGCTCCATGCCCGCGGCGGCCCCGCTTATCTCCGTGTGGACAAGGCGCGGGCCGGCCTGCCTGAGGGCATGGTGACGCTGGGCAAGGCGCGCCAGGTGCGCGACGGCACCGATGCCGTGGTCTTCGCCACGGGCGGCATATTGAGCGAGGCGCTGGCCGCCGCCGATCGGCTCGTGACCGAGGGCCTGTCGATCCGGGTGATCGATATCCATACGCTGAAGCCGCTCGATGCCGAGGCGATCCTGACGGCCGCGTCCGCGTGCGGTCATGTGGTGACGCTCGAGGAGCATGGCGTCATCGGCGGCCTCGGCGGTGCCGTGGCGGAGGTCTGCCTGGAAGGCGGGGTGGCCTTGCGGGGCTTCAGGCGGATGGGGATTGGGGACCGCTTCCCCACCATCGTCGGCGACCAGCATTTCCTGCGGGCCCATCATGGCCTGGACGCGCCGGCGGTGGCGTCCGTCCTGCGCGCTATGCTGGCGTGACGGCCAAGCGGGCGATCGATGTCCTCCTGTCGCTCGCGGCCCTGCTGGTCGCGGCGCCGGTGCTGGGCGTCGCCATGCTGCTGATCTGGTCGGGCGATGGCCATTCGCCTTTCTATCGCGCCCGGCGGGTGGGCCGGGGGGCGCGCGATTTTTCCATGCTCAAGCTTCGCTCGATGACGATCGACGCGGATCGGTCGGGGGGGCCGTCCACCACCTTGTCGGACACGCGGCTGACGCCGATCGGGCGCCGTCTGCGGCGCTGGAAGATCGACGAGCTGCCGCAATTCTGGAACGTGCTGATCGGACAGATGAGCGTCGTCGGGCCGCGTCCGAACACGCGCCGCGGCGGGGTCGAACGTTATACGGGCGAGGAGATGCGGCTGCTCGCCGTCCGGCCGGGGATTACCGATCTCGCATCGATCATCTTTTCCGACGAGGCGGAGATCCTCGAAGCGGCGGCCGATCCCGATGCGCACTACGACGCGGTGATCCGTCCCTGGAAGAGCCGGCTGGGGCTGCTTTATGTCGACCGTCGCAATCTCGGCGACGATCTTCGGATCATCGGCCTCACGGCCACGGCGCTGGTCGATCGCGAAGCGGGGCTGGATGGGGTCGAGCGGATGCTGATCCGTTGGGGCGCCGACGAACGGCTGCGCCGGATCTGCAGGCGGCGGGGTCCGTTGCCGGAAGCCCACCCGCCCGGGATCGCCGCGTGATCCTCTTCTATCGATTGGCGCGAGCGGGCGATGCGCCGCTCTCCGCCGCCCCGCCGGACCTCTCCGTCCGATCGTGGTGCCCGGAGGAGGGGCCGCCGCCGCGATCGCCCTTCTGGCGCGAGAATATGATATGGTGGGGCATCCATGCCGCGGGCCTGTTCTCGCGCGGCGGCTTCGTCGAAGTTGCGATCTGGGACGGCAACGCGATGCTCCACCGGCTCGTCGTCACGCCACGATGGTATCGATTTCCATTCATGGCGCGCGAGGATTTGCAGATCGGCGGGCTGTGGACGTCGCCCGCGACGCGAGGGCGCGGCCTGGCCCGCATCGGCGTTCGCGAGGCCGTTCGTCGCGCGGGCGGGGGCTGCGCGATCTGGTATGTCACGGACGCCGGCAACAGGGCGTCCGGCGCGCTGGCCGAGGCCTGCGGCTTCCGCCTCGCGGCGGTCGGCGAGCGCAGCCGGCCGCTGGGCCTGCGCGCGCTCGGCCGTTTTCGCATCACAGCCGAAATCCCCTAGCGGCGCACGATCGTTACGTCGGTGACCGCACCCGAAAGCCCATCGGTGGAGTCGCCGGACCGCAACAAAAGGGTCAGCCATTGCGCCGGGCAATCTTCGGGGACCCGGAGGTCGGCCGACAGCCACGCTCCCGCGCGATCCGGCTGATCGGCGACGACGAGCTGCGCCCCGCCGTGCTCGGCGCAGGTGATGGTCCAGAAAGGCTGGGCGCTCACGTCACTCGAGGGAGCGGCCGTCTCGACGGAGAAATCATAATGCCCCGGTGCGAGCAGGAGGAGCTGCGTCGCCGCTGCGCCGGCACCACCCGCCGTCGCCTGATAGGTCAGGGCCGGCCGGTTGGCGACACGGCCACGTTCCGCGTTGATGTCCCCCTGGCGGGTCAGGCTCCAGCCGAAGGGATAGACGAATTGGGGCTCGAAGAAATCCGGATCCCGGATCAGGCGGCCATCACCGGGCATGGGATGAAAGGCGTTCTGAAGGCGGAATGCCTTCTGGAATTGCCCCGACGCGAGGAGCTGAGCGACAATAGCGCTGTCGATCCCGTTTCCGGCGATCGACGAACGGTCCCGCATATGCAGCAGCACGTCGGCGAGCCCTGATGCCGAATCGCGCCGAAGCGCGGAATCGTGGAGAAACGCGAGCCGCCAGTCGCGCCGCTGGTCGAGCAGCCGGGCGATGGGGACGGCCAGGCTCGGATCTCCGGCGGCGCGGGCAAGGACCGGGAAGAGCAGCGGTGGCGCATCGGTCGAGGTCCGCAGCGCGATGTCGAAATGGATGAGCGCGCCTGCGACGTCGCCGCCATCGACGGCTTGCTGGATTAGCCAGAGGCGGGTCGGCAGGCTGCGCCGGCTGATGCGGTTGGAGAGCGCGAAGAGACGGCCTGCCTTGTCCTTGCGACCCGTCCGGTCCGCCTGCAGCGCGACCAGCTCGATGGCGCCGGGATTGGTCAGGTCGCGCGCGAGCGAAGCCTGGGCGAGCGCCAGCATCCTGCGGCTATCGGCTTCGTCGGTCTTGCCGACGAGCGTTCGCGCGGTCGCCAACATCGCCTGCGCGTCGCCCGGCGCGAGCTTCGCGGCCGAGGCTGGATCGCTCTGGATCAGCCGGACAGCAAGGCCCATCCGCACGACGCCGGCGGCTAGCAACAGGCCCGCGATCAGGATCGCCCCGCGCGCGCCTGCCTTATACCGGCGTGATGGAGCGGCCCGGCTTTGCCTAGCTGCCGCTTCGACGGCCGTAACCGTAGCCATAATCATATCCGTAGCCGAAGTGGGCGCGCCTGGCCTCGAACTTGGTGAGTACGGCGCCGAGAATATTGGCGTGCGCGGTCCTCAGCCGGCCGAGCCCGATCCGCACAGTGCCGAGCTGAATGGTGCGGGCCTCGATGGCGTAGATCACCGCCTCCACCGCCGCCGCCACCAGCGGCGCGTCGGCAAGGCCGATCACCGGCGGGGAATCGACGAGGACGTGATCGAACCGTTCCAGCAGCCGATCGATGAGCAGCGACAGCCGCTCGCCGGTCAGCAGGTCGGCCGCGTTGGGCGGCTGGGGTCCGGCGGTCATGATCGTCAGATGCGGATGATCGGTCGCCTGCAGCGCTTCCTTCAGGTCGTCGCCGCCGGACAGGAAGTTGCTGACACCATGGATGTTCGACAGGCCGAATGCGCGATGGATCGACGGTGAGCGCAGGTCGGCGTCGATCAGGATCACCTTGCGCCCGTTCCGCGCGAGCGACCTGGCGAGCGCGATCGTCGTGGTGGACTTGCCTTCCTCGGGCCGGGTGCTGATGACCGCGAGCGACTTGGGTGTGCCATGCGCCGTGGAGAGCTTCAGATTGGCCTGGATGGCGAGATACGCCTCGACCAGCTGGGAGCGCGGATCGTTCAGGGCGTCGAGCGGCTCCTCGTCTTCGAGGCGCGGAACGCTGCCGAGAAGCGGAATACCCAGCTTCTCCTCGATCTCGCTCGGATCGGCGATGCCCTCGTCGAACTGTTCGAGGACCAGGGCGATCGCTCCTCCGAGCGCCGCACCGGCGAGGATGCCGAGGATCATGTTCACCAACAGACGCGGCGATGACGGCCTGTCCGGCCGCTTGGCAGCGTCCGCGATCGTGATGTTGTTGTTCTCGATGCCGCCCGCGATGCCGATCTCCTTATACCGCTGGAGGAGGGCGTTGTAGAGTTCGCGGGTCGTGTCCGCGTCGCGCTGATAGATGTTGTATTGGATGTTGCGGCGACGAAGATCGACGAGATCGCCTTTGAGCCCCTTCACATGCGCCAACAATTCCTTCTCGCGCGCGACCGCCGCCGTATAGGAATCGCGGAGCGAGGCCCGCACCCGGTTCTCCTCCTGCGCGATCGATGCATCCAGCGTCCTGACCTGCGCGGCGAGCGCCTTGGCTTGTGGATAGTCCGGCTGGAACTGGGTCAGCAACTTGGAATATTCGCCGGCGGCCTCGGCGCGCTTCTCGCGCATCGCGCCGATCGCCTCGTTGTTCAGGGCCTCGCTGCTGGTGCCGGGATGGCTCGCATCGCTCAGGCGCGCGCCGGCCTGGATCCGCTCGGCGACGGCGACGTCGAGTGCGTTGTTGAGCGCCGTCAGATCGTCGGTGACGAGCGAGCGCGATCCGGACGAACCTCCGTCCTTGTCGTCGCCGGACGCGGGAAGATTGATGATGCCCTGATTGGCGGCGTAGCCGACCACCTGCCGTTCCGAGGTTTCGAGCTTGTCGCGCAACTGCGCCAAGCGCGTCTCGAGGAAATGGCGGGCATAGCTCGAGGCCTCGTACCGGCGCTCCAGGTTGCTGGTGATGAAGTCCTGGATCCAGGTCTGCGCGATCCGTTGCGAGAGGTCGGGATCGGGCGTCACGGCCGTCACGTCGACCAGGCTCGACCCGCGGACCGGGGCGACGTCGACATGATCGAGCAGGATCTTGCCCGCCGCCTCGGTCCGCTTGTCGCGCCGTTGCTCTTCGGATCCGCCGGCCCCGGCATTGTCATAATCGGACTTGCGGCCGAACATCCGGAAGAAGGCCGGATCGTCCACGACGTGAAGATCGCGCGCGACGCGTTCCGCCAGGGCCTTCGTCTGCAGCAGGCCATATTGGGTCTGGTAGAATTCCTGGTCGGCGAAGCTGGTGTCGCGCTCGACGCTGTCGATATTGACGACACGCGCCGTTTCGCGCGCGATCTCGATCCGCGCGACCGCCGTATATTGGCGGGTCGCCAGCAGCGAGTAGAGGATGGCGAGCAGCGCGCCCGCCATGACGCTGGCGATCAGGACCCAGCGCCAGCGCAAGAGCAGCTTCTGCATGCGGCGCAGTGGCGGCTGGCGCTGGATGGCGAGCGCGTCGCCCCCGGCGGAACCGGTGAAGAGCGGCGCGCTACCCGACGCGAAGCCCAGCATTTGCGGTGATATCCTGTCCATGCGGAGCCTAGTGGTGTTCGAGGGCGAGGATGAGGGGCGTGGTGAACAGCGGCGAGACCTGGATGAACTGGTTGAACAGACGCCGTGCCGTGGAATCGCCGACGATGATCACGTCGTTCGCGTAGATCTTGGGATCGGCGTAGAGACCGCGCCGGATGGCGGCGAGATTGTACAGCCCCGCCAGCGCGTGGCCGTCGACCGTGCGGAAGATCACCACGTCGTCCATGCGCGCGAATTCGCCCACGCCCTTGGCAGTCGCCACCGCCCGCATCAGCGACATGTTTCCCACCACCGGATAGCTGCCTGGTTGCGTGACCTGGCCGTCGACGGTGAAGACTTGGCTGGTCGTTTCCTTCAGGTTTACGGTGACCTGTGGATCCTTGACGAACCGGCGCAGCTTGGCCGTGATGACGGCGGCCAGCTCATCGGGCGTCTTGCTGGCGGCGTCGACATAGCCGATCAGCGGCATCGACAGGCCGGCGGAGGCATCCGTCTGGAATTCGCCGCTCAGTTCCTCGACGCCGAACACGTCGATCTTCAGCTTGTCGGACGGGCCGATCCGGTAGGGCGTGGTCGCGGCCACGAGATCGGCGCCGGTGGGCGCGGGCAGGCTGTCCTGGCGTACCACCGCCATTGGCTCATTGGTTTCGCCGAGGCGATGGCCTTCGATGCACGCGGTCAGCGTCATCAGCCCGGCGAGGGGCAGGAGTGTCCACTTCCTCATATCTTGAACCGCAGCGAGCATTGGAAGACCGTCTGCGCCTGGAAGGGCGACAGCCCCTCGTCCACGCGCATGCCGCGCTTGCTGCGGACGTTCAGCGCTTCCACGAAGCCGGTCAGATAGGTGTTGAACGTGTAGCGCAGCGCGACGGTGGTGGCCCAGCCATTCTCGTCGTTGAGGGCGGGATCCATCTCGCTGCCATGTTCGCGCGTGCCGAAGGCCTCGATCCGGCCCGTCACGGCGGCCTTGTCGCTCAGCTGCTGGATGATCAGGGCATAAGCGGAGCGGAAATAGGTATGGACCCAGGGTTGGCCGTTGCCCCCGGGAAAGCCCATGATCGTCGATCCGCTCATGCCCTGCGCGAGCAGCTTCGTGGTGGGGCCGAGATCCGCGTTGATGCTCAGATTGTAGAAGCGCGTGCGCCAGCCCCACTGGAGCGTCTTCGCGAAGAAGGCCTCCGGATCGCCCCGATTGTCATAGTAGAACAGGGCGACGCCGAACGGCCAGGGGGGCCGCCAGTCGAGCCGGAGATAATAGCCCGGCTGCTTGTCCAGATCGATCGTGTTGCGGGTCTGGTTGGCCTGGACCAGGCTGATGAAGCTGTTCAGCGCCGGCAGCGGGAAATGTCCGAAGAGTGTCGCCTTCTCGTCGTGCAGCGCCCAGCCCCGGAAGGACAGCAATGTCCCCGACGTATCGTTGAAGCCGAACACGCCGCCCGTCAGCGCGAGCTCGTGCTGGCCGAGACTGGCGTGGACCGTGCCCTCGACACCCAGCACCTTGGTCTCCTCGCCGACCCAAGAGTTGATCGCGGAGGGCGTGATCGTATTGACGACGCTCCAGGCGCCGCCCGTTGAATGTTCGAGCGAGATTTCGGGCCACATCAGGCCGGCGCGCGCCGAGACGGTGACCTTCGCGTCCGACTGGGGCAGATAGTTCACGAAGGCTTCGATCAGGTCGAAGCTCGGGCTGTGATCGTGCTGATACGCCGCTGAGACGTTGGCGCTGAGCGATTTGGTGAAGCGCGGTTCCCAGACGATGTCCGCCTCGGCCGGCACGAATCGGGCGCGATAGGCGCCGTCGCTGGTCCCCTGGAAGCGGGTCTTGCCGAAGCCGTGATTGACGAAGGACCGTTCGCCGTTCGCGAAGACCATGCGCGCATCGAGCAGGATCGACAGCGTGTTCTTGGAGAAGATGTCGGTCTGGGAGCCGGACGTCGCGCTCTGGTGTGGCGCGTCCCCGCCCATAAGCGGGGTGATCGAGACGGGTGAATTGCCCGATTGGCTGGCCGTCACCGCCGGCTGTTGCGCGGCGGCATCCTGTGCCGTTGCCGTGCCATCCTGGTTGCCGGGCTGTGCCGGCGGAGCAGGGGCATTCTGGGCGAAGGCCGCTCCGCCGGCGCCCAGCGTCCAAAAGGTTGCAGCGGCCGCCATGCCCTTCGAGCTCCATCGCCGGCCACGCCCAAGCCGAGCGGTTCGCTGCATCATACGGAAAACCTCCCCTCGGCCGCGATTGCTGGCCACCCGTTGGTCCAGCGGGTCAGCGACCCGACGCGAGTAAGTGCGCCGTCGGGAGCGATGCGGTTCAAAGCGGGAGAAAGTTCTGGTCGGGCGACCCGCGGGATCCCGCCTGCCACGACCAGAACGACATCGGAGGAACGGGCCTCGAGGAGTGGTTTCGCGAGGACGAGGAGGTCGGCGCGGTGCCCGGGCTCCAGCGAGGGGGCGGGCAGGCCGAGGCGCCGCGCCGCGGTCGCGCCGACGGCTTCTTCCAGCCGCTCGTCGGAAAGCGTGCCCAGCGCGCGCGCGACCGCGATCTCGTCCAGAAGGTCGCCCGCCCCCGTCAGCAGCGAATCGCTTCCGAGCAGGACATCGAGACCGTCGCGGAGGAGAGGGGCGGGCGCGGAGCGCCCGAACAGGAACAGGTTCGAGCTGGGGCACCAGATCAGCGCCGCACCGGAGGCGCGAAAGCGGGCGATGGCGTCCCCGGCCATCCCGACGCCGTGGACGGCGACGAGGTTCGGCCGGAGCAGCCCGCCGTCGTCGAGCGTCGCGATCTCCGCCGCCGCGATGTCGTCGATGCCTTCCGCGACGTGCAGGCAGAAGGGTGCGGGCCCGGCCGGCACCGTCCATCCGCTGCCCATGCCGAGCGAATCCGCGCTGGCGATCCGCGGCACGTGAAGCGGGAAATCGCGTTCGAAGTCGGGTTCCCACGGATCGTGGTGGACGACGCTCGTCACCCCCGCGAACAGATTCTTCCACGCACCGGCCAGCAGGGCGTCGCGGCGGCGCAGCCGTTTCCTGTCGGCGATATGGGCGCAGTAATGCGCCTGGATGTCGTGCGCCCAGCGATAGGCATTGTCGTAGGGCGGCCGCCCGAGGCGGCCATAATGGTTGCGATGCAGATGATCGTGGCCGTTGATCAGGCCCGGTCGCACGTCGGCGCCGGGCAGTTCGAGCACGGTATCGAACGCGCCCGTCGGCTCGACGAAGATCCCGTCTTCCACCCCGACGCGGTGATCGTGCGCGGCGACGAGGAACCGCACTCAGCGCTCGCGCCGGAAGGTGAGGGCGCTGACGACCGGCAACCCGCAATGCTCCGCGTAGAGGTCGTCGCGGCCGGCGGCGGCGTAGAAGGGCCGGGCCGTCGGGCCGATCGCGGCTTCCTGTCGATCGCAAAGCACGAGACCAAGCGCATGTGCCTGTTCGATCTGCGCCTCGATCGGGTGGACGTAATGGACGATCTCGTGAACCACGCCACCCTCGCGGAACGTGCGTCGATGGCCGGCGGCGTGGGCGGCGGCGTGGAAATCGGTGACGATCACCACGGCGCCCGGCGCTGCCACCCGCGCCAGTTCGGCATAGGCGGCCGGATAGTCCGGCAAATGGCCGATCACGAGCCGACACCACACGACGTCGAAGCCCGCGTCCGGCAGTGGCAGGCGCCGAACGTCCCCGACCAGCGTCCGGATATGCGGATAGGGTTCGCCAAGCCCTATCCCGGCCTCGATCATTTCCGGGCTGAGATCGACGCCGACCACGCTCGCGGCGGCGCATGCGCGCAGACGCCGGCCGGTGCCGCAACCCGCGTCGAGCAACCGCAATCCGGCGAGGGGCGGCGTCATCGCGTCAACCAGCGCCGTCTCCAGCGAGGAGATCGCGGTTTCCTGGGAATAGGTCGGCGCCCAGAGGCGATAACCGTCTCGTGGATGGAGTGCGCTCATCGCGTGACCGCCTTTTCCCGACAGGGGCCTGGAGGTGAAGGCGGGTGCTCGATCGTAAAATGTCCGCGCTCCGCTCATCGGTGCGGGCGGTTAATTCCTGGCGCGGGCGGGGTGGTTCAAAACTTTATTTTCTTGCTGAGTTGTTTTTATAGGGCTGGATTTATTGAGGTTTTTCGCGAATCGCGGCATAATGCGAGGCGATCTACTTTGATCGAAGAGGAGCGATGCCATGCGTTTGTCGAGCCTTGCAGCGGTCGCCGCTGTCATCACTATGGTCGCTGTTCCGGCGTTTGCCAGGCCCGCCAATCCGGCGGCTGGTCTCACTCTCGCGCCGAATGACGGCCAGAGCGGCGGCGGTTCCGCGTCCGGTGCTGGCCATCATACGGCCCTGATCGTGATCGGCGGCCTGGTTGCCGTCGGTGCCGTCGCCGGTGCGGCGGTCGCGCTCGGCAACCACCATGACAACAAGCCGGCAAGTTCCTGATCTCCCCGGACCCAACGGGAACAAGGGCGGCCTCGGTGCCGCCCTTCTTTTTGGAGGGGCATGATCCCGTGAACCCGAAACGCGTCTGCTTCGATTTTGGGCGGCCTTACCGTTTGGCCGTAATGGGCCTGCTGGGGATCGCGCTCGCCGTCGCAGGTGGCGCCTCGCGGGCGGACGAGGATCAACAGCTTTTCGTCCGCCTGGCGGCCGTGGCGGTGCTGGCCGCGAGCCTGTGGCCCGTCGAGTTCGGTGCGCTGCGAAGAGGCCGGGCGATCTTGCTTGGCCTGGCTGCCGCCTATCTGCTGCTCGTGTTCCAGATGGTGCCGTTACCGCCGGGCCTATGGGCGGCCCTGCCGGGACACGGCATCTATGCGCGGATCGCGGCGGAGGCGGGGCAAACCGTGTGGCGCCCGCTCAGCCTCACGCCCGATCTCACCCTGAACGCTCTCTACGCGCTTCTGCCGGCGACCGCGGCGGCACTGGGCGCGCTCTATCTCGATTTCCGCGGCCGGTGCTGGATGGCGCACGGGCTGGTCCTGATCGCGGCGACCAGCGCCCTGCTCGGGCTGATGCAGCTGGGCGCGGGCGACGCGATGCATCTCTACCGCGAGAGCAACCTCAACGCACCGGTCGGGCTGTTCGCCAACAAGAACCACCAGGCGGCGCTGCTCGCCTGCGTGCTGCCCCTGATCGGCGCGTCTACCGGGCGTCTTCTTCGCGAAGGCGCCAATCCCCGCCTGATATTCGTGCTGGCGGGCGGCCTGGTGGCGCTGCTGCTGCTCGCGCAGGTCTCCACCGGATCGCGCATGGGGCTGCTGCTGGCGGCGATCGGACTTGCGGGCGCGCTTTTCGCCTATCGGGCCAGTGGCTGCCCCATCCTGCCGCGCCGGCGCCGGATGCGGATCATGGTCGCGGCGATCGCGGCGGCGGGATTGGCGATGGTGGCCCTCGCGGCCGTGAAAGGCGGAGCGATCGACCGCCTGCTGGCGACCGACCGGGTCAGCGAGACCCGCGTGGCGATGGTAGGGCCGCTGCTGGCCACCGCGAAAGCCTATCTGCCGCTCGGGGCGGGCTTCGGCTCCTTCGCCAACATCTACCGGCAGTTCGAGCCCGATGCGCTGCTATCGACCATCTATATGAACCAGGCTCATGACGAGCCGCTCCAACTCGTCATCGAGGGCGGCATGCCGGCGCTGATCCTGCTGGCGCTGTTCATGGGCTGGTGGGCAATGGCCGGTTGGCGGGCGTTGCGCAACCGGGGATCGTCGCGCCGCCGCGCGATGGGGATCGCGGCGCTGGCGATCACGATCATCCTGATGCTGTCGAGCTGCGTCGATTATCCGTTGCGCACCCCGCTGCTGAGTGCGCTCTTCGCGATCGCCTGTGTCGAGATGCTACGGGCGGGGGCGGACGATCAGCCCGCCCCGGGCGAGGTTATTTCGCGGCGATCTTGAGGGTGCCGCGCATCGTCGCGTGATAGATGCAGTAGAAGGCGAAATTGCCGGGCTTGTCCGCAGTCATCTTGGCGCTCTGGCCAGGGCCCATGCGCAGATCGAAGCTCTTGTCGCGTGCCGTCACGGTGTGCGGTACGCTGTCGTGATTCACCCAGGTGATCGTGTCGCCGACCTTCAGGTCGGAGGGAATCCTGCCGTAGCTCATGTTCGCCATCGTGACGGTATAATCCGCGGCCGACGCGCAGGCCGGCGACAAGACCGCCGCGGCTGCTGCTGCCATCACCATCGTGTTTCGAAAATCCGGCATCTCGTTCCCTTTCGATGTCCAAGGGTTGATGCCTCCGGTCGTGGGAAAGGTTTAAGCGGATGCCGGCCCGCGGTCAGAAGATCCAACTGACCCCGCCGACGAATGCGGTCCGGCTATGGGCCTGGCCGTAATAATAATCCGGGCCGGGGCCGCCGCCCGTGATCGCGGCATGGACGTCGAACGGCCCCAGCTTGTGCGCGATTCCGGCCCGCCAGTCATATTGGGTTCTGCGGCGGAGTAGGGCCGGGGTGGCCAGATAGCCGAGCGCCCCGATATGCGCGCTGAGCCGCCATCCATGGATGGGCCGGGGCGCGCCATCGATCTCGCCGTAAATGCTCGTCACGCCGGTCCGGAGATAATCGGGTGATAGGTAGAGATGCGACGAGAGTCCGGATGTCAGGACGCCCAGATAGAATTCCGTATAGTGCGCGTCTCCATGGGCGCTGGCGACATAATGATAATATTGCGTCCGGGTGATGCCGGCATCCAGCGAAAGATCATTGTCGATCTTTCGCGCATAGCCGACATTCCCGACCGCGCCGAGCAATTGCGCATGGTCATGCCGATCGAGCGTGCCGATCACGGCTCCATTGGCATAGATGCCGCAAGGAAGGTCGTATGATAGGTTCAGGCTCGCGACCGGGCGTTCGCCGCTGATCGAATAGCCGCGCAGGCGATAATCATTGTCGATCGAGACGTTGCCCACGAATTGCGCCGTCGCCGGCCCGGCAGCGACAAATGCTACGATGCAACCCAGTATTAGTTCGTAAGGTCGGCGATGCCGGACACCAGAGTGAAGATCGGGCGCAAGGCCCGGTGAACGAGGGCGAAATTGCGCCAGTGTCCGTCGCGTCATCCATCGGGCCTGCCGCAACATCCGTCGTTCTAGCCTAAAACGCACGCTTTTCTCTACCAGGCGCGTTCACGCCGTCGATATGGGCAGCTACCAGGAACTGCCATTCACCAGAAATCATGCGCCTCCTGGCAGGATGTTGGAATGCGTTGCTTGGGGCACCGTATACACACGCCGCCATGGGCGCCATGGATTCGTTGGCGGCAATGTCGATCTGGTAGAGAAGCAAGAAATTCGCTCTCGGCGGCTTTGGGTCGCAGACATCCTGATCGGACACGCTCCTTGCACTGTCCATCGGCGGAGCGCCCCGGCCTTGGATCGCCCAGACACATTTTCTGGATGGTAACTGCGCTCGGTCGCAGCGCGTTGCGCCGTGATTAAGAGGGCGTGCTCTTCATCAACACGGTTATGCCTTCGGCCCGATACACTGCCATGGGTTGTGACCAAACCACCTTCGGATCACGGGAAACCTGTGCGACGGCCGCATCGACGCTCAGCCCGACGGGCACGACCATCACATAGCAATCGACGCCCATCAACGGCATCGGCCAACCATTCTGGACGAGATGGAGCCCGTTGTGATGTGCGATACGCAGCGCGACACGGCGACCCGCCATACGACTCATGCCGTCGCCGTACCCGCCACCATAAGAGGTGCCCGGCCTGAAATGCTCCGATATATGAGGCAGCATGACCAGAATTTCCCGATCCTCGAGGCCTATGAGTGGCGGAGTGGGCGGGTGTGCTGCAAGCGGACCGGCACTCAGAAGAGCGACTGCCACCCTACAGGAATAAAGCGCGCGAAGCATTATCGCGCGGAACTGCAGCATCTGCACGTATCTCCATCGATCGGACCGGCGAGCCTCACGTGCTGATCGTCGCAACCGGCGCCGCACCGCGTTCAACGGGTACGGCACAAGTTTCGTCGCATCATCGGCTAATTGTTCGCCGGCACATTCGCGTTCTGTCTGCTCGGTAGTGCTATCGGTGCGTCCAATGGTTTAATCCTGCCGCATGTTTCCAGACAGCCTGTGAGGTGGTCAACTTATATTGGTGCCTCGCTCCATCGATCAGGGGGCGGATCGTCAAGGTCACCTCGCGCTGCTTCGATAGCGTCGGTGTCATGCATGGCCGACCCGCGCCTCTAATCAAGTTGATGGTTGGCTGCTTCTCAGGAGCATGGCTCGATCGCCGTGCTGCTGCGAAGCGAAGCCGCGACGTTTGTTCGAGACACATTTCCGAGTGCGATTGAACCTGTGCGCAAAGAAGGCCGTCTATGGAAAGGTTGGAGCTAAGGAAGACTTGTGATGGATCGCAGGACATTTATCGCAGGATCCATCGGGACTCCGAGCCTTTCCGTGGCTGCTTCATCCCCGCAGGGGAGAGGCGGAGCATCGAGTCTGCAGGCGTCGATTGACGAGTTGGAGGTAGGCAGAACCCTGTGTCTTGCAGCGGGTGCTTATCCCGCCACCGGTGGTGGACTGTTGCAGAAAGCCGAGCAGAGTTGGTCGCTGGAACCAGGCGCCTTGGTCAGGGGTGACTTCAAAATGATGAGCGGCGCAAATCTGTTGACTGTCCGCATCACCGATCAGGCCGAATTTCGCGGGGGAAGCATAGAGGGCGGGGGCTGGCTCGTCCAGAACTTCGGGAACGGCTTGAAATGCGCTTCTGCAGCGGCCTCTTTTTGTTCTTGCGGAGCTGTGATCGCGTTGGTTGCGGATGCTGGCAGTGCGAATGTCATCAACTATCGCATTCGTCACAGTGCCATTGGGGGGGAGCGACCGCCGTGCGCTGGTCGGGAACAGATGCAGGAAAGACGATCGCGTGGTCGGGTATCACCGAATCCACGCTTCTCAATGGCGTAGTCTGTGAGCACACCGCTGATGGCATGGTGTTCCGTGACAATATCAGCGATGGCATCGAACCAGCTTATCGTTTCAATTTTCTCGAAGGTGCCTATTGTTCCTCAATCGAAGGGGGGAGCACGGCGAATAGGAAAGGAGCGCTCGACGTCGAGAATGGTGCTCTGTGGCGCGTCATCAATTGCCAGATGGAGCACGGTGTCGCCTACGCGGATTCTGCGCCGGCCGAGTCCACAATCATCGTGCGTGGAACGCGATATCGAAGCTATCTCGGCATCATAGAGAAGAACAATTTCGGTGCCGGTCTCGGTCGCGTGCGCGATACCATCGTTCTCCAAAACACTGCAGGGACGGTGATCGACGAGAATTACTTTTTTCTCTCGGATCGGGCCGATATTCGGATTGAGGCGGCCTCCTGCGGTACGAGCGTCGGTACCCGGAATATGGGCCGTGGGCGTCGGCCGCTTATCGCGGCTGGCGCCTATACGGACGCGTCGCGGCGGCTCGCGATCAGCCTTCCGCCGGACCAGCACGGCAAGCGAGCGGTGGGCACACGTGGCGTCTGGCATCCCGCTGGCGAAGTCCTGACTGATTTTCAAAGGGATTGGGAGCCATGGAACCTCGAAATCATGCTCACGGAAGCCGGTCTCGTCACATTCAATGGCGGGTTAAGCGGCGGACGATTGGAGGGGCCAATATGTACTTTCCCAAGGTGGTTGTTGCCGCACGATGATGCCTGGTTGCATGTAGCGGTTATCGCGGACGGCAGCGTCCGTGCCGTTCATTTGCGAGCCTCGGATGGCACGCTCATGATCGCGCATCGACTGATGGGCACGCAACTGAGCCTATCGAATACCACCTATTCCGCCGTTATCGGTTTCCCGTACACGGAAGGACCGTAGTGCACGAAAACAGAAGAAATTCAGTCTCTGCGACTTTGTCTCGCTGGCGTTCGCCACGATTTCGACGATCGCTTCTGATCGCTCCGAACAACTCAAGGTGAGGAAGTGAGGCGTGGAGTACAGGATAGCGGTCGATCGGGAGATGGACAGTCCGCTGGATTGGCGGAATGGCTTGAACTGGTGTGCGCCGTGCAAAGGCGGCGTTTTCCAGTGGGTGAGAATCCCACCCGGCGAATTGCTCCAGCCGGAAGCAACCGGGGCATGCATGGAGGTAACGAAGTGTCTGAAGCCCCCGGATGACGGTCACATAGGTGACCGTGCGAGTGTGCAGGCCGCAACGTGAGTAAACGCTGAGAAGGCCTCGAAAAAGACGATGTGCAGGCCGACCCGTCCACCAATGCGGGGAAGGCTGACAACACGGACGGGCGAGTTTGAGCAGCGTCTGAGCCCGTCTGCTGCACCGGGGTAGTGGCGGCAGCATGTACACAAGGAAAGCGCACGCAACACGGGAAGCCCCATCACGTGCTCGGGGACGAGCAACCGGACGCCCGCGAGGGATGGG
>Ga0105239_10000182_pt1 | contig 91623 bp, 95 predicted proteins | sample KBSC44metaG_FD_92761 | JGI IMG/M metagenome (GOLD analysis project Ga0105239, IMG submission 92761) | Corn rhizosphere microbial communities from Kellogg Biological Station, Michigan, USA - KBS C4-4 metaG | ecosystem: Host-associated > Plants > Roots > Rhizosphere > Soil | place: Michigan, USA... | reverse complement strand
TTTAAGCTTCCAAACCGGCGTCACTAGCGCGGCTTGGCGCTGACGGACTTCGATAAAACCTTCTCTCCAATCTGTCACTTACAAGTCCCCGACCCCGGTAGATTCCTCAGAAACGAACAACCTGACTGCCCTACGCGGATTGGTCCCAGCGGGTGAGCGAATCGCGCTTTGACCTGGGCCTTTAACTGAGTGAGCATCTTCCTGAGCAGGGGGCCTGATCTAGCTAGCCACTCGCGATGGGCTAGGCTATTCGTCTCTCGCCTAGGAACCCGAGGATCAGGAGCTTGGCAGGTGCTCTGCCCTGACAATGGAGCCGGATTGATTCTCCTTGGTCAAAGCGTGTGGACTGTACTGACCTGGCACGGCACATTCTCTGGGGCTCGTTGTGGGACTCGAAGTGTGCCCGGGGAATCAACCTCCTGATGTGATGAGCTTCTCTGCGTGATGAAATAAACACCAGGTACCCAGACTGGCATCACACCCTACACTGTGCATATCACTTCCATCGACCATCTTCGAAGATTACCTTGTTCTAAAAATATTACGAAACCCATTCATAAATATTCCGCTCGGAATATATGACTTCCCACCTATTATCCCACTCGCAGTCATCACCATTCACGGCCGATGTGGACGTCTCGTGTTGCTCTGCACAACTGTCGGGTACTTCCGCCAAATCGACAAACAGCTTCAGCCCGACCCGAAGACGATCCATGTGTACTCGTAAACGCAATGGAGAAGTGCCACACGTGATCTCTCTTTCTTGCCGTTGTTGGTTGGAAAAGCCCAAATCCCATCGCCGCTTTCAACGGTTGCTAGCATAGTAATATCAGAAGGCTAGGCTCCCATCCTCATCCCTCTCCTGTTCCCATCCAACTTATTTTTACCTCCGAACCTCGTTCGCCCTCATACGACCGTCTTGCCTCACTACAAGAGCGCCTAAATATAGCTCCCCTATCGAAGCAGGCGCGAATATCATCATTTCTCTCCTCTAGCCAGACCCCTTGGGCTCCCTTAAATCACTCCTTTTCCCGCAATTATCCTCTACCGTTGCAGAGACAATTAGATCAAGAGGCAACCACATGTCTTAGGTACCAAACTCTAAGCGGAATAAACTTCCGTTTAAGAAACCGAGGAGGCTTCAGGGAGGGGCCTGAAAGCCACAACGAATCGTACCCTTGCAATTTCCCGTGGCGGTGGCGACTGGGGCTCTGCTCTCTTGATAGCGCGAAATAATCAATTACGCAGCAGTTATCACCAGCGTCTGTTTTGCTAAAGCTCGTGCCTTGAGTGATCCAGATAGCCGCGCGAGGCTCTTGTTTTGAGTGGTCCGCTGTCCATCCTCTTAAGTGATTACCCCCATACTTGCTGTTTCCTGGCTTGGGCCATATTGAACACCGCGGAGTTAGCCTTGACATGAAAACTGGTACTCTGGGCAGGTACAGATAACACCAGCCTCGTGGGAGCCACTGTCTATCATTGTCTCACTGTCCAAAGTCATAATACGTCACGATTCTGATGAAGGTCTAGTATTCATACCGTAGCAATCCTAGAGACCTAAGAATATTGATCAAGTCGAAGTTGACTACGGAGCTGAATGGGATGGGGGGTTTATGGCGCAACTCGTGTTATTGACATCCTTGTAGATACGAGGAGTTCTCCAGATGTTGTCTCTTTTCGGCTAGCCAACTTCTGAAAAGGCCGCAAGGAAAACGATCGGGACCCCATCCTGAACGCTGATTCGTCCGCTAATGGAAGAACTTTCCGAATGAGGATTAGCGTTCTTGTTAACCTTTACCGGGGACGGGAATGCTCAGCCTTGCTCGAGGTCACTGTTACATGGCTGTGGGATCGTCGACGGAGAGACATAGATGGTTACACTATTAGTTGCGATTGTATAGAACGGCGGATTGCATATATCTCATATTGTTCAAAGACTATATAGACCACTACACCTACGACGATCGTCAACAGTTTTCTATCTCCATCCTCAATAACCAAACACATCAACAGCAACAACAACCAGCACCACCACCAACAAATCCTACCACTCTAGCAACTCTTCTTTACCTTTCGACAACAAAATCAAAGATGAAGGCCGCTATCATTTCCTCCAGCGCACTTGTAGCCCTAGCTGCCGCGGCTCCCATGGCTGCCAACAACAGCAGCAGCAGCAGCAGCAGTGGTTCCACCGGCACCGGAAAGAAGACCACACCATCGGTTTACTATGTCAATGGACAGATGACAAACGCAGGAGCCCCTAACCCAACTGCTGTCAAATCGAACTGCACTCAAGACGACGATGTCTTCACCTGTGCTCAAAAGACAGCAGCCGCATGGAAAGTGCCCCCGACCTACGGTTCAAGTTACACCACGGTGAACATTCCCGCGACCATCCATTTCAACGAGAGCCAGTATCCATCCTACCAACTCGACAGGTCTGCCACCATCGACCTCGTCTACCAGACAACCCTCAGCAACTGCCACCTGTCGGATCCCCAGATCGTCGACCACCAGGACCTGTTTGACTGCAACGACAGCAACGGCTGCAAGCAAACCTTCACGTTCTCGCAGACCACCACGGCCATGACGTCGGAGGGTTGGCACCTGGGGGCGTCGCTCACGGCCGGCTTCAACATCGGGTTCGCCTCGGCCTCGGCCACCATCACGGGCGATCAGATGGCCAACTGGTCCAACTCGACCACCGTCACATCCACCACCTCGCGAGAGTACGACCTGGCGGCCGGCGATGTCTGTGCCCCCACCACCATCCAGTTCGAGACACAGTGCCAGCAAGTGATGCTGCCCGCCTCGGGTAGCTACCAAAGTGTGCCGGTCACCACGACCGACCCTTCGGGCGCAGACTTGAGAATCAACCTTCCCCTCTGCACTGATGGTGGCAACCTTGCCGGCGTGCCCACTGGCTATCCTTACATCACCAGCTTGATCGTCGACTCCAACTACCAGGCAATGTATACGGCTTTCTGCCAGGCCATGACCCAGCCCACCGGTATCAACGTTGACGTTGCCAACTTTGACGGCAAGGCCACCTGGGCCATCCAAGGCTGCATGGCTTCCTAAACGGCTCCTGAAACAGTGTTGATCTTAAGGGGGGGGAGTTGAGGCACAAATTCCTTTTTGTCGCTCCGCATCAGCAGTTTTGAATTTCGAAAAAAAAAAACACCCGCTCCTTAACCAGACTTCTTCATTTGGGACTTGGCGGCATAGCGAGGGGTTTGGGGTTGCATTAGCGTGGCGTGGCATTCATAGAACATAGTATATATCACTAGCATAGCGTCCTTAGATCAGCGATTTCATACGATCATACTGTCGTCTCATACCTTCCCAAGTTCGCGAGCAGCACAGGAGGTGTCTAACTAAGCAGTTCCAGCACATCAGGGGCGAACACGGATTTGGACCCCCCCACCCCCCAAGTACCTCGAACAGGTCCCATCGTCTAAAGTTGCCGAAAGTTGGTGTTATAGATGAAGAAGAAGGCAGGCTAGTTATGTAGGTTCTCAGGTTGACCCCAGAGGGCGGTCCAGGATCATGTACGGAGTACTTTGGAACGTATTCTCAGGGGGGAGGCCACACTGGGCCCCACTTCATTGTCCGTGATGACTGACATAGCGGCCCTTGCAGACCCTCACCCGCAGTGGGCGGCGCCGCGTTTCCCCGACTTGGGAAATCTCACGGAACGCCTGACGGTGGCAGAGGGATCAAAAATCCTGTTTCTAGCGTTTGATTTGGACGCTATTACTTTCGCCAATTACCACCGACCGACCTTGGAGCTCGAATGCTTGGTAATTAATTAGGTTAACGGTATTGATTGCGAAGGCCAAGAAATGGAATGGGATAAGTTGGAATATTGGGGATTGACGCATCATCATTATCTCATTCCGGCTCGTCGATGTAAATCTACCAACTAGTGACTTTTGTAGGCTATTATTATTGCTTTCGATCAATTAAGCCCTGAAGTTACGTATTTGGTTCAGGAGGGATTAGGACGTTGAAGCTAGCTGATGCATGATGCTCTTCCACGCAGCTGAGAGCCTGACCTAGCCTGTTCGAGACTCCAGGAATTCGTGCCCACTCGGCCATGGCTGACTGTTCCTACACATTCCTGCGATGCCTCCACGTGGTCCGGAGCCCACGAGGTTCCGACGCTCTCATGAGGTTGTGGCTAGAGCTTGAGGCCGCAGGTCGGTGGAGGCAAGGGACAAATGCACGAGGCTCAACATGTGTCTTATTGTGAGAGGCATTCTAATGACAGCGATTCTTCCTAGGACCTAGGACCTTTCCTCGGCTTCCGCACATGCTGGAGCCACCAACCATGCTTCCGCCTGAGCGCCAACCTGGGATCGAATCTCGCCTCACTCAGTCCCATGTCTTCACGAAAGACAGGGAAGAGATTTCCTCGTTGATGATCCCTTCGAGACATGGGGGTCCCACTGTAAGAGTTGCGCAACGAGGTCAAGATGGACTGGGCCTCAGCTGGGATCGTGCGTGGACGTGGTTCAATGCGGCCTGGCGTGGTGGCTGATTTGGCTGGTTCTGCTGCGTCGTTAGTGGCGTTTGCTGGCGAAGGTATGGGAGGTGCATCACCACCAGGCTGTGGTTCCTCATTCGAAACAGGGCCTTGAGATTGTTCCGAGGGCGTTTCAAGTGTCGAAGTTGTGACGCTTTCCAAGACAATCGCAACCGATTCCGCGAGTTTATGATCTGAGTGCTTGGCAGCAACACGAAGAACGGCCATGCTAACAGCCTCGTCCGGAACGATATGCATGGACTCAACATACATATGCCAGATATATTTCGTCAAATCAATGTCCTCCGCTGAGCTGGCATGATCCAAGAGATGGAGCAAGGTCGGTCGCGGCATCGCAAAGCCTCGATCAACCAACGTGTAGCATAAGCCAAGAATAGCCTCGAAATCGCCTCGGTCGCAAAGCGCATGGAGGAAAATGGGAAATATCCAATCCTCAATGGCAACGCCCTTAGCAAGTAGTCTCTCCATTTCGGCTTGGGCGAGCTCAAGCTGGCCCTCGCGGATCATGGCCACAACGAGGAACTGCGAAGTAGCCGGGGGAATTGAAATCCAGCGTGATTCCATCAGGTCCGTGACGTGTGCCCGAAGCAAACTATCGGGATGGACGGACAAGACCTGCGTGTGGGTAGCTTTCTTAGCTGGCTTGCTCACATCTTCCTTGAGAGTATTCTGAGATGAGGGGATCACACAAACCTTGACAATAGCAAACATGATGGCTGGAGTGACGGGCACCTCCTCGCGGTGCATCTCACGCAGGATGGATTGAACAGACTCGATGGAGCCCATTCTGGGATCACAGTTCCCCAAGATCAGAGCCTCGTAGTGACGTGGAGCTGGCTTCACCTGCCGACCTTGAATCAAAATCCTTAGGATGTTCTGAATTGGTTTAGGGTGTGGCAGGCGTTGGGCGATCAGCTGCAATTCCTGTTCAAGGAGCTCGGTCGAGCGCTGATCTCGTGGTGTCGCATCTCTCCGCCGTAACCCTGGTGGCGAGGATTCGCTTCGCGGTGCAGGATCGCCTAGGACGGCTTTCCGGAACCATTGGGGAAAGATCGATCGAAGGCTTGGGGGACCGCGGCCGTTGTCTCGTCGGTCTGGTAGGACAGGCTCTGTGAGAACCTCCTTGAACCGATGCGGCTCCTCTGCTTGCGGCTTTGGGGGATCCTCGGGCCTAGCTTCGAGCAGAGGCAGGACATGGCGTGCAATTGTTGGGGAATACTGTTTGCTCCCTTTGCTCGGCCATCTTGGTTTCCATTCGTGCTTTTTCACTTCTGACTGCACATCCAGTGAGGAAGAAGGGTCTGGTCTTTTGCTATCCTCTGTGCCACTCGAAAAGTGCCCTGCGGACGGGGTCCTCCTCTTTCCATCCTTGCTATCATCACTCGTTCCAAGAAATCGATAGGTGAGTCGCGGTGTGAACGAGGGAGGGAAAGTTCGTGGGATCGCATTCCAATTGAAGGCTTCAGCTACTCCATAGATACTGCGCAGCGCACTATACATCAGCCAAGCATCGTTGGTTGGTGGAGGACGTCGTCTGCATCGACATTGAAAACGCGTTGTGAAGGCAAGGTTGGAAACTTTGGTGTCAACCTCGGGAAGCAAAACCTGCAAACATGCCAAGGCTGTTCAACGGTCTTTCCATTGATGGCATCGACAGCTATTGATCTTGCTCCTCAACCTGGCGAGGTATTCTTTACCAAAGCTACTGGGTCCCTCCTCCAGGGATGAACGGGCTACAGTTGAGGGAATAGAAATGTCGTGGTGATCAGACTTATGTCGACGCCCACTAAACATTCAAATGCTACGCACTTCATCATGAACACAAGCCCATTTCCAATAATGAAATCCTATTAGCTTGAATGGACTGCTTATTCCTCATCGGGAGAAGGATGCCTATATAGAGCCAACTTGGGGGGCTTGGAATGCTCAGTTGGACGGATCCTGCTCAAAGACTGCAAGCAACATTCCCGCTTAGTAGCTATTGTACGACACAATCCGCGATATCATTTCACCAATGCCATCTCCAACTCCGATACACTGGGCGGTGCCTTTTTGTCATCGCCGTAGTCTGCTTCATCCTTCACGCCTTCGAGCTCTGAGTCCTTATCGCCAACGCCGTGTACATCGTCAGTCCTTACATCTCCTTCCAGCGCTGCAGCATACTCCTCTCTTTGCTTCCTGAGACAGGGCATCAGCATGCCATCATCCAGTGCGATGAATAGCAGGAGAAACAGGTCCTTTGCAACATACCTGAAGTAGTGAGTATCCAAGAACCATAACACGCACGTCATGATGATTGCCGTTGTCAGCAATGCGGCGCCAGCTTCCCAGCCATACTTGTCTGTGCAATCCGCGGTTAGTCGTCAAGCCACAAGGATTCAATCTAGGCGCTGAGCTTTTCTTACAATAGGGAGCCTGCTTGGCCGGCCACATGAGAACGTTCGACCAAGCTGCAATGGCGTAGTCTCCGGCAATAGTGGCGCCCACGATGAGTGCTCGTGCCTCGGGATCTTGTGGGATGCTTTGTCTTTGGTCAGCCATCACTCACTCCTTCTTTTGGTCAAACTATGGGAAATCCAGGTGAGACTCACATGTCTGCAAGCCACGAGAAGATCAGTGGAGCCGTCCCTAGCACCATGAAGTTGATGAAATAGCTTGCGTACGCTGCCGACAGGCTGACTTTCTCCGGATGTGATGTCCAAACACTCATGGTTATTGCAGGAACCAGCCCAATCGTAACCTGAACGATGATCAACGGCCAGCGAATCTGCAGATAGTCGGACAGGAATGCCCAAAACCATACGAACACCACCTGTATGGCACTTCCGCCGATTGGAATTGCATTCACTTTGGCAACGGTCCAGGTCTTCGTTCCATCCGCGTTCTTCAGACTTCTGAGGAAGAGCGCAAAGTAGGTCCAACCCTGATTCCCAATGACCGTGCAGATATAGAGGATAGCGACACAGTACGTCGCGTACGAGGAAAATGTGCGCCTAATAAAACGTCAGTCTTACCGAAGGGGGTATTCAGCTCAGTTCCACCTACTTGGCACCCTTCCAACTGACACACTTCGGCTCTGCACGACCGTGGCGACCGAGTCTATAAAGTGCAATCTCAGCATGATCTTTGGTGAACCATATGGCACGGGGATTCGGACGATTAGGGTAATCTGGAAGCATGAAGAATCCAGCAAAGCCCCAAATCACCGTGATAATGGAGTTGATTATAAATAACCATCTAATATTTTAGGATCGACCCATGTGTTAGCTGGAGGCTGGTCCCTGGAGCATAGACTGGTTATTTTGGAGCGGGGATATTTGTACCTCCATCCAGCAAGTCCACTGCTTCCTTCCAGAGTACTGCTGATTGCCGCCTGGAGAGCGCTAGACATCATACTGCCAACCGCCTGACATGAATGGTAGAAGCCCATCCGTTTCGCAAGCTCAAGCGGAGTGTACCAGTGCACTAGACGATGCACGTCAGTACGGGAGCAAGCATTGAGCAACATCCAGTAATACTGGCAACTTACTGAGCAAAGTCATCATGCCAGGCCAAGCACTGCTCTCGCAAAGACCAAGAAACGTGCGAAGGGCATAGACTTGTTTCGCATTCTTGGTCACTGCCAACAAACCCGTGAGAATTCCCCATGTGATTTCCAAGCCAGAGAGCCAAAAGCTTGGGCGAACATATGTGAGGATGATTTGGGATGGTACCAGCATAATACAATATCCGATGTTGAAGTATGTGGTAAAGCTAGCTTGAGTTCAGCACACCCGACTGTCCCATTGCCGTCGAAGGGATCGACATACTAATTGAGCTCATTGCCATAGAGGTGAAGATCCTCTTTCATTCCGGATACATATGCGTTCTGGATATTTGTCTGGTCAAGAAATCTGATTCCACTGTCAGAGAGAACCCAACGACATGTGGCGCGGCTCATGAAGGGGGAGTGATATACTTGATGACTATTTCCTGGTCAGTGAAAAATGGCTGCGTAATATATCAGTGGATAGAAAAATACTCTGTGAAATGCAACCAAATGTCAAGAGGAATGTATCCAGACGTCTCACCAAGCCGCGTTCAGCAGGGTTGTAGCCACCTGGGGCTGGTTTGGTACGGTGGTGGAAGCGAAGCGACACCATGGTCATTGAATTTGGTTGGTGATTCTATACATTTTCCGTGTCCAAAACGATTGGATATGGCAAGACATATATATCTTTTCCAGGCCGCTTGTATCTTCGCAAATATTGCTTTGTTCTCATTGCTTTGGGTCTTGATCGATATAAGGTGGATAGAGTGATCAAAATTAGCGTTAGTAAAACCTCCTTGATTGGAGCGGACGACGCCGCCAGGGAAGCGGTGGGAGGTCCGCTGTCCAATGGTCTTCACCTCTGGCGAGCTTCAGTCAAGTTGTTAAAGGGAATCGTTCGTTTTAGCGTTGGCTAACCCTCATTCACGTCCAATTCCAGCCACACGCCCATTCCAAAATCACAGACACGCAGGAAGTGTTGGCCGCTTGAGCGGAGTCATCCGCCAGCGAATATTGCGGGATCGATTGCCCGTTTGCATACCAAATCCAAAATGCGGGGATCGCTAAACGCCGCTGCAATGAGGACCTAGAAACTGTACTTATCGCTGGGTCAATACCACCATCCTCGCACTTCGTAAAACGAGACTAGCATAGAGAACTTTCGTGCATTGATCACTGCTGAAGACCATATCTTGTGTCTCGAAGCCAGGATGTCAAACTGTACCTTGCAAGAGCCCAATGCCGGAAGCAAATCCTTCCCACGTACCGTGATCATCATTGGCGCTGGAGTATTTGGATTGTCGACTGCTTTGGCTATCGCAAAAAGGCATCCTTCGACAAAGATCACGGTGATTGACCGCCTCACACCACCTGTGCCAGATGGCACCAGCGTCGACACCACAAGATGCATTCGTTCAGGTAAGCCTCAGACTATTGAACTCGACTGGAGCGAGAAGTCGCAGATAGCCTGTCAAACACCACCGGATCATCAGCTAACAGCTAACAGATTACCTCGATCCCATATACACTCGGCTTGCAAAGGAATCTCAGCAATTGATTCAGCAAGATCCTGAGCTCAGCCAACTCCTCTTCCAGCAAGGAATGACCTTCGTATGTGACGGACAGCCCAGCCGTTTCACAGAAGTATTGGAATCTCAACTGGAACGTGGCAAATCCTCTGATCCAGGGAATTACGTGGAGATGTCCACTCGGGAAGAAGTCTTCCAGAGAATCCACGGCAAAGATTCCCAACCTCCATCATTGTCCAACCTCGGCAGAGATTCACGATGGAATCGAGCATATTGTAATCTCGAGGATGCATTTATTGACGCCAAAGAGTCCATCCAGATATATTATAACCGCTGCTTAAAAGTCCCAACAATCGATTTCATGTGCGGGTCCGCGGTGGAGAGGATCCAGATCCTCAATAGTAAGGCTGACGGAGTCCTTTTGGAGAATGGAAATACGATTCAAGCGCAGTTGGTAATCGTCGCCGCCGGGGCTTGGTCAAACAAGCTGGTATATCTTGGTACTCGCGTGGTTCCAATCGGGCATGAAGTGGCTTGGATCAAAGTGACAGCAGAAGAGGAAGCCCGCTGGAAGAACATGTCTATCACGACAAATATGAGCACCGGTCTCAACATGTTCCCACCCTATCATGGAGAGATCAAGATACTCCGCAGGTCGCCAGGCTATAAAAACACGACGGTCGTCCCAAATCCAGAAGATCGTTCGAAGAAGATCCAGATCTCATATCCACGGACAGTCATCAGCAATCCTGCTGACGTTATTCCTAGTGAAGCTGAGGCAGCAATGCGGGAGAATCTCCGTGAGATCATGCCGACTCTCGCAGACCGGCCATTTGATAGAACCAAAATATGTTGGTATGTATCAACATTTCATATCTCATTTTAACCTTGTCGGGCTAATTGTTGATTGAATGATGCAGGATCAGTACGACTCCGACCGCCGACTTTCTGGTTGCTCCTCATCCCCGTATTGTTGGCGTCCATCTTGCCACGGGTGGCTCCGCCCACGCCTGGAAATTTCTACCGATAATGGGTGATTGGGTGGTTGACTCAATTATGGGAAGTCTGTCACAGGGTTTGGTGGAGAAATGGGCGTTTGACAAATACTCAGGCGATAAAGATCAGAATGCCCCTCGAATGGATGGTGAGCCACAAGAACTGCGGGAGAGCGTGCGTCACCATCTCTGACGGATGGCAAGCTCAAGCCACTAGCCATGAAATAGACACCCCAAAAGAATCAGATCAGATAGAGTTGCATATTGCAATAGAGTAAACATTTGCTGCAACTGTTAATGTAGAGCATTTGGATAGTAGGCCTGGCATGGCTTGCAGAGTCTGACCCCGATCCTCTAGGAAAACACCTAAACATCAATTCCAGCTTGTGGTTAGTTTACATGGTTTGGTGCGTGTACAAGAGAACATGAGGAGGTAAAACGTGGTTTCATTTGTCATAAACCATGTCAGTCGTAGATGAAGGAAGTACCCAAAGATACCGTTGACTCTGGCGTTCTGAGCTGCCTAGTATTCAAGTCCAAGTCGGCACAAGGAACTCATTCATGTTCTGGAATGCCTCCCAATCGAAAGAGACATCATTGAAGTCAGACGGCGAAAAATCGACCTGAGGAGTGTATGTGCTGGGCTCAAATTCCGCCACCGGAAGAGGGAGCTGACCCGCTTGGGTTTGTGTCGTCAAACCACCCAAATCTGAGCCTGTTGTGGTTGGAAGTTCACTTGATGACTCAATATTGGATTGATGCATCAGATCATTTCCCATCTCCGTCGTAAAGTTGACGGTTGCCTCTATTGGATCTTTTGGGCGCTCCTTGCTCTGAGTGAGGTCAGCAAGTATCTTAGATGCAGTAATATCGAAAGCGTCGCGTTTCCCCTTGAAATCAGGGAAATGCTCTACCATTCCCCAGAGCACCGACGAGCAAGTGTTCAACAGTGATTCTAGAGCACGTAGATCCAGTTGTTCTCGTACTCGAGAGGAAGTGACATAGCCGAACATCAATGCAGTACCCGCAGAAGACAGATTCTCGACCGCCTGCCAGTAAATAGTGAGTCGGTGGTCGCGGAAGAACTGTCGATAGAGCTTAATCATTTTGATCGCAGCATCAGTCATACTCCAAAGTGACTCTTCTGGTGGCTCTGGAATGTTGGGCGAAGGGTGGTGTAGGAAGAACAATGCTCGGTGAAAGGTCAATTCAAAATTGTCGAGAATTCTTCGTTCACGATTCGACACATTTTCGTGTTGAGGAGTGTTCTCATACCAAGCATGGATGCGACTCTGCATGTTGGCTTGCCAATGGTTCAAGTCAATCGGAGCATAAACCGGAAAAGGTTTCTCATAGAGCACGGTTAGCATTTCTGACTGGATTTGCCGGTATCGGAATACATGGTTGCTGATGCTTTTGGTTTTGAAGGAGGTCTCGGTGCCTGCAGCTATTCCGTCTGGTTTAATGCAATCATCTTCAACCGGGCTTGGGAACTAGAAAGAGTTACTCATTCATTGATCAAATGAAGAGGCAATGATGTATCCATACCTGGGCTGTTATTGCGCCGTCCGACAGACAAGATGGCATGGACAGGGCGATGGATATGTTTCGATCCATCGCATATGCAACCCAAAAGGTTCTTCTCATCGTGTCCAAAGTGAGAGGATCCAAAGTATTCGGAGGCGGGTCCTTATGGAGGTCCAATTCCACTGCTAGACGCAGAGCTGCACCGACAGTTTTCCAAACAGCCCAGATGGTTGGATGATGGTAGCAATATTGTCCAACAAGAAGCAGAGCCTGTACTCCCTCGACATCTTTTGGTAGCCCTGCCTCGTTCAGTGCTCTTACCGCCGCTCTATGGTAGCGATCGGCCAACGAAGCAGGAATTCTGGAGGGATCTTGTTTCTGGATGGTCAGGAGGGCCACGGCGAAAACCTCGAGGACAAAGAACACCGCAATTCTAGCTTCCGTACTAGCATGAGTATGGTTCAAGTCAACCACATTTGGCATGCTGTAGAGAAGATCTAGCTTCTGGACAAATGTAGGTTCATGGAGCAGAGGGAGGCTGAGATTCGCGAATTGGAAATACGCCCGGACGAGATTCTGAGCAGCCTCTTTCGTCGGGAGTGAGACTGGTGAGGTGTCAAGTCCGCTAATCACGTCAGGGGGGAGGTGCTTTGTGGCGGATGACGGGTCATCCACAGCTATGCGTGGGTTTTGTTTTAGGCTCATTAGTTCCGTCAAGAGGATCCTCGAGAAGGTTGGCTCGTCTTGGGGTTTGCGGCCTGCCAGATTCATGACCTTGGTGGTGGTAACCTGAGCTGCCGCCCTAGTGGTGGTGGTGGTGGTTGTCGTCGTATGCATCAGAGGATGAGGAGGTGATAATGCTTCATGGGAGAAGCCGTCGGCTGGTTGTGCTTGTTCAACGGGTGATACCATCGATCCCGTTCCCTCGTTACCAGTTTCGTGCTGACCTATTCCATGTTGATGAAGCTTCAGCTCCAAATACGCAACTCGCTCTTCAAGGCTGTGCACATAGCTATTGACGGACCACGTTAGCCGTCATGCCCTAAATGGGGGTGATGAATTGCTAATATTGTAACCTTCTGGGCACATGTCTCTGAGCCACTGCATCATACCCGACGCATTCAGCGCCAGCGGTTTCGCACAGGCTGCATCGCTGTCGTGGCGTGTGAGTCTTAGCTTCCATAATGCTTCTTCAAGAACTTTCCTTGATGTAAATGATGCTTACTGGGAGTTTTTGGTCACATCGCTTCTTCTTGCGGCGACAACGAATGCAGGCGGTGATGTTGGACCTGGCCAGAGGTGGCGGCTTGCTTGCCACGACTGACATTTTGAGCCTGTCGTAGAGCAGGAGTCATTGCCCCTCGATCGGTCGCTGTCTCGCGTTATGAGACAGCAAGATAGCAAGCATGGACAACGGAATCAGAAAATATTCTCCATTATCAGTTCAAAATACTGGAGCATGGTCGCCCAGCAGTGGTGAACAGAGGTGGTCTGCAGATCTAGCCCCAGGAGGCTCCTTCCTGAGCCAGGTATCCTTCTATCTACTCCGTAATACTTATCCCACTTTCCTCCTAGGCAGGTTAGGCGGGGTTTGGGGTAGCTGCTAATGTGTTCGTTTCTCCTTGCCACCTCCTCGGGGCATCTCCGCCAAAAAGACCCAGCACCTCAATTTCTGTACTATATCATACAGGTCAACACAGAGGTACTGTGAAAGGAGACAAACAAGTACGAAGTCTGAACATCTACTGATACCATGGAGAGATCAATGTAGGTAGAAAATGTTTACCATTTCGGCAAGGCACGCGCGTGCTGCTAAGATATTATACACATGGTTTTCAAAAGGCGCAAGTCGATGGGAGTGTCTTCCACAATCTCCTCTAAGAATGAATACTCCGTCTGAATAGATTCGACAAAAGGAAAAGGCCCTCCATATTCCAGTGGGGGAGGGCGTTGGACATTATGCATAAAAACTTTTTCTGAAACGTGACGGGCCTGGCTTAGAAGCCCCTTCTAAGGGATATGTCGTGATTCAATCACGAGCATCCCTCGTAAGAATGGTTGACCTGCCAGTTTCAAAACTGAGCCTGGGGCTGCAGTCGACGATGCTGCTTTCGGTAGCATCGTCTGTTGTGCTTGCTGGATACATAAATCCATCCACAACGGTAATTTCCCCTTCAAGTTCTTCCTCGTATCGTGGAGGAGGTGGAGCATAGGAAGGGAGGCTTTCTGTACCTCTACTGCTACCGACTCCGGCGTCGTACGTTGAAGAAGAGTATGGTGATTGATAGGATGATTGATATCTGGCCGGGGCGGCACGATAATCGGCCTGAGCTCGGCCTTCCTCTGCGGCGACCAAATTTCTGACCAGGTCAGTGGCATCACGGAGCGTGAGTATATGCCTCTGTAGTGAATCGGGCGAGATTCCTTCTTGTTCCAAGATCATTGCTCTCTTTTCTTCATAGTCGCCGGTCACCTGCCGTCTCAGCTGCTTCCAGAATGTACGCCACTTGTGCTTACATGCAGCCTTTTGATATAATCTTTTCGTACGGAGCTCTTCCCTTCGTGCAGCACGTTCGGCCCGGCGCCTTGGGTCACGACATATTTTCACAATACGAAGGATGACCACTCCGGCGACGACTAAGAGTAGAAGAGATACCACTGCGAGCCACAAGTGACGCTGAATGATGTCCTGCATATGGGTAGCATCATCCTGGAGCGTTGCCAGCGCGTCATGGGCGGAGGATTCTGTTGATTCGAACCATGAGTGGTATTCATCATGGCCATCAGAGAATTCCGGAAGCCCATCTGAGTCATATTCGGGGTGCTCTTCAAGCTCCTCGGAAACGGCGGATGCCGTAGGAGTGGGAATGATAAAGCTGGTTACGGATGTTGGCTCTTGCTCCACCGTCTCAAAAACCTGTGTAGGCTGTGTTGGTTTTCCTTCTTGGCCACCATCCTGTCCTTGCGTACGGCAAGGAGATTGAGCATCCCCATCGGTACAGCCGGAATATCGACCCGAGTGGTGAGAAAAATGAGCAGAGATCAACTTGCAGATCCTTGGGGCTTTACTTTTCGCAGTGTTCCAAATGCAGCTGAGGCTCGTGCAAGATTTGAATTCGGCTTTGATCAAGGTCATGATATTTGCTTCGGTCTCGTGGAATTGCTGACGAAGTTCTGTCAATTGAGCCATGAGATCTTCCAGCTTTACGTATTGCTCTTCGAGGGGATCGTTCATGCTGAGTTCGCCAGACGCCGGAGTGGCCACAGACAGTTTAGAGGAATTATCGGGATGAAGCCACATGTCACATAATTCATCGTCATCGCTTAAGCGCTCGACAGGCGTGCCTTGTAACCGTAGGACTTCCGGCTGGCCTTTTTGTTTGAAGGAGGTTGAGAAGCCGGAAGGGCCCTTCACTTGGATGTCTCCAGTAATGTCAGCGAACCAAACGGAGAGCATTGATGCTTCTCCTTTCAAGCAGCTGGATTCCCAGAAGGCATGGACATCTTTCTCGCCCACACCACTGGAAGGTTTGGATTTGAAGGTGATCTGGCCACTGGCGGCTTCGTTGCTATTCATGACCAGGGGCAAGCCGTTGAGACGGGGGGGAGTGCTTGTGCACTCCTCATCGGCCGAATCGATGTCGAGTGTAAGTTCCTAGACAACAGTTAATGAGACCGCAGGCACCCTCGCAGTCTGAGAGAGAACCCACCAAGCCATCGTCGGTGCCGATGAAGCACCCTTGGCAAGGAGCACTGAAGTTGATGGAGACATGATCAGGTCCTGAGACGGTGAGCGACCGACCGACGTCGACAACAATCAAGGGAAGAAGTGATTACCTGTTGTACCAGCAACAGTCGTGATGTCTTTCGAGGAAGAGGTGAGAGAGCGTGGAGGGGAGGGGATGATGGAAGCCGAAGCAAGAGAAGAGAGAAACGCAGCAGCCTGGGACAAGGTGGGCTTCATTTTGATCCGATCCAGATCCAGATAAAACAGTATCCAAACTAGACGACACCAATCCACTGGACGCAACCAAACATAAACCAAAACTATTATTCACTTCAGGAATAATGCAACCGATATGCTGACATGCCCTCGACGACAAAGCAACCACAGGTGGATTCACGCCACCATGATTACATTCCAGAGTGAATCCAGGAACTAGAAAAGACCTCTTGGAAGGAGGGTGGCGATAGGAGACAGGACTGTCTGAAAATATGAAGATGAACAAACTAGACTCTAGGAAAATTACGAAATTCAATGATGATGGAAGTACGAGGGACGGGATTGAGGGCTGGAGAGGAGGATGGGGTGGATGGAGTCGTGAGATGTGCGACGTGCCCCTGTGGTGTGTTTTTCGCTGGCGCCTGAACTTGGAGGCAGGGCGGCAGGAGCGGTTGTTCCTCGTATTGTCCTTCGTACTTGCTTCATGCACCGCGTTCGAGGCGTTAAGTCCTTCCGAACCCGAAAAAAGCCTCCTCGGGATTTTGCACAGCCCCGAGCCAAAAGTGCCACATTCGAGTCCACCAATCCTATTCCGCGTTGTCGCCAAGCGCGAGACTTAATTTCGAAAGCCTGGCATCCTCTCACACGTGATGCCGGCAACCACCACGCGAAGTGATGCCAAGGCTTTATCCACCCAGCGCTATCCCACTCTCGTCTCATCCTGCGAGGAAGCCATTTCTGGGGATGACATCGACATTCACCCAAGTCCTGCATGCCTCTACTGGTACGAGGTACTCCGTATAGTATCCAACTCTGATACCAAGCTGCAGTATCCCTGTAGCGCCTTTCCGGAAAAACTTGTCCCAGGGCAGTCGTGCCACCAGTAAAACGCGACGTCTGATTTCGTTTTCCCCATTCAGCATCTCATCATAAACAGCTGCCATGGTATGTCCCCAAAATTATCTGAACCATGCATCTTTACTGACCGGCAAACAGCTTCCGCTAGGTCTGCTCACCGCCGCACAGGGGCATCCGATGCTCGTGGAGCTGAAGAACGGGGAGACTCTGAACGGCCACCTGGTCAGCTGTGACACGTGGATGAACCTGACCCTGAAGGAAGTCGTCCAGACGAGCCCCGAAGGTGACAAATTCTTCAGACTCGCTGAAGTCTATGTGAGAGGCAACAACGTGAGTGCTATATCTCCGCTCCGTGTCTCCGTGGAGTGGATTCGTGGGTGATCCCCCTCTTGATTCTCTACTGACGTGATGAAAAAGATCAAATATCTCCGGGTGCCCGAAGAAATAGTCGATTTAGCCAAGGAGCAGCAACAGCACAATCAACAAGGCAATCAACGTGGTCGTGGGGGTCAAGGTCATCGTGGGGATCAAGGAGGACGAGGAGACCGCGGTCGAGGTCAGGGGCGAGGCGGTCGTGGTCGGGGCAGGGGTAGAGGGCAAAGCTGAGAAGCGTTCAGATCCTGGCTTCAACAGTCGCGGGGTTGCTGATTCGCCCCAGATGTCTTACGTTGGAACTCTTTGGAATTGGCAAAGGAGAGCCATCTTCCATCTCAGCGTTACACCCCTTCAGCATGGACGTCCCCAGAGCTTGGGATGGTAGGCCCGGGCGAACGTGGTATGTATGGAAATACCATTCCACAGAACGGACGTCACTTCCACCGCCTCCAATTCTGCATACAACGAATCGATCCTCATGGGTCGAGCTGGACCTCCTTAAGGTCTTATATGGCGGGCTTATTTTGGCCATGTGCGTGGTTACGATGTCCAAATCTAAGTTCCACCTTCAGACAGAGACAGACCAGGCAGCTACTTCCCAACCTTGTCACCCTAAGAGTAGAATACAAATCAAGTTTTTCAGTCCTGCACAAAACGCGTGGGAAGTCGACATTGTATGGTAGGTAGTACGGAGATGCTTCGCCGTGTATTCACCGATCGTAGATCCTTGCGGTAGTTCCGCTGATGCTGATTGAATATTGAGGGCTTCGGTTAAACAGTAGACAATAGATTGATATCCAGAAACTCGCTGTCTATACGCTACAGACCAACTATCTCACTTGCCACCATCGAAGTTCGAGCCGCTGGGCTTGAGCCGCAAGAAAACTCGCTACAAGCCCTGGCGAACCCCAGTTGGCTTTGGAAGGAGATTCTCTAGTATATGAGCTATGGGCCAGTGTCGAGACTGCCATGTAGAAACACTTGGCGGCGCAGAAATGATATCTAGTTGAGGCGGACATAATTACCTATGGGAAAATGGTTATTAGCCTAGGAATTAAAACACGGGGGAGATCACAGATTCTTGAAAAATCCTTCCAAAGTGCACAATGCTGATGGTCTTACCTGGAAATTGCCCTTGTTTTCCATTGACTCGTCCACTCCACCATTCGTTTTCATTCTGTGTTCTTGAGATGATCTCAATGATGTCCCCGGTCATGAAGCTCAGGTCACCCTCCGCCTGAGCCTCATAATCGTATAGTGCGGTTACCGTTTCCGCTGCTGGAACCCCACTCAAACGACTAGGTTTGGGCTTGGGTGGTGGAGGTTTTCCTTTGGCAGCGATAGAGGCTGCCAGAGAAGGACTGCTGGGGTTGCTCGCGGTGGTGGTGGGTGAGTACGGAGGTGGCGGATTCGCAATTCCAGCCTCAGGGTCGTACGTTTTCCGATTGGCATAAGTCGACTTGTTTGCTTCAGCTTCTTTCGCTTTGGAGGCGTATTTGGACACGCCCCTTGCCGTCTTGATACCTCCGGTGCCCTTGAAATGGACTATAGACAAAGCCTCGGCCTGAGCCTGGACATCGCCTCTCTTCATCTCAAAAGCCTCTTCGATGTCAAGGGTCAAATTGAAGTAGCCGATATTTATCCCTTGCATCTTATCATGGAGCGTGTAGAAGACGTTTAATTGCATGTAGTAGAAGGATTGGAAAAGCGGCCTGATGAACTCAGCCTCAAGTGCAAACAGCTTGGGCAGTTCGTCCTTGAGCAGATTGTTGAAGTATTCGTAGTCCTGAGTGGCTTGCTCCACGTCATTTTCTGCCTTGAAAAGGGCCTTTTCATCCTTGAGGGTTTTTTCTTTCTTGTCCTGTAGTTTCTTCAACGTGGCTCTGTGGCGATCGTAGTCAAGTTGCTTATGTTGCCGTTTGACCGAAATTTTTCGGATGGACTTTATCACCTCTAATAGTTGATCCGCAGGTGCTATAACTCGCTGCTCGATCATCTCCAATTCAGGCTGTAATGTTGCCTGTAGCTCGCGCACAATTGTCTCGTATTCTTCACATGCTCGGATCCCTTCGGGGTTGCCCTCTGGGATGGTTGAATTGGGATCGGAGACACGGCCTGATATTGGTTTGTAAATTTCTTGAATGGCTTTTGAGAATTCGATCTGGTGATTCAGCATGCCTAAGAACATGGTTAGACAGTCAATCTTTTAGGGTCGCAAACTTGAAGCTGCAAGAATACGGCATACCGTTGATGGCATCAAAGTATTTCTTGGACTCATCATGCAGTTTCTTGGTCTCCGTTTCTAGCTCGGCGAAGCGTCGCTCGGCATCAATGTATACAGCGTCTTTGGTGTTGTCACCAAGATTGAAGCGCTGTTTGAACTGCTGAGGCGCACGGGTCAGACTTTTTCCAACCCCTTTGAGACTCATGCTTGTATTTTGCTGCCTATTTCAAGCTGCTCTATCCCCAACTACGCCCTTCGGGGTAGACTTTGGCCAAGGTGGCAGCAGTTGGGAAAGTGGGACGGGTGGTGGAAGGCTCGGAATACGGCGTATTGCTGTGAAAGCGTGGAGGAGAAGCGACAAGTAGTTTATGTCAAATCGAGCAATATAATGAGGGCTTCACAAGAGATACGCTGGAGGGTTGTAGGTGTGGTAAGAAGGGGTAGGAGTGGTCGGAGTGGCTTGGTGGTGTCTGTGGATAACGAACTGGAGGCGTGGTGAGTGTCGGAGGGGTCCGTGGCCAATATTGGAGAGCGGGCGTGCACTGATGATGGTGCAGGTTGGGTGTAAGTGGAAAAAGGCAAAGAGAGGAAGGGGATTACATCTCATCTGCATCTGCATTTGTCCCCCGACCTGACAGACTCCAAGACTATTGACTGGTAGACTGCCGTAGTTTGACTCCAGTTAAATCCAGTTAAGGTCGACCATACCCGCCGCCGTCTACCGATGACGCATCAGTGCCCAGACGCACGCCCACCTCATCATGTGGCTGTGGCTGTGGCCTTGGCTGAGAGGCCGAGTACTCCGTACGCGGCAGGGGGCCCCTTCTTGCTCGTATCAATTGGGACACCGATCGTTTGCCAGTTGGACTCCGGCGAAACATTTCACCGTCGCCAAGACTGCACTTGAATGTCTTATCATTCGCCGTGGCTTCGTCGCAGCTCTTCCGCATGAGCGCCGCAGCTACTGGAAGGTATTGGTTGCTCATTGACATCGAACACTTATTGTCTGTCGCTCTCTACCAGCCTTGCCTCACCATGGCTGTTATAGAGACCGTCAAGGAAGCCATTGGCCTCGGCCATTCAGGTGCGACCGAAACTTTCTCCCATCTTGAAATCGGAACTAATGATTCCCCAGATTCACCACACGCACCCACACCCGCTTCTCGTGAGGCCATGTCAGAGGCAAGAGTTCCCCTAGCATACCGAGATAGCTGTGCCGGTCTCTTGATCCCTCTCAACAAGTGTCGCCATGACACATTTTTCGCCATCTGGAAATGCGAGGTGAGTGGGACGGGTGCCGACCACCTTCCGTCTGCAAAAGCTCTCAACAAGAATGTGGACTGACGTACGGGCCCTCGACGGTGTACAGAACGAAAGGCACGCTTATGAAAAGTGCCAATACGAGGAGTTCAAGAAACGAGTGGCCAGAATGGAGGAATTACGCGCTGCTAAAGCCTCTGAGTCCTCTGCCGCCGCATGAGGAGTTCTCACTGGAATCGACATGAGCTAGGAGCAGTCATTGTATATATGGGGAATTCGAATGTCTAGTTGGCATTTGGACGGCGTCAATGGAAGATGGATCAGAAAAATACGAGCTCAAAGAGATGACCGGCATACACCGGTGGACAAAGTGTTACCCAGCTCTTCCATCGCCTAGGCTATGTATCGAACTCATGGCTCTGGGCAAGCGCAAGGCTGCACAGGACATCTACACATGACAAATTCAATCCAAGATTTTGTCGTTGTCTGCCTCAATATGTGTATCTCGGTTTCGGTCACGTGAACGACGCCACGCTTTCACATCTTAAATCGATCATTCAATCATGCGGATCAAAATGTTCCAACCCATCAGTAGGATTGCGGTACACTACATGGACATTCCCTGCAACCCAATCACAAGATATGTGATATACCTTCACCTAGACGCCCACGTTCGCTAGTAGTTCCAATAGGTTTGGCGTAGATGATGTGATCAAGACAAGCCAGATGAAAACGGATATTAGCGGCGGTAAGGAACAGGTCTCGAAATGATGGTTTTAATTGGACATCAGCAGGAATCCCAGGCGATATCAAATGCAGAGGGAGGTCTATCCAATTTTCTTGACTTGGTGAAACCTACGTTCCACAGAAAACAGGGCTGGCTAGTATCACGGGCATCGAATACGCAGGTAACACAACGAATCATAAGGTGTGTAGATGACTAATGTTGCAGTGGGAGAAAACGCCGTACCCGCTCGTGTTCGGAAAATGATATTATCATATAGCCCGCCTGCTCGTGCTCGGAAAATCAATTTCATTTGATATACTACTGCTAGGACTCTGCGCTACGCCCCAGTTCTCTGTTGCCCAAAATCTCACCCTTATTCCTTCTAATTCTCACCTGTCCGTGCCTTTGGATGCCACCAAAGACCCAATTCGGTTGCTTTTCCCGACCGAAGTCGGTTTGAGCATCTAGAGTCCCACCCTGAACTGCCTTTTCGGCTTGTATTTCCCGGAATTCGTCCGCGGCTGGGAGAAAAAAAGTGAAAAACGTCACGACAGAAGGCATCGTTTCACCCTAGGTGGACGCCTCCATCACCACTGTTCAACACTTGAAACCGTTGCTGGGAGTTGTCCAACAATAATCCGAATTTTTAATCCCCAAAGCATGGCCCAATTGCTTACAAAACAGTGCTGAACTTCGAGCGATTCTCATTCGCCCTTTTTATAATATTCGGCCGACTTTGCCCGAATGGGGGGATTTTGACCTCCTACTTTCTTCGACGACTTGCATTTTACATTAGAGGGAGCGCAATTTACCATGGGTCTTTTGTTAGTGGTTAACGAATAGTCGTCGTCCATTGGCCTGTCTAACTGGTTGTTTAGAGCATTGGGCACGGCCCTCGAATGGCCGGATGCAAAGAAGGCTGCCAACCAGGTTCGAGAGTGGGGTATCGAGGTACGAGTGCCCTGTCTTTATGGGCTGGCCCCTCAATGGACTAACATTCTTTGTAGCAATTGCTCACAATCTGGCGCAACGCTAAGGGCAAGGAGCGAGATGCCCTACTATGGGGAGACGAGGTACGAATGTTCAGCCCGGCAGACATTGTGGAAGTGCTGATTGTGCTTTGCAGATCGAATACCTGGTCGTCGCCTTCGATGAACAACACCAAAAGGTCCGCCTTTCACTGTGCCAAGCAGAGGTTCTCAAGGCTCTCGCTCGAGACGAAGAGCTTGCAAAGAAAGGACCTGTGGTCCCTGATTTGCAAAATGGGTATGTCGGATTCTGCCGTAGGAAATGTTGTCCCTGATATTGACAAACGTGAAAGTGATTCTCCCAAACGAGGAGCCCTCCCGACATTTCACCCTGAATTTGGACGTTTTATGCTGGAAGCTACCCCTGGTAAGCCATGGGGCATCGGTTTCAAGGACCTGCTGGACGTCGAGTCGGATATGAAAAACCGCCGAGTGATCGCCAAAGCCCACATGGATCCCGAACAGTATCCCGTCACGCTCACGACATTTCCACGCCTCGGTTGTCGCGGGGACTTTATCTCGCCTTACTACCCCCCTTCCGGACCAGCACTTCGTTCTCAATTTGTCCCCGATGAAATTGCCAACCCTCATATACGATTTCCTACCCTTGCTGCTAATATCCGCTCACGTCGCGGTCGCAAGGTGGAACTTAATGTTCCAGTCTTCAAAGACAAGAATACACCCTCGCCTTTCCATGATCCAACGGTGGACTACGACCTTCATAAGTGGCCCGAGGACGATGATGTCCGCAATGGCGCTGTAAAGGACGACTGTGTGTACATGGATGCGATGGCATTTGGGATGGGCAGTTGCTGTCTTCAAATTACCTTCCAGGCCAAAAACATTCTCGAGGGGCGCACTCTTTATGATCAACTATCACCGCTTGGCCCGATCATGCTGGCCCTGACCGCTGCCACACCAATCTATAAAGGGTTCCTCGTCGACACAGATGTTCGTTGGAACCAAATTTCCCGTGCGGTCGACGACAGGACGGTCGAAGAATTGGGCGAGGCTCCACTCAAAAACGATCGGTGGAGGATCCCCAAATCGCGATATGCCAGTAACAGTACTTACATCTCCGAGGACCCACGGCGGCGGCCAGAATATATGGATCCCGACTTGATTGTCGACGAGAAGCTGAAGCAAAAGCTTGTCGATGGCGGCATGGACGACCTGCTCGCCACGCATTTCGCGCACTTGTTCATTCGAGACCCCATCGTCATCTTCTCCGAAGACCTCAAGACCCTCGACCCCGAAGGCTCCAATCACTTCGAAAATATCCAAAGCACCAACTGGCAGCACATGCGATTCAAGCCACCACCACCCGACGCCGATATCGGGTGGAGAGTCGAGTTCCGCTCGATGGAGATCCAAATGACGGATTTTGAAAACGCCGCCTTCAGCATCTTCATCGTGCTCGTCACACGAGCCATCCTGTCATTCGACCTCAACTTCTACATCCCGATCGCCCGCACCACCGAAAACATGGAGACGGCACACACGCGCGATGGAGTGATGAAGTCGAAATTCTGGTTCAGAAAGAACCCCTACCCTGCACGACGCCCCGCAAAGGACTTGACGCCGCTGCCCAACGGCACCGGTGGCAGCGAAGCTGCAACCCCCGCCGGAGTGGCTTCTCTTCGCACGGCCGCACAACAGACCCCACAGCCCAGCCGCCCACCGACCCCGGGGCCCGTAGAGGACGAGTACACGCAGATGACGATCGACGAAATCATCAACGGGGTGAGAAGCGACGACAACAACCCGGACGATTTCCCGGGCCTCATTCCACTCGTCGAGCTGTACCTGGACAGTGTGAACATCGACGTGACCACGCGATGCGAGCTGGCGCGATACCTCGACCTCATCCGGAAGCGCGCGAATGGCACTCTGTGGACCGGTGCCAAGTGGATCCGCGAGTTCGTCCGCGCACACCCTGACTACAAGGGCGACAGCGTCGTCGATGAGAAGATCACCTATGACCTGTTCAAGAAAGTCGAGGAAGTCACTTGCTGCGAGGGCTGTCCCGCTGGGAAAGGTCCCGGCTGGGAGATGTTGACGGCAAAACGGAGAGTCGTCGGTTTGGATGACTAAAACAGTAAAAGAAAAATTGAAACCTGGAACAAGCCGCTTCGATAGGACGGCCTGGGGAGGGATCCGATCATGTTTCTAGTTAGTTTTTAACCCTCCAGTCTCACTGCGATAGCATGTGACTCGGTATTGAAATCTAGTGCAATCGCCCATATCTCAGCATAGATATATATTCCAAGAATATGAAAACTGATATGTTTCACGCCCTTTCCTTCATGTCGAGAGTGGGAAGACTTGGGTTGGTATATCTAAATTTAATTAACTTTGTAAAGGTAAACTTGTGCGACCTCATCCGGGGTTTCGTACGAGCCGCCTATTAGAGCCTTCTTAAATTGATATTAAATACTTCGAGGAGGATGGGACCACTGCTGGCATGCTACCAGTGGTAGCGATTTGTTTGTTATCATCCACATGCCAGGAGAAGAGGAGTGGGTAGGGAGAAGTTCTAACTTCTCCAGATAGGGAATTTGAGAATTCTGGACTGGTAGATCGTGACAATCAGGTTCACCAAGCAGATCGTGACTACGACGAAGGGGTAGATAAACTACGGCTAATGAACATCCACGAAAGCGACCTCTGTGTAGACTTTTCCCGGGACTTGAGTGTCGCCATTCTGTTGGAGGTAATTCGTGAACGCTTGGGCATTCCGGGCGGAAGAATTCTGTATCTGTCCGGGGGCCGGCGATGAAACGCCTAGTGTTCGGAGGAGGGCCTGTCATTGTTGAGTCCTGGGCCTGGGAACCATCATACCGCTGGATCCGCAACGATTGGCCTACTACGCTGTTGATGTTCTGGCCTAGAAACCTTACATGCGGTTGTATACTCGCAAATGAGTTAGCGGACAGCAGGTGAAATGTAGGCTCTCCGAGAGAAGCCGTTCAGCTGTAGTACGGTGAAGAGGGTCCGGCCAGGCTAAAGTACTGTCCCATTACGGTTCAGTTGTGTGAACACAGTCTCACATTTCCCTCCCCATCTCCCTCTCTCCCAAAACTCTTTTTTCCCTTTCACCTCCGTAAATAGCTAAGCGCTGGCTTCTCTCGGCTAGTCATGTTAATATCGATAATGTATAAACGATTTAAGTCACCGATACATTAGATGAGGCTAAAGGAAGTTTTCAGTGGATGGCACTGCTTCGTCGACGACATAGGTTTCCCTATGGCTATGGTAGTCCTAGTGCCCCGCAAAGTCTAATACAGTGGCGGGAGGCATTACGGTATTAAGGCCATTACATATTATGCGTACCTCATCCATCATAGTTCTATTCAATTTCATATTTTGCTTCAGCTTCTCGGAGATACGTACAAATGTCTCTTCAATCTGAGATGCCCTGGTGTGACATTTGGTAACCTCATTTTGAGCTTCCCCCAGGCCTTGGTTGCATCTGTAAGACCTATCAGATCCGACTGTGGTCGGTGTTGATCTTTGGATACCTTTCAAAATCCGCAAGATACTCACCAAATGTCCGCACTCGGTCCGCTGTGTTGCGCAGCTCTTGGCCCAATATTACTGTGGACCTGTCTTCTAAGCTCGACGTATGTTCGTGGAAAGAGGGCCGGAATTGCGATCGTATAGGCCGTCGGGGGGGGAGCTTTGCAGCACTCCGATGGCCCTGTTGCAAGGATACCGGACCAAAGGTCCAGCTAGGGTGCTAGTCGACTCCGAAGCTTTGCCCTGTGAAAGACTTCCATTGTTTGAGATCACTTGGGGGTTTCATGGTGGGATTCTGAAGGGCTAGCGGATCGTCTCCATCAATCTCTTCGACCACAAATTGACCGTCGATTGAAGAATCGAAAATGTTTGTGACTTTGTCCATAATACATCCCTCAGTCCGACAATATTCCGCAAAGAATGGTGGTCACTCTCACTCACACGGTTGAGTCTAAGAAATTCCACACGGTCAAGCAAGTCTTCGAAGAGAATTTCCACGGCTCTAATGTGGTGTAAAGCCGAAGAAAGCGCTCGAAACCAAGGGGGATCGATGACAAGCTCTTGTGGTGTCTTCAATGGTTGTCAGGATCAAACGGCCCCACTGGCTGGTTCCATTATCTACTTCCCGCCCCCTTTCCAGAGAGTATAATATAACGACCACAGACCACCTCACCGGCAGATCTCCTCTATGTCAATAAGTTGGCAGCAGAGCAGGCTGAGCGGCAGAAATACCACAATTTCGTGGAAACGTCCGCTGCCAGCACAACGCCTCTTGCGAAGCCGGCAGGATGTCCTGGCGATCGACCCCGCTGCAACAAAGGGTTTGCTCATCTGAAAGAAGAGATGAAGAGACTGTCACGTATGCAGCAGGTCTATGAAGGACTTGACAGGATGAGGCCTGCATGTGATATGGAAGAGAGCAATTTCGAATAAAGGTCTCTGGCAGACAACGCCAAAACCAGCGAAGCGCGAGAATGAGTATGGCCCAGTGTTGGCAATCCACATAAAGTGAATGTAGATAAGGCTTCATCTATAAACATGGCTGCCGAAACGAGGCCGACAAGGACACAGTCTGTTCATCTGTCCTTCTACGTCGAGTTCCTTCTTGGGGGGTTTCCAACCTTTTCATCAACCACGGCGTATTTTCGATGCTTGACATGCAACTCTTGTACGACTTGACAGCGCTATCGAAAGATTCCTTTATAATTTGGGATCCCCTGCTACATGGGTAAGATAGATCCTATTTTCTAACGGACGCAGGTGACTCTCTTCGACAATCGTGTCGATTACGCATGGTGGGAGCGCCTCGTTAACACTGAACACATGAATGACAATCAAATTGCTAGTCACGTATAGTGACGGCCACTTTCCTGCCCGCAATCCATCGTTACTTTCTCACAATTTGCGACCTAGTATCGCAACCTTAAAAGTACTAAATATACGAAAATGATCCTTGTATGGCTACGTGATGCCTAGCGGACATGACTCTCGTATTGACTTTCTGCTTGATTGACTCTGTTGGGATCGCCCAGTCTCCAGTCTCCGTTTCTCCATCACGTTCAAGGCCATCGTCATGCAGATGTGGCTCGAGATGGAAGACGCCGACGATATATGTCTTGACGCAACTGGGAATAGATATGAGATGGAAAAATCCATCCCTGGTTACTATTTGAGCGAAGCAATATGTGGAATGGGAAAACGCCTCAGGTCCCTACGAGTCGAAACGCCTATCAAGAGCTGGCAGGCTTTCACTGGTGCGAAGAACACCCAGGTCATATTCTGCAAGAACGCAGGTCACGTCTTGAGATGCAACTCATCTCAGAATCCTAGCCAATGCTCTCTGCGAAAATTTCGAAATGGTGCTCTGAGTAGCGTTGTCCAAGATTTCAGGAATTTTTATGGGGAATGTTGGGACAGTCTCTCAGAAAATATGAAAGGACTCCCAATTAAAAATAATCATGAATGGATTCCTCACTTATATCAGTCATTTTGTGACAGTCAAGAAAGACACTGCTCGAACAATTTGCAGTCAATAAACCCAAAGGAATTCCCTAGCAAGAAGCTCCAGAAGAAATCTTGTCATCGGGACAACAATCGAGTGGAGAACGGCATCTCTTCTATCACGAATATCTCTTACCTTCAGTTACATGAATCCCGCCGTCCAGCAGCTGAACTATACTGACCCATAAACACGCCTATACCTCGCATGTCCCTGTGGTGGAACAAAGTCAACGGCCCCAGTACCTTTCTCCACCACTCTAAGTGAAAATTGCGCCATGTCAGGCTTCTTCATGAGACTGTCAACTTCACCGTCAAGTGGCACATACCTCAACGCGGCGGAGAGGAAGTTGAGTGTGGATCTATGCTTTGACATGACATAAAATCCGAGACCCACGCGGAAAAGGACGCAAAGTGAACCAAAAATCACAACGACCATACCGATCTTAAATGTGTGCGATGAGTGGCCGTATGCCCAGACTCGGAAACTTCGAGACACTGTTAACGGTGGATGCGATGTATCGTCTCCGGCAGGAACCTCGGTAGCATTCAACGTTGTGAAGTCCACTAACGTTAGGGCATGGAGCAATGAGCCCTGGTGGAGGTTGGAGATTCTAACTAAGCCAGGGTCGTATCCGTACGTCTGGGGCGGTTGTGTGGTCGCGGCCGTCTGTAGTGCAGCGACGAGATTCAATGCAGCCGCGCTGTTGCCGTCCGCCGTACCAAACCGGGCCACTGCCCAGGCCGCAAGTACCCAGTCCGGATGGAGAGCAATGGGTGGCTGCTTCTCAACTTGGTCGCTAGACGGGGAGTGCAGACTGACTAGACCGAGGGAATTTGTCTCGGGGGAGATGTCGATGTTGTATTGGACTGTGGTGAGAAAAGTATTGCCATAACACATGATCGTGGCATTAGGGTCTCCTGGCTGCGATAGGATATACTCGATGTATTGCTGTTGGTCTGCCAAGTTGATTATAGCACCAAGAGAATTGCCAGAAAACAGGAGATCCCAGTCACAAGATTCGGTGGCCTCACTATCGGAGACACATGAAAAAGATTCCTGGGCAAGGAGAATGCTCTCAGCTTCCGCGTAGATGCCGACTGAAACGCTTGCATTTGGCATGCTGGCGATGTCTCCAATAAAGAAATGGGAGTCCGCTAGGCTTGCATTATTCCACCCAGCACCAACGCGAATGCATTGGTATCCATTTTTGACTCCATCAATAGACCAGTTGAAATAATAGCATCGCACCGATTTCACCTTCGAGACGACTATTTCCGTGACATTTCCCCTGGCACAGGACGATTCGATTGTTCCAAGGCTAGGTCCCTGGCGGGATAGGGAGACGTCGAGCACATTCCTATAAGAATCGTAGAGGCCTTTGTCGAGAGTTAGATTCCATACTGCAGCCAAAGACCTCGCTTCTTCAAATGTTCGATTGAGAACCTGAGTTACTTCGAACTCAACGTAATCATTAGACATTTCTCGTATAACCTGGCGGTTCGGTGCCCATACAATCGGCTCACTGGGTGAAGCAGTATAGTTCAGGGTGAATGACAAGCCAGTCTCGCGAAAGATGCCGAGATCCACACCATAGCCTTGCTGGTACTCTTGAATGCCATATACTATGGCTGATGATAAGGCATCCAACGCAGGCATGTAGTAATTTGTACAAGTGTAATTACCACTAGCAAGCGACGAAGCATCACAGCCGAGTGCAATCGCAGGGTTGGTTGGAGGACCCGATACCGCTGTCTTGCCCAGCCTTTCTGCACCGGGAACTGTAGTCTCGGACCATCCTAAGGTTGGGATTACCAGTACAGCGGTGGCCGGGCCCATGAGGTTGCAAGCGATACACAAAAGGCAAACAAAGATTGCAAACAAGGCAAGACTTCCTCTCCTCTGGTGGCCGAAGAGACTGGAAGATTTCCAGAATGTATGGCTGAAAGCTGTCGAAATGTCTCCAAATTCAACATGCGTCAAAAGATACGCAATCGGAAGTCCCGTATCGTGGCGGCCTAGAAGCATTGTCAAGTCATAGATCAAGCTTGTTGCGACGATGCTAAACCAGACCTCGAGTGCTTTGGCCACAAGTTGCAACGCACCTAGAATTTCGTGGTCGCTTTGATCCAGCTTTGTAGCCCTTAATGAGGTATCAAACTTTCCGATGCTCAAAAGGTCGATGTAGCAGTCGTCTTTGCGCCATTTGAGGCGGCAACCAACCCCGGCACCGACAATCCAGTTGTTATAGTTCATGACGAGGAGGATAACAATGGGGATAATCCAGGCAAGACAGAAAAGATCGAACAGCCTTCTCAAGACAACTGGGGATGATTTGTACCGGCGATCGGATTCGTAGGCAGCGGCCTTGTTACCGGCGACCACAGCAGGGTTGGAGAGAAGCTGAGTGTGTATCTGACCTAGCTCATTCTCATCAGTTACCGCCATCTTGGACACAGGTTCAGATGCCATAGTAGATGACTATCAGCAAACAGTCGCTAAGATCATGAAGCATCCTCAAGGCAGAAAACGGAGTATGATCTGGATACGAAAGTCTGCAGGGAATTCACCGTTCCTATAAAGCCCTCATGGAGAGCAGGAAAGCACTAGGATAAGAGGTAAAAGTCCTGCGGCAACGTGATTGGCAGAGGTAGACCTTCCATCTCCTAGGCAGGGCTTGGATGGGGCCGACATATTCGAGGCCTCGTGATATGGCATTCGATGCAGTCTATCCTATGTTGTTCGCCTGTTGACGAAGGTTAATCTGAGGTATACCCCGTATCTTAGTATGGGTACGCCGCCCTGCGTCTGTACGTCTGTATGTCCAGGTTGTTGTGTACAAGCACCTGGTGAAAAGGTTCTTTCGCCCCTAAGCTTTCTTGGCTGACCGGTTTGGCCCCACTTGGGGGCGACGAAATACGAGCAACTAATTATCGGTTCTTTCCAGGGCTGAACATTTGAACAGCTCTGATTGAGGCTGCGATAGTGCCCGCCTCCTGTGATGAGTAACTGGCATGTAGCTAGCCAAGCGGGTTTGCAAGTGTTGTCGAGAATCCTCCCACTCCTCCCCATTAGCCATCTATCTAGGCAGAAGACAGGCGCCAATATTTGGCCGACTACTCTTTGGCCGTGAGTACGCATCCTCTCTGCACACTTTCTGAACTTTTATAAAATCAGTACTAGAGAGCAGTTGTGTACCGATACACCCCTCAGCTAAATCCTCGAATTGCCTGAGATATATCTTTGCACTTCAACAGCAACATTAGAGCGGCAAGGCAATATTCTACGTAGAGGAAGGATAGTCTCTAGCCATATGATGTCTTGCTCAACCCCTCCTCAGAGGTGAGATAGTAGGCGTTGTCGTGGCTGTAATTGAGATGGTTATTGTCCCTTTCAATTTGCATGTACATTATATGCACGTCGCCGCAATCGGCGCAGCCAATCCGAGAACCAGCTAGATACAATTGTTGCATCCCAATCCCTTCAGGTGTCTGCTAGCAGGACCTCGTGTGCAAGCGATGAGTGAGGGGATTGCATATTGTTTCAGTTCCCTGGGGTGTTCTTCCTTTCATCGCGGGGGCCGAAGTCTTAGACTACTTCACTTTTAGCTGTAGAATTGGCTCGAACTTCACGAACCACCAAGCCCATCCTAGATTCTGATGTTGAGGATCGACTAAATCATTATTTTCGGGACACGTCACACCACCCCTTTCGACACAGAATAGATGACGTTGAGCATGTGGCATTCTCCTGCAAATGAGATGGGCTTCAATTACCGTCTCCAAACTGAATAAAACTCAAATACCCAATACCACACCCGGGGGAACACTTTAGACTCTTGACATCGACAATACTGCCGTTGGACCAGGCCTTCCGACCGATGGGCGGTAACCATAATGGTCATTACACAGGCAGCAACTCTGACATCTAGTATCACCCTGCTCCCAAGCTTTGAGCACTTTTCGATCTACTAGCAAAGTTTCAACTTCCTCAGCAGCTGAAGCAGATCGTTGGTTCTCGTACCTTTCAAGACCAGCCTCTACATCCAACCCCGCTCAGTTGTCAGTTTCCTGCGCGGCCTATAGATAGTAGACCCCTCCCGCATGTTACTCATTGCCAGTCGATATAGCTGCGGGTGTTGCAAAGCGAGACATAGGCGGAGCACGAAAAGGTCACGACGAGCCTAGCCATCAACAGGTCAAGCCCGACCGTTCAAGCCGTTGGAAATACCGTTCATCATTTGGAATTCACCTGACTAAATGACAACCTCCTGAATATGCTTAACTGATTAACCTAACTATTAGTCTAACTACCGTTGAGTGCTTAGATTCATAACAGGACTCTAGTTATCGTCTTTAAGTTGAGGTCCAGCTGTTGCGGGCTGTGGGCTGTACACTTGCACGGGCGAATCAAGGTGCATTCAACTGGTCTGTCAAGGTTCTGTCTTTTGTCAAATCTATTATGATGAAGACGATAGCAACTTTGTATATAAAACCAAACAGCTAACATAGATTTGCAAAATGACAGCACCCTCAATACTCAATTTGATTGACTGACCTTCTCACACTAAACCTTGCGCGACCTGGTTGGTCCCTCTGGTCCGCAATACTTGACAAGGACTCCATTCTAGAGTCAAGTGATGTTCTCTTGGGTGGTCATTGGGCCGGGGAACCGATCTTGGCATCGAGAGAAGAAGCCCTCCAAAAGCGGTGGCCCTGCCCGCCAAATTCGGCGGGAATTTTCCCTGCAACCAGTGTTGAGCTGGTATTAACATGTCGATACGTTCCAATCCTGACCGGGGTACCTTGCCCACGGTCCAATATCGCTGAAGCCTTGAAAGTCATCGAGGCTGTCGACAAATACGAGCGAATGCAAGGCTCGTTCCTCTCCGGTGGTCATACTCGTCTCATTGCGCGCGTCTGTGCAGGAGGAGCAGGCCGAGGCCGTGTATTAGGTCCCCCAGTCACAAGTATCTCCGGTGCAAATCTGCTGAAGTGGCGCCACCGTATCCGAGTGGAGTCCCTGCAAAAGAACCGAGTTGCCGACGGTGTCCACATTAGGGGAAATGTCGAGCTGGTTTTGAGCGAGATTCGTCGCGGTTCGAAGTATCGACGATGTGCCCTGTACCTCAAGGTTCCGCATCAACAGCCTGACGGATTGCTGTACGAAGGGTTCGAATCCAGGAGCCAACACTGTGACGGCCGCCACGACCACCATGACAATACTACAGCACTCTGTGATTAGTGGTCACATATGAACGATTTTTAGACTAGTAACTTGCTGTCTCGGACGTGTTAGCAACAAGACAAATGATCCTAATGGCCCTCGTGTGGTTTTATCATAAAGATCGATAATTCGCACACTCTTCTTGGATTTAACGAAGTTAATCCACTTTTGTTGCGCGATAATAGAAGCCGCATCGAAGAGTACAGCGGCGCGGGAGGTTGTTGCTAGTATAGAGATGATGGTAGTCGGCTAGGTAATGCCAGTCCTCAATCTGCGAAAGTGGGATAATTGAATCCAACGACCAGAAATTCCGCCATCCATCTGAGGCTGTGGTTTTTGATCATAGGCCAAGAGGATTCCTACGATGCGGAAGAGACACGCGATACAAACCGAGATACTGGCGACCTCCCATAGCCGTGTGTCGAGTGATATTCGATTCCAATTCTGCCAGTGGCTCTGGAATTTTGTTTGCGTGGGTGGAGTCTGAATGCTATCGGATGGCTTTGTCACGGTACTCGATGCTTCCTCGCTGGCATTTTTCAAAGCAGTAGGGGATTGTTCAAGTGAACTGTGCGCTGCTTGCATTGGATGAGCAGCTTCTATAGCAAAAACATCGCCATTCCTTTGCCTTGGCTCTATTATTTGGTAGACTTTGATGATTCGTGGGCGCTTTTTGAAATAAATTCGGGATCACTTCAATTGGCTTCACCGCTCATCACTCATATCGCACTGCATAGGAAATGCAATGATATTGACATGATGGAATGAGTAAGCCCCTTTGTCAATATCGGGTTCATCCAGAGTTAATTTGAGCTATCGATGGGGCTTCGCCTATAAGCCTCAACTGGCAAGGAAGTGCAAATCATTATTTGAATTTTGGACTACGCGCACTCACTAGGGGCCAACTCAATGCTCCCCTCCAAGCCACTGCTGGTTGGGACCAGGTTGAATGTGGCTGGGCTTCTTCGTGAGCCCTGAGGTCGGAGGTCCGTGTCTATTGGACGCCACAATGCCTGCTAGAGATGTCAAAGGCGATATTTTTCTCAGCACTATCACCGGTGGGTTCACTGGTGGGGGTAAAAAATCGTCGGCTAACGGCTGGTATCATGTGGAGTAATAGGATGTATACCAAGTGTGCGCGATTCCCCCTAGAGAATTGCTATCAGCCTGATGAGCGGAGATTGCCGAGTCTGTTGGTTCAGGAGGGTTGAGTATTCGTTTAAGGATCTGTTGTATATCAGTAGGTTACTGGTTCTTTCGGCACAGCGGCTGTGTATGTGGCTTTGGAGTTGGGTGCTCGAAAGAGGGAAGGCAGAGATATAGAGGTAGAAGCTAGCATTTCGAATAATATCTGGGTTACTAGTACAATGCTGCTGTAAAGCGACAGTCGCTTTTCATATTTCACGCTTGCTGTACGGAGTAGATCAGAACCTCTTGGCGCCAGCCTTGCCATTCCTCAATTATACGTAACAAGGCTGCCTAGCTTGTCTCTGGTGCCCTCTGACTTGTACCATCCCATCACTTAAATGAGCATTCACTTGCGAGCCAGAGTACCGCCTGCTACAGCATCACTCGCGCCAAGCACTCAGCACATACAGTAGACTATACTTAACGGGGAAAGAAAGCTCAATCGACGGAAAAAAGGACAAAAACTCCCAGAGACAGGTTCTAATCGAAATCGAACCTGTCCCTATAGGATAAAACCCCCGGTGGGATTTTGTATTATCTCAATCAACCTCGGTGTCGAAATGGGAATGAGACTCGCACGCTCTAACAGTTAAGGCAAACTCGATACCAGGTTTTTCAGCCGATTTTCGGGACACAGCCGGTTGCGCCGTACTGAACCGTCTCCTTTGAAAGAGGCCCTGTTAGATTGTTGGGAGGATTTCCGGGATTGTAAATAATAAAGTGAGTAGTGAATTTAGTGAAAAAATCAGGTGATTAGGGGCTGTAGTGGTGAAGTCCTGGGGGGTACCAGCAGGGCAGGGCAGACAGAGTCTGAAGTATTCACGCCGGACACTTACTTCTTATCCATGTTGCTACAGTTCGACAGTTTCGGTACTAGTGCTAGTGTATAAGGCGCTCACTAGGGACGAGAAGAAGCGAAAGGTGACGTGCAGATGGTCTCGCCTCTATTGTCCAAACGATGCTATATCATAGGGTGGTACTTCCCTCTTATATAAGGGAGATCGACTCTTCCCATCACGGACGCTCAGTTAAAGAACAGCGAGGAACAGGGGGCTCGCGTAGACCAGGACCAGTCAGCGAAATACTCATCCACAGAGCAAAGCACTGACCTCTACAATAGCCGTATCCAAACAAACAATCAGGGACCTACCAGTCATAGGAGACTTGTTTATACAGTACATGTAGTGGAAAGTTCAGCCAAAACGTGATCAAGGCTACGTTTCAAGCAGGTACCAGGAACGAATCCCAGGGCCGATCGAGGGACCTGGAAGTCGAGACTTCATCGAATGGCTCCAGATTGCGAAGGAACTAGTTAATAATAGCGGGCTCCAGAACCGAGAGTAGGGATGACGGAGCTGTTGAGAAGATAATTAGAACCGAGTACCTGTTGAATACCAGGCTTCCTCAGAAGACTCTCACTCTGAAACGGCATGAAATGGCACCCTTCGTATGCAGAACGCATATGCTCCGCCGTAGAGACTCGCATGGTTAGATCCGAGTCCTCCGTACCTACGAAACTACACATTTACTTACGACCATCATCGCCATTCGTTAGTTGACAACGGCGAGGACCTGACGTGCGCCACATATGTGTGCCTACCAACCCAGGTGAAGGGTCCATCCTGCTCTGGGCCGTCGTGTGATTTCAGGGACATTTCCTTCCTTTTGTATGACGAATGGCTCTAAGCGAGCTTGGTGCGGACGGCATCAACGGGTCTCGAACCGCAGAACCGACGACCAGCGTTGCCGATCCCGTTGTCACAGATGTGACCGTATGCGTCTTCGCGCCGACAGCTGCTTCCCCTTCTGGCTGCGACCTGGACCCGCGAATGATATGGCACCGTGTAGAGAAGGAGCTCTACCTGCACTCGTCTCAGCAGACGAAGGCCTGGCTGTATGTAGCGCTTGCGAGTGCCGAAGGGCTTGCAGCGGAGGACCTGCTGGTGCTGGAGATCGCAGTGGGCGAGCGGCCGCCCCCTGACTCCAGCCTCCAGCCAGCAGGCCATTCATGGGAATGCGAATGGGAGAGCCGCCCGTGCGGAATCTGGGTGCGGAGAGGCAAGTCATCCGGTAAGATCGACCAGGCCGTGACAGGGGTGGACGTTCTCTTTGGGACCGATGCCGTTGACCCACGACCACAATGGGCTCTCGTGCGACCCTCGCTACAGCTCGACGCCGCCACGCCAGAGGCGCCGACTGCAAGGCTAAGCATCCACCGCGGCAGGCCCAAGCGGAGACCAGATGCTCGACCAGTGTTGAGGGTTAGGGAGGACGGTAGCTTCAAGATTGTGCAGGTCTCTGACACGCACATGGTCACTGGTGTCGGGGTGTGCAAGGATGCCATCGACGCGGACGGGAAAAATCTGCCAGAGAGCGAGGCGGACCCACGTACGGCAGACTTCATCGGAAGGATCTTGGATGTCGAGAAACCAGATCTTGTGGTGCTCACGGGAGACCAACTGCACCACGACATCCCTGACAGCCAGTCTGCTCTCTTCAAGGTGGTTGCGCCGATCATCGAGCGTTCAATCCCTTTCGCTGCCGTCTTCGGCAATCATGACAGTGAGGGCATCCATGCATTATCACGTGAGTCACTTCTTTCATACATACCATACTCTACCATCCTACATAGCCAATAAACACACACAGAGAGAGTCGCTACAGCTTGGGGAATAAAAAGCGACATAGACTTTCTTCTTCTGCCCTGATAAAATAGTCATGAATCCCTCGTACACTGAATCCCGGCAATAACGATAGCTCCACCGTTCGATCCTCGCTGACTAGACAGCAGGCATAGCACAGATGTCGATCCTCCAGAGCCTACCATTCAGCCTCTGTGAGCCCGGCCCCGAGCAGGTCGAGGGCACTGGCAACTTCTCCCTCCAGATCCTGGCTCGCGCCCCTCGCAGTCGCCGGTATCGACTCTCTATTTCCTGGATTCACACGGCCAAATACCGAGCAAGGCGCAGAATCCCGACTATGACGCCATCAAGCAGAGCCAAATCGAGTGGTTCACAAACACGTGCGACGCGCAGCGGAGGGCGCGTGAGGAAGGCGATGGCGATGGCGACAACGATGGCACTAGTCGGAGCCGCGTTCACCTGTCTCTGGCCTTCCAGCACATCCCCCTCCCGGAGTTCAGCGACCACCACCTCAGGATCCACGGCGGCTGTCGACGGGAGCCGACCGAGGGCCCCAGCTTCAATTCGCATTTCTACGACGCATTGGCAAGCGGAGGCGTATCGGCATTGGGCTGCGGCCACGACCACGTGAATGACTTTTGCGGTCTGCTGCTGCCACAACGGCGGCCGGATCAGGACGGCATCGGAAAACCCAAGCACCCCCAGCTTGGCCCGTGGCTGTGCTATGCAGGTTGCAGTGGGTTTGGGGGATATTGCTCGTACGGCGGACAGCGGTTTCACCGACGAGCGCGCGTTTGGCGACTCGATGCGGATACCGGGACCTTGGAGACTTGGAAGAGCGTTGAATATGCCGTGAATAGGGTTGATCGGCTGGTGCTTGTGAAGTGTGGAGCTGTGGTTGATCCTGCGGAGACGAATATGGAGGCTGAAACTGAAGATCCGTGATGCAGGAAGAGGGCAGGGAGGGTTGTAGAGAGTGGGTTGGTGCCTTGGTCTGGGAGGAGGATTTTGGAGGTCATGTCAGGGTTGGATGGAGTGGTGGAGAAACTCGACAACACAAGGGAAAGGATACTTTAGGGGATGGGATGTGTGAGTAGAATAGAGTAAGATGAGTTTTAGATATTCATGATATATCATGCTCTCGAGAGCGTCGTTAGGGTGTTGAGCATACCTCGTGGTGAGTGAGTGAGCGAGTGACTGAATGTCGAGATGGGCAGGCAAGCGTCGATGCGTCAGGATCGCTTGGGCGACAGAACGTGTTGCCCGGGGGCCGACGAAGCTGGCGGGCGACTGCATTTACAGGCGTTCAATGTGAGTTGGCAAATCTGGGGACCACACACCCGATCCATCCCTCGTATTCAAAAATACAGCTTTTGAGCGGCACATGCTCTCTGGTGCTTGTTGGCACCACCAATCGTTCTATCCCTCTAGCTCTAGCTCTAGCTCTAGCTCTGGTGCTCTCAATACCTCGACTCCTGAGACTTGTCAACATACGCGGTGGTCTTTTCCTCACCAGCGGCACCATAATGCGCTGCGGGAGGAAGTCCACCAGAGCGCTCCTCGTCGTAGGGCTCGCCCTCGGTGTAGACGACGGAGAACTGGCGGTCAGCCTCGTCGGGCTTCTCACACCAGACGCGGCTCGTGGCGGGCACGGGCTTCACACGGCAAAGTAGATAGTAGACCGAGCTCGACACGATGAAGCCCGTGAAGAAGTTGAACCGGTACAGGTAGACGGCGCCCATGGGCATCTGTTGAAAAAGGGGGGAATGATGTTAACATTGAGTAGAAAGATAGGGAGCAAGCAGGTCCAAAGACCAGGCAGGGGGGTTTATTGGCTGGACTTACCCTTCCGTTGGTGCCGATTGCATCGACGAAGCCCACTATGTTGATCAGAATGCCGCAGATGTAGGCGGTATAGCCTCTCCAGGACCAGCCGTACCAGTAGAAGTAAGGGCTGGACCTCTGGGCTGAGTACAGGCCCTTCAGGTCGAGATAGCCCTTGCGTACGGCGTAGTAGTCGCAGATAAGCACACCCGCAATGGAGGATAGAAAGACGGAGTACGCTGACAGGTAGGTGGTGAAGTTATTGGACGAGCTGAGCAGATTCCAGGGGCACATGCAAATACCGACGATGGCGCAGATGTAGCCGCCACGACGGATGTTGAGGTATCGGGGTAGGAGGGCCGTCAGATCTGTACCGGCGGAAACGCTGTTGGCAGCGATATTTGTGCCGAGTTGCGCGAGGACGAACGCGGTGGCGATCACGAACACGCCGAATCGCTCGGCACTGCTGGCGTTGTCGAGAAGGAATGATGAGAGGAGGTCGAGAGGGTTCCAGATCGCTTCACCGTAGATGACGGTTGACGATGAGGAGACGATGATGCCGATGAACGAAGTCACCGCGAAGCCGATGGGGATCGTGAATAGCTGAGACCACAGTGCGTCACGGGGCTTCTGGGCGAAACGACTGAAATCCGGGTCGTTCACGATCAAGGTCGCGAAGTTCGAGATTGACGCCATGATGCCGGAAATCCAGCCCCAGGCAAGCTTGGAGCCAGAGGCTTCGGCAGGTTGTCGCACAATTGGGCCGATGCCTTTCGCTCGGACGATAGCCCAGATGAAGAAGGCGATGCCTGCAGTGGGGACGAAGTATGCCTTGACAGTGAAGAGATGACGGATTTTGTGGACAGACGGGTAGATGAATGGGAGAGATCCTGCCCAGAACAGGAAAAAGCCGACGAAGTCTCGAGTGGTCGTGCCTGAGTTTGGGATTCCGTTGGGGATGTCGTTGAAGGAAGGCCACTGAAGTAGGAGCTTGTGAGCGATTTCCAATATACGATGAGTTGGGGACGGGTACACTCACGATGGCTCTAATCATCAATGTCACGCACTGGCCTCCAATATAAGACTGCACTCCATACCAAATGCAAGCCATTGCTAAAAGAAGAAATCAGCAAAGGGGCTCTCAACGAGAAAACGCATTGGGTCGTCTTTACCAGCACGATTGAAAACAGGCCACAAAGAACCCCAGATTCCAAAGGAGGAACGGGCGACAACAGGGAACGAAATGTGATAAACAGCACCAATTCGACCAGTCAGACAGATGAAGACGGCAGCGACGAAGTAGCCAATCCACACGCACAGCCAGGCGTGCCACCATGCGAGACCGCCGCTAGTGATCATTGAGGAGGCAATCATCCATGTGTTGATGTTGAAGGAATCGGCAACCCAGAACCCTTTGGTGCAAATGTCAGTTTTTGGCCCTCTCAAATCGCAATGCGGGTGGTTAGAGTTTGATGGGCGCGCGCCTTACCGACGAAATTCCATGGACCCCATTGACGTCTTTCAGGCTCGACGGGTTTCAAGTCATGATTGGTGAGCATGAGTTGAGCATTGGTGAGGCCAGGCTCAGACTCGGTCTCGAGTTTGCCTAATAGGCGACTGGCATTGGAGCCTCTGAATCTAGACATGGTGGAAGAATATCTATGCTGGAGTGGATGTGGGAGCGAGGCAAATACCCAACAAATGGCTATGTCACTTATAGTATCTTCGCAGTCCTCCTTTGGGAGAAGGGGAGACTGGGATCCAGAAGGAGGTGATCGGGGGAGTAAGGGTTCACGGTCCTCCCAGGTTGCAGAACCTGCTCGAAAGGCAGATGAGGAAGCTATGGCGACTAACTCTATGTCGGCAGTGACATGGTGAGAAGCTGAAGATGACATTCGGCGGTTGACGCTGGGTATATGTACTTTCTGCACGACCGTCAGGACGTCAAAGAAGCAACGATGCTGGGGTGGGCCGTCATCATGCGCTGTGGTCAGGGAAAATCGGAGCTAGGGATAATGAAGTCCCACGAGACGGACGATCCGCTCTTTTCTCCAAGGCCGTTATCAGTGCGACTTTTCGAAGGCAAGACCGACAAGGCTAGGGTCGTGATAGGGTGGTAGAAAAGAGCTTCAAGGATGTTGGGACGTGGACACTGGCGCCCGCTGGACAGACACGATCTAAACTGACATTTGTCTGGCCAGGCCGGAATACAACCAGTTTTGGGGTGATTAGTATGCTACGGGCGCACACCAGGCTCGATGGTCATTGGGCCCTTAAATGGATACCGCAAGGTTAATTGACCATCCTCTGTGAGCCAAGTGTTATGCTGCCGATCGTTGAGCGGTGGTGGATACACAGGCGTAGTGTACAAAACACATGGAGCTGAAGTACTCCGTACTCTGCAGCATGGATACATCTGGGTGACATTCTGCCTTTGCCCGCTTTCTCCACCGTCGGGAACTCATCCAGCCAGTGGCGGAGCACCCTGATAAAGGACCAGGAATCGTTGGCCATGGGGTGAGGGTTCTTCACCTTGTATGTAAGTCGATCATGATCCTGATCTCATGCACACAACGTCAGGGCCATGAACAGTTGGTCGTGTGAGTAGCGTTAAGAATCTTGTTGCGCATTGGGGAAGCAGACTCGACGCACACGCGCAGTCAAACAGTCGCACCACCATCAGAACCGAGCTGGCCTTGTCTTTGGCCTTCCAAGGGTTAAACCTTGCGCGAGTCCGCATCTCGCCGCATCTGATTGTCAAATACGATTTAGCTTTGACGCACAAACCTTGACGTACAGTCTCTCGATGACATTTCGAATAAGAACAATCAAAGATAACGGGTTGGTCGATCAGACGGGGAACGTTGTATGGCTGGAGTTGGGCGGCCCCGCTGACGAGGTGACTCGATGAAATCGAGTAACTGAAATGTGGGAGGGCGCCAAGAACGCCAAGAACGCCAAGATATCTATCAGCCTGCGAGGCTTATCAAATGCATGTTGGCGAGCTGGGCATCCAGGGCCTTGTGTTTTCCAAGGGTTGATTGAGAGTCAAGTCGAGTCTTGTCATGGCTATTTGTTGCAAGCTTCAGCTTCGTCGGGAAAAAGGCTGATAAGTATTACTTGAGTTCTTAGTATTTCCAGCCTCGGCATTCCCGCCGCGCTGTCCCATCCAATCCCCTCTGGTCACTTCTTATCTTACAGACAACAACAAGCTCATATACACGGTGCAGTTACGAACCCTCTCGTTCGCCAGAACAGCCAAAATCGCCATCACAATTGAAGGGAACTTTCTTCTGTGGCCGAGAACCCTCCCTTCCCTACCTTGTCCAAAATTCTTCATGCATGAATCTCGTCTAGCTTGGTAGATAGCCGCTCTCGTCAAGCCCGTGTCCGCCCCCAAGTTCCCCGTGATTGTAACTCCAGAAAGATAAGCGAAACCACCACCACCACCTCCTCCCATTCACGTTGCTTTGGACGGCAGGAATCAACTCTTCGCAAATTGCGCACCGCAAGAAACGGAATAGCTTATCGGCCGCAAAACATGCCGAACAATTTCTTGAGGATCCGAGGGAGAAATCGTTTGACCATCTTCTCGACCTCGTTGTTCTGTCCGCCTTGGTTCTGTTGGTGATGCTGCTGTTGTCCTCCGCCGTGCTGTTGGTATTGTTGTTGCTGCTGGTAGTGCTGCTGACCACCACCGCCGCCACCGTGATACTGCTGCTGCTGCTGCTGCTGCTGCTGCTGCTGACCATAGCCTTGCTGATAGCCACCCCAACTGTTGACGTCCTGCATATTGACATTGCCACCGCTCAGATTGACGTAAATGCGGCCCTCGTTCTCCTCGGTGTGATACTGCAGGCCGAGCTCGCGACAGACCTGCTCGACGCGGGGCTTGATCTTCTGGACGTGGCCGGGGCTGTGGTTGCCCTTGCCGACGATGACGTGCAGGTGCGTCTGGCCGTGCGACTGCGCGTACCGGATGCGCTCCTCGAGGATATCCTCCGCCTCTTCCACGAACTGGCCGTGCAGGTCGATCGTGTCCGCGGGGACCCTGCCCTCGGCGTTGTTCTCGCGGAAGATGAACTCCGACGCCTGCCGGTTGTACTGCTCCATCTTCACCCCGTGTGCTTTGCCTTCCTCCGAGAGCGCCTTCGCTGCGGCCCCGTCGCCCTTCTGGTACGCATCTTGTGACCTGGAGAGCGCCGATGACCGTTTGCCGGCTTCCTGCCGTGCGAGGTCTCGGAGGCGGTCGTATTCTTGTTCTGCGGCTTGCGATTGATTGTGGTTGAATGCTGCGTGGTCACACCCTCGCGGTATTAGCTGCGCTGTCTCTCTGCAGACGACATTCCACCAAATTTGACCGTGCGCTTCAGGAAATTGGGAACTCACGCCTGCCTCCGACTCGCGTCGGGCCCTTGGTTGACATTTCGTATGACATTGTGGCCGACGCGACGAGGTTTAGGTAGGTCGAGTCGCAAGGTAGCGAAACTCTTTGCGCGCAGACCTAGTTAAAGGGACCTGTCAGGCCTGGATTGATGCGCGATTTGCAAATGTAGGGGAAAATGGTAGTCAATATGTTACTGTAGAAAGAAGAAACGAGTGAATATCAAGATCAACGGAAACGGTCTTCGCTGTGGCGGTGGTTGCAAGTATTAAAACTTCTATGACTGTTTGTTGCTACCTAGATGTTCCTGGAAAGGCGATCGGAAATCTGGGATTGAGCAAGCTGGGCTTGGGCTCGGCTATGCCCCTCGGCCTACGTATGCGTGGGGGCTAATTAGTTAGACTGTAGCTTAACCAACTTAGGGGGAGATCCAGCTGGTTTGAACAGAACCTCAGGCGGGGGGCGACAGGGGTTGGAGGCGGAAACCAACAAGCAACTCCAGGCTCTTATAGGCGTGGAGGGTGTCCCACTCTTGCTTAAGCTGCCCCCCGGCGTCTGCCACCAGATCTCTCTAACCAAGATAGCCAATTGGGTTTCATCAGTGGGATAGGCTAATTATTTATTAATTAACTTGAATTTTGTGCTGAATTCAGCTAGTCAAGGAGTGGGACATCTTCCTCTCACGTTGAAGTGTTTGTTCATGGCATTGGTCTCAATCAATTAATTATTGAAATGGGTATTATATAGAGAGCAGCGCATTTTCATAGCAGTTGGAAAGTTCACGCAGGATCCAGCCTATGCGCGGCGTGACTCCCCAAACCCACGTGTCGTCGTAAAAGCTGGCCCAGTGCTCTGCGAGCCTCGCTGCCATGCTGGTCGCCTGGTCGATGCTCTCGTCTTCTGCCAGGATGTCGCCCATGTTTTGGATCAGCTGCTCTTCTCGCTCGCTGAGTACTCGGCCCCTCCCGCGCACGGTCTCAACTTCAATCGTGTGCACCCATTTCGTGACGAGTAAGGCTAGCATGGCTTGTTAGCATTTCGTCTTCCTACAAGCCTAATGGGGGAAGAGCAAAGAGCTTACCAGCATCCCAACCAGCGAGAGCGTGTTCAACCGACCAAGTCAACGCTGCGGTTTTCCGGAGAAGAAGAGTCCCTGCTTTGGATGGGATGACCATGCCTTCAAAAGCGCGAGCGACGGCTCTGCTGGTGAATTCATCTCTCTCTTGAGGAACGACCACAAAATCTTCAAGAGACGCGATGATCTCTTCGCGGTTATCCTTCAGCAACATCATCCTGTCCGCACATCCGTTACCAGTAAAAGCTCGGCAGTAGGTGACTCTCAAGAGCGCCAAACAATTGAATAACAACGGGCCTTCTGATTCGGTCCAGGTGTAATCGTCATCCGCCCGTGCTTGCGTCACTAGTGCTCGACATCTCGACAATGCTGCTTCTGTTTGGGCGAGGACTTGTGATTCTTCCGAGCTGTGGGATTGGGCTGGGCCAATACCACTCAGTTCGTCAAAGAAATAAGACCCTTGAGTCACATGCCAGATCTGAATGGAGACGGCATTGATCACCACCGTGCATGCAAACGGTGACCAACTCCAGCATTCTTCAGGCACACCGCGCAGTGAGCTGCCATACATGATTGTGGAGACCGCGTCTCGGACGGACAGTAGTGACGATCTCCCTCTTACGTTGACTAGATCGTACCACTGGGAGGCATTTGGGGCATCCCATAGACTTTGGTCACCAGGCATTTCGATATTCCCATCCGATACAATCGAGTAACCGGGGGGCATTCCATATGTCATAGCCAGTGAGTTTGTCAGCATAATGTGCCCGTATAGGAGCCTAGGAACGTTGTCAGAAAGCTGTCTTCGCACGGGTTAACTTGCATGGTGCTACCTTTTGACACACTCCCTGTCAATCCAATCTTGCCAAGTAACTCCGTCAACTCCGAAATTTCGAGGCTTTACAGATGGTGCGAGGCGCCGGTAATCCTATCCAGGCGTTAGTAGAGTATTCTCATCCCACGCGGAGCGGAGTTGGTGGCGAACCAGGCTGAATTCTCCAATTTTTGCGATTGCTCTGGACATTACTTCAGGGTCCCCGCTGAAGGAGGCAAACATCGTAAGTAGAAGCCGGGTTTGACCACTCCATAAATTCTCTCGATACATGGTCGTCTGATCAGATACAGGCTGAGTCCAGTCTTCCAGCAAGCTTGGTGTCCTCTCAAACCCACTCCCACGGTGATTTCGAGCAGAAAGTGCCTGATCTGCTCTGTGATATAACGAGGCTGCAACTTTCCTCTCCAGCCGGTAGAGGGCGCCAATAGCGCACATCGCGAGCACAAGAGGGGAAGGCGTTCGTTCGAGGTTCATGCTGGGAAGATGGAATATGGGTAAATGGACGTGAAAGGCGTCGACGAATGTGCGAAAGCACTTTTGCATTGCAGTTGCAGTAGGCAGACGGAAGTCGGTGAGTTTCTCTGGTGGTAATCGCTTTGCTAAATCGTCCATCAATTTTGTTCGCATAATTTCCGTAAATACCAATGCAGGCGGCTTTGCGCTTGTCATGCGACGAACTTTGGGTACTGGTACACTAGGGGTACCGGAATTGAGGAGATAGTCAACTGGATCCGTTCTGAACCAGTCTCTGATAGTATTGGATGGCGGTATGGACCGATCATCTCGGTTTTGATGGGTCGAGGGTAGCTTGGTCTTGTCGGTTCCTAATGCATCGCCCGATATGAAGAGTTCTGAGTCCCTGGTACCTTGCCGAGAGTCTACGCTCGAGCAGGTGAATTGCTCGAGGGGTGAGAAGCCTTCGGTCAGCCCCTTGAGTCCTGGAAGATTCATGTCTACCATCTGTTCTGCGGGTAGTCCGAAAAATGGGTCGAAGAACTCCAACAAGCCATCATCCGGGTTGAAAGGCGTGAAGTTGGGCGGACTTCTTGGCAAAGGTTGGCTTTTGTCCTTGCTAAATGCATTTCCTTCAGCGTCAATTACATCTGGGGGGCTATTGTGATGATCGGTGGCTTCGGGAGTGGGAAGTGGTGGTGTCGCATTTCGGTGATCCATTGGGCTTGAGCTGGTTGGCCGGGGAGATTCATGTCGAGGCCGCTTCGCACGTCTTTCGGGAGTAGGCAGTCCCCTTTTAGGTGCTGCATTTGTCGATTGCGACAGTGATTCGCCCTCCAGCGGCACCAGTGTTGGATTAGGCTGTTTGGAGGAGCTTGGGGTCGGCGAGGCTTCCTCCTGGTCAGGACTTTGGTGAGCATCGTCTTTCGCTGTCCTTGAGCCTGTTGATACATCCTTATTAGACATCGATACACAAGAACTAGCAGAACGGAATGCTCTTTAGATGGACGCGGCAGGAGGTATCTCACCTTCAGCCTGCTTCCCAGTCAAGCCCTTTGCCTTTTCATTGGCATGAAGAGTTCTTTCGTGCCGCACAAGCAAGTCCCTAACATAACGTTTAGACACCTGTGGGTCAACGATTGTGGGCCAATGTTCATACTTGCGACTGTAGCGCCGACGGCAGAAATGGCAAGCGAATGGTTTCTCCTGGGTATCTGGTGCACTGGTGAGTCATGCACATTTGGATATTTCAATGCAAGAGTGTAGTGTTTGATGGGCAGCTGGGATACACACGTCGTCTCTGGTGGCGAACACAGTGCTCACTTCGTTTGAAAGCTCGTGAGCATACGCTGCATACATGCTTCCTCTTAGCATTGTCGGCGTTCGTTTTCAGTGCATCTGGCTTGGTGAACTCGATGGTCGAGACGCCTGTAAGAGGCATTACCATGATGGTCTGTGAAGAACTTAATCAGAGCCTTTGGAGGATTCTATCAACAGACACCGCGGCGAGGACCCTGAGAAGAAAACAACACAAATGAAAAGATGAACCAGCAGGCGCCCGAGGGACGATAGTCTAGATTGCGTGCAGCCACATGCCCACGGATGTGGACTGGGCCTTGTGCATGGCCCTACGATTTTAGGGCGCCGGCAAGCAAGTCTTTGCTTGATCAGTTGCGGAGTGAAGGTTTAGGCATTGGAGAAATCCCTGAAGCATTGGTCCTTCAAGCGTTCTGGTTGGAGTTGCCACAGGAGCCGGAGGTGCGGGGAAGAGTTTCTCCAGGATCCATCACTCTAAAGGGACAAGCGCCCAGGCTTGCGAGCGGCCGTTTATCTGACTTCTGGTGCTGAAAGGTTGCCCGGATCATCAGGCCTGCTCAAGAGCCGAATCCAAATAAGAAAATGGGTGGAAGATCGTCATAGAGCTTCTCAGCAATTTTGGATGTTTGTTGACTGACAAGGGAGATACGCTGTTGCAATGGGATACAATAGCCTCCAGCGACAAGGCTGAATAGGCTTGAAGGGCCTGGTGGTTGACCATCGATCGATATAGGGTAGAATATGTCCTATGCTTATCTTTCCGAGTTCATTATCCTTCTTAGTACTCCGTACACTCGATCCACTCATGACTTGCTGGCTACCAGCTCTATATTGCTGGGAAGGGTCAGCACGTCTCTTGAAGCACTGGCGAGAGAGAGCCTTGTGCCAAAAAAGGGAATGTGGGGTAGATTGGAGGGAGCTCGAGGCTTGGAGCAGAGCTTTCTGTGAATGTGGGGTATTGATTGTAAAAAGCACCCCAAGGCCTAGAACTTCTCCAAATCGTCAATGCGCCTCGCTCTTCGTATCTGCACTTCCAGGGTTTGTGCAGGCACGTAACACACGTGACTTGCGACACAACGGAGGTTGCGTCTAAGCAGCAGGGTACTTTGTTTGTCAATGGATCAGGGTCTGTATCCTAGTGTCGACCCGCGTCTAGACTCGCAGTCTAGACTCAATCCCTATCCTCGAGCACAGTTGCTTGAGTTGGACATGTGTCACCCCGTTGTCGGCAACAATCTCGGCCTCGATGCTGTCGTGATCCCATGGGTAAGCCTTGTTGCCAAGGATCGACGATTCGCGGTCTGGAGCTTCACCTCACGAAAATAACGGAAAGGTTTCCTCAGAACAGTCATAGCGCACGACAAGTGGTGAATGAGGAAGCACAATATTTGAAGCTGGGGTAGTGCTTCAAGATGTTATATGGTAGTGCGGAGCATACTATGCAATCAGGATACTACTCTTCATATCAGAGTATCACGTGAGGTCACATGTGACTTTCTGGTGGCATGAATGGCTGACGTAATCCTTCAAAGGTTCTTCGTTACTCGTTCACGAGAGGGTCGATCGTTTTACGCCTGGGGAGCCGCACCGGGCATCCGCTTAGAAAGTTTTAACTTTCGGCCTGAGCCTTTGTGAATCGGCCAAAGTCTGTGGAAAAAGATTTTTGATGCATTTGGAGTTACCGACTCTGGAGTCTGGGTCGCTAGGTTCCAATACCAAAGAACTTCTGGAACATGATGGGGAAGGAATATCGCTCACCACTAGTGGCAATCAGACGGTAATTGTTACAGTTTCGGTCCTGCTAGATGTTCGTGTGGTTTGTCAATACGACCGAAAGTAGGAATTGACTCGTAAGCTTTCGATAAAACCAGACCGTGCACTCAGGGCTGTGCCTGCTCGTGCACCAAGATCTTCGAAATGGGTCCGGTATGGGTAGATCACAATTCTCGAACCAAGGGGGATCCTGCTCCACCTCACGGATAAGCCTGCCACCGACCACTTGGGCCGGGTGATGCACGGAGTAGGACGCCTTTTTACACGTACGAGTCCACAGAGAATAGACTCCGGGCATCTGTTTTAGGGAGTCTATTCGTCTGTTTGGCTTCTGCCTGGCCCAAAACGGGCCCAATCTGTTTCAAAGGCTGTCCAGGATAAGACCAATAATTGGCAACGTCAGCACAAGGGCACCGAAAAATCTGGCGTCGCGGTGAGCTCACTAAGCCTAGGCTCAGTACGGAGTATGGTATTCGATACTAATTAGTATGAGGTCCCCGGAGTCGGTGAAAGGCTGCGATTTGGTAGATTGGGATGTTGACGAAACGAGATTGTGCCGAACAGGAATAATCAGATGCAGGTCAACAAGCAAGAACTAATAATTGACAATGAGCGAATGACCGACGAGACCGAGGCTGCCCTTGTTGGTTGAATGAAGTGCAGATTCCAACCGGCCCAAGCAAAACTGGATTGGTCCCCCCACTGAGAAAAGCTGCAGTTACCAGGAGCCAAGGCCACAGGGGACGAAAATCTGACGAAACAGGGCCCGAATTTAGGGGAATTGATCTCGATCCCGGGACCCTGATGATGGAGAGCAAGGCATGGGACAAGCAGTGTGCATATCCATACCATACTCCGTACTCCGTACTCCGTACTCCGTAGAGCTACACCAGAGCGAGATGTCTTCCCGAGGTCAAGTCCGACTCCAGAGAACTAAGTTGGTAATTAACTAGTCGCGGATAGAGAGCGTCTGAAACACCAGCAGCCGGGCATCGGAAATAGATTGATCGTCACGAGTGACAGCTGTCATCAGCCTGAGAATCGATTTGCGGCGCTCAAGACTTGGATTACGGATCAATCGATTAATCGATCATAGCCTGGGTACTCCGTATAATATTGCTCTCTGCATTCAGGGGCTGTTGAGTCGTCACGGGCATCTTTCGTTTGGGCGGATGTCCGGAGAACGAGGGAATAGATCCTCATTCCTGAATTGTTGTTGCTCACTCTTTGTCTCTTGGTTGGCAATAGTGAAGATTCCCACTTGACGGGGAAGATGGGAAGAACGCCACAGACTATATTGAAAGGGGGGCAAGTTTAAGCTTCGCCAGCCCGCTCACTTTTCTCCTGGCGAGCTGGCAAATGGATCAAACACGACGCCACAACCTGCGATTGGGACAACCTTTTCCAAAAGGTTTGAAAGGGTTGTCCAACCATCGACGGACGGATTGAGAGAACATGAACACTGGCTTGGTTGGAGTAGTCGTAATGGTGTGGCGATGATGGACGTGACGTGTGAGGTGCGAATTCTGATTCGGAAGGGCTCGTAGCAACTAGAGACATTGGTCGGGTATGAATCTACAGGTCAATTTCCAAGTGTCTCGCCAGTGATCGCTTGCTGGCGTTGTGACATGGTATTGTCTACACATGAGAGGAAAAGTGGACGATGGAGATGGGAATGGAGTCGTGATGCCTGTATTCAGGAGAAGGCTAGAAGCAGTGCGCAAGCAATTTTACGGAGTGCTAGGTCCTCTGTGCCAATCAGTTCGGGGCAAGGAGACTTGCCCATGTTGATTAGGGGGAGTCGATACGGGAGTAGAACGCACTAGAGTTGCTTGAGAAGGAAGATGAGTAGCTCGCATCAAGCATCAAGCGAAAAGTCGCCTGATCAAGAAACACTCTGAGTGGAATCTCTGGTCCATGTACTCCGTACCTCGTACACTCTAGTACAGAGTAGTGATCTTCAATAATCACTAAGGCTAAATGAAACACTGATGATGCATTAACGATGGGAACCTCGCTCGGTATCTGGACAGGTACCTTGAGTATGATTTTTGCCTTTACCAGGTTATCGTTGCTCATCTTCCACCCGCTATGAGATACTGGGTAACTTCTCCGGACTCCAGAGTCACAGTCGTAATCGGCTGCATGTTCCAATGCAGTGGTCGAGGTTGTAGCTTGTTGGGTTGATCCAGCCATGGGGTTTCGCGCTTTTGGCTTGGCCAGCCCCCCTTGCCAGGTGCCTGGACTGCGCAATCCGAGAGATGGCCCAAAGCAGTGCTGGCGGCTGGGTGGTTTTTCAAAGAAGGGCGGCTCGCCTGGCAACTGTGCCGTATCGAGGCATGAAGAGGGTGGCTTGAGGCACCTTGAGGCAGCTTGGTCAAGTCTGGAGTAGTGCTCAACCGACTCGTAGTTTGGCGACGGTTGGCTGCATGGCATGTCTAGCCTGCCCAGTTGGATGCCGGTTGGGTGCCAGTCTGGGTATACTGGATGATTGACACGCCCTCGTCAAGCGGCGGGGGAGAACGAAGTCAAAATGGATCCAACCTCCCGCCAAAACCTCACTAACCTCGACCCCGTTTAGGCGGTGGTCCCAAGGACAAAACTCATGGGAACCAGTCTGAGGGCTCAGGACTCAGGAGGTCAAAGACCCTCGGAACTGAAGAACAGCACTGCAGAACAGCCAGACGAGCGCATGATGCATTGAGAAGAGTTTCGCAGTCAGTCACGACTTACCAGTCGTAGTAAAGGTGGGACTAAGTTGCCTCGGTGCATGTCGACGGTCGTCTGTCTTCCGTCCTCCCAACTGCACCTCGTAATCATGGTCGTTAGGGTTTGTGGACCAGGCACTAGTTGGTAGCTGTAGCCGTAGCCGGTGGTACCTGGAACTACCTGGACTTGGCCTTGGAACTTGGGTCTTAGGGGGACCTCGCGGAATGGCAGTCCCCCCAGTCCCCCTCCAGTCAGCCCCTCGAGCCCCCCCATCCTGTGTTGCCTCACCCGCCTGGACCACCTCTTCAGGACTGATCATCTTCCAGGAACAGGCCTGAAGAAAAAGGACCCAAGAGACCCGTCCCCCCCCACCCACCTGGGCCAGTGCCAGGGCTACCCGGACCACCAGGGCCTACCAGCGAGCCAGCGATTTGCGACTAGCCTTTAGTGGATTGCGCCTGGCCCATCCAGGCATGGCGTGTGCTTCAACCCTCGATCCTCGATTTCTTGCCCTCGTCCTTCGTCCTCCTGTCCTCGCTTGTGCTTTGGATTGATACGCAGTGTCTGTGCGAGCTTCTGCAAGTCACCTGTACTATACCCGTAGTTCCCTAGTTGTGAGCCTGCAAAACCACTGGGACAGCTTCAATCCCATTTCCAATCCAATCCACTCCATCCACACCCACATCCACCCACCTGCAAATCCACTACCAGACGACCGCCTCTCCTCCCTACCATCCACACAACCTCGTCGTCCTTTGATCTTTCTTCTCTTTCCATCCAGCTTTGTACATTATCTGTCGTTGTCGTTGTCATCTTCTCATCTTGACAACAACCCATCTCGCCTTGCTGGCGCAGTTTTACGTACTGCACCAACCACTCCAGCTGTCCCTGACACCAGCTCGTATCTCCTCTGGGTCCTTGATCGGCGCCAATTTTCCGCTCTCGCCAACTCCCGCGCCGATCTTGTTCGGATTTCCATCACCTTGATCTTCCTCGTCACCGTCCCTGGTTATCTCCTGTCACCTGAAGAGCAAGGCGTTTGTCCCGCGGACGCTTCACACTGACTCAATCTCTCCTTCATCGCCCTTGTCACAGGTCAGTAACCCTCGGTTTTCATTTCTGACGCGCAGAACCACCTCCCGTCTCTTGCTGGGTGGATTTCCCTGCGCAGATCCTCCCATCCTCCCATCGACCCTATCAACACACCGTTGATTCATTACTGACCAGCGAAAGCTCTCCACCAGCGAGCCGTGAGGATTTCCATCACTTTCAAACACTGCCCTTCTTCGCCTCCCTCTAATTCGGTCACCTCGCAACCATGGGCTGCGGTGCAAGCAAAGAAGACACGGCCGGCAAGGCCAGGAACGATGAAATCGAGAATCAGCTCAAGAGAGATAAAATGGCGCAGCGAAATGAGATTAAGATGCTTCTACTAGGTGCGTTTTCTACCCTCGGTGGATTCTGACAAATGCGTGCTGGTATTAACTCTGTACCATAGGAGCTGGTGAATCTGGAAAGTCTACCATTCTCAAGCAGATGAAACTCATCCACGAAGGAGGCTATTCGCGAGACGAGCGCGAATCCTTCAAGGAAATCATCTTTTCCAACACCGTCCAATCGATGCGTGTCATTCTCGAGGCCATGGAGTCCCTCGAGCTGCCTCTGGACGATCAACGTGCCGAGTATCATGTTCAGACCATCTTCATGCAGCCGCCACAAATAGAGGGGGATAGCTTACCACCCGAGGTTGGAGCTGCCATCAAAGCTTTGTGGCAAGATGTGGGCGTCCAGGAGTGCTTCAAGCGCTCGAGAGAATACCAATTGAACGATTCGGCAAGATAGTAAGTGAAGATGATCACACCGAAATTCCCTTCGCAGCTAACCTCGAATATAGCTACTTCGATTCAATAGACCGCATCGCTGCCCATGACTACATGCCAAATGACCAAGACGTCCTCCGGTCTCGAGTCAAAACCACCGGTATCACAGAAACCACCTTCATCATTCAAGATTTGACTTATCGCATGTTTGACGTTGGTGGACAAAGATCCGAGCGAAAGAAATGGATCCACTGCTTCGAGAATGTCACTACTATCCTGTTCCTGGTCGCCATCTCCGAGTACGATCAACTGCTCTTCGAAGATGAGACCGTCAACCGAATGCAAGAAGCTCTCACATTGTTCGATAGCATATGCAACTCGAGATGGTTTATCAAGACAAGCATTATCCTGTTTTTGAACAAGATCGACAGATTCAAGGAGAAGCTGCCAGTCAGCCCCATGCAGAATTACTTCCCCGATTATGAAGGTATGTCACCCCAACTCAGGGTCGATCGATTGTGTGCTGACCAAATATCTCCTAGGCGGTCCGGATTACGCAGCGGCTTGCGACTACATCTTGAACCGATTTGTCTCTCTCAACCAAGCCGAGACCAAGCAGATTTATACTCACTTCACCTGTGCCACCGATACCACACAAATAAGATTCGTGATGGGTGCCGTCAATGGTACGTAGTTCCCCTCAACCCCATCACCATCACCTCTAACTTTCTACAGACATCATCATCCAAGAAAACCTTCGAATGTGTGGTCTCATATGATGACATGAGCATTGCTACAGCGTTGTCCTGTTTAGCTTTGATTTGTCCACGACTGCATATACCACCGGCGTTCAGGGTTGCCATCATCCTTCTCCATTCTAGGACCCAGCTACCAAACTCGTTACACGGCCGTCTTTTTCGCCCGTTGCCTGCACAATTCCACTGATGGCTTCCGTCACAACAGTCAGTCCGTTGAATCTGACAAAGGGGAAAAGCTTCCCATTCTTGTTCCATGCAACTGGTTGTTTCTCTTTTTTTTTCGTGTTTATTTTCCATTACTTGGTGACATGGACCGCGCGGGGCGGGGTATGGTCGTTCGTTGCTGCCACCGCTGAGGCATATTTTCAAACGTACAAGAGCGCACAACCCCCCCGTTTCTTTGTTTGAGTTCGAGCAGGACTTGAGAGAAGAGATGTGGAGGGGAGCCAAAATTCTATTGTTGGGCTATGACACAGGGGGGCTTGATTTTGCAATGCTTTATTGAGAGGGAGACGAAAAAGGGGCAGAAGCATGCAGTGTGTACATCACATGACTTTGATCAAGGCGAGATGAGATGAGACGAGGCGAGGCGGAGGAGAGAAAGTGCGATCGATACACATATAAGAACCCACCACCAAAGTGTAAAACTGCAAATTCGTGTTGAACTACACTAGGGAATTAATTATGAGCACCCACCTGATAGGTACGCCTATCTTCAGGTCTCCAAATACATATGAAGGCGTTGGACTTCTGAATCACTGGCACCGCATGGCACATCCATATGGGATCATATTGAACTGGTCCAACTTCAGGTGGTTTTTCCGTCCTCACAGTGAAGGCTCTCACCGTCGCCTGCATACATAATGCATTCCCAGGGTTAGAGCTCCTGCTTCATCCCTGCCAGAGTACGGAGGAGCACTTTGCGAGGAAGCGTCGATCGTGGGGAGGAAAGCTTACATCAGCAGGAACAAGTTACAACATCGCGTCTTGTAAGCACCAGTACTATGTACACGCAAGCAAGGAACTGTCGTTCTTTCACCACTGCTCAAGGTAGCCATGGCGTCCCAAAGTCCACTCAAGGTATGGCTTTTTGCGCCAGGGTTACCTCCAACCCATATGGGGATTCCCTCTGGGAAACCCTCCTGAATTGACCCTTGCTGAAACAATAATTATCACCATCTTTGGTAAGTTTCAACTTACGTTCTCGGTGTCTATCCTCTTCATTGGGGTCTCGATCCAACCCATGCACTGTTAGATCGCCATGTAATTGCATAGCAATGGCTCTCAACAGGCCGGGCACCAATACTTGAGCTTTTGCTATCAGGTATTGTTAAATGTCATCGGCCAGAATGACACAATCGATTGGCCTGCCATGCGAGGAATTCTGTCGTTCGTAGCGTGGCATACAACCATTGGACCCGTCGTGCGCCAAGCAATCAGAGTCCTGAGACTCTCATGATGAATGAGAATCCGAAGTCATCTAAGTTGAGAGAATCATTTCTACTTATTTCGAAATGTCGTTTCGAGGTCACAGAACTCCGTCCTCCTTTTGACCTCTGAAGTTCTCGATGGGTCGAAGCCGCAGGAAACGGGCTTCGGGCTCCAGTCCCCACTCCGTACATAGGGATCTTGAAGATGCCATCTGCTTGCTAGCATTGTTGACTAAGCGGCCAGAAGATCTCGATGGATCGGATTTAGCTGAAAAAGACTTACCTGGTCCTCACAAAAACTTGGGATCACCAATAGGCACAGATCTCGGGAAAGGATCAGTGAATTGGGATGATGATCAAGAGGTTGATATTGATGCCGATGCCGATGCCGATCTTTCTAAAGAATTGGAGGAACTAGAGGCCATTAGCAAAGACAGTGATGAGCGCCTGGAACTGATAACACTGCAGAACAAGGTCCTGGATCGCTTAGCGGAGACACTGGCCAGGTTCAAGTCCAGTCCACAAGCAAGAACCTCAATTGACGCAAAGCATGTGGCTAGCACCATGATGATTATACACCAGAAGGATGGAAGAATAAAGATTCTCTGCTCAAAAAACGAAGGACTCGATGTCAGTGATAAAGCCTTTCTCAGCGACTGGAAGGACTGCATGGAAGACATTGCTAGAAAAGGTGTGATATCTCATTGCATCATACTCATTGTCAAACTGAGGTCTTTCAGGGTTTGCAACGGAAGCAAATAAATCCTCCATGTTTGACTTGGTGTTTCAGCATCAGCGCCCACGGATTTTGTGTTACTTGGGATGGTTAAAAAGCGCATATCAGGCTAAGGAACATCCAAAATGCAATCCAGAAGCGGCCGGTGGTAGTCTATCGGTATCACTGCTTACATCTCGCCCAATCATCAAAAACAGGATGTGGACCGACAACAAAGGACTAGATTTCGCGATCCCAGTTAACCTCGCAACCCACGGAGATAATGCATCACCATCTAACGCAACAGAGGCAAGCTTCAACGACGTCGAAACTAGCATTACGGATCTTTTCGAGAAGGTTCGCAAGTTGTGCGCAGACGAACCACAAGCGACCCAGGATCTTTTATTGAAGCAGGTGATGCATAGCATGTATGATCTCTGGAGAGGGGCGAGGAGCCGCTCGGGTGTTAAAGCACACTTACATCGACATTTTGGAGAGAGTCGGAAACAGAGGAGAGAAGTGGAAAAATCACTTCTCTTCCTCTGTAAGACCTATGCTGCTGTTCACAGCTTCATTGAAGCCGCTGAGAGACTCCCAGCCTGCAATTCCATCTGTGTATTCCCGATTGACTATCACAATTCAGGTACCCAAGATCATTTGAAATACCGGCAGCTCAAACCGATCGAGGTGGCTCATCATCTCGGAATCGCCGTCCAGCAGCCTCGCTGGATTGGACACCTTGAACAGGAAGAAGCCAAGTTTGCAACTCTTTTGAAGGAGCAGCGCCATAAGTTTCACGTCCATGCCGAGATCCAAGTACTTCTCCACCATGCCCTCTCATCGTCGCCCGGTGAAAAGAAGGATGCTCATCCCTATATTGGATGCAGCAGGCGGTGTTGCTGGCTTTGCCACTTTGTTATCCATGAATACGGAGGTTTTGAGGTGCGAGGAACACACGAGACGGTAATTCACAGATGGGAGATACCCAGGGAAATTGCAGATAACCAAGCCTGCTCGGAACAAAAACTCCAGTCAGTAATCGAGCGACTCTTGCAAGAGGTGAAAATTCATCTTCAGAGCATACTTGGTTCGTCATTCCCTGGCAGAAAACTGCAGCTGCTAGCCCAATCTTCGGTCGCACTTTCTTCAGGTCGAAGTATGGTAGAGGAAGAATCGGCGCTCCTAGAAAAATCACATCGGGAACTACAGTAAGTAAAAGAATTTTTTTCGAAAAGTAATCAATACTGATTTGAGAATCACCTCTACAGCCAAATGATGATGATGCGCATGGTTTCCAATGATGGAGTGCTTGTCATTAGAAATTCTGCAAAGCCAGGATAGCCTTTGTTGTTGGCTGTTCACTCCCAAAAGGAAAGCAGATGACCTTAGCAGAGGCTGAACTGTTCAAGGATAATCATACCCGCTTGAAATTTGACCTTGAACCAATTAATCAGATGCCTCAAGTGGGTGTTCTCAACTCGAGAATTTGCAGGCGTTGCCATGAGCGGTCTGGCCTGCGGTGCTGCGCATGCAGAACGAGTTACTGCTCAAAATCGTGTCAAGTCAAGCACTGGAAAAGACACGTGTTCGACTGTTGCGTCAAGAATCGGCCAAATTATGTGGATCGCCTTAAATTATGGATTAGAAGTTGGGTGCTTGCGTCGCAGGACAAGGCCTCCCAGTCCAAATTGCTGATTAGCCTCTTTTTGGACGATGACATCTGTAGAGCATTTGGCTTCAGCAATTGTGTCGACAGGCTCGCGGTGGCGTACCTGACCTGCATTTATGCAAATCTGGTACGAAGTCGCAAACCCGCAGATCTTCAACACTTCATCAAGGAGAGAACCCTTGGTAGATTGATCCAAAAGTGGTTGCGAACAGGCCCAAAATATCGGCATATCAATGGGAAGAGCTGTCCTTGTATTTCGTGGTTTCTCAGCAGGTATCTCAAGTCTTTCATCATCCCGGATCACACAGAACTCTACGCATACCAGGCCCGTGCCTTGAGTGTTCTCCAGCAGTGTTTTTCTCTAGAATCTGTTATGGCTGAATCTGGGAAATCTGTGTCATCTTTGTACGCCATTCTCTTCCGAAGCTTCAACAATATTCCCGATCCATGTACTGTGGAGTGGATGGAATTTGGTTTTTGTTATTGCGCAGATGTCCAGCAACAGGAGGCCTTGGCAGCAGCGTATCTCAGGCTGGCTGAGAGTGGAACTCCGCTTGAACAGATAGCCCATGCCTGGGAGACTACGTCTCTTCGACACCTTATGGACAAACGAGGAGTTGATATCCCGCTGCTTGAATCGGCCGGTATCTTTCTTCAGAGACCTTCAATCGATGAGATCGGGATATATCGTCTCATGGCTGAAGTCAAGCACGGCTTATCTGGCTCCTACTGCCCCTGCTTCCGCTCAGCGTGCCGTTACCACTCCCAGTACGAGACACTACTAAGTAAAGAGTCTGAGGGAGACTACGGCTTCCATGGGGCAAATGCTTGGGAGCGTTGGCAGCTTTTAAACTTTTATTCCCACGTGTTCAAGAGCCCTGGCTTCGATGCCCGTAAGATGCAAGAGTCCAGACGAAATGCAGACCCGGGGGCTCTAGATGAATATCTCAACTCCATCGTTCCGAATTTCCAGCGAAAGATTGGGAACGAGTTCTTGGCCGACGCCATGTTTCCCAAACTGAGAGACAGGATCGAATTTCCCCATGGCCGCGCACCATGTTATTGCATCGTACACAACACGATCACCTCGGAAGGAATAGACTTTCGAACGAATTGGAGGGTATCCTGGTTGCGGTCGTTTCTGGAAGATGGCGATTGCGAACAAGCAGGTTTCGAGGCCGAACGTGCCTAGAAGTCGAGCAGAGCGATCTCACAGATTCCCAAGGTATTGCTTCGCAGTGGCTTTCGCAGGTTCCGTCCCTGTTCCGCGTGTAAAGAGTCGGTAGGACCCCCGAAGCTGGAGTTTGCCAGATCAGCGATCATCACATCCATGAGTATTGTGAGAGATTAGGAAATATCTCCACTGGCAGCAACACCTCTCTAGGTGAATAGTCCTTGCGGCGCGCGCCGTCACGATATGCTAACTAGTGTAGGACCCAGTTTCGCCAGTTCTTGAGGAGGCGCGAGTAGACTAACCGTCTATCTTTAGGAAATATGTAAAACATTAATAGTGTGATGCAGTAGACCAACAACAAGCGCAGTCTAGACTTGTACGGCCTCGAGTGATCTCAGGATGGGATTTTTGGCAGCCAGTTAGCTATTCGGCCTCGATCACATACATATTCTCGGATACAACCAGCGGGCAGGGTATTGAGGGTTCCTCTTCGAGCGCCTAGCATATGCACCAAGATTATCAAGCCTGCAGGAGCAGAGAATTGCTTTCGCATTGCATGGTGCCCCCAACACTTGGCACTGAACTTTAGTGTTGTCGTTAAACGAGGCACGATCTGCCACGGGCAGATTTCGACGCTATCCGGGACTCAACAGGCCTGCTTTCAGAGACATGCAGTTCAGATCGGATTCTAAACCCTGCTGGCAGCGCTAGGCAAACTGTGGGACAGTATGGCCGGAAGATATGAAACCCTAAAACACCAATGTGTGACGCTTGGTTGATTTATTTCGAACACTTTCTAGACTTCGAGTCCTGCAATCTTCTTCTACCGTCGTTCAAATACAATTCAGCGGCTGTCCATCTGCTCTGCTCTGCTGACCATCCCAGGCCTCGCGCACACACTTTTTCGACATTATGAGTACAAGATAAATCTTATGCTAAATCAAGGTCCGATGGGTCCACAGGGCGGCAACCTTATCTTTGATCCCTCTGGGGATGTGCTCCTAGTCTTGGAATAGTAGCCAGAGCGACTTTGGTAGTTCTTCATACGAATGGCATGCCGAAAATGAGCTGGTGGATGGAGAACCTAGTGGTACTGCCAGCGATGAAGCGAACCCCGAAAGACTAGAAGTACCTACCGAAGAAGTACCTACCGAAGAACCTGATGTTGAAGCACCTTCTGCTGAAGAACCGCCTGGAGAAGCTAGCAAAGCTCGTGATGTCGATCCCGTCGTGGGAATTGATTCAGACGAGAAAATTGAGGTTCGGGTTTCGTCAAAGCACCTGGTCTTGGCTTCCCAAGTATTCCGTGTCATGCTCGAAGGCAGCTTCCTCGAAGGCCGAAAGTCAGATGCTCAAGAGTTGAAACGGGTCCCTTTGCCAGACGACGATGCCGATGCAATGCTACTGCTTCTCAGCATTGTTCATGGGCTGACGAGGCGAGTTCCTCGACGAATCAAGAACCATTTGTTTTTGAACGTCGTGATCTTAATCGACAAATATCAACTCAATGAGGCCACCGAAATATGCACGGATATATGGTTTGATGTACTTTGGAAATCAGTGCCCCAAAATTTATACCAAGACTTAGCGAATTGGATTTACAGCTGCTGGGTGTTGAGGAAAGAAGAAGAGTTCAAGAATTTGACACGACTCGCACAGTTTGAGAGAGGATCTCGGTTTGAGGATGGAGACACACTCTTTCCTGGCTCGATAACAGGTATGTCACAGAAATGGAGTGCAACGGGAAAGTGTTAAAGCCTGCCTAGATAAGATCAAATCCAAACGCGTGGAACTAATGGGAAGCTGTCTTTCCATTCTCGAAAACCTGCTTGTTCAATACCAAGGTCCTAGGCGACAGTGCTTCGAAAACGAAAATTATGATGCCATGGTACTCGGTGGACTCATCAAAGAATTGGTGGCTGCAAGACTCTACCCGATCCCAGATCCTTCTAATTTTGACAGGTCACTCAAGGATGTTGTTTCCGCTTTACGTGGCATGCAGGTTCCATCGCTATGTAACACTTTCAACTACAAGAGGAGCAGGCACATATACCCATCCTACGGTGACTCTCCTAGGCCTTGCGGCATCCGCGATGATGTGTTGAAGTCAATATCAGCTCTCGAAGCTCGGATTTGTGGATTGAGCATATAGTCAAGGAGGCTGGGATGGGACCCGCAGAGGCTACTTGGGGGGTTCAGGACTAGCAATTTTAGAATCTCAGGCCTCAGAATCCTATATACACAGCAAGACCATTCAAATGAGAGTCTCGGATAGCTTCGCTGGAAATCCTCAATTGGTTCACGCTTTATGCTCTCGCAAGCACCTATCCTGATACTGAAATCTGAGCAGTCGGAAGTAGTGGCGAAGCCAGAAGAAGCGCTGGACATGTCCCTTTTGGAGTGATGCTTAAGAACACAAATCGAGCACATGTTACATGGACTCCCAAGCTGGTGTTGTTGAGGAATCCAGCCTTTTAGTGGTGGAAAACTTGTGTGAGGATTGCAGAGAATAGGCAGGAAATACCACCTACATAGCTCTCTCTATTCCTAGTGGAGGTAGACCCCCCATAAGCGCCTTCAACCTTGAAACTAACTAAGGTGGGTATTATCTAGCTAAGGCTCCAATCAATACCTAAAGCCAATTGACGCTCGTAGCATACCCAGTGGCTGCGAGAGGTAGGTTAGGTGTATACTTGCGCCAATACACGTCGCTTCTATCTTGTACTCGGTGACCCACGCGACCGATTCTGACAGCCAGGGGTGCAGAATAACTCGGAAGTGTACACTGCCCTTCCCTAAACTAAATCAACTCCCGAGCAGAGTTGTATCCGGGAACTTCAGGTTGAAACTCGGATCCCTTTGCTTATGTGAAAACATGACCAGATCACCACCGAGCCTGTTGGGCTAACTGATGCTGCGAATGCAAACGAAGTAGGGAGACATCCAGGCAAGGCTGTCGCAGTTTCGACCCGTATTGTACTGGTGGCCTATAATTAATTGTAGGGGGAATCCTCCCGAGGATCACGCAACTGGAATGAACGTGTGAAATTCCCTTCAAATTTGATTCTCCCCAGTTTGCTCAGCCTCATCTCGACAGAGGCGTGTTGGGAATTCCTTCAATTGGCTTTTCAAAGACTTGTCGCCCACATGATGGGCTGGCGTGACGTTAGTCGTCGCCCTGCAGTTCTGGGCACTGCTGCGACAGTTTCGACCTGATGCACGACTCACTTATTAAGAAACCACTACCATGCTTAATAGTACGGAGTACTAAGTCTATTAGGGCTTAGAGAATATCAAAAAGCGAGAATTACTGGGAGATGATCCCTGTGGTAGGCTCAAGGCCCCCAGGGCGTCCCCTCGTCCCGTGTACCCCGCACACTGCAGCCTAATGGCGGTGTACATCCTCCTCCCGTTTAATCTGTAAATCTCTTGAACTCATAGCTCTCTACCTACAGTGAAGAGATCACGAACGAGAGCAAATGGACAGCGACGACTTTGTTATTGTTGATCGATCCGGTCAGTCTGGTGAAATTGTGCCCTGTGCGATCAACTGAAAACTGATCACTTCCAGATGGAGTTGTTGACGAGGATGCTTCTCCCAGTACGTTGCATTTTGTCACCTGTGTTCCGTTCTAGCGATTAGAATTGACAACCTGCAGTAACATCGGATGTACTTGCTAAGATTCGCCTCTGGTTGTGTCCAACCAAGTTTGACGATGAAGGGAGCGAATTTCACAAGCACCTCAATGCTCGCGTTTCAAGAACATGTGGTTGGCTTTTGCATACTGAACAATATAAAACTTGGCATAAGTCGGAAGACATTGGCCTCTTATGGATCAAAGGAATCCCAGGAAGCGGCAAATCAGTGGTTGCTGCCTATCTAATCCAATCGCTCTCCAAAGCGGACAATGCCCCTGTTCTATTCTTCTTTTCGCGACGAATCCTGAGATCAAACAGCGAACCTAAGTATCTCCTCCGAGATATTTTATATCAGACTTTGGATCACAGCATGCTACTATGTTTGAAACTGACAAGAGTGATAGAACAACATCCAGAAGTTGATCAAGTGCCATTTTCCGAGCTTTGGAGAACACTTCTATCAGTCCTACCTACGCTTCCCAAGGTTTACGTCGTTCTTGATGCTCTAGACGAGCTCGCAGTTGAGCAGGGCTGCTTTCTTGAGAACCTGCTCGATCTTGGCAGAAGGAAACCGCAGACAATCAAAGTGATAGTAACCAGTCGCCCCCTGCCACACATCCAAGAGAAACTGGACGGACACAGTGTTATCAGCCTTCGACTTTTGGGTCGGTTTGTGCATAGAGACGTTGCTACGTATATCCATCATCGCATCAAGTCCCAGCAAGAAAGAGCCTTGACAAGGGAAGAGGAGTTAGCAATACAGAACGCCGTCTTTTCAAAAGCTGGAGGTCTGTTCCTCTACGCGCGCCTCATGCTCGATGAGTTATTGCAGCAATCAGGCCCCATTCAGATAAAGTTGAAAAGCCTTCCCACTTCCCTGGGAGAAATGTACACTGATCTTCTAAGGGAGCACGCTCTCCGATCCGGGGCCAGTACTGAGTTCCAAGCCTTATTACTTTCCTGGGTCACCCATTCCGCTCGCCCACTTAGGCTCTCCGAACTAACTGCCTTAGTGAATTCTCTCACTGGCCGAGGCGGGTTGGAAGAGTCACAAGATACAAAGGATATAGTCTGCATATCATGTGGCCCACTATTGGAGGTTCTGAGAGATGGAACTGTTCAAGTGATTCATCATTCCTTTACGGAGTTTCTCCTGGGTTCCACCAGAAACAGTTCAAAAGATCCGTCAGAGGTTGACAAGTTGTTCCCCACTTTATTACCTATAGCAGCTCACAGATCTCTTGCATCAGCGTGTATTGACTATATCTGCTCAGGATGTTTTGAATCCTGGGTTGCTCAAGACCAAGAAATGAGCTGCAGTTCTCTAAATTTGTCGGAAAAACGAAAGGACTTCTTGCTTCGGTTTCAGTTTCTACATTATGCAACAGAAAATTGGCTCTACCATTCAGCACGATGTGACACTTTCGATCTGGAGTTGTTCTCGAAACTCGACAAATTCTTGCGCGATGGGAACCATGACTTCGAAAGCTGGAAAGACTTTTGGAGCTCGGACGAGCGCATTGCGCGCCCAAATATGCATCCGGTCCATGTTGTGGCTCAAGCAGGTTTGGCTGCCTATATAAACCACCTGCTAGACAAAGGTGAAACGCCAGATCGCCCTGATTCTTGGGCGAGAACAGCTATGGCATATGCTGCAATTGAAGGGCATGCCGATGTTGTTGCCGTCCTCTTGAGTCGGAAAGCGTCCGCGACAATACCAGATCTCGATGGCTTAGCACCCATTCATCATGCTGCCAAGGGGAATCACGTTAAAGTCGTGCACCAGCTGCTTGCTGCTGGCGTGGATCCTATGTCACCGCAATTAAATCCAGAATCCAACCACGAGGAATCTTATTGGCAAGAGCATACCCTTGGAAAGACACCTATACAGTACGCATGCGAATTAGGCAACGCACAGTCCGTAATTGAACTAGTGGAACATATGGAGCCTCACACAAGAGAGGTTGTTCAGCCCCATTGGGCATCCGTCAGTGGCCAGGCGAAAGTGCTTTCTGCTCTTCTTAAATATCCCGAGATTTTAGCGAACATCAATAAGGAAGATGAAGACGGAGAAACTCCCCTCTTCCTGGCTGCATGCTGCAGAGACTTTGATACCGTTCAAACTCTACTGGAGCATGGCGCAGACACACGAGGGAAGTATATTGGGGACCCCGTAACCAAAATTAGGTTAGCAGGCTCAAAATGCGCGAACAAGCACTCAGGGTGCAGCCCGATACATGGCTGGGCAAAGGGTCGGAGTCGAAAACACCTCCCTGCACCCGGTGTCCCCCTCGATGAAATGGAGCGCGTTTTATCATTGCTAGTCGAGTATGGGTGCGACATTGAAGAGAGGAACGATATCGGCGAAACTCCGTTGTTTGCATGGGCAGATCAAGTTTTCCTACGCCAGCGCGATTCAGACAGCAAGACACGATTCATTTCCGCTCTCCTCAAGCATGGTGCAAACCCTTGTGCGACGGACCACGAGGGTAATACTCCACTCCACAAAATCCATTCATGGCAGTTAGATCCAAAAGCTTTAGAACTGCTGGTAAATGCAGGGGCCGATATCAATGCCGCCAATAAATCTAATGGCTCGACACCCCTGATTCATGCTGCAAGAGCCCAGAATGTCGACGTCAGCGCATTCATAGAACTCGGTGCGGATCCCAACAGGCAAGACTCAGACGGGAATACTGCTTTGCACTACATCTGTAGCTCATGGTTGTTGGAGAAGTCGCACCTAGAAAACTGGCTGTCATTCGCTGATCCAACCATCAAGAATAAGAAGGGTGAAACATGTTTGTACAACTTTCGTTGGGGGAATGATGGTCAAGGCAGGGTTGACTCTGTGAAGCCCCTCGTGTACAAAGGAGTTGATCTTGAATCCAAAGATACCCATGGAAGAACAGCCCTGCTTGCCGCTTGCGGCAATGCAGAACCACGTTTTATCTATGGTCTTCTTGAAAACGGGGCTGATGTGAAAGCCACAGATTCCCACAATCAGAATTGTAAGCTTCCACCAATGACTGAAGTTTTCTTGGACTGACACAGATAGGTCTTCATGTGCTTGCGAAGATTCGTCTATCAGATGTGGATGGTGGGAAGATAGATTTTGGAGAGACCCTAACAACTATGGAGCATCTGATAGGGAAAGGGTTAGACATCAACGCTGTGGACTGTGTTGGGAACACGCCATTCAACCATGCTGTTGCTTGGGATTATTACTGGAACAACGTGGAGATCAACTTGAAGGCAATTTTGAAGTCTGGCGGCGTCGCTAATATACGCAATCACCGCGGGCGGACGGCATTGCATCTGGCATCTACCCTGGGATCATTTGACCATTGCGGCATCGGGAACGATTGTCCTTCAAGGCTGGATTTCCTACTCTCTCCTGATCTCGGAATCGATCTCCACGCGCGAGACAATGAAGGGATTATGGCCATTCACTTAGCTGCATCGTCGTCGGCAATTAACACCCAGCGACTTTATCTTGCCCATGCGGACTTGAAGGCCCAGACCCTTGATGGTCGCACTCCACTTCATTTTGCCGCACAAGCAGCCCAAAGCAATATTGTCGGTCTCCTCTGTCAGCTGTACCAAGAGCAGTCCTGGGCAATTGATCAAAGAGATAGTAATGGACGGACTCCCCTCCATGAGGCAGCTCAAGCTGGGAATTCCGAATGTGTTTATTATCTATTGAAATATGGCGCAGATCCAAATGCCAAGGACAGGAAAGGAAAGACACCTCTTCATGCCGTTGCTGAGCACCAGTCCAATTCTAAGGAGCGGGATATGCAACGAGAATGCGAGAATTTGGTAGGTATGAGCAGTGTACCTCGCCACGAACGGGAATTGGCCCCGTATCTCGTTCCGGAGCTTCGGCGTCTAGATGGCCAGTCGGAGAAGAATGTCATCTTTGGTCACGAAGAGGAAGCCTGCATGGTGCAAGATGCTCTGCGCCTCCTTTTGGAGGCCGGTGCAGATCTCGCTGCGTTCGACAAGTCTGGACACACTGCCTATCAGGCCGCTGTTATGGCAGGTTGTGAAGCCGCTATTGAGTTGCTTTCACCACGAATGCAGAAGATCCTGTCAGCCGATGAACCAGCTCATACAAATCGCTTGGCAGAGGAGTGGTACGCACTGAGGACAAAATACGCTGGGAGAGTCGTCCAGAGTATTGATATGAACACCGGCAACTCGTACAGACTTCTTGAGACAGCCATTTCCTTCAAGAACGAAGCCCTTCTAGGTGAAGTGCTTCAGGCTGGAGCGGACCCTACAGTTGTTGGGCCTAATGGTCTGACGCCATTACACTGTGTTGCCTATTGGGGACTTACTGCAATGATGAAGGCCCTATCGTCCTGTGTCGAAGACTTGAACGCCTTGTCACCTCCAGTACTTCATATAGCAGCAAGCCGAGGCTCTTCTAATATACAAATGGTTGATCTTTTGATCAAACTGGGCGTCGACATCGATGCTTCATTCCAGGAAATCGACTGGGATCTCTTCACAGGTCATCAGCCACCCTCGTACGGCGCTGTACACATTTTCGCGGCCGGTAACAAATGGTGGCACACATCGGCGCTCCGTAGTCTTTGCGACGCTGGGGCCGATCTCGAGCTCAGAGATTCAGACGGGAGAACTGCACTACAGTGTGCACTAGGCGGCTTCAGAAACGGTTATGAAGCGACCGGCTTCTGGCGAGACCAGACGTTGGAAATATTACTAACAAAAGGAGCCAATGTCAATGCATTGTCCCCAGACAATCAATCGACACCTCTCACCGCAGCTTTGGAGGCGAATCGAGGAGTCGAACTCATTCAAAAGCTGCTTGACCGCGGTGCCGACATATCTCTCGGCGCGGTTCCTGCTCTCTTTGTGGCCATTGAGAGCGAAGATCTTGAAGCCACGAAGGTCATCTTCGCAGCGGGAGCGGATATTAATGCCATGTATCGCCCATTGGAAACGGAAACTTTCTATCGAGGCCCTACAGTCGAGACACCTCTGGTGTCAGCGGCGGTGAGTCGCAGGCAGATGGGAATCGGGAGTGAACGTGCAAAGAGAAGATCATCGATCATGGCATTCCTTCTTGAGAACGGCGCCAATCCTACTATGGAACTCGAGGACGGGAAGACCACTGTCTTCCATGAGGTCGCGTATCACTCAGGTATCCTCACACCTATCATCGACTTTGGTGTCGATTTAGAGATCAAAGATCGAGAAGGCCGAACCCCATTACTCAGAGCCTGCTCTCCAATTGACATCAACTTTCGTAGCATCCAAGGCGAGTATGCAGCGCTTGAATTGATAGGTGCCGGGGCAGATATTCATACCACAGACAACACGGGCTCGACAGCACTGCACCTTGCCGCTACATCACGCCTTGTCGAGACAGTCTCCTTGCTTATATCCAATGGTGCATCGGTCTCTGCTCGAGACCAAGCCGGCTGCACGCCGCTATACAACGTCTTGATCCTTGCTGGGTGGGATAGAACGCAACTCGATCTCATCCAGAAATTCCTATCCGCAGGTGCAAGTCCCATCCTCACTGGGCCCAGTGGCGAAACTGCCTTGCACGTCCTCGCTCCAGGCTTGATGCAGCTCAGTCCCGCCACTGCGCCGTCATATTATGACGGGGACGTCAAATATTTTGAAGAGTACGCGCAACTCTACCAACGCTTCATAGATCTGGGTTGTGATTGTAATGCTCGTGACAGCTTTGGAAATACCCCATTATTTCCTTACCTGGCGGCGGTGAAGCGCTCCTCCGACATGTTTCCCTACCATCCTCCAGCTCAGACAGACATCAAAGCGATGCTGGATCGCCACGATGTGTTCGCAGTGAATGAACATGGAGATACACTCCTACATGTAATCGCCAGGAGAGAAGCCGAGGATAGACCGGCCGACAATGGTGGGGATTCAGAATCGGTCTCCTTGTTCCGGGAGTTGATGAATCGAGGATTAAATCCAAAGAGAGAGAACAAGGATGGGCTCAGCCCTTTAGACGTCGCTGCTGCTTGTAGGAATGACGACGTGCTAGAACTTTTCAAGTCGGAGGAATAAGAAAGGATGCATATATCTGCTAAGCCTTGTCGCTGCAGCGATTCCAGTCTTACACATGATCTAGACTTTTCACGCGATGCGTGGCTATCGCGCTCGGCTCTCTACAGCTTCATCTTGATCTCTTTGATAGTTTTCTCCAGCTAGTTTTTGTGGTAATATGGCTAAAAGCATAAGTCTCACAAAAGGGTCGCCTTTGCTCTGGCAGCTCCTCCAGCAGTAAGTGTCCTGCCGCCGAGTATTGGTTCCTCATCTATGAACCTCTGCGAACGCGACCTTGGGTCCTGGCTAGATAGAGTGGTAGCAAGATCATGCGAAAGCACTCCCGTTCGATGCCCGGCTTGCCCAAACCCCTCCCAGATCTGAGGAAATGGCATTTGCGACTCTGAAGCTACGGCTGATTCGAGCTAGGAGCAACCGAATTTGTTTCTGTTGTGCATCCGTCTTGGCTCGAGCACCAGCAATACGAAGTGGGAAGAGGAAGACCAGCGGTGTAACATTTGTCTCCTCCAAAGCAAGCGATATGTTTTCGAGAATTTTATTGGCGTGACTCTCAATTTGAAATTGTGAAAGAATGGGAGTCTTTATGTCGTACGTGTTCCAGATGTGGTCGTAGTCATAAACACCAGAAAGATAAATTGAGATGGCTGAGTGGAAGATCCAGGCGACTGTCATTTGATGGTCTTCCTTGGACCAAGTGGGCCAAAACCGTGCCGTACGGTCCCACATAGTTAGATCAGACCGAAGTCGATGACCTTCCTCAGCGAACGCTGCCAGAACTCTCACATCATCATACTCAAGGTGGAGCTCGATGTTGGAACGAGTGTACTCCATGACGCTATCCTCTCGTTGTTAGCGTGCGTGTGATGGCAGAGGACTAAGGTATTAGCTCACCGAACGCACAGGTCGGAGGTAAGTGTCATGATATCAAGCAATCTTTCTCTAGGGCTCCATTCGACAGCGTAATCATCCAACCACATTTCTTGCATCAAGTCAATCCAAGGCTTGGTTGCGAGAAATGATCTCTCGCCGAACAACATTGAACGAGCGATCTCGAAAATTCTTATTTCAAGTAAGAATTCTCTGTTAGAGCCGGTCCGACAACCATCTGGTCCTAGAGACTGGAGGATTTGTGATGTTCCATAGAGCATATGCCAAACCCATCCTTGGCCCGTATCATCGCACATTAGCTGTGGCGGATGTTAACTATTTCTGTCTAAAGAACCTCAATTCTAGCAGGAACTCTCACCTCGAATAGACCCAAGAAGAAGGTACTCCACGATAGTTGTAGAAGGTCTTGACTGGTCGCCTTGGTGATCTGGTTTCTGAGGGTCGTAAGTGCGGTCGTATAGTAGTGGAAAGCGTCAGATAATGTAGTCGGACCGCTCGCCACATGTTGCGTGGCCCTTTGAAGTGCACCAACAGCGCAAATAATACTAGCAATGCTTCTTTGAGAGCTTAGATCGCTGTTTATGGTAAGCCATGGTGATGACAATCGGCCGGTGAAATTGTTTCGTGGTAGAAAATCCTTGAAGAAACTGAGTACGTAAATCGTTTCAGTGTCCAAGGAAGGGCTTTGAATGAGTAATCTCTGGGTCCTTGGGGCAATTTCAGTGTTGGTCTTGCTTTGTTTGGTATTATGGTCTAATGTGATGGACAAATCACGAATGGGGAGTTCGCAAAACTTCCCACGTCGAACACAATTATGGCAAGGAGTTCCGCCAGAGCACTGACTCTGTCAGTAATCAATGCTTATTGGATCGCTAGAGGGGCTACTTGCCTTCAGGTGGCTAGAAGAACACGCAACACATCTTGAACGATGTTTCCTCCGATCAAAGGGCCCAGCACCCATATGTCATGCAAATGTGGTCTCTTGGTCGCTTGATGAGCTCCTCAAAGGACTAATGACGCTTGCTTTCCAGTTAAAGAAAAGACCGTGCGAGGCTAAGTTCATTTCTCGAGGAAAAGTTTGTCATGTAATTTGCTTTTTGAGAAAGCTCCAGTCTCAAGATCAATGAGAAAATTGGCTGAGAGAGGGCCACTGCGCTATTCCACTTTTGGCTCGATATGAGCGACGCTAGAGAACTTGGCTGCCTCATTCAGCCAATGAGATTTTAGATTCACTGACGCACAAGGCTGAGCTCGATGAAGGCGTATATGGTGCCTTAGGTATGAAAAACTCACAAAATAAGCCTCGCTGTATGCAGTATAAAAGACTGTCTGATGCCGGATCATACAGCTCTGAGCAAATTTCTTCATCGATTGTCAGCAATTCTAAATCGCTCACTCAGTACGCCCACAACTAATTCCTCAAGATGCGGGCTCCTTTGGCATTCTTCTCCGCTGTGCTGCTGCTGGATATCGGACATGCGACAAACGCACCTATTCCTTCCCCTCCTGGGCCATATGGAGTCGCCTTGCAAACAACAGAGCTAATCAATACTGGAATGATTGACCCTTTCGCCCCCTCAAAAGAATATCGTCGAATTGTTATTTCGGCTTTCTACCCAACAGCAATGAGCAAGGATTGTCAGCAGATGAGAAGCCCATACATGCCACCAGCAACGGCCTATGTTTATGATCAGCTCTATAGCTCACTCGGACTGCCAAATGGCTCCTTTGAGGCACTAGAGTTGACTTTGTGCAGCCCAGAGCATACAATCTCAAAACACAACCAAATTCCACACCCTGTGGTCCTCTTCTCGCCGGGTTTGGGAAACTCGAGGTTGGTTTATAGTAATATCGCTGCTGGTTTAGCTGCTCAAGGCTTCGTGGTACTGACAGTCGATCATTCTTACGACGGAGCCATCGTTGAGTACCCGGACGGAAGCTTTGTGTTAGCGGCAAACATCAGCACTGATGAGCAAATTGAGACCTCCTTGGCCGCACGTACCAAGGATATGCTATTTGTTAGTCAACAGCTTCACAATTGTACCATCACACGAGGCCTCTTCAAAGGGCTATTCGGATATGCCGACCTTGGAAAGACGTTCTTGTATGGGCATTCATTAGGAGGGGCAACTGCAGCTGCTACGATGCTGGCAGACAAACGTATCCTCGCCGGTATCAACCTTGATGGAACGTTTTTCGGAGATGTCGTCAACAAAGGTCTCGATCGACCATTCATGCTATATGCGCATGAAGGGAAAAACCTGTCAACTGACCAGTCCTGGGCAGACACCTGGTCACATCTCCGAGGCTCAAAGGTCGAGGTGGCTATCAAAGGGTCTGCGCATGGAAGCTACGTAGACTTCCCTCTATTGTTGGAAGTGCTTGGTATTCGAGATCAATTACCTGCCGAGGTCAATGAGCTGATAGGGACAATTCCAGGAGCCCGAATGCTGGACATCTTGTCAACATCGGTGGCAGCATTCTTTCGGTTCACGGGACGCCAATTAACATCGGGGCAGCTAAAGGGAACACTGTCGCAGTTCTCAGAGATGGAAACGCTGGATTCAAATATTCGCTAAAATTGCGGAATTTTGGATGTCGAAGCCTGTAAGCGCTCTGGAAAATCGGAATGTATCGACAACGAAGCTGATGTTGGTGGCAATACCGGATGCTAAGCTGTAATATAAATTTTGGAGTTCGTCGAGTACCTGGTGACTTACTTAGGTACGGATTAGTAGGCTAATAGTTACTCCGTGGCTTTTAGAATGACGAACTATTCCTCCGCAAGACCATAACAATCAAGAGCACCCACGTGACAGTGTCCGCACCACGTGACTACGCGAAGAAGGTTCAATCCAAATAGGACTGGCCACATTTCCCCAGTGCTCCTGGCCATCGCATCAGTGATATTCCGTTCCGCACTATCCAAAAGGCCACCCTGGTTCAGAGGTGTAAATGTCTACTAGTGCGGCGAACACACGACAGTAAGGATCCGGTATGTCTCCACGGTGTTCTGTCTTATATTATTAGTATTTAATCCTCTCTTTGTAAGGCGCAAAGCAGTTCGCATTGACATGTAAATAGCAACTCACGATCAAGAATGTCTCTCGCATCTACCCTCTCCCCCATAAGCATCTCCTTTCGTCGTGAACACACTGCCACGGGGAACAGCTCGAGGAGTGTTGCCTTCCAGCATGAAACCAACTATCTAAACCTCCATCGTACATTGCTACGGCTCCAACACTTGATTCTCCTCACGCCTGCCCCTGTTCGAGCTTCGAACGAAGAGACCACTGCTCTCGTTGAAGAAGCGCAACTCACTCCGCTCCAAACCCAAATACAAGCCGAGTTATGGTCCCCACTGCCATACGGCCGTGAGAAATGGCTGCAGGATGTTGAAGGGGCACGGACTTTGCTTCTACAACTCGAGCGCCAGGCGCCAGGCATCCGTGTTCAGCGCACCAAATACGAAGCCATTAAAGATCTCGCGGAGAAGCGAGCTATTGTGAAGAGACTAAGAAATCGTATCGAGGAGATTGGAAGGGAGGTAGAGCTTATGGGTAGCGATGACTATAAACCGCCCTATGAGGACAATAGTACAGAAACACTGTTCGATGTTTTGCAGGAGCACGATCGTTCAACAGGCAACGGGGAGAAGGATCATGAGACATCTAAGAAGGCTGATTCGCTTGAGGGGAAGCCGCTCGAAGTTGTCGAGGAGAACAGCGGTGTTGGAGACAATCGACGGGAAGAATTAATTTCATCTTCCGAAGTACGACGACGGGGTGTGAATCATGCGAAACCATCAAAATTAGATGATGCTCGAACAACGAGCTTCTCGAATATGCAGTCGACAGAAAGATCGCTTTTGGATTCATCTCGAGTACACGAAGACATCACGGCCTCGCTAGTCAGCATGGCAGCCCAGCTGAAGCAACAGAGTCGGGCGATGCAGTTTTCCTTGGAGCAGGATAAAAGTCTCGTTGGAAAAGCATTGGAGGGTCTCGACATTAGTCTCACGGGAATGGAGTCGGCAAGTAAAAACATGGCATTCCTCAAGCGAATGAGTGAGGAGGAGGGCTGGCTCGGACGCATGAAACTGTACGCAATGATCTTCGCCATGTGGATTGCAGCATTCTTGTTGGTGTTCGTGTGCCCGAAACTGAGGTTTTGAAAGCACAGCGAAAGGCGGCCATCCACGTGCAGAAATCAATGGCGACACGGTGACGGCGACATGCCACGTTTATTGACTGCTTGATTTGGCGTACAACTGTTGTGGCTGCAGGCCAGTACTGCCTTTTAACCTGGACCGAGCAAGCAAGCAGCGCACTGCACTCGTTCGCCTGTGGGGTTTCCGAGGTGCGCACATGAATCGATCATGATCTCGGTAGCGGTGGGAAACCTCCGAGTTACCACGTAGTCAACCACAGCTCAACAAAAGCTTCAAGACTCTGGTGCTTGGAAGCAATTGAGCAGCTGACAGGCCACATCATTGCCACTGGCACATCCCAGATCGCCATCTTGCTTGGAATGCTGGTGGAGGGATGGGGCGGAGCCACGCAATTTGCAAATCCCATCGCGCATTGCCATCGGTTTCTTGGTGGGGCAATGATGTCATGGCATCGCGCCCTCTTTTTCTTGCATCTTCCAGCTTCACGCATGCCTCACGACCATCGCAAACTCAAGGTGGCTTCTGCCTATAAATGCGGCCTTTCCTCCATCCTGGAAGCCCTCTCATCATCAACTTTAGTCGTACACACTCTCATCCAGAACACCAGGCCATTCATACTTTCCAGTACCTCATTAAACACTGTCAAGTACCACAGCCTCACCATGTCTTCCAGCGACAATACCTCATCTCTCAAGTCAGTGGTTGACACTGCTACCGGTTATGTCCAGTCCGGTATTGCCACCTTGACAGGTAGCGCGGGTGATCAGGTACAGCAACCCCAGTCCCCTACCCAATACTCAGCACTAACATCACATCAGGCGAAAGCAGACGAATACAAAAACAAGGGTGCGGTTGAATCTGACCTCTCTCACACCGCCGCAAAAGCAGGCCCCTTCACCATCAGCTCCTCGGGCGCCCCAGCGAAAGACAACCCGGATCGTACCCAAGGTCAATGGGATCAGACCATCGGTAGTGCTAAGGAGACTATTGGTGGCCTTCTAGGCAACGAGAATCTGAAACAACAGGGCCGAGAACAGAATCTGCAAGGTCAAGGTCAAGAGGCGAAGGGTCAACTATCCGACCTTGGTCAGGGAATCAGTGATCGTGCTCAGGGAACCCTTGGTGGTGCTGTCGCTGGTTTGACCGGCGATCGTGAAGCTCAAGCCAAATATGCCGATCAGCACGACGAAGGAAAGACTAGGCAACGCGGCGTTGAACTGGATCTCGACAAGCAGGTCAAGGCACAAGAGAAGTCTAGCTCCTGAGCTGAGGGATTGCTATGGCCATGGTTAACTGCACCTTACAACCAATCGGGCATTGTTTGATTAGCATACTTCATGATACCCCTCGATTGAACCTTTCATAACCAACAGCATCGCATCCTTTCCTCTGATTCTTTTCTTTAGTGGGGAAGTCATATGGTAGCTACTGTTTGTTAAATGCTCTGTATATCTGCAGAGAGGCTAATTCAGCTGAAAAGTCAAGTACCGCGATGCCCAGATTGTACAGATAGATCTAGTCGTAGGTCATTTCTGCGCAGAAATGTTTGTGCAAGTTGATCATCCACACGCAGCATACCATTTTCCACCACCCCTGGCGATCCACCATTCATTCCTCCACAAGTCTCCGAGAGTACCAAGCAACGGCAAACCCGAAAAGTACTCCATCGAACCCTGTTAGATAAATTAAGTATTAGTCCTCGCTCGACAGCCGAGGATAAACATTTCCACTCGGCACCATAGGTAGTCCACTTCTCGGAATTTCGGCCCGTCCAAGGCTCCCCAGGCCTTCCGTACAAAAGGGAGTTTGTATTATATAGGCACTACTTAAGCGACCGAATGTGCCACGGCAGCTTGAGATTATCCTCTGATTTGGCTGCGAATGAGGACTTAATTATCACTGCGACTTGTTCCCAGAATAACTTCCTCGCATTGCGAATCAAACACCCTAAAAACTGGGGACAGACTACAGAGGAGGTAGAACTGCCGTCGGGACCGTCACGAACTCGACTTTCATTTTTCCAAATTCGAGAACCAGTACCGGGGCAAGCTACCAAAGAAGTCGCTCAAGGGTAATTAGTCCGTCCGAAAACAAATTGCAACTAATTATGGACCCGAAGCCCAAACGCGTCGAGACTCCCGTGGAAGGCCTCCCCCCGCTCCAACGACACATCGCGACGCACGATGCGGCGGGCACATCAGTCTACGTCCCCACTCCGCCGCCACAGCAATACATCCGACTGCCAGGGACAGGCGGGGTCGCGCGGTCGTGGGCAGTGGGCGCTGTGCCGGCGAAACTCGAGGGCGATGCTGACATGAAAGCGTACCTTGCTGAGGACGGCGCCACGAGCTGGACGAGCCCGAGCATTGTGACGCCCAACGGTGTCAATTCGATGATTGTGGATCTGGAGCCTGGCGGCGTCAGCGATATGCATCGCACGGTGTCGATTGATTTTTCGATTTGTGTGATTGGTGAGATTTTGCATGAGCTGGATGGTGGCGAGACGGTCTTGTTGAAGCCTGGTGTGAGTACGCTTGTGCTTTTGTCGTTTGCAATGAATTGCTTGGCCTTTATTGGTGGCATTGATACCATTCCACTCTTCTTGGGATCGCCAACGCCCAACTCGTGGTCGAACCTCTCTTGCCTGCCAGCCAGGGCCTTGACTCAAATCGCTGTTAACAGTGCTTGACGCGGGCAGGATCACATCATCCAACGAGGTACGAACCACAAGTGGCGCAATGCTTCGACGACGAAGCCTGCTCGCTTCATCGGTGTGACTATATCCTGTGAGCCTTTCGATATCGCGGGGAAGCCTCTGGAGGAGAAGTTTGCTGGAGGCACCCCGGCTAACGCCACAAGCGGGAAGTCAGCGAGTAATTTGTGATGCCAGGTGAGAGTAGAGATGTCTCCTCGATTGTCGCCTTGGTTGAAGGAAGCACCACGAACAATTCTTGTGTTGTCTGCGTCATGGTCGCAAGGTAGGGGATTTAGTGGGAACTAAGGCAACATATAAGATTCAGTGGGGATAACGAGGTGGGAAGCAGCTAGAAACCAATAGAGGAACGTACAAAGAATTAAGCAACGCCGTACTGAATTCTGACAGTACCTGCAAGTGAGTAGGGCCTCGGGCATCGCAAGCATTCCCTATTCTCCCGCGCTCACGACCACCTGCCTTCCCTGCCGAAGGCGTGGCAGTCGGATAGGCACAATAAGAGCGGCCATGATGACCGATGCCACAATAGCACACAAAAACGTAGTGCGGAGCGATGTCTCGTAGGATTCAATAACTAAATTGCTCTTAGTAGGGTCATGGAATGGATGGTCGCGCATCACTGACCTTGTCCTTGAGTAATTGGCTCGAGGGCCTTTATGCTCTCCACGGACGATCGGACAGCACGAATGACTGAATCCCGACCTGGGCCAGAGACATTCCTTGTCAGACTCGCAGTCAAGCAGTTTTGGAACACCAAGCTGGATATTGCAACTCCCAGCACTGTTCCCAAATTCCTCCACAGGCCGATAGTTGTGGTTACCACTGCTTGGTCAGTCTGATCAGATACCGCAAGGGCGCTCATCATGGTATTGGGAAATACAAAACCCTGGCCGAGTGGCACACCTGCGATCAGTATCAAGCTAACCAGTTCGGAGGTGTTCTTGTTGATGCATGCCACTGCAAGAGACCCAATAACATAGACAACGGCGCCAAAGACCAAGGTTGGCTTCAATCGCCTAGTGTAAGTTATGATATACCCCGTCGAGATACCTGCGAATGATCCAAGAAGGCTTGGAATTGCGAGGCGAAAGCCGGAGCTTGCAGCACTTGTGAGCAGAACTGCTTGGAAAAACAGTGGAATATTGAACAGAACGGTGTTGGAAGCAATTCCACCTAACATATTGGCGAAGACCATGTTGGCGATTGGAGACTTACTGAGTAAGCGGAAAGGCATGAGAGGATGACTGACCCTAGCCTCGATGGTCACGAATATGCATGCTGTAACAAAGAAGGTAGCTGCACATGATATGACTGGAAGTGATATCCATGGGCATATGTTTCCTCCAAGATTGAGCGCAAGTATCAGAGTCGTCACTGTGGTGATAAGAAAGACCGATCCAAGGGAGTCGAAGCTTTTGAGGGCGACCCATGAACCACCTTCATCCTTGTCAATGAGCATAGGTCCCAAGTTCGAAGGTGTGAAGATAAGAGCCATAACAAAGCAAATAGCGATGAAGGGAACCTGGACGCCAAAGGCCCACCTCCAGCCTAAAGTGTCACACAACCAGCCGCCAAGGGCAGCTCCGGATGCAGAACCGAGGCCAAAAGACAGATTGATATGAGACTGGAACACTCCTCTATCTTCAATCCGGACAAGATCTGAGAGGATTATCAGACTCATGGACATGGTACCGCCGGCACCTAGCCCGCATGCAGCTCTCGCCGCAATGAAGCTCTCGATGCTATTGGCGAGAGCACACCAGAGCGTAGTCAGCCCGAAGATAGCAAAAGAAAGCAAAAATATTGGCTTCCTGCCAACTGTGTCTGATAGCCGTCCGAACAAGGGTTGGAAAGCTGTGCTTGTGATAAGGAAGACCGTACTCAGCCATGACGCCACTTGTGATGCACCAAAATACGATGTTATCACAGGATGACTCGAGGCCATGAGTGTCGAGTCGAAACACGCAACAAAATAGCCGAGGACAATAACACCGAAGACCAGCCAAAAGCGTGATGGGGATATTCCTATGAACCTGGAGTCTTCGCTGGCTCTAACGTCACCAAGCGCTTCCGGTGCCACGTGATTCTCGACGAACGTGCCATATGCAGAGGTCTCTGATGTTTGGGAGATTAGAGACTTTGAAACTGTCCGTGGCCTCTCGTCACCTGACGTGTTGAATGGTTCCGCTGAGGCTAGAAATGCCACCGAGTTGAAAGAGCCGAATTGGGCGAAGCTGAGCTGTAACTCATCAACATCTACGTCGCTTGAACGGATGGAATCCGACGATGAGTTGCGGCGGAGAAAGACAGGGGTGGGGAGTGACCTGGGAAACGAAAATCTTCGCCTCTCATCAAAAAAGCTCCAGGATGTGCGGTCGTCCATTGATTGTACCGTCGTCGAATGGTGATTCTTTGCACTCAGCCACTGATGTGGCTCTGAGGAAGATGGTTGTGGCATAGCAAAATCTGACTATCACTTATGTCCACTTAGCATGAATAGAATAAGCAGCTTCCAAGAACAAGGAAAACGCCGATTGATGTTATGTATATGGCTTGGTGTTGGATGCAATGATAGAGTTGTTTTGATATCCTGCCTCGTGAGGACGTGTGCTATTTGGATCCAACATCATGGCGCCTTTAAATATAGCGCCGGGGACACTTTTCATATCAAGTATGCAAGAACCTTGCCAGGAACGCCTCCTGTGTTGATCGAAATCTCCTCGGTATAGAAAGTTGTCGATATGTGTGGTCAGTACAGCGCGCAATAGCCCGCTGCCATAATCGTCCGCCGGATACAAGTTCTTCCCCACCCGCGGCCAACAGGCAAAGAGAGTTTGTGCCAGAGTTGGGCGTTGGGGAAGTCAGATAGATGTCATCCCACTTCTACCCACCGCAATCAGAACGCCAGAGATAAGGAGCCACATGAAGCCAATCATCGCGCATCTTTGTTCGTCAATCTCATGTGTCTCTGGCGGCCATTCACAATCTCATTAGCCGTGGGCAACGGCATCGCCAGAGCGTACAGGGCAAATCCAGGATTCAGTGGCCGATCACCAAAGCACGGGAATTTTACGGCAAACGAAGCCCAATGGCCAGGATATTGGTCCCGCATGGCCCTACAGAAGACATGCCCGCTGCGCGATCCAATTGACGCAGCTCCGCGGCTTCATCGGCGGATCAACCTGGTCCAACGTTGTTGGCCGTTGCCAGATACTACCACCAATGAAACCACTAATTGGGTCGGCCCAAGTTGAACTTATACCATCTGCCTTTGAGGTATATATATTGAGAACCCCGATAGCGATGAGAATGTTCGTCTATCAAACAACTCCCAACTTCCTCTCAACAGAGCTTGTCAACTCTCTTATCCCACCGCAAGAGACGCCGAACTGACCAGGAGTCAACGATATGTCGGACACAGAGTTCAACAAGACCAACACCAGCCCGATGTCGGCCAACAAAGACATCAAACTCCTGGAGGATGGAGTGATTACCACTGGCCAGGAAGGAGACAGCCGAAGAGTGTCCGCAAGCATTGCCATCGACCCAGCAGCCGAGAGACGCCTCGTCTGGAAGTTCGATCTTCGCATTCTCCCCACCCTGGCGGTCATGTATTTATTCAATTCGTTGGATAAATCCAACCTCGGAAACGCAAAAACGGCGGGTCTCGAGAAGACACTAGGCCTCGTCGGCGACGACTACAACCTCATCCTGTCAATCTTCTTCATCCCATACGTCCTGACTGCTCCCTTTTTGGGCATCGCAGGCAAGAAATGGGGACCGGCGAATGTGCTACCCATCATGATGTTCAGCTTTGGATCTTGCACCCTGTTAGTGGTCGCAGTCAAGAATTTTGGTGGCCTGCTCGCTCTGCGATGGTTTCTCGGAATGGCCGAAAGTGCCTTTTTCCCGGTAAGTACTCTAGCCCCATCTGCAATGTTTTGACACGGCTAAGATGTTGGCTGCGATTAGCTCGTTATTTACTACCAGACTACATTTTATCGTCGCGGTGAGCTCGCTCGTCGTCTCGCCATCTTCTACGCGGCATCGTCGATTGCATCGGCCTTTGGCGGCCTACTCTCTTATGGGGTTTTCCAGATCAAGGGTGGCAGCCTCGCCAATTGGCGATACCTCTTCCTCATCGAAGGCAGCTGTACCATCCTCTTTTCATTCTTCGCTTTCTGGTATCTGCCCAGAGATGCCGCAAGCGCCAAGTTCCTAACTCCAGAGGAGAAGCAACTGGCATTCTACCGTATCCAAGTTGACTCGTCCTCCATTGTCGGAGAGAAGTTCAACTTCCGCTCTGCCATGGCCATCTTCAAGCACCCAACAAGCTGGATCATCCTCGGCATTGAGATCTGTCTCGGTGTGCCATTGCAGTCCGTGTCCTTGTTCCTTCCTGTCATCGTCAAGCGCCTTGGGTACTCCACTGTGAAGACCAACCTGTACACAGTCGCACCAAACATCTCCGGCGCTGCCATGCTTCTCATTCTAGCCTTTGCTTCCGACTACACCAGACTCCGGTTCCCCTTCGTTGCACTCGGCTTTGCATTCACCTGCATTGGGTTTATCATCTTCGCGACGGTCGACATCCATTCGCAGCTGAACGTCGCCTACTATGCATGCTTCATGATGACCTGGGGAACCAGCGCACCCAGCGTGATCCTGGACGTGTGGTATAACAACAACATTGCGGATGAGAACAAGCGAATGATGCTGACCAGCATTGGCGTTCCGGTCGCCAATCTGATGGGCGTTGTTTCGAGCAACATCTTCCAGAACAAGGATGCCCCTAAGTATTTGCCAGCTTTGATCACAACTGCTGCTTTTGGTGCCTGTGGTTGCTTTCTCACCCTGCTCCTCGGTGCATGGATGGTCATCGACAACAAGAGGCGTGATGCCAGAGACGGGAAGAAAGTAAGGGCTATCGATATTCCTTCTGAGTTGTTAGCTGAAGGCCCCAGCAGTCCCAACTACCGTTGGTGTTATTAAGCTACAGAGCCGCGGCGACGGTAGGACTGGAGACGGATGTGAAGGTTGGAACACCAGAACCGGATTATGGAATTGGAATTTTGAGAGTTGATGTCACAGGCGATGGTTCGAGCATGATGATAAAGCGCTTTTTAGTCTTCTTATGCTGTCAGATTACGGTGATAATACCTTTTTGTAGCTCCTCTCCTTGTGGCAAGTTGAAAGTGATCTCTTGGCACAATTCTCCCGAATGGTTTCATCGAATTTTCGGTCTTGATCACGAAACTTGAGTAAAACTCTATAAAATTGCTAATGATTCAGAGCACAAGCTACATCATCAAAGCCCTCATGCTCATGCAGCAGCACTTGCCACCTCCGCCGACCACTGGCCGCTATCCTCCATCCACCAGCCGGCATCGAAGTCGATCTCGTTCAAGCTCGTCAGATTGTGCGGGAAAAAGTCGTACGAAACACCAGACCATGGTGTTGAAGGGGATGTGAATACGGAAGGGCCGTCACCAATCTCCGAGATCACGTCGTCGCCCGTTGTTTTCGTCAAGTTCTTGGCCATGTGGTCGAGCGCCGTTGCGGCAAACTTGGCAGGCCAGAAGCTGCTCCCATATGCTGAGAGCAGCTTCCGGTAGTACTTTAGTCTGCCATCCCAGTACCTTAAGCGTGTTTCGTCGGTGGAAAGGCGTTTCAGGCTGGCCATGAAAGTGCCAGTGAGCGCGAGGTTGAAACCTGAGCCTAGGTGACAACAGGTCAGCCAAAAAGAAGAAAAGCATCGGCGTGGAACTTACAAGACCACCAGAACGTACTCAGCCTGGTGATCTGTAAAGTCTCCACCAAGGATATTATGCTCGAAGTGCACTCGATAGCAAGCTCGAAGGGTCGATCTAGAGAGAAGTTCCTTCGATATAGTTTTGGAAAAATCCCACGTAGTAACATAATTCGAACAGTGTAGAATGCGACTTCTAGACTTCCTGAGAGATGATTTTAGCTGGCTAAGCTGTGATCTCATCGTGATGCCTTACCTGTCACGTCAGGAAAGAATCGCTGAACGAGAATATGATCCAAATACGTAGCACGCCAATTGACGAGCTTCTGTTCGATTCTATCGGCAATATCAATGATATGCTCAGCAGTCACGGTCCTGAGTTGCACAACGGAACTCAGGGTAAAGAAGATGGATAGGATCTCGTCCAAGATCACGGTCAATTCGGCCATTGCAACGAAACAATGAATACCAGTGATCAGCTCCGGTCGTTTTACAGATTGCTCCTCAGGGTTACCATTCGATGCAGCGCCCTCAAAGTCGATTGCTGATAGCATGGGTGTCGTCGTGTTGCTATCTCTGATGTAGGAAGGCCGCCCAAGTGCCATTGCAAACCTAACAATTTAGAAACCAAGATTCAGGGGCGGAGTCAGAGTATATGGGTGTGTTCTCACCATTTGTCCTGCATGTACATTGCCCACCACAGGCGTTTTCTGCGCCTTTTAACGGCCTCTGGGATGCTCCAGGCTGAACAATCGATATTCAAACCAAGATCATGACAGATACCAACAATGGTGCCGATCTAGGGACCGTAAAATATTAGCATCGACAATTTACCAGTGAAAGGCACCAATGATAACGCATGATGAACTCACCACGGCCCACATCCCGGGTGCACTCGTGCTCCTGCAGCAGTCAGCTCGTTGCATCCCCCTGAAGTCGAACCAAACACTCACATTTTACCTCGCAGTGCTCTTTGGGTGAACAAAATAGCGGCTTCAACAGTCTCCAGTGTCGGAGATCTCGCCTCAAGCAGTAATGACGCTGAAAATCCTTCAATAAGAACATTATTGTCCAACCCTTGCAGTTCGGGGGAGGTGTATTTCGATATTATGGCGATTGCGTTGGTCAGTAGCCGAGAGTTCTGTTTCTTTGCCCGACTTTCGTCCAACAATGGGTATGCTGGGTGGGACTGTTCAAAAAAGATTGACTGCACGACGGCTCCGTCTGGGTCGATACTGATTGGCCGAGCATGCCGATTTGATGTTTCGGAGCACGCAGATGTTGACGAGGATGCTCGTTCCTTGTGAATACAGTCAGCCATCAATTTCATAGCTTTCTTCCTGCGAGGTATGCTACCCTGAAGTAAGCCTCTCGTGCCGGATCATTTCCGATGGCCTGATCCCGCTCAAGGGCAAAGTACACGTCGTCCGTACCACTTAGGCCAATATACTTTCCTTCCCCTATGTTTACTCCCCCCCTCGTGGCCTCAACTGCGCGGCCATTTGGCTGTTGCACAGTGTTATCCTGTCCCCGTCCAGTTGAAGGTACGGTAGACTGGGTCGCAGAAGTTGCCGTAGGAGTTTCGACCGGCTTCACTTTTCGCTTGCGTGCGGATGGCTCTGAGCTGAAGGTGCAAGGAATTGAGCGCCTGCTACATAGAGCACAATCACCCTCGGCATCTCTGACACAGCACACTCGCCGGCGACGGCAATTGTCGCAAGGCTTTTGCTTTCGGGACCGATACTTCCTCGCTGGTCCAACGTCCACGGCGGGCATGATCACGTGTGCCTGCCTTCCTGAGTCAGGGGAATGAACATATCCGTGTAGTCACAATTCGACATGACTATGCGGCCATTACAAGCATGGTTTCCAAGCGCAGTAAATACATTATTATTGGAAGCAGAAAATTCTTCAGCAGAATTTCTCACGGCCATGGCTTGGTTCGTTGGTGACAGCATTCTTTGGCATGAACATTTTAGATAAGGAAGATAAGGAACGGCGCTATACTAGTTCGGGTTTTCATGGGCATATAGCTACTGCGGACTGTATGATCATCAAGCGCAACCCATATATTTGGTTTCAGCACGTCCATCCAAGGGCCGCTTCCAAAGTTGATGAAAATGCTGCTAGACTATATCACGAACAAGCTCTTACATCGTGTACTTTTGCTGGTGCTTACAGTTCACTTAGATCACATGAGCTTATGCTTATCGTGGTTCCCATTTCTGCCTCAATTCTTTCCTTCTCCCTCCCTATGGCTCCGTGCATTGGCGATGAGCCTCATGTTGTCGGCATCATCTGAAGAGGATAACGCGTCGGTTACTAGTGTTGTGGCATCGGTGGACAAATGTGACAATTTCACCTCAACTGTTTCTACTATTAACGTATTTCTACCGCTAGTCCGTAAGAGTAGGATTAAGAAGATTACGGTTATTTTAAGGGGAAAGGACGGCTTCGAATTCGTTATAAAGGCTAAGATACTCTTTACTATGGCTTACGGGGCCCTTAAGGCCGCCCTAAATATAATTGTTCTGAAGTATAGTATTAAGCTAAAGAGCGAGGGTATTATCTTGTTAGCTTTGAGCCCTTGGGTGATCAATACTAGGGAAGAATAACGTGAGTACATCATCCTATCTTCTGGATTTGTGAGAACAACCCTGATAGCGCGGACTAGCTACCGAAAAAAGAAATTGCTGGTTTCATAGTTATATTAACGAAGTTTCAGACTCTCTGCCCCAATTTCAAGGATTTAATCATAGCGACCGAAACCGTGGAAATGCAAAGAGAAGTGATGGAGAAGGTTTCTCTGGAAGAGACGGGCAAATTCTTGTCCCACCGTGGTGCGAAAGAATGGCAATGATGTAGGTCCAGCCGGGACCCTTATCGAGCACGCCAAGCTGCTGCAGCATTGGTAAGGCTACGCCCACATTCCCCAGTTTCGGACAGTACAGCACGTACCGCTATCCAACGCTGGTAAGACTGCAAAGGGCATAGACCCGACCAAAGCCGATGATCAACTCAACATGTGTTGGCTGGAGGCCTCGCTTGAGGAGCCATGGCTATTTATGACTGGAATGTTTGTTGGCTTTGCATCGTATTAATTTCTCCTTTGGGTTAAGTTCTTGACAACCATGCAAGATTCGGGCAGTTTTGCCTTCGCGTCGCGTCTCAACTTCTCACTTTCCCTTTTATGCAGCCACAGACAAATGCGCAGCAAACAGAGTTACAGAATGCAACATCATGAGTCTGCGAGCCTAATGTTACCATGGAGGCCGAGTCGGTCCAAAAGTATCTCATGTTATACTAGCACAGCCACTGGACGCCTCCCGTACGCGAAGTTTGGATTAACATGCCGCTAGAAATCGTTTGTCCGTAAACCAAAGCAGCTGCTCAAAAGAAAGTTCCTCGAGGATCACGACGGACCAGCAGGAAGCGTACCATCCTTGATTTCTTATAATGTGCATTCTGTGTAACGTCTGATTTCGTACCTGGTAGAGCGCCTGGCGTATAGTAGAAAGCACAAAAATTGTTGTTGACAGGTTTGACAGGTTGTAATATTCACCGTCATCAAATCCTAACTCTGTCAGTTCAACATGAGGCGTCAAAAGGCAAGCACGAAGTCATTGGCGATTTTAATGCCCAAGCTCTGCTAACATCGCTTAGACTTCATGTATAATTAGCGTGTAGGGAACGATTCGTTACTATTCGTCTTCTTGCATCGGGATACAACTAACTTGTAGTTGGGCACATTCACCATTACCTGCTCACCCCATGCTAAGTTACCTTCAGGCCCCCGCATGCTGGACAGGGTCTCTTAACGTGCTAGAGCCATTCATAAATTTACAAATTTAGAAAATGGAGAGGGGGACAAAAATGGCCCCCTTTCTCCTATCACCTGCATACATAGCTCTTCCAGTTTCTGCCATCGACCCCCGAGCCGGTATGCAAAGCCTGCCATTTCCATACTATTTAACGTCTCCTCGTTCTCTGCTCTATCAGCACATTGTTCCTTGGCAATTCGACGAGCCACCTTCTTCGACCATCCAGCCTTTTTCAAAGCCCTGCCAGTGCTAGACGGTGACCGAAGTTCAATAAATCTGTCCCTAAGAAAAATTGCAAGGCGAACCTCATCCAATCCCTCGCAATCCTTCTTCATTTTCTTTACATGCTACGCCAAGCCAACACATCACGTACTTGTGGGCTGATGCGCCCTGCATTTATTCTGGCCGATCCTACACCAAACACAACAGGAATTTGAAGTTTGAACTCTTAGTTTCTGAGTGTTTTGATTACATATATTTAGTATGTTCAATATTGACAACATTCCTTAACCTCGTGTATGACTAATGCTACAGTATCTCACCAGGAGCGCTTAAATCCTCAGCTTTTGGATCATAGCTGCAGATGCCGCAAGAGATAACATACCTGTTTGTCGTTGTTGAGAAGTATATATATAGAGAGCGTCACCATGGAGTCAGCTATTGTTGCGAACCGTATAATGGTCTTGTCGGCTGGATTTGCTCTCCTATGCTCGTTTTTGACACAGGGAAGGCTGTCTCCTCAATCAGGGACCTGCTCTGAGGCACTAGCTTGGATTTTGTTACCACTTCTCTTTCAGAGTACGGCACAGTCGAGACGCGGTATACTTCCTAAAGACGTACAATCCGCTTACTCCAGCAAGGTAGCCGCTTCATCAACACTGTGGGTCATTGCTATAGGACTTGCTGCCTTGTGCCTCTGCAAAACAGAGAAAGATCTCCAACACTTGACCGTACGTGTGCCATCTTCTTCTTAGTGGCTTCAAGGCTATAGCTAAGGTGCACCAGCCAATATTAATCCCCCTATTTATGATTGCAGAGAGTCATATTCGGCCTCAGTCTTCAGTACGTGGTTACGTCTTCTTGCCTGTCAACAGAAGAGTTTTGTGTTCGACAATGACGGCTCTGTTCGCAGCGTTCGCCTTATCAGACTGGAATTTTACGGGATCACTTTTCCGAGCCATAGCATTTGCAGCTTTGCTAGTTATCTATGCAGCCATACTACTTCAAATGCACATGGGCTGGCGTCCTGTTCCGCTGGTCAGTATCGAGGAGGTAATTATTCCGCTCTCGTTACGCCTCGTGGCTCTTCTGTCGGCAGCCCTGGTCATACAAGTTTATGCGTATGGTATACCGGACATCACATCTACACTGTTTCTAAGCTTTGCAAAAGTCATGGCCTGGTATTCTATTATCCGTATAGTATGCATATGTCTGCCGCGAAAACCAACCATTTAGCTAATTGTACAGACTCGATATATGTCGTGGTGTATCACCCCTGTGACAGCGACGCTGAGCATTATATTCGCACGCAGCCCCTTCACACAATATTCTGAAGGTCACGCTTTTATGCAGGTCATCGCTTTTTTCATTGTTCTGGGGCAGTTTGTTCACATGCTTCCCCAGCAGGTCAAAGCGAGATATCTGCTCTGGATCTTCTTCCTTGTTTTAGTTGCGCCATACCTCGCGAATACTGTCTGGATTGAGATTACACGACACTCACTCGCAAATAGTTTCACCGAGGTTCAAAAACATCCTGTTGAATTGCTTGTACAAGATGCTAACACAAAATTCGAGAACTTACTGTCAAAGCAATCTCAAAATTATACTGCCGCATATAGTGAGTATCAGCGTAGGTACGGAATAGACCCCCCGCCTGGCTTCGAAGCATGGTATGAATTCGCAGCATCGAAATACTCGCTTGTTATCGATGACTTTGACACATTATATGAGAGCGTTTCTCCATTTTGGAAAATCAGCGGCCAAGAGGTTGTTGAGGCAATGAGTGCTGCCAAAGCCGCAAATGCCACCGAGTTATGGGCTTGTGCCTTGACTGGCAAAACCGCCGAGACACAATGTAGCCACCATAATCGCTCTTTCGACAGGCATTTCGCAAGTACTTTTGACAGACTTTTAGGGGCTCTGCGCGAGAGACTTCCAGATGTTAACTTCCTGTTAAACCACCTTGATGAGCCAAGAGCGCTGGGCTATGCCAGCTTGCCATACCTACGCACGGACAAATATTTTACTAGCGGACCATTGGTAAAATTCACCAGTACAGCAAAGCGGTATTCTTGGAACGCTCTGACAAAACCTTGTGGCTTACAACAGAACAAGACGGCTGTTGGAGCTGAAGAAGCTTTGGCCACCTATGGCATACCATTTGTCACCAGTACCATATCGGCGTTAGACCTATGTCGGCATCCCGAATACAGGACTATGCATGGCCTTCTTATGGAACCTACACCCTTCAATCTAATCGAGGGCTTGGTACCCGTCCTAACCACGGGGACTCTGTCAACAATGAGCGACATATTGTACCCAAGCCCAGCTTACTTAGAAGCTGAATTCGAGTACGATGAAGCACATGACATTCACTGGGAGCACAAGGCAAACAATCTCTACTGGGCTGGTTCTACCACTGGTGGTTACGCCTCGGACGCTGCTTGGCAACATTATCAGAGGCAAAGATTTGTGGCTTTAGCACAAAACTTGGAACGAAACGCATATTCTTATCTACGAGAGAAAGGAGGTATTATTCGTCGTGTCAAATCATCTTTTTGGAACAATAAGCTTTTCGACGTCACCTATACAAGGGTATTTCAGTGTGAGCGGACACACTGTAATAAGCAAAAGGCATATTTTAATGTCAGGCCCTGGGCGCATAAAGACAAAATTTATCGATCACGATTGGTGTTTGACATTGACGGAAATGGTATCAGTGGTCGCTATTACATGCTATTAGCCTCGAGATCGGTCCCATTGAAACAGACTTTGCTTCGAGAATGGCACGATGATCGTCTCGTACCATGGTTCCATTACATTCCTGTCAGCCAAGGCATGGAAGAACTGCCAGAGCTAGTTTCATTCTTGACCCTGACAAAAGTAGGACAACAAATCGCGCAGGAGATCGCGGAGCATGGTCGGATTTGGTTTTCTCAGGCTTTTCGAGAAGCTGACTTCAGCATCTATATTTACAGGTTACTGTTGGAGCTAGCAAGGTTGCAAGACCCAGAAAGGCTTGCGATCTGAGCATGGAGTCAAAAGAAGAACAAAATTGAGGTTTTGCTTACTTGATTGTTGCTGCATTGCTGTTTCGATACCTGCTTCCGCCTATTTGAAGTGTTCGATCAAATACCCGGTGCCTTAAATGCTAAGAGGGGGGTTGATATGTCGTTTGTTGTTAAGCTTTTCGAAATATGAATGGGAGGAAATATGGTCACGCTCAGAAACAAACGCCATCATCACCACGCTGTCTGCCCTCCATTAACTTTCACATCAATACAAAGTAATGTATGAACTCTCATTCGATGCGAGGAAGCTGGTAACTGCGGAGACCCCGTCCGGCCTCCCAAAACGGCCCAGCATGACTTTGCTGAGCATTCTTGCTGACCACTCGGGACTTTTCATAAACTGAGCTGTCTGGAGCGTCTCGGAGGCTCCACATGGTAGAGAGGCGCAGAGAGTGTCAATTGAGGACGTAGACGCAGATTGAGAAAACATCACCTCTCAATTGAACGACTAACTAGCCTGCCAACAAATGTTCTTAAGATTTGAGTGGCCCATCTTTGTTCTCATCGAAAGAGCTTGACTCTCCCATAGGGCATCCAGCAGTTACGATGGTCGAAGAGCGACCTTTCTACAGCACGTAAAGTTCCGAGTTTGGGCAGTTTCAAGCTACTGGTAGCGTGGCTAAGTATTTATACTGTACGGGTGATGGCCCTCTCACCGGGCTTTTCATCCTTTTCAATTGTGGTGATCTCCGAAATGAGCGGTTCCCAGTCGCCTTCATCTGGTAACCATGAACTGTCGGCCTGGTTCGTGTATGAGCCCAGCGCTCTGCAGTGTCCTCAACAAGCCAAGCCGAGCCGAGCCAGGTCCTTCGGCTCGGCTTATCTGCGCAAGATAGAGGGGCGGCTTGGCTTGGTTGGCTCGTCTATCAGATATCTGTTCAATCTGCCAAGAACACAGACCTCATACTAACCAGATCCGGATGCTTACTTATGGGTATTGAGTTTCAGGTGTAGTTCCGCCACGCTCGTAAATGTTGTGAATTACAGCAGTGGAAGCATATGTTAATTCTTATTGTTATCTTTCTATACTCTCAGAATGTAGAGTATAAATACACTGAGAGTAATACTCTAGAAGCTTCCTAACAATTTCCAAGCACGCGGAATGATTCCATAAGGCTTTCATCAGTGTCATGATAGTCGGTTGAGCCTCATATCACAACAATATGGTGGTAAAGAACTTTGCAGAAGTGTTGGCTCAGAAATCTGTGCGCCTCACCCTGCTCAGCGTGACAGTGCTGAGTGTTTTATTTGTTGTGTGGACATACCACGGGCCCTCCTCAGACGCCAAACCCTCGGTGCTGCAGGTCTACCAGTCAAGTCAGCCAGTATCTGCAGACGTCCACGAACCCCTTCTAAGATATACTGAATTCAACCTTGGAAGTAAGTTACACCATGTCTTGGCAACTTTTCCAGCTAAAATTTGTTAGTTCCAACAAATTCTCGCTATCAACCTTCCAGAGCGTACAGATCGTAGAGACGGCCTTTGTTGGGGGCAAGACTAGCGTGGAAAAGTCATTCAATCAAATCGAGCATTGAGGTTTCTGTCTTCTGTCAAATCTATGTGCGCTGTTCTGTTTTATATACACATTTACTAGTGTATTCATTAGGTTTCCATGTCATTCTATAATTTCCGAGTATTCTACGTCAAGGAGTATTGTAGCTATTTCATGCCTAAAATGCCTCGGGTCAGACACGAATCACGTGGTATTACGGTGGGGCAAATAGACCACTACGGCGGATCATAAGGACCATTTCCGCCAACAGCATTGTTCTTGCGAGTGTCGTCTCAAACATCTCTATCAGATTCGTGGAAGGTGTGCAAGGCGAGGCCGTCACACCGAAAGTCCTTCCTAGTATCCATGGTGATGACCTCTCCCCAGGTACAATAGGTAGTTGGCGGGCACACGTTAATGCACTTTCACGTATCGTCGAAGAAGGGTGGTCCTCAGCCCTTATCGTCGAGGATGACATTGACTGGGACGTTCGCCTGAAGCGCCTGTTATAGGACTTTGCAATCTCGAGCAACTACTTACTAGAGCGTAGTACGAAATCATCGACGAAAATACGACTCCAGGATGTTGAGCTAGAAGTCCCCCCTCGTGATAGTCCTTACGGCAATGACTGGATATACTCTAGCTTGGACATTGTGGAATGGATATCTCCAGCGATACAAGCATGGTCATACATGACAAGGGCCATACCGTACCCGAAATTAAGCACCTCAAG
>Ga0105239_10000181_pt1 | contig 91699 bp, 85 predicted proteins | sample KBSC44metaG_FD_92761 | JGI IMG/M metagenome (GOLD analysis project Ga0105239, IMG submission 92761) | Corn rhizosphere microbial communities from Kellogg Biological Station, Michigan, USA - KBS C4-4 metaG | ecosystem: Host-associated > Plants > Roots > Rhizosphere > Soil | place: Michigan, USA... | reverse complement strand
TGGCAGGCTGCGACCGATGGCGCCGGCGGTATCTTGTGTGTAGGAGACGGGGATGATACCTGCTCGAGAGATCAATCCTCGCGTTGGGCGGAAGCTGTAGAGGCTATTTGCGCTTGCAGGACTCCGGAGGGAGTTGACAGTGTCGGTTCCGGTGCCAAAGACTGCAAACGATGCTGCAATTGCAGCTCCCGTGCCACTGGAGCTTCCTCCTGCGGTGCGACTAAAGTCGTAGGGATTGAGCGTCTGACCGCCGAGAGATGACACGCCGAGACCTTCAAGAGCAAATTCATGGAGATTTGTCTTCCCCAGGATAACTGCACCGGCAGCGCGAAATGCCAGCACTGTGGGCCCGTCTTGAAGAGGCGTGGAAGCGTTAAGCGCAAGGCTACCGGCGGTAGTGGCCATGGGTATAGCATCGAAGTTGTCTTTCAACAAGATGGGCACACAGAACAATAGGCCTGTACCATTCCCTGCAGCGAGGGATTCGTCGAGGGAATCCGCAATGCTCAGGGCATCTGGATTGAGAGCAATGACGGCGTTGATGAGGGGGGTTGTAAGCCTCAATTCGCGCGAAGAAGGCTGAGACGACTGCTCGGCAGGTTGTTTGGCCAGAGAACAGCGCTGAATGGACAGATGATATTGTCGCTTCCCTCACGTCGAAGGGAAGACTTTGGCCATTTGAGAGGCCCGCGAAGAGCAGACATGCAAGGTATATGAATAGCCGCATTTCCTGGATTGTGGCTTGGATCACACGAATGTGAATGCCGGCTTACCTGGCGCACACACAATTAAATAAACCTTCACGTTATGAGTCTTGAAAACAAAACCGTTTATATTCATCCAGCGATAAAACAAACACTCCATCACTTCAGTGGTTTCCAATGGCATGTTAGGAGCAGTACAGGGCGAAAGGGATCAAGGGATCAAGGATATCGTTGACTCCTGCGTACCTAGGTTTGGTGATTAGGTAGTTAGGGCTTTTAGACGTGTCACTACGAGGATCTCGGTGCGGTTGGGGAAGGCACAATAGGCACTATTAAAACCCAAGAGGCCTTGATATTAATATTATTAATATGGAAATGGCTAGGCCCAGACAGGGCAAGTACTTAAACTACTTAACACAATATTAACATGTGAAGGCACCTGATATTGGCACCTTCCTCCCCTCTCGATGGCTATTGCTACCCTTTTGGTGGGTACGAGGTCCTCGTAATTATTCTTATTTGAACTCCTCAGTTGCGTTTCTTTCCTCACGACCTTGGAAATAGCTTCGGGCTAGGAGCCTGGATTGCTGTAATGGTAATCTGACGGATAAATTCTCGACATTTTCTTTTCCAGGTTGATCACCAGGTGTCACATCGCTAAAGGCGCTCGATGACATCCCCAGGTTGCGGCTTTGCCGCCCTTTGAAACAAGAAAGTCGATGATTGCCATGATTGCACTGGCAGTCTTGTTCAGGTACCACAACGTCTATTCTTGGTTCGCTGAAGCTTACATTTCTGACAGACACATCCCCCCTGGCAATGGGCCTTCTCCCATCCAGCGAATTCTTGGATGCATGAACAGTTTGTGGGGTAAACCTCCATGACAACCAGGGCAACAGTGTTGCTCGACATAAATGGCCAATGCCTGGGGTAAAGCACATCAGATGCTACTCTAAGCAATCATGCTGTGAAATGGCAAGCTGCATATCTGCCCCGCGAGAGCTCTTGAAACCATACACAAAATGCCTTGAAATGTCTTCTCTGCGACAGCCATGGACCTCAACCCCTAACCCCACCAAATGGAGTTTCGGCCGACAACTCTGACATTCAATTCACATACACCCAAAGCCCTTTTAGCTTTGTAGTTTCTCGCGTCGGAGGGGAAGTAATTTTCAACACTTCAGGCTATCCGATCATTTTCGAATCACAGTATTTAGGCCTCAGAACCTCCTTTCCAGACAATCCAAATCTGTACGGCCTCGGCGAGCATTCAGATCATTTCAGATTACATGCAACCAATTACATGAGGACTCTGTGGCGTCGAGACTCCTACGCGATTCCGCAAGGGACTAATCTCTACGGCAACCATCCTGTCGATGTCGACCATCGAGGAGAGAATGGCACACATGGAGTTGTTCTCATGAACTCGAATGGGTTGGACATTAAGATAAATAATACCGATGGCCAGTATCTTGAATACAACACTTTGGGGGGTGTCTTTGATTTCTACCTTGTCGCGGGTCCTTCGCCTGTCCAGTGTCGATGTATCCGAGCAGATCTCTGAAGTTGTGGGAAAGCCTGCAATGATGGCTTACTGGACATTCGGCTTCCATCAATGCAGGTACGGCTATCGGGACGTATATCAGGTTGCAGAAGTGGTGTACAACTACAGTCAGGCGAACATTCCACTTGAGGTACAGACTTTCTCACCGCAAAGGAGCTTCGCTAACGAAATTTAAGACGATGTGGACCGACATTGACTACATGGTGAGGGCAGTAGAGATTAGGGGTTTGCGCTGAACTGATGTGCCATAGGATGCCCGCAACGTTTTACTCTAGATCCAGAGCGATTTCCTATTTCCAAAGTGCGTGAACTTGTATCCTATCTCAGTGCTCGTCAGCAACACTACGCTGTGATGGTCGACCCTGCTGTTGCCTACCAGGATTATCCCGCGTTCAACCTTGGGCAAGGAATTTTCATGAAGGCCAGCAATGGCTCCGTCTTTGCTGGTGTTGTATGGTCAGGGACCACACCATGGCCGGACTTTTCCCATCCGGGTAGTCAAACTTACTGGAATGACCAGTTTAAGACATTCTTCGACCCTGAAACCGGTGTTAACAACTCATGGCTATGGATTGATATGAATGAAGCCGCCAAGTATTCAGACATGCAGACGTTGGAATGGACGCTGGCTAACGTTTACTAGCTTCTGCAATTATCCACGTGAGGGTCCTGATGGATTTGCGAAGGAGAATAACTTCCCGCCCGAGCCTGCACCTGTGAGAAATGGGTCTGCGATTGCTCTCGAACGGTTTCCAGCCGATTTCCAACCACCATCACAAAGCAAACGACAAGAGTTGAGATCTCGTAAACACATGGGGCTCCCTGGCTGGGAACTTATTAACCCACCATACAGGATCAGGAACGCTGCGGGCAGACTGTCCAACAAAACGTTGGATACAGACCTAGTTCATGATAACGGGCTTGTTGAATACGACACGCATAATCTGTACGGCACGATGATGTCGTCGGCTTCACGCGAAGCCCTTCTCCAGCGCCGACCAGGAGAGAGACCCTTGGTGATCACAAGAAGCACCTTCCTCCGAGCTGGCAGACATGTTGGTCACTGGTGTGGTGATAATGTGGCGAGTTTGGCACAGTATTAGATCAGTATCTCGTTCATGTTGAACTTTGCCAGCTTCTTTCAGACACCTATGGTTGGCTCAGACGTATGTGGGTTCTCTGGTAACACTACAGAAACACTGTGTGCTCGCTGGATGATGCTAGGAGCATTCCAAAGCTTTTATAGAAATTACAACGAACTGGGCAGTATCGGACAAGAAAGTCTATAGGTGGCCGACTGTGGCAGAAGCAGCGAGAAGAGCTATTGACATTAGATATCGTCTACTGGACTATCTCTACACTACGTTTTATGTTCGGACCCAGACGGGCAAACCAGCGCCGAATCCGCTCTTCCACCTCTACCCCCACTGATGAGCAGACGTTCGACATCAACTCACAATTCTTTTATGGAGACGGGATCCTTGTGTCACCACTTACCGAGAAGAATGGCACCAGTGTAGATGTCTACCTGCCCGACGATATTTTCTACGACTGGAATGGTGACTTTTCGCCGGGCAGAGGCAGTGGTGCGAGAATTAGTTTGTCTGATATCGACTACACAACCATTCCGTCGCACATACGCGGTGGTAATATCCTGCCTCTTCGTATGGAGAGTGCAAATACTACTGCGGAAGTTCGCACGAAAGGATTCCATATCCTTGTGGCACCGGGCCTCGATGCGCAAGCCCGAGGCTCCCTGTACTGGATGATGGGGTTTCAATCGAGCAACCGAGCACTACTTTTATCAATTTCACATGCAACAATGGATCATTCATCATGTCTGGTGAATACGAATATGGTGCTAATGTCAGCATTGAAGAATAAGCCTTCTCGGCGTCGGCTCTGAGCCGCGAAATATCAACTTGACGGGGGTGTCGTCGACATTCACGTTCAATGGTACGACTCAGGTGGTCATCATTGATACAAGCGTGCCCTTGGCCGGAGACGTGAGCTTCCAACTTCCCGCCAGCAAAGCCCACCTTGTACCCCCTGCCAACACTACGTCCCCATCACAGGGAGGCTCTGAAGGGCAGGGAGGTGGTGAGAGTAGCGGCGCTGGAGGAGGCGGCGGCCGTGGAGAGCCGTCCGCTGTTGTAGCTCGGAACTTGCTCAGTATCAAGGTGTCTATGGCCATGATGGTTATGATGTTGATATTGGGTATATGAGGCCAGTAGCCGACATGCTCTCGTCTTAAAATGGAAGAAGTAGCGGTGAGCTCTGACATAGTTCAGTCGTTTGAGGCCCTTCCCGGTCCGATAGTCTACACCTTAATTTGACAGCAAGGTCGTTTAGAGGCACGAGGACTGTTGAATTTGATAGTTATATTAGTCTGCTGCCTCTCCCTGTTTGTTGTCGATTCGTTATTCACCAGTACCAGCCGAGTTCTGGTCCAGTTGGTGTGCCTGGTCGTCACAATCACCTACTTGCTCCCCATTTTGAAGGTCTTACTCAGGACACCAGTGATCCCCGCCTTCTGAGAATTCGTCGAGTTGAACGGTCCCCTGGGCATTTTTGCCTGTCTTCTTTTACCAGAAATACTATCAATGTGCGTTGGTCCTAGACTCGTGAGGATAATTAGGGCTGCTGACTTCGTCGAGTAGTTCCGACTTCTAGTTCTTCTAAACTACGCGTCGGCAATTCAGCCTACAAGTACGACTACAATGATGCCTCGGCAGGGATAGTCTCCTTGTGCCCGGTTTCTAATTCGAGCGCACCTCCCAACTTCTAAGATTCCATTGGGCTTTCGGAACTTGTTGGGCTGCACAACTGCCTGGCTAACTACTCCTAGCTGCACAATAATCAGCATCATGCCAGTGCTGGGGGAGGCATGGCATGGCAGCCCTTCAGCCATTCAGCCATTTGGTCATTCCCGTCCGCTTAATCTGCCCCTCCCGAGCCCCGTCCCACGTTGCTCAGGTTCTGCGTTCTAACCTGACATGAGACATGACGTGCAACTCTCATTGAAGGTTTGCGGCCCGTGACAGGCGCAGGGCCATTGAAGGATACACGAAAACATCGCCAAAACTTCGGGTTCACTTCAGTGATACGACACCGGTCACAATTGGAAGCGATGAACCCATCCACCGGCTCCGTCCAAACAAGCGAGCCTACAATGTGGGATGGGAAATCAGCCCAGGGAAGGGTCACTCTGGCGTACTCGGTACCTCGTACGGCTAACATTACATACTACTACTACCTGGTGGCATTATCCAGTGCCACTGCCGTGGGCTGGCTTGCTGGCTGCTGGCCGCAAAAGCTACCGCGGGGTAAGAGTCAGTGGGTAGAGGCTGCCCTCCTGTCCCTCTTCTCCCACCTCTTCTCCCTGGCCGTGATGCCCACTACCCACTGGCACGAGCCTAAGCAAACCAAACATATCATGTGTTCATGCCAACAAGGCCTCTCAATGGACTGTCTCTTCTCTGGCGTTCTGCATCACTCCATTCCGTGTCGTTTTCTTCACTAGTGCCGAAAGAGGCTCATCCTGCAAACTGGAGACTCTAGACTCCAATGTGACAACACATCCACCGTCCACCGTCCTCCATCTCGCCTCGACTCAACTCCGACTCGACCACTTCTGCCACATGTGCTGCCCAACGTCCAGCCTACCAAACCTCCGTCTGCTCACGGAATCAATCCATCATGTCACCCAACTGAGTCTCGTTCCTTCCACGGTTCGCTGTCCATCATCCTCTGTGTCTGGCCAATTCCCGTCTGGCTCTGCATAGTTCCTCAAGCATGCTCATTCGGCATTCGATATCCTTTCCCGTCGAATCATCACCCGCCCCTCCCTCAAGGCATCTCCCGAGCTAGACCAACGTCGTCGCAGAGAACCTCACCCCGTGCCTCCTGTCTCCAGCCCCGTCATCTCAATATACCCTGTCCCACAGAAGCATAATGCCTAAAGGACCTGCGAAAAGACCAAAGGTCAAGCGCAATGATCTCAGCGACTCCGAGTCCTCGGACGAGGATGAGCCCAGGCACTTCTTCGTCCCCGGAGAACGGATCAATTCTGAGGTCTTGAGTTTTTTCCTCTTCAATTACGTCGATAAGAGGCCGAAAATAAGACCTTGTCCACATCCCACCGTTAGAAAGTCACGTCGCGTAGACATATCAGTCATGCTAACCTTGCCTAGGATAGAACACGGAGCGGCTTCAACGTCACTGCCCGAGATGTATTGACCACCGTAAGATCACCCTGCCCACTTTGTGGAAAACGTCCTCGACTTACAATGATTTGATAGTTGAACCTTCGTGATATCCTGGCCGATTCAAGAGATTGGGACACAGAGCAAAGTGCTAGTAGGTGTCACAAAATGCTTTGGATGATGTTGATATTGATTTCTATCAGAGTCCTTCGAACAACGGCCCTATCGATATCACGAGTCCAACACGGCTAAACGGCGACTTCGGGCTGGTCCATCAAGAGAATCCACCGATCAGTCTCCCCAACATGCCCAGACAAAGGCTACCAGTCCACCCATTTCCAACACCATTCCGACCGGCCCGTATAACCAATTCTCTCAACAGCAGCAGCAACAGTCCTCCGACTACTCAAGAGCGGGGGGTGGCTATTTCCCTGGCGTATCCAAACCAGATACACCAACTAGCACATACAACATAAACTACACTTCAGTGAATACACAGTATACCGCAAATGTCCCAGGTGCTGCCCAGCTTCCTGGCAATACAAGTCTTTATACCAAACCTTATTCATCGACGAATTATCCCGCTCAAATCTCCTCGACCAACAAGCATCCCTTCGACATTCCTCCCTCATACGACCAGTCAACCGCAAGAGCCCCGCCGAGGAAACCCCAACCGGGACAACCAGATCCGGATGTGATGGACCGTGAATATGAACCATCCAGAGCATCACCCATGGAGGTCCCAGGTTCGCGGCAGGGATCTCTTGCACCAGCTGAGGAGCAGTCCAACCGAGTTTACTCCACCTCCACTAATAGACCAGGTGAATCATACAATAGTCGGAATCCGCGTCAGTCACAATACGAAGATCCGAGGAGAAGTGGCCGAAGCTAGGTCGACTTGGCCCATACTTACTTCGTTCGCTGACTAATCCGGTACTCTGGCGCCTGTCTCGTATCGTCGAAGGCCCCGAAACCTCAGTCGTATGTTCTCACACCTCAGATGCCGCTGTCCAACCTGGGCCTGGATTTACGGCGGAATGTTCATGCCTGACTATGTATGCATAAACTCACCAACAAGATTGTTCGCTTTGCCTTGGGTAAGAGAACAGTTCAGTCGTCGAATGCTGGTGCAAATATCGGGCACCTTGCAATGATTGTTCCGTAGCATTCATCAATCAATCGTTCTCACCTATCCAGAGCGATGTAGCAACTTGGCCAAGGTGCACATGACAGCATGCTTTCCTTTTGCTTCTCCCAGATTTCCATTCAGAGACAGGTTCATGTATTTCGACCTTGTGGTTGACATGGATGCCTGGACCACCGTTGGCTCAGCATCCTGGATTCATTTCTTAATGCATGGTTAGAGAAGGACCGCGATGGTTTTTGGGTTTTTTCTGATGTTCTTCCATTTATTGCAGGTTAAGAAGCCAATTTGTATTGAGGATGCCCTGCTCCAGAGGGTATCGTCCAGAAGCGAGGAGAAAGCCATTGAAGTGCTTACCAATTTCAGGAAGAGGTACCAACATAGCACAGATGGGTGAGGACAAATATCATCTTGCTCGACAATTGAGTTCCCACCACTGCTCTTCATGGTGGCTGGATCTCGACTGCAGATAAGACTTCAAAGTCCAACTTTTGCTGAAATATACTGTGCTTTGGCGGTGTTGACTCTTTTGGAATATCTGTATATACTCCGTGTCGTGATCATGAATCTCCTAGAGTGAATGAATCAATCCCACACTGGCATCAGTGTCGGAGAGATAGTTGAACGGTGGCGAGTCTAGCTACCGAAGGAACTTGTAGTGACCAGGAACTCGGATACCTGTTGACCGTCGAAACTTGTTACTAGGCCAGATTTTCTCAACTGAGGCCCATGTGATCAGTATCGGGCTCCAAGTTTGGGACCAACGGGGCTTGATCGTGCATGTTTCCTTCGTATCGCGGGGTGTTTTCGAGGGCGGTGTAAAAATACCACTCGGTCTGTGCTGGTCCACGTGATTCGACCACGAGGAACTGGCCATGCAGAGCAGACGCGACGTGGCAGGAGCACCTGTCGCCCGGCGATGGTGGAAGGTGCAGAGTATATAAACATGAATACCTCGACAGTTCCCCAGAGTCAACGAAAACATCAAGTTGAGAAGCAACTCTCAGCAAAATCTGTTGAATTGTTTGTGTGTTGGCACTGGCGTTTCTGTTGTGGTCAATCTCCTGGGAAGGCGGCCAATCCAAGCCACCAAAAGAACCGTCCATCATGATTGGTGATCGTAAAGATCCATGCATAATTCACCCGCCATCACAAAGCTAAGAAACCGGCGCCCCGACCCTGCCAGATGCCGTGAATGCATGTCTCACGAGGGAGGGCGAAAAGGCCACGAACAAGTTGAAAGCGAAACCAGCACCCGTACCCGCTGATCAAACAACCCACCATCTGCTGCACTTGTACTTGCACTACTCACCCCTCTCGAGCCTCCCATTCATCCTTTTCCACCTCTTTGAGTCTCTGCTCGTCACGGGCCGCCTTGTCCCAAGTGCCAGTGCGAGTTGCATGTCCGCAAGTTGTCAGACCATCATTCAGCCGGGATCCGAAGCTACGCTTGATAGCTAGAATCCAGCTCGTCCTTTTTCTCAAGATCCTAACTTTACTTTAGGCAGTGATGAGCAACAACAAGAACATTGCAGCATCGAGTCAATGGCCCTGAGCCTGGGGAATTCCCAAGGATGGACCTTCCGGGATGTTGCTCAACCGCAATCACAATCACAACCTCAACCACAACCACAACCACAGGCATCCGCACCGCCAGCCCCAACCTCTCACCTCGAAGCGCGGGAAGGCCCCGGTCCCGCGCAATGGCAGGCGGTGAAGGATGAGATCAGGACGCTCTACGAGAAGAAACCGTTGAAGGATGTCAGGAAGATTTTGGAGCAACGAAGGGGCTTCCGCGCAACGTATGTCAATTTCATTACTGATTAATCTAATCCAATGCAACCAGCCGAGCAGTCCTTTCCCTTTCCATTCAGCTTTCTGAGAGGCCCATTCATTTGGCGAGCAAGCTGACTAGTCGACCCATGCTGATCTGACCCATATTGATAGTGAAAGGATGTATAAAGCCCGTCTTGCCCAGTGGGGTTTCAGCAAGAACTATTCTGACCGTGACTATCAAATATGTGCGGTTCTGCACCACATCCGTCTGAACAGTGGTAAGCAGGCCACCACTTTTGAGATCCATGGCCACAAACGCTCTCTCAAGGACCTGCACAAGTACATCAAAGGCCGGAAAATGTCCGAAGATGATTTCCTGGCAACGGCACTGAAAAACATTCATTGTAGAAGTCAGGAGGAACAGGAGCAAGACCAGCAATATGCTCATGTCCGCGCATTTTCACCAGACCCGGACGTTGAGACCGAGGCGCCAGGTTCCTTCGCCCCAACGAAAGGCACTCCAGGCACTCTGGGGGAGATTGCAGCAAGTCCCGCCAAGTCCTCGCCCACACGCGCTGAACCCGTTTCAGGCTCGTGGTCCACTTCCACCCACCGCGGGTCTCCCACTTCGCAAAGATTATCACCCCACGAGAGGCAATCGGCTGTCCTTTGGCCTTCACTTGCAACACAGTTGACACCATCGACGCACCAAAGTCCCGCTACTCAATCTCCACCATCGAGGGATAATGGTTCTGTCACGTGGCCTCAAAATGGACATCACCCGTTCGATTCCTCACCATCCCAGGCATTCTCTTCAGGCGATCTGCCGCATGGCTATCGGCCTGCCGACCCGCTATTAGGAGCCTTGGATGACCATATTCGCTATGCTGGCTCCCAGCATAACAACAACCATAGCCCCGTCATGCATTGTCAACACCTTGGGAGAAACGTCGAATACATGGCGTTACAAGTCGTGGATGCACCACCACTGAGGTCTATATGTGGCCATGATGACATTCCTGCTTGGAGACTAACATGCGATACCTCCTCTCCAGAATCCAGCGATTTCGAGCAGATTTGCCCACAGTGTAACAACTATACCAACGACCACTTCATCAGCCTTCCACATTTAGAACTTCCCCAGCAGTCCCGCAGTATCTTAAACAAAGCATCTGATGTGGCAGAGAACACAATCCAAGTACCTGGCTCATCGCGCGGTCATGAGCATTCCTGGAAGTGGGTAGCCCGATCTTTTGCCGCATGCATTTATCTCAATCGAGGCAATGATACGTTATCTCGGAAAAGTCTGGCGGACGCCGACGCCGAGTTCGAGCAAATGCTCGTCCCACATCAGGATCCAAAAGTTATCCTCGCACTACATCAGACACTTTCAATCCTGCATATGCACGACGAAGGTGAAATTACCAAACGAATCATCCAATCGGCGTACATGGTTACTGAGCGAGTCCTGGGGCCGAATGACCCCCTTACGACTCTTGTTCGGTGGATGGTATTAGTGGCAGACTTGGAAGTGAAGAATGGCCAAATACCCAGCGAGACCATATTCGAAGTGCACAATCATTTCCTCAGGCTCCATGGCCGCAACGACCCACGATCTATCTCCTCCTTATATTGCTACGGCTACATGCTAAATGTAGAGCGAAAGCTCAAACATTCTGAACAGGTTCTTCGTGAAGTTTACGAGTTGTCAACCGCTGTCTTGGGCCCAAGCCATCTGCAGTCTATCTCAGCTTTGACGAACCTCAGTCGGTGTGTGGAACGACAAGGGCGAATCGATGAGTCCATTGGTATGTGGCGGCGAGTTCTCCAGGACTCTAGAGAGACACTGGGCGCCAGCCATCCCAGGCGGCTGGAAAGCATGAGGCAATTAGCACTCTTGTACGAGAAACAGGGAAGGAAGGATCTAACAGAGGACCTATACTGGGTAATCCTCGAAGGAAGAATCAAAATGCTCGGAAGGAATCACAGTTACACGCAGGGCTCGAAACGAGACCTGGAGAATCTTCTCAGAGAGCTTGGAAAGTGGGGCGACGACAAACCAGAAGATGATGAGGACGAACCCACCGAAAGTGCTGACAAAGGCAAAGGCAAGGTTAAGTTTCAAGCAGCGAATGACGCCAAGGTCGATCTATTTGAAACACCACAGCAACTGCGTCTACAAGATCTATGGGAATGGGATCCGAACGAGAAATGGTCGACTCCAGAGAGCAGAGCTCGCAGGTGGTCAGATGATCCTACGAAACCATTCCGCCTCAGCACCAATCCACTTATTGATCCAAGCCCACCAGCTCTAGACATCAGCTATGGCTGGGATGCTATGGAATCAGATATAAAGAGTCTCGGCGGAAGCGATGACTCTGGGAGCGTTCATGGAGCATTCTGAAATGAGCGAGGGAATGGGCGATAAGCGAAAATAACAAAAACAAGAAATGAGTATTCTGGGTTGTCGCGCCTTTATGATAGATAAGGGGAATTGAAATGCACACTTAGCGAGAAGAATCGAGCCCAGATCATCAACGAAATATCAACTGAACGGCCTTGGAGAAAACCAAGCAAAATAATTAGCTAGGAACGAGCTGGCTAATGTACTTGCTTGCTAGCCTCCAGCTCCCCTTGACCACCATTACAATTCTTCAACCAACATGCAGATACAAAGCCACCTACGAGGCAGCGGCAAACTGCAATTTTCTTTCTTCGCGACAAATCTGTTACAAGCGTGGAGGTATATCTTCGTGTAAAGGGACACTTGGGCTGCTTGTGGTGCACACCTGTGTTCACTGGAACTATTTTGACTGCTTTTCCCTTTTGGAGCATATACCATTACTTCATTTCTCGGTCTACCTCGCTCCCCATCTCCATCTCTCTCATTTCTCACTCTCTCCCGTACACTTTCTCGTCCTCGATGCCACTCTGATCCAAAAACAATATTGCTCTTGTGCATTCTTGGTCCCAAACGATTCGTTCCTACCTTCAAGGTATACCGGAGTGCGGAAGGGACTACTAGTGTCACTAGCTCTCGCACTCTGACTATTCTATATCCGTCTTGATTCCGCGGTGGATGATTTGGGGCCTTTCCTACTTTACAAGCAGGGTAAAGTTCCTGGTCCTGAAAGGATAAGGCGAGACGGCAGAGCAAGAGAGTGCAAGTGAGAGGTAAGACAGGCCAGCCAGGTCGGGGCACATCCATGCAAATTCCAATTGGGAGGTCAACAAGCTAACAGACTACCTTTGTAGAACCTTATAGTATAGTGCTTCGAGTTCCTCAGATCATCGGAAGGGCAGCCAACCAAACATAACGCTAACCAACGGAGCATTCATTTGATGACTGGCAGTAACAGGAGGGACTATTGGCCGAAGATCCGAAGATCATCATCATGTGTGGGGTGCGAAATCACGCGGACGCAGAGAGGGTGCAAGAAACAATGTTTCTACAGATCCCTTTGAGGAAAACTGCATCGACCTCTGGCCGGATAGTAAGATGCGCAAGGACAAGGCTCTCACGACTTGCTAGGTAGCTAGCTGGTTTTGTATTTAATTTAGCAGCCTGATTGTCCATCTGATTACGCTACCTGGAAATACGCCGAACCGCGCCGAAGTGAGCCGCATCAACATGGGCGGGTATAGCATACCTTTGCAAGCCGAACCCATGTAGAACTCAGCATGACGAAGCTACGAATCCGTCCCTCGATCCGTCCCTTTGCCGGCACGCAGTACGCGGTATCGTTTCGAAACACTAGCCGGGTCTAGTTCCCTGCGCAATGAAGGTGGAATGCCTGGTGATCAAGCGCCAAGTATAGCTGCATGCTGGAGATATCGATACCAGTAGTGGCAAAGCGGACATGCCTGTAAGATGTGGAATTGTCGATGTTCATATGGTCAGTATCACGGATGGGAGGGATCCTTCTCGGTTCGACAGGCTCCAGGAAACCAAGTTCGGAGGCTGAAGTACAGTGCATATTGTGTCATGTCTGCAGCCCCAGCGACTGGCATGTATCTACGAGCTACATCCACTTCTGAAAACTTTTCTTGATTCTTCGTTCTTTCCTTACCCGTTCCCGGGTCTAAGCTCTGGGCATCAAAAAGAGACCCAAGGATCGACGAGCACGTCAGCTTTCAACGCAGCACCGTGCCGTGCCGGTCGGGTATTCGCGGTGTAGTGGCGGACGAAATAAGTCCAACTTTCCATCGTCACACTCCGGTTCTTTCATTCAAAGGGCTACCCTTTGATGAATTGTAGATCGACAGACGCCGAGCGAACTAACTAAGGTAGCAAGTAGTGATGTGGGTTGTCAGCATGCGGCACAGCGCGAACGGAGTGGGGAGGACAGAGACAGGAGAAACAACGAGACTGCCACAAAATACTCAAAAAGAAACGTCAGTCCCACCCGATCAAATCAGTGCGAGTGGACGAGAACGTTGGTGGAGCAGGAAGGAGTAAGTACAGACAAGCGAGTCCGACAAGTGTGAGTGAGCGGGAAAAGAAGAAAAGCAAAGCTTGCGTGCGTGCGTGGGCGCTTGTGATAGGAGACGTGCGGTTTGCAAAGAAACTAAACCCGAGGAAAAAGTGAGGCGTGTGTTGCGGATCGTCTGTTCTCTCCCTCGGCCACGGAAGCGAGGGCTATTGAGTTAGGAGTCGTATAAACTAAGTAGTAATAGTCACTGGAGTATCTTAACTTAGTCATCTCCAAGATGGCACTTCCTGGAGCTGCTTTTCTCCCACATGCGTCTGCGTGTTGTGTCCACTCTGTCGGTTAAATAAATGTCTGGTGCAGAAGCGAAGAGGAGTTTGGATCTATTGATGCTAAGATTCAAGAATGATACACTTCTAAGAGGGAAATATGGTGAAGGAAACAAGTAGGATTGATTTTATTTGCCTTGCGCATGCCAGCTTCTAGGAGGAGGGACCAGGTTCAACTAAGTACCAGTCTCCAGTCTACCACACCTGCAAATCAAAGAGCAATCACAATCCATCCTCTCCCCCGAGAATCACCCCCGAGGAAGCACGGGAAAGGTGAGGGATATCAAGAAACTTCGGATAAGTGGTCGTTTATTTTCGTTGATCGTTTTTGGGGGGGGACCCGCAATTTTCCAGGTTGCACCGCATCATGTTTGTAACAGGCAGTGGTGTGGCCGGGCAATATGTAAGGTATATTACTATTTTGTATGTATACCTGGATCAGGCACCTTTTTGTTGTATGTATTTCCAAGCAAGAGGACTTGGACCTCCTTCCCCAGGGGCCAGGGTCCACCCACCGCGGGTACAAATTCATGTCACAGCAGAAACGCAGGTGAGAGAGTTTCTTGCCCGTTTCCTCTCCCCTTTCGAATGGAATTTAATCCTAGGCGGTTTCCTACCTGCTATATCCTCCCTTTTCCTTTCCTTTACCAGAGTCCCCCTCGGTCGCCGCCTCAGGCGTGAACCTCTTCCGCAGCGCTTTTAGCATCAGCCTAAACCAGTAGACATTGAGCACGCTCAGGACCGTGTTGCCTATCAGATATACCGTCAACAGCCGTGTCGGGAAGTCCGTCGAGCACACTGCCGCCGCCGCCGCCGCCGCTTCTGCTGCTGTTGAAGCTCCCTTTTGAGGCTTGAAACATTCTGCAACAGCGGACGCCCGCCAGGCCTCGAATGCGTCCTTGGACAGGTTGACGGTCTGGAAGGTTCCCCAGACCAGACGGCAGCCGAAGAATGCGGCCATCAAGCAGATGCCGTTGACGAGTTGGATTGTTGTGCCGGTCTTGCCGGCCTTGTCGAGGAACCAGTGGATGTTGAGGAAGGGTGTTGACAGCTCGTACAGCACGAAGTTGATGCCGTAGAAGTTTGCAAATGGGCGCTGTTGGGGTTAGTGTGCGCCGAAGTCTTTGGGGGGGAAATGGACGCGTTTGCGTTTGCTTGGAGGAGGGTAGAAGCTTACAAATCCCGTGACGGTGATGATCAACGCAGCCACGGCGTGGAGGAGAGCTGAGACGCCCTGGACGTCTAGATGCCGGACGCAGAGCAAGACATCCCAGAGGAAGTACCCGGCGGCGAACGCCTGCACTCTACCGCTAGCAGGTGAGTACCCCCACAGCCTGTCGTCACGAGACATATTGCTGCGAGCCTCGTCGTCGCCCATGATGACCCCCAATGCCATGGATGAGACAAACGTTGCTTGGATGGTCGACACGACCCGCGCGTCCCAGTTCACCCTCGTGCGCCGTGGGAATCGGCCGTATGAATGGGGGAAGAGAGTGTTCGAGATGAACGGTGAGAGTAGGGTGAAGATGCATTCGTAGACCAGGAATGCGGCTACTCCTTGGTGTGCGTGCAACGGTAACGTCGTCAAGTGGTTGTGGTTGCAGAATGTCGTCACTGACTCCTGGAAGCCTCGAAGGCGGGCATCGAACATGCTGACTGGGCCGTCCCAGGTCCCTCTCCAGAGGGCAAATTCAGACCGGTAGATATCGAAGAGAGGGAGAGGTAAACAGAGGGGGTTAAAAAAGCAAAGTCCTCAGTTGAGGAGTTGTTTCAGTCATGTCAGAGACAGTAATTAATTGTGCTCAGTGCCGAAGACTTGCTGAGCGTTTCTAATCAGGTTAGTCAACCCCGCTAGGAAAATGCTCTAAGGCCGCGATCGACCCACCTCGCGAGCGTCAAATATTTATCGATACCCTCGTGTTGTGCCTCGTGTTGATCGGTAATCTGCACAGGTTGACGCGATATTCGTGCTGCTTTTATGAGGTATGTATTCGTCCCCTTCATGGACACACTGGCACGAGGAAGATGGTTTGCAATCCTTCGAAGCTACCTCTCTTGGTTGGTATACAAATGCAGCAAAGTCAAGCTTCCACATCTGATGGGACGCGAGGCTCTACGGAGGAAAGCCTGCGCTGAACCCTTTTTGCTCGTTGCTCGTCACTTGGTGCAAATCAAGTCATCCACGCCACCATGGCGTCCATCCGTGTCGTGAACAAGCTTTCTGCTCAGATATACATGTTCTACCTCTTTCCCGATATCTAAGAGCTCGATCTGGACAGCAATGGTATTTCCCTGCTGCCCCATCCAACAGTCCAGATGATGTGGGTTGGATCAATATGGGTAAGCATCGAAACAGGGACGTGTCGATAGAGACAGTTGATCTGTCCCAGGAGAACCGAACATACGCGGCGACAGCTCGACGAGCGATGCCCAGCAATGGAAGACTGTTGTCTGCAATTGACCTTCTTGCAAGGCTCTAGTACTCCCTATTTTGGCCGTGTAACAAGAACGAGGAAGCGGACCCGTCTTCAGATTTCAAAAGCACCGAGTATCCGCCCTCGTTTGTTATTCTTGCCAAGGCGCCACCTCCCTTTCGGCGAGCCCCCTACGGAGTAATTACAAGGCTTAGCAACCTTATGTAATTTACCAGATATCGGTGTCCTCCACAGTCAGAACCGCATGACATCTTGAAATCCCCATAGACGCGGGACAAAACCTTGAATTAAGGTTGATTTAGGCAATACGATCCCTTGGCGTTCAATCTTTCAACATCCAAATTCCCCATTATCTGATTCGACCTCCTCCTCTTTCTGGCCGCTGCTGCTCAACTGGCCTGCCTTCAGGGGCATCCCTGTCACTGGCATCTATGATCAAGCTTAGACAATTGCTTTTTATTGAAGCTTTGTCCTAATCCAGGCTACTACGGCTGTGGTGGCTTCGCTCTCTTAAGCTTGGTCTCAAGACTGCCACAGCACTTGGATTTCATTTCTGGATTAATGCGGCTTGAGAGCCCAAGTCGACGGCAATAAGCAAAGCACTGGCATATACGGAGCTTTGATGATGGCTCTATACAGGGTTGCAAACTCCGATCATTGATCGAAGATGGACGCCGATAGTCGCCTTTGGTTCCCGTTCTGGGCAAACTGGTTAGCAAATGGAAAAACTTTGCTTGCCATGTATGGGTTGGGAAATGTGCGACCACAACTATCACTAGCACTCTTACCGTCGCCGCTCCCACCTCTACTGCCACGACGACCACAGTGTCTACGAGTACCGTCACCACAACCCCAGGTGCCACTACGACAAGTACCACAACCACGACACTCACCAGCATCAGCACAACAACTACGACGCCCATCAGCACTGAAACGGACACGCAGATATCTTTCTCCTACACGTCAACAAGTTATGCTGCCTGGTAAGAAAAACCTCCATCCGCTTTAATGATTTTGTCACTGGTGTATTCCTATTTGGCAGCTAAGATGAGCTAACCTTTGATAGTGCAACATCGAATCTTGAATACTATGTCAATAACGCTCCTGTAACTGGAGGCAGCCCTGACAGCAGCTACACCTTCACCTTCCCCACGGAGGGCAATACTTCACCATACGACTGCTGCGTTGCCCTGATTCTCGATCCGATTGGTGCTATATTCGGATATACGTTCAATAATTTCAACAATGGCCTGGCTGGCACCTGCTACGTATTCGAAGATACGGTGGGACAGTGTGCCTAGGGTCAAGCGAGTGGGAAGATCAGTCCTGTCAGCATTAATGCCAACCAAGAAGTGCCAACTGCGGCGATTGGTAACGGATACTGCGGTGTCTGGGCTCCCCCAACTAGTTAATCTATTCATATCTTGATTTCATCGGTGGTTTGGTGAAAGAAATGCTGGAACTTGAACTGTGGTTCCTCTGGGCCCCACCTGAGGAATGGATTCTGAGAACAACAAGGCTACTCCCCTTCTATATCGCCTAGGCTAGTTATTAATTAATACATTACTGGGTCTGAAACTTGGCGGCAATTCCCAAGCTTTGTTCCACTTGCTCCTGGAAATCGAGACTGCCGGATCCTTAGAGGAGTTCGACTTGGTTTGGGGCTTAGTCCCAGGCGTTTTGCGCATAGACATCCTTCATGAAGCAATACTTCGCTGGGACCGAATATTTGTCTTCTTGAGCCTTTTCTTGCTCGCTGACGTGTATGGCCTGGATTCAATCCTTCGTTTCCTATATCAAGTGGATTCACTGGTGCAAATGTGTCTGGTAAATTCAGCCTTACGCAACATTCGAATTTGGAACCCACTCAACATCTGCCACGCTGAACGTCCATTATGATGTCGTTGCGATGGCGACCCAGGTGGAATATGTGCCTATAATACGGGGAACTTCAGCTAACATTATCGGATAACCATTGCAACACTCGCCGATGTTCTTGAAAGATTGGAATTGGTTGTCGAGAGCATCGTGTTCTATACCGTCGGTGGTGCTCGAGGCCAATCCTGGGATACGGTTCGCTTACCGAGCCAGGCAAGACGGTGGAAGCTCCCTGCCACAACATCCATGGCTTTACTGTCGGGACGGTGATATATCAAGTTTGGAAAATCTATGTACCAAGGTAAGACTACCACGTACAAAAGTGTATAAAAGTGTCCAAAGTGCGAGATCGCACACGAGGCTCTGACGCGTACAACGCCCCTGAATACAAAACACCCGTATTATCCCGATAAATAATAGCAAAGAGGGAATTGGAGAGGTGGGGTCTTGTACGAAGCTCTGATTACGAGTAGCACTTGATCTCATCCATTTTATTCAGGTAGGGAGGCACCTGTCTCGCTGTGTATTGGCCTTTGGTCACCGACATCTTTAGTCAGCGCGGGGTTTCTCCGCACTCTCACAATATTCCAATGGTTGAACCGTCAACGTCAGGAAAGGAACGGGGAGATACGGGAACTCCGTCGATACAAACTCGTTCTTGAGTGAGGATTCGTACCAGAGACTTCGTGTTGTTTGGTGAGAATCTATCTATAAATACTGACAAGGTATATAGAAGACTGTGCCTAGCATCTGTTGGTGTTCACTCCTCTAGTCACGAGTGTAAACGGACGGCGCCTTGTTTCAAGGAGGGGCAGTTACCACGATCTGGGCATCTTGTGCAAACGAACTTTTCTTCTTCTGTGCAGTCGGTCCCTTGGTGAGCAATAGTCATTGATATAATTCTTCAGTATGGCTTCGCAACTGGCATGGCTGGGGCTGGGCAACATGGGCAGGGTAAGGATAAAAGTTCATATGCCTCTTCTTCTGGTGCACACTAACACCATGGCCCAATCTCCAGGGGATGTGCAAAAACCTTGTGGAGAAAGGTAACCTCTCGAAACCACTGATCATCCACAACCGCACGGCGAAACGGGCGGAGGATCTTGCGGCCAAGATCGGGAACGCCCAAGTCGCTTCATCGATCGCGGAGGCTGCGACACAGGCCGATCTCATCTTCTACTGCCTAGGCGACGACGCGGCCGTGTTGGCCACGCTGGAGGAGATCCTGAAGGTTGACGTCGCGGGGAAGGTGCTCGTGGACTGCAGCACAGTGCACCCGGACACCACCGCAGAGGAGGAGCGACTCGTGGAGGAGAAAGGCGCCAGTTTCGTTGCGTGCCCTGTCTTCGGTGCCCCGTCGATGGCTGATGCAGGGCAGCTGATCTGTGTACTGTCCGGGAAAACCGAGGCTGTCAACAAGGTGAAACCCTACTGCAAGGGCGTGATGGGGCGCGTGAACATCGACTTCTCAGGACAGGAGCCGCGCAAGGCGACGCTGTTGAAAGTCCTCGGCAATACATTCATCCTGAGCATGGTCGAGACCCTCTCGGAAGGGCTCGTCGCTGCGGAAAAGACGGGCCTCGGCGTCGACCAGCTGCACCAGTTCATCGAGATCATGTTTCCGGGCCCTTATACCGCGTACTCCAGCCGCATGAGGTCTGGGGACTACTACCAGCGGGAGGAGCCCCTGTTTGCTGTGGATCTTGCGCGGAAAGATGCCCGGCACGCTATGGACTTGGTGTCCAAGGCTGGTGGACAGATGAAGAATGTCGAGTTGGCGGACTCGTATCTGAAGGTCGTCAAGGAGCACCAGGGCGAGAAAGGCGATATTGCCGGGATTTACGGCGCGAAGAGGCTGGAGGCGGCTCTGCCTTTCGGCAATCAGGGAAGCTGAGATAAATATACCTGAATGCGGCTAGAAGAGAGAGAGAGAGGCACACACCCTATGTATACTGTTTAGGAGGGTTGGGGTGAGGCGTGAGAGACCATTGTACGTGGAAAGAAATAAAGGAGAGGCAAATTCTTATATAGGGAAGAAATTCCCTCGAATTGTTCCATTTCCGTTCTGGGCACTATAGTAACTAGGTGTCTGGATTCCACCAGTAGAGTACTAACTAACTAGTTAAGACCCAGGTCTCGCACATATCCCGTCATTTAACCATATCCCCATCTCATTCATTTAGAGGATCATTCAGAGGATCATAATATACACGTCACCGGACCCAAGCGAGTTTAAACCAATATAACACACATTTTCCGCAATTCACGACCTCTTCCCCATCTCCAGACCAGAATCCCACCCGGTGTCATCGTCCCAAGAAGCGATGCCTGATATCTGGCGGCCGAGGAAGATACCGGCGGTGGTGGCCACAACAGCGAGAATGAAGAAGCCCTCGAACCAGCGCTGTACCCACGCGGGTTCAAGCTGTCCCGCGCCCAGGGCGCTATTGATGACGCTGCCCACTTCCTTGGGCATCATGCCGCGCAGCATGAGGGCCGAGCTGATGACGTACATGCCGCTGATCTGGCTGATGAGGAGCGCGAAGTTAGTCTTGGTGGCGTGGAGGGCGGAGGGCATGAACCGCGAGAAGAGGTGGAATGTCTGCGTGACGGCGGAGAAGGAGGCGAGGAGCATGGCGCCTGAGAGGAGGAAGGATATTTGTTGGGCCCAGGACTCTTGGTCCAGGGACGGGTAGATATGTCGGGCGAATAGTGCGATCGTGTAGGTGACGGGGTCGGTATCAGATGATGTGCTTGGGACTCGGGAGAAGACTCTTCGCGTGACGTTGAAGGTCGTCATGCAGATTCGATAAACGCAGTAGCATGCGAAGATGGTTGATAGGCCTAACGATACCCTCCCCATTTTTGTGGTTGCACGTAGTTGGTCACCCCTTCGGACTCTCAGAATATTCAAGGAAGACTCTAGGGAGGAAGCCATGGTTTCGAGTCCATTCATCTCCATCTCAAGCGTCTGTTTCTCTTGACTTTCTGCATTGCCACGGAAAGAGCCGACTGTTCGCCCCCAGAATCCTTGGGTCGGCAGCTCCGCGTTCTTCCTTCCCAAATGTCCCAGCTTCTCTTTCTTCTCAGAGATCATGTCGAAGGTCGCGTCCAGCCCCGCTTGTTTTCGAGTGATTTCTGCCTCAGTGACCAGGCGAGGTTTGGGCCCAAACGTTTGCCAAATGGCACTGACTGATGCAAACCCAGACAATAGGGCCATCAAAGAAACCCCCGTAATACCTAGCCTATCCAGACAAGCCTGGAAGAGACTGTTCTGATCCTTGAGACTTTCGGCGATAGTCGTACTTTCTGGAAGGATGGTGCCGATAGCCCAGAAGCCAAAAAGAAAGGCGGCGTAACCGGCCAACTCGAGAACCCAAGCCAGGCGAAGGCGACCTTTTTGCGCCCCATGAAACTTGTAGCCGGATTTTGAGACCGCAGACGAGATTCCGAGGAGGGGAATAGCGACAACGAGAAGGCCCAAGAGACCTGCCACAGTAATCTGTAGGGCAATGCTCCGGGCAGTAGGGTTGAAAGAATTGGAGATTTCGCAGAGTAGTAACTCAGTCAAAACGGCCGAGAGGGCGATGGTGGAGGAGAATGTCAAGGCTGCGATTCTTCTTACGACCTGCTGAGTTGCAGGTTCAGGCCCTGAAGTGGCTGGGCGAGGGAGCGTTTTGCCGGCATCATGAGAAGGATTGTATTGAGATGAAAGAAGAGGGAAGACTTTGCGATATGCGAGGATGGTGAGGAGGGCAAAGGTAGCAACGAAGGGAGTGGTTGAGAAAGCTTTTGATCCAAAGGACACAGAATGATTCAGGTAGCCTGGGACGCAGTCGCCGCAGTCGTCGTCTGGTCGAGTTGGGAGCATGATGATCAGCTCGGCGGAGGATGACAAGAGGAACTGAGGTTCGCCCAAGACATATTCTCAGGGAAGAACGAGTCTTAGAATGTGGGAGTGACAAAGGAGTAAAATGGGAGTTGAGACGTGATGGGTGATGGCCGCGATGGGCCGTGCAAACAAAACCTTGAAAGCAAGGGGCTGAAGGGAGTTGAAATATTGATAATGAGTGGTTGTAGGGTTGACGTGTTGCTCAGGCTGCCCAGGTACGGGTTATCGAGACTGAATGCCTACGAGGAAACTCGGAGTCGAACTCCGTACTCCGTAATTACCTCCAGTGCTGGCCCTGGAGGAACCTTGTGCTCTGGCCAAGGGGCCCTGACAGCCTTCGCCTAAAAGCCAACGCCTACAGGGCCTATCAGGCGAAGCTATCACTCCACCTGATAACTAGCCGACGAGGTTAATGAGGGGCTAAACATCTGTATCAGGGCGAAGCCCGGGGTACAGACAAGGGCCCGAGGGGTATCGGGTTACTACTATCGTAGTGGTTGCTGTAGGCACTTCCAGTTACTTCTGCACGGAGTACAAAGTACTACTTGAACGGTGAGACACACTGACAAGAGATGAGATGAGCGCGAGCAATTCTGACGAATGGAATGAATAGATAAGTCAATATAGCATATCTTTACGTATTAGCATGCCATGCGTGCTGGAAACGAGTGTCTAACAAGGCCATCCCTGCTGAAGTTGAAACCCCTATACAATCGCTCACATGGTAGAAAAGAATCGTTTCAATCGGCCTGTCCCAAACATCGCTTGTCTGCCTGTCTCATTGTGTGCTCTCAAAAAGCAAGCACCGTCTCTTGCGATTTCCTCGCGGGGTATCTGGAAGTGTCCAATGATGAAAGTGACATCAGAAGATCTCCGAATCTCATCACTCCTGTGTAGCAGTAGAAACAACTTCCCATCATGTATCATCATAACAAAACGTTCCAACAAGTAATTGACTGAGAACGATGGTATGTCCCTAGGTATACCACCTGTCTGCTAGTGTTATCGTGCTGGAGATCGACCTTTACTCGTAGCTCGTCTTGGCGGTGGTTTGTCTCGAAGGATGTTTGCCAGCCATGGTGTTGTCTCTCTGACCGATGGCCTTCTTTCCTCCACGATATGTGGGACACCAAGGTATGAATCTTCCGTGTCCGAAATCGCAGCGTCACTATCTCTGTGATCGCCAGCACTGGGTCCTTGCCTGGGTGATTTTGGTGGTCTTTTAGGCACATCATCCCAATCTTCGACCAGAGCCGCGATAGTAGCGCTTTGCATCGCGAGGTCCGCTCTGGGTGCGCTTTCAGTACTGAGGTAGCCGATGGGCAATGCGAAATTTCTCTCGGGAGAATCCTCATCAGACGTCACGTCGCTTTTGGCAGATGTCACCTTTGCAAGATGACCTCCATATGAACCCTTCAGAATGCCACGTTTGGGGGGACCAATGGCCTTCGCAACAGCGTCAGCCTCTTGCTGGGTCGCCTGGATCGAGATGCTACTAGTACTGCCTTTCTCGTAGAGATGGCTGCCTCCAGAGGTCTGCGCCTGTTCAAGCATGCTACTGTATAGACTCCGGCCAGATTCTTGCTGTCGCTTTTTCTTCTTCCTCATCCGTTTAGAGGTTGGACGGACGACGATCACGGGAACTGGAGAGTGCTGCAGGCAATACTTGGAGACCGAGCCTGGAAGCAGCCCCTGCATACCGCCCAAATTTCTCCCTCGTGTTCCTACCACTAGTGCTGCAGGTTCATACAGCTGGATCTGCGAAAACGTCAGCTTACTTGCACAAGTGGATTCGTTCGAATTCCTGTCCATACCATTTGTTGGAAAATCTCTTGGACTTTGCCAACTGCCAATTCCATAATGATACTTATGGCCTTCTCCTCTGAGCTGTTCTTCTTGATCACACTATCAAGTAATTTCTGTGCTTCATTGCGATATTTCCCGCGGTCGTATGCAGTATCGAGGGACGATTTGGCGTCCTTTTCGACAACTCGGAGGCACACAATTTCATCTCCATCGTCGACAAGCTCGTCCATCATCCATTCCAACGCATATTCCGAGTAATCTTTAGCGTCTGTACCACACAAAAATGTGCGTGAGCGTTGAGTAGAATGGTAATCGCGGTGTTTGTAGTTGAGTGTAAAGGCTTCGGTGGAGGCATCTCGGTTCTCAAACGTGTCGAAGGAGATACCCCTCTGATAGTTGGAGGGTGGAGGGGGGGACGACATCCTCTTTTGAGAGAGGGAAGGACGAGCACCAGGCCCCTGCACAATGCTTTCTCTTCTTATAGTGTCCTCGGCGTCTGCGGTGTGGAACTGCACTGACGACTTGCGCCTTCCACTCTCTGGTTGATTCTCGAGTTTGGGTCTCTGAGGGGTTTTTGCGGCGTCTTTCCAGACGTGTCCAAATCTGAGTTCTGCCTCTTCTTCAGGCGAGGACGCGGGTGGCACGTGTGTAGAATTCGAAGAGTTTGTCACGGCCGCAGCCATGATCATGAGACAGCTTCGGAGGGTGGATTTCACAGAAGTGAGCGAGCGCAGGTGGTGAACAGTGGGGATCGGTGCACTGCCACTCCCGTCATTTGAGGTGAGGTGGAATTGAATAGAATCTAGTTGTTGTACTCCGTATTTTCTCGGTTAACGAAAGGCTCAGATATTGTAATGGTACGATGTAGTTATGGACAAGTGCTGTGGTTCGGGCTAATTGACGGAGCCCGAATCAACCAGCGTAAAACTGGATTCGATCACAGAGAGAAGAACTGGAAGTCTTCATGGCCAGCCCGGGCATTCTCTTCAAGACGCTGGCATTATTAGCAGGCGACACGAATGGGACTTCTTGGTATGCTTGGCTCGAAGTCTATACTAAGCTGAAATGTTCAAGTAAAGGCGAGGACTGCGGGGCTGAACTTTGAAGCAGCTCGGAAGAGTTACACGATATGCTGTATCCGCAGAGGGATAGGGGGATAGATGGCCAGTAATATTTGATAAAAGAACGGGTACCAGTTCCAGTGGTAGTTTAGCGACTAATAACGATGTGGTAGTACTCTGCTTCTGGAGGAGCATCGCTCGTCCTGCCTGGAGGATCGTCCACTGTCCTCGACCCCAGGGAAGGAGGGGAATTTGGGAAGGATCAATGGTGGAAACGTTGTTGGAGAAGGAAGCATCCGAACTTGGGTCCATCAGCCTCTGGACCACCCGAGGACCTGTGGACTACGCCCGAGAAGGCTGCCGAGAGCGCCTTCTTGGTGGCCCGAGGAGCCCGAAGCCAACCGCTAAACATCACCGCAAGCCCTCGTCACTCAAAGACAAAACACATGTCAGACAATCCCAGTTATCCTTACGACATCTTGCGTCTAAAAGATTACTTAAGCCGAGCTTACAATGCACTAGGCGGGTGACTACTGTAGCAATGTAGGGGCATGGTGAGCTGCTGGATACCAATCTAAGTAGGTACTGCCTACTCGCCTGATTGCTCAGACGATAATGTCTTCCACCGCCTTTCCAGAGTGCTTGATTTGTAGATCCATTGGCCTCGATAAGCTATCATGAACCCCAGGCATGTATCGGCAACGGCTCTACCACTCACTTGAGTGTAGACCATGGCCCAATCCTACTGATGCCTTTGGTGGCGACTCAAGACCGTATCGACAATATCATGAAGCTCATCATCAACTTCCCCAAAATTTCAATGCTACCGACATGGTAGGAAAAGAGCCTCGGCTATCTTCGCCATGGCTTGTAAATGTTCAGTCATCTAGGAAGTGAGATATGATATCAATAGAGTGGCTATAAGGATGACAGCATGACCTCGAACTGCTCTCGGCCAGATGTAACTTCCTCCTGTGACGGAATGGGCTATGTACATAGCCGTCTAGTAGGAATGGTGTCAGGATGTATGTTGTGTTGATCAAGGGCTTTCCAAGCTTGATGACACTGGCTCGTTGAGGTCCCGTCAGTATTGGATCATAGACATCCTTCATTTCTTAAGTTCTGCGTAAGGATATGATACTGGATCGCCCTGTAGAGAAATACGAGTCAACGCCGAAATTCAGAAAAATAACGTCAATACACACCTTGCGGACCCAAATCTTCGTACGCCGCTTGGTGTTTTGATGCTCAACGAAGACCTCGCGACCATGGGTGGCCTTCCATTGTCGAATGAATCGAGGATCCCACAGTTCGCTTGCTACACCAAGATCTTTACAACATCTCATCATAGCATTCGATTTGCAACCCTCGGATGCAGTAGGGATCCCATCCTTGTTAAAGTAGTCTTGCTCCCCCCGAGCTATAGAGACCAGTCTGGAGTCGACTTAGTTCGGCGGTCTCGGTATAACGATTCAACACTTACCTGCCGTGTGCAAGCAAGGCATATTCACGCGTGACCGCTTTCTCAGTGACAATTGTTTCGCCCCTGGGCGCCAAACCCCAGCCCCCGGGACCGAACGCTCGGTTCAGAATCCGTCTATACTTTATTTCCGGGAGATATATAATGCCGTCTGGTTTGATCTCAACGTCCTCAGGAACAAGCGGCGCCAGAAGGATATCAGCTGCTTCTTTCGAAAAAGGTTCAACGGACAGGCCATGGAAGGATCTCGTCCAGTCCACGTGAGAAGGGTCTTCCTCCTTCAATTTCAATGGCTCATCCGTAAGAGTCTTGGGTGGGGGGGAGGGGGGGGCAACGGAGCCATTGGCACGAGACGGTGGAGGAGAGGAAGTTTTTGTGGATGGACTGGGTGTAGCTGTCGGTGCTGCCTTGAGCGACAATGATGTAGAATATTTGCGAATCCTTGGTGTTGATGATCGCACGATGGAGACACGCTGTAAAGAGACGGGGGTGGTGAGTGGTGAATGAGAAAATGCCGATGAAGCTCTGCTTTTCAGGCCGTGGGCGAACAAACGTGCAGCAAAAGTCATATTGTACAAAGGAAGAGAACAAATATTCGAGGGAAGAAGAAAAGCAGTGCGGTCTATGATTATGTGCAGGTTCGCAGAGTAAAGTACATGAGGTTGTACAACGTGAAAGTTGTCGAGACAGAAATTCAAGACTTTGGCGCAGTTGGAGTTGGCGTCAAATTGAATCGCGTCGGCAACACCAAAGCTCGTGACTCGCGTCTTTGGGCGTCGAGGCAGGCACCCTTTTCACTGGCGCTGCTCGCAAGAGCGACTCTCACAGTAACTGATAAGCTTGACAGAAGATAGAGACATCATTCAAGCCGTCTTGCTTTGTGTCCGCTGCTCGTTTCCGTTCCTCTTCCAGCACTGTCTGAATATCTCCATCTGGTAATAAGTTTTCAAGTTAGCCCACCCGACTTTCAGCTTGATTCGGTTGCCGAGGAAGAGAAAATGTCGAGACGTGGGGAGAGGACCGTTGGGGTTCAAACTCATCAACTACTCACCTCATTCTTGCAAGCTCGCCAGTCCTTCTTCTCGTAATAGCAATCATTCATTCGAAGTTGTTCGGCTGTTTCAAATTGTAAGCCTGGTCCCTCATCTTTACTGAGCCAAACCTCGTCTCTCCACTCACCTAAACAACCTGTGCTGAAGATCCTCTGGTCCCTACAATTCTTTCAGGTCAAACCAGATCATGACTTGGTCAGATCACACGAGACCACGCCTCTAGAAAACCTACCATTCATCAAGCTCTTCTTCTGCCGTGTCGGACGGTCTAGATTTTGCTTGTTCTGCCATAGTTTCTAATTAATTTGATGCGAGGGATTGGCAGAAAAGTACAGGAATTCTCAGAGCTCCCCGCCGTGGGTGATTGTCTGACACCCATCAATCAACCTGCCTGCGCCACGCTTCCCCCGCCTCTGGAACATCCGAACACGCCACCCTAAATAATGTCTACGAAACGCATGAATGTCCTTGTCTATTCTGGTGCGCTCACCCAGGATGCATGGCGCCGAAATGAAAATCTAATGCTTTCTTCAGGACTTGGTAGTACCGTCGAATCCGTTCGACACTGTCTGTTCACCCTGAGAAGACTTTTGGCTCCCAACTATGCCGTCATTCCCGTCACGGGGGATATGCTGATCAAGGAGCCATGGACAGCAAGTTGTGCTGCCCTAGTTTTTCCTGGTGGCGCCGACCAGGGATACTGCAGCACGCTCAATGGAGAAGGCAATCGTCGTATTCGTCAATTTGTTGAACGTGGCGGAAAGTACATTGGTTTCTGTGCCGGCGGCTACTATGGCAGTGCCAAGTGTGAATTCGAAGTGGGCAACAAACTGCTCGAAGTCATTGGTGATCGTGAACTTGCATTTTATCCGGGTACTGATCGAGGTTGCGCCTTTCCAGGGTTTGTATACCATAGCGAAAAAGGTGCTCGTGCTGTTGAGCTAGTCGTCGACAAGAGCTTCCTCTCTGCTGGAACAGTTCCAAATGTTTTCAAGTCATACTACAATGGCGGAGGGGTATTTGTTGACGCCCCGAAGTACCGCGACAAGGGGGTTGAGGTGCTAGCCAGTTACGTGGATCCTCTGGCTGTTGATTCCGGCGAGGGGGCAGCGGCAGTGGTCTATTGCAAAGTTGGAGATGGTGCTGCTTTACTGACAGGCCCACACCCTGAGTTCGTCTTCTTGGGCAAGCCAGCTGATGACTGGTCGCTGACGAAGCCTAGGTTCGCTGCCACCAATATTGAACCAAAGCCCAGCGTGCCCGGCTTTTCGGATGTCATCGCTGCTTTGGCCAACGACGAAAAACATCGGACCGACTTTGTCAAAGCATGTCTTACCAAACTTGGTCTCAAAGTGAGCGACGAACAAAATGTACCCTCCCTCTCTCGTATGCATCTGTCCTCGTTAGAATCCAATGAAGCCGCAGGCCTGGTTTTATCATTGGCAACTATTACCCAGAAGGATGACGATGGGGAGGAGTTGATCAAGGATGAGAATGACACTTTCCACATTGTCAAGCCCTCGACTTGGAAGATGCTTGATCTGGCAGAGGCCCTATCTTTGGAAAATGAGACAAAGGATTCTGCTGACCAATTGGATGGCAGCTCCGATCGGATTATCGATTATAACACGATAATTAAACAAGTCTTGGTCCACGACCAAGAGTATCCTCAGGCAAAAGCCACCCCGTACTTCAACCATAATGCCTTCTACTCGAACTTGCGCCACTACCAGTCGTTGTTACTCAAGGCGACTAATTTTGGATCACACCTTCTCTATGGGGAAGTCGTCACCTCGACCAATACGTTGTTGGAAAAGAACACAAGACTTCTGCGGATTCTGCCTCACGGTTTCACCGCCACGGCGACTGTACAGGTTGCTGGTAGGGGAAGAGGTTCCAATGTGTGGGTCTCACCAGCAGGAAGCCTGATGTTCAGCACCGTCATTCGTCACCCGATGGCCCTGATGCAGACTGCTCCAGTCGTCTTCGTGCAATATCTAGCCGCGATGGCCATAGTTAATGGCATCAAATCATATGACGGCAATCTGTACAAAGCCATACCAATCAAACTGAAGTGGCCAAACGACATCTTTGCTCTAGATCCTGTCAAGGCCAAGGAGAACGGGGGGGACAGGAACGAGAACTATACGAAAATTGGCGGCATCTTGGTCAACAGCCACTACAACACCAAGGAGTACATCGCAGTCTGCGGTATTGGGCTGAACACGTCCAACGCGGCACCAACCACGTCGCTGAACCAGCTCATGCAGTTCCTCCCCAAAGAAGTTGCCCCATTCACCTTGGAAAAACTATTGGCTCGGATCCTGACCGTCTTTGACGACCTCTACGCCCGATTCCTGCGGACCGGCTTTGACGAGTCCCTAGAGAAGATGTATTACGAACATTGGCTCCATATGGACCAGATCGTGACACTGGAGGCGGAGGGTGGCCAGCGAGCTCGAATCAAGGGCATCACGAGAGATTATGGGCTGCTGATTGCCGAGGAGCTAGGCTGGGAAGACCGCGAAACGGGCAGACGATGGACTCTTCAGAGCGACTCCAACAGTTTCGACTTTTTTAAGGGGCTACTTAAGGTACGTTAAGTGCTTTCTATTCATCCTTTGAACTACGGGCTCGCCAGGGATAAGCGGGTTTATCTCCTGTTGGCTTGAACAAGCGGACAATTGAGGAATGCTGACAGAATTATCTACAGAGGAAAGCATGAGAGAAAGCTGGTCGATTAAGGCCCTTAGGTTGCTATTACAAAGCTCTGAGTCCACTCAACACCAATGACGAATCTATATGCCTTTGAGGATCCTCAAGCATAAAGCAAGCCCACTCCGCGAGCCTAATACTGCCTTACTGCGGTTAACACTGCTGAATTGCGAAAATTCCAATCAAGCCCGGCCGTTCCCTAGGACTCGTTCATTCCACAAGGCATTTTGGGCTGAATGACTGTGGACTCATGGTATTGCGACACGTAACGAGATAAGACTTTTATCCCAAAAGGAGCACATGCGTGGCGAACTCTGGAAAACAAATGCAGAGCACGCCAACTAACTAGTTATTCAATCTGCATGAAGTTCCAGACAGTGGCATCCCATAAAGCGACTCGACGCACGGTTACACAACGAGGCCCTACTGGCACGGAGTGGGTCATGTCACATGACTTTAGTTCGGGGTGACCCTGTTTTGACCTGACCTTGCATCGTACGACATATAGTCGTAAACTCGGATTATGAACGAACGCCTGCAGACTGTTTTTAGGAGCGGGTTATTGAGGCCCTTGCTTCCACAAGGCTACGAAAGCAGAATTGAATCGTCGATTGGCAAGCAACAAGACGTTTAATACAAGCATCCAGTGTCACATTTCATACTGAGCTTCTTAGATATGTGCATATTGCCGATCGAAGATGAGTACCGTTGCAAATCATCAATATCGCAAGCATAGCAATGGCAAACAAAAATTGAGATTGTATTATGGCTCGTGTAGAGCATCAAGCATGTAACACAATACTTCAGCGTCGGGCCTACGGTCTCGGGGTATTGGTCGGTGATCTAGGCGCTTTGGATGCTTCCCACGCAGGAGGCCAGAATATAATGGGGCGCAGCCTGGGAACGAGTTTTCCTTTGTTCAAGGATCTCGATCCTTTGCAACAACGACTACAAGGACCCACCCAGGCCCAATGTGCCTCGTACCCAGGGAAAGGGAAGCCTGCTTCTGCTTGGCAGTAAGTACGCGAAGCATCGTCGATCCCCCAAGCGGAGAAAGGCACCTGGCCCGTTAGACGTTTAGTATCGTGTGGGGGCAAGGAACACGAGGGCGTCGATAACATACCAAGGGAGGAGCGTAGTCCGTACCACAATTCAAGGACACATGATCATTGCCAGAAAGAAGAAGGGGATTAGTTGCAGCTGTGAGGCAAAGGTACTCGCAACCAATCGATCAACACCTTGCAGTCTATTTTGTGTCGAAGGCAGCTGAATATTTCACCATCACGCGCTATCCTGTGCTGCAATCCCTGCTCATATCAGGCGAGTAGGCCCCGGGGACCTGGAGGCCAAAATCCGAGAAGCAGGCAATGTTGTTTTACCTGCAACAGATGGTCCAACAGACAATGGACCAGGGGTTGGTGTGGTGCGGCGTCATGGTCCTCGTTATGCCACCAGTCAAAATGCCGGTTCGTTGATCACCGCTCTTTGGAGTGGAAATCCCGAATGGAGGATAGGAAAAATGCTTGAGATTCGGTTTACCTGTCGGGGGTTGGGAGTTCCTCTTTCTCGTCACATTCTTGGCTGATATGGTGGACTTGTGGTACTCGTATTCCCACGGTTGCTGATGTTGGGAAGGACAGGCATGGCATGGCATGGCATGTGGGATTGCGATTCGGATTGATTGTTTGCAGAGCAGGCGAATCGATTGGCGCCATACGGCTCGAACAGAGAATACTCCTAGCTAGGACCAGTAACTCTTTGTCTCAATCTGGGCTGGAAAATCGGTCAAGCTGGACGTTGTTGAAGTTTTGGGATAAGTGGCGTTCGGATAACGCCAGGTCATACGAGCGACCGTTGGGAGACACTGGACAGGACTTCTCCACTCAGCAAAAGGTCCTTCGGATGCCTCTCAACGATTTCCTCAAGTGATCTATCGATTGGGCCATGCTCTGCTTGCCTGTGGAAATATGACGAGTCATGTATCGCATTAGTTCCACCTGGGACGATTCTAGGCGAATCGAAGTTCTGTTCTGCATTTCCGACTACTTTCTCGGGAACTTGTCGCTCGCCAGGTCTGGCTGGTTCAAGTCTGACTTGGTATGTATGTACTCCGTACAATGCTGCACACATAGCTAAGTGACAACCGTCAATCCGGGAGAATGCTGAAGTATTCGACTCCCACGTGAAAGAACGAGGCTCATGTGTCCCTGGTTCGTATTGGAAAGCAATAATCGAGATCACACGGACAGAAAGGCACCTCTTGCGCTGTTAGTAGAGGCATGAAGGGGTGAGAGGAGGTAGAGACAAGGGTCGGCGGCTTGACCTACTGTGACAAGAGTGTAGCCTGCAAGAGGATTCTTGGGCCAAGTCCATTAATTATCCGGGAGAAAGTGTCTGAGTACAAGGGAGCTTCGCCTATCTTCGTTTACGAGCACGCCCCGTAGTGAGAGATCTCGATCAAAGAATCCGGGCTCCGTGCTTCTCATCCGAAGTTTTGCAACTTTTAGTTAGTGGGGTGGTGACGCCCAATGCTGATTGGATTGCGTACAAGAGCAAACTTGACCACGAAGCAAGAATCCCTAGCAGCACCAGGTAGTCCTAGGCCTCCGTACCTGGGTACCTGGGCAGATGTGATAGGCTTCAAAAGCTTGGGAAGAGCGTGGAAATGACGAGACAAGGGAAGCGGTGCCATGGCATCATCCAAGAAGCTTGAGCCAGTAGATGGGTAAGTTGTAACTTAATATGACCTCTGGACAAGGGAAGGTGAGTCCCCTCCATCCACTCACTCACTACGAAGTACGTCCTCTCGTCCCGTGTTTAGCCTCCACCCGCGCCTCCTTTCTCCCACCGTCACGCCGTTCCACTCGCTCCTTACCCGAATGGAAGCCTTGAAGCAAACACCAAGCACCACTGGCAGGGCAAATAGTGGACGAGATCTGGTGTCCTCCCTACCAGCCAAACTAATATCTGGATAGTGAAAAGTTAACCTATTCATGTAATACCTTTCTTTGTGTCGGAGCAACACACAACTGTACATACCAGTACCAAGTATACCAAACGGCATAGGACCTCTCTATCTATTCGTGCGTCTACCAATAGCACTGCCAGTCACAAGTTGCTCGGACCTGCCAGCCCTCTTTTCAACGAATCGATCTCGATCCTTACTTAGAGTGGCAAATGGAAGTAATTTGAGCATTGCTCCAGCCTCCCACTACTGGAGACCTGCATCCAAGCATTCAATCCCTTCTCAATCCCTCAACAGCAAGTCCCAGTCGCGACCATCCCTGCCTCACTTCCTGGCAACGGCCAACAGATTCCCTGGATCATCATCTTCGGGGAGAGGCTCGACTTGCATCACTAGTTGATAGCCTGCATATCCCGTAGGCGACGCTTCCCCGTTCCACTTCCTTGACTTAACTAAACCAATTTTGGTCCAGTCTTTCACCAAACTACTGTTGTATCACACGGAGGTGGTTTACTTTTCCCTGGCTGCTATCTCATTCGTGTACCTCATATCGTTTTGACGACAATTGGTACATGTGACCTGGGTGGCTGCTTGTCCCAATCCTGCCTTACTGAGTATTTCCTATATAAAGTTGAGATCAATCCCCTCGACTTCGCTTCAAGGAGGCCAGCGTCTTTTAGGGCTGCTCGGCGCGTAGAAGCTCGCTTCAAAGCCTTTACGTCATCTTGAATCTCATCCTTCGCTATCATCATGGAGACTGTCTTCATCACCATTCACGGTCTGTAACCCCCTCGACTTTACCGACATCGTGGCTCACACCAGCTAACTCTTGTTACAGATCTATCCGAGGATGCTCAGATTCGGTATTGCTCCGATTCAGTTGAGGACATCCTTGGTTACGTACCTTCCGAGGTGTTGGGTAGGTCTTGTTGGGATTATTTCCATCCAGATGAAATTCACCTCGCTCGCAAGGTTCATAGTCGGGGCGTAAGCCTTGACAAGGCTTCCGTCCTGAATTACTGTCGTGTCAGACACAAGGATGGCTCATGGATTGGGTGTGAATGTGTCTTCACTGTCGTCTACGATGTTCTCGTTGCCAGTACCAGTGTTTATACCGTTGGGCCCAAGGCGAGAGGTGAGCTTCATCCCCGAAAAAGTATAGATTTGCCCATTAATTTTGTCTAGAGCGCGAGATCGCCAGTGGGGCCATTCGCCGCATCTTCTCGTCTTCGCCTCGTGATCCAAGGTATCACATGCTGTCGTACCTGTCGAACAAGTTCACCCAGGATCCCTACCAAGACATACAGTTCCCGGAACCTCGCGCTGCTCTTTTCGTCAACCGGTTTACCCGTACTTCAACTATCATGTACGCTACAAACGGGGTAGCCGATATTCTCGGCTTACAGCAAAACCAGCTTGTCGGGAAAAGCTTCTATTTTTGTATCGAGGAGAATTGCTTGCCGGATGCTGTCAAAACTATCGAAAGCGCAAAAGCTAACGACTCCATCGCTTATCTAAGGTTCTGGTATCGAGATCCAACTCAGGATGTCAGTAGAGCTCATTCTGAGGCCGTCTCTGTTCATGAGAGTGACGAAGATGACGAGGGCGGTGTTCCCCTGAGTGATGGCACCCGATCCAATGTATCAGTGCACGGAGACTCAACGCCTCATGCAGATCCAGCACTGCCAGTTATTGCAGATGGCGAGCAATCATCAGCAGGGCTTTCAACATCTGTTTCCCAACCAAGCGCAGCAACTGCTACCACATCCATTGCTCCTCCATCACTTATTCCCCAGACCTCAAATACCAGCTCTCTACAGCCTCATTCGGGTGCTATTCACAGAGCATCTTCTGGCAATAGTACTGACCTGGAAGGCAATGCTGCTCAAGCTATCTTCGATCGTGTCCCTTCGAACAATTCATCCGAGAGCGAACCGCATGCAGAGGAACGCATAGAACTTGAAGCTGTCGTCTCATGTACTTCCGACGGGCTTGTAGTTATCCTACGCCGTGCCCATTCAATTACACCTCCCGCACTTGGTGTCACAGAAGCAAGCCCATACCCCAACGGTCTATTCGCCTCGCCTTGGGCTCCAGAACCAATCTTACCAGCTTCAATCCGCGAAAACACTGCAACGCCCTTGTCCACCATTGGTTCGGGACCAATTTCCGACGACACTGGGCTTATGGCTACCATCAGAGAGGTGGCGGTCTTTGCTTGGAATCTTACTGGCATCAATGGCTCGCTTCGAGATTACGGTGTGGGCGAACCGTCAGGCGATGCTTTACCACCCGGAGGTCTACCAATATGGGATCCAAAAGACAGTAATGCTGACCCCCATGATCTCTTCAACGGCTTTTCCGGGAGTCGACATCGACCTTTTGGAGGCATGGGTGAACCATACCGGCCCCCTAAGGCCGATGGTGAGTTGAGTAGCAGTGATGATGAGGTACTCTTCAAACGATCTCCCGTACAGCCAGCATGGAGGCGACCCAAGAGACGAGGCCAGGATGCATTTGGAGCAGATGGCTCCGACACAGGAGATGGTGAGAACAAAGACGGAGGCCGAAAACGAGCCACAGGATCTCAAAGTGGCTCCGGCATGCACTCGGGGTCTGCATCAGGATCGGCCTCTCAGTCTGCCGCAGGCTCAGGCTAGGCGAATGATTTTTTCGTGAACCTTCCGCCATCGAGATTCTCTCCGACTCAAGAGAGATTGGAAAAGCAGCGTGCAGACAAGTTTTCTTGTGCAGCGCTCATGGGCTACGAATCTGGTTAATGGGAATGATGAATGCACTCTGCGCTAGGCGAGCTAAACATAGTTTCAATAGCTTTGGCTTCAAAAAGCTGTCCGTCCAACGTTAATAGATGGCCTTTTCAGTGCAGTCTCTAACATTGGGTAGAGAGGCCTCGCGCCCAATGTCGCCCACTATTAAGTAAAGCGCTAATTAGGGATCGGGTGGCGTTCGAGTTCAAGCCTTCAAGTACGGAGTAGTTGTCAATAACTTATTATCGGGTGGATGATAACGAAAATGCACCGGTCAGCCCCGCGGCACGTGTCTTCGCGTTGGGGACGCGTTAATATTTCGGTCCACGGAAACTTAAACGACATGCAATTGTATCGGCCCTGTGCCAGAACTCACCTATTCGAATACTACAGCCATACAATCTTCACTATCAGCTAACACAGTATCCTCACGTCTGTTGTCGGTGCAATGCCGCTCTCATCTGCTCCAGGAGTTCAACACTTCGTTCAGAATCGTGAATCTACCAGCACTCATCCTAATTTGGTCACCCGATCCATCACACCACAGCCCCAACAGCAACCAAGAGAGCGATCACGGCAGAAACATTCCCAGGGCGGACGCCATGCTAGAAGCAACAGTCACAATGGAGCAAGCAACAAGAAAGAACTCTTTAGGCACGACCCCGAGAGCCTGAAACTCCAAGTCCCCAATACCCTACGCAAGACTGTATCGGCAATTCCCCAGACCGAAGCGATCAACACCACAGGGCGAGGCCAGGGCTCTAATGCGGTGCCTAGGTCTAGGACTCCAAGACAAGTGAGTGAGACAACATCCAAAAAAGTTCTTATGCTGACACTCTTTGAAGCCTGAGATCTCCGCCTTCGACGACACCCAAAGCATCCACTTCGACGACTCCACCAGCATTCTCGACGATGCAAATTTAACCGTGCAGCTCGGCCACGACGACAACCGTCAATTCCCGCTAGATCCTGCAAGAACTGCAACCCGAGAAGCCTACAGGAGAGCCGACCAAGATGACCAGATAAGAACTCATGTCAAAGGCCATAATATATTTCTTCCGCCCAATTGGAAGGCGCAAGTAGACGCCGAGAAGCGTTTCCAAGAACGTCAGTTCGGCCCTGGCCCTAGCCTTGCTGTATATCGCAGCCAGTCAGAATACGACGAGCAGAATTACGCCGATGCTGAGGGAGAAGGATACGACGAGGATGGAGTATTCGCTGGCAAGGAGACCCCGTTGTGGGAAGAAACACCTTCTCGACCTCGTGAGTTCAGGTTGTCACCACGACCTAAGGCAGACGCCGTGAAGCAGCAAGCACGGCCATCAGCCCCAGGCGAACCGGAGAGCCCACCATTACCAACTCGCAGAGGAGATGTTGCTCAGCAGCTCGAGACTGAACCACCTCAGCCTCAAGTCGTCAACCGGTTCAAAATCCGGCAGTCCCACGATGTCCAATCGCAAGGCGACCAGCCCATTGCCAGCAAGACCGCAACCACAACCACCATCCTCGAACCCCAATCACGCGCGCACACAAACCCACCATTCTCATCCAAAGTATCCTCGTACCACGACTCCTCCTCAGAAGAAGACCAACCCGCCGACACCGAACCTTCCACAAAGCCCCCCAGCATCGACTCCACCGCCGCCTCCACCATAAACCCGGCACCCGGGACCAAACGCACACACTCAACCCTCGAGCTCTCACTCGACTACGATGCTGAGACTCTCAAAAGCAAAACCTTCGCGGGCCTAGACAGTATCCCCTTCAGCGTGGACCCGAGCCTCCCCCAGCCTCAACCCGCCCTCGACACTCACGGCACACCCATGACCCTCTCCGCGAAACTCACAAACCTAAGCAAAATGCGACCCGAAGACCAGTCCTCACTGTTCCGCGCGCAGACGGACACCGAGCGTGAGGAGACGGCGGCGTGGTTCCTAGAGCGGTTCCGCGACGACATGCAGGCATTGATGCGGGCTCGGGCCGAGAGGCGGAAGGTGGCGCTGCGGTTCGAAATGCTAGTCAAGATGAGGGATCGGAAGGTTGTGTTGAAGACAGCCGACGTCCAGGCGGAGTTGGATGCCTTGAAGAAGGGCGGTGGCGAGTTAATTGCTGGTAGGGTCAGGAGTTGATGAGTCCATGGCCCCCTTGCAGCGAGACTCTCACCCTTTCTCTGTACCGACATGTTGGTGGACGGCACTTGTGTTGCCTCATCTTTTTGGGAGTTCGACGCCATGTGTGCGCCTTGTACAGGGTATTCAGCATGGTATTGACGCAGATTAACTACCATCAACACCACGACCCACGGCCGCCATCATCATCACCATACCAACCCCCTTTTCATCGCGCATCTCATAACGAAACATTAATGACGGAACCATCACTACACGGCTAGAAGCAGGCCATAATTGTTCATTGATAGCGATTTATACTTCCCCCCTGTAATTCTAGCCTCATCTGTATATTCAATGTAAGCACTGAGCGGATAGGCACACATAGACGATAGCGATGTGTGCTCATGATAGACGGATGCTTGTTCGCGGGATATTAGTATTTAGGACCTAATACTTTCACTTTTACTCTAGTCCCCAAGTTCAGTGATCCGGGGTTCATGCGACTAATAGTTCAGTCGTGAGAGGCAGGACAGTGGTTGAAATATATCCTAAATCCTGATGGGAGTTGGGTTCAAGAGTAAGAACGAACACTGTTCTATCTATCATTCACAGCTTTCAGCAGTGGACTTACCCTAGTGTGCTCACACACACAGAGGGGGCGGAGGAGGGAGAGGGAGTTGTGGACACTGAAATGAATATGTAAAATCTACCTAGTCCATACGTTGTGTCTATTTTAGTAGTATGTATTGACAGAGAAATGCAGATACCTCCGTACTCTCTAAGGACGCTGGCCCTGGACACATCAGAAATGGTTTTTCCTCTGTAGAAACAACGCCCCGCTATCCAGCCTCGCCGAGAAAGAATTGGTAGGGCGCGTTGCGTCATGGGATGTGCGGGACGGAGTATCCATTGAACACTACTGCCCCTCAGCATGCTCCTCGACTGTAGAACCTCACTAAGAAAATAGATACGGACAGCTGTGGCTACCTTGGAACCTGGCCTGCGTGAGCCACAAGAGAGCAACCGCCAGAAGGTGGGTACGGGAAAGATCTGGTCGCCAAAATTAGTACCTTGGGCAGCCGTCTACTAAACGGTTTCGACGTCCGTTTCCTCCGATCGCCTTTTCCTCCCCGTGAAGGCATTGTCGTAAGGGTGACCGACAGATTAGCCGAAACATGCAGGAGGGATTGAAGGCTGATGTTAACGATCACCTCGGAAATTTCTTCAAGCCTGTTAAGCCCTGCTTTTGCTGGGAGGCCGATTCTGTTCTGAAGCCCGTCCTTTGTTTTAGAAGTTACCTTTTCGAAGAACATTTAGGTCAACATGTGATCTTAACAGGCGTGTCCAAGGCGATTCTTTGCTTCTTCGGAACTCCCCTCCTGATGAACAGGCCCAACCAATGCTCGAGGATAGGTTGATTCTGTGCATTTGGGATCGAACATCAGTGTAGATGGCTCGCAATACTAAAGGTAATGACTTCAATCTTTCTCGAGGTCACTTGCGGTGGCCTCACTAGCGTTCTCATCTGCATCTGCAGATTGCTCTGATCGCTGAACAAGTTGACCCAAGATACGAGCCAATCGTTGGTAGTCACTAAGTAATAGCTGAACATCACCGATTTTTAATTCATTAACATCAGACGCAGACATGAAGCGAGAAACGGGAGGTGCCGCTTTAATGGATGGTAATTCGTCTTTATTGGGAACGCGCATCGGAGTCTTGGTCGCATCATCCTCAGCCGTAGATGATGACACTGTCTTGGGAAATTTGTCAGCCAGGGGTGACTTATTGTCCTTGTCTACAACGATGGCAGGAGTAGAAACTTGAGGCGGAGAAGCAGAGGCGGTTGCTCGACTCCCAAATCGACCGAAAGCCCCTCCAAATGCAGAGCCAATATGGTTTATTGGATTAAGGCTGCCCCCAAAGCTTTTGACAGACTCCAGTGGATTGTTAGACGTGGGCTGAGGAATAGATGCGGTTTTTGAAGGTGTTGGGGAAGGAGCCGATGCGTCGGAATTTCCTTGAAGAAAAGCCATTCTTCGACCACTTCCATTGCTCTGCACACTGTCCACACTCCGCTCACGGACACTTGTTGACTTCCGTCCTCCCAAGAGACTGAGGATTTTGTCCTCTGTTTTGGTGAGAGTTGGATTGCTAGGGGTGCTCTGCCCATCATGGACTGAACTGGATTCACTGAGAGCGTTGTCATCTTCCTCGGGGGTGAGTGGACGATTCACAAGTTGGCGAGCTTCATCCAGAGTCTTTGGCACAATTACTTCGGCGTTGGCATCCTCTGTGCCTCGCTCCTTAAGCCTCCCGAGCAAGAACTTAAAACTGTTATCCAGGGTGCTAGATATGTTTTTGAATCCTTCTTCGGCAGTCGAGCGAACAGCCTCATTGGCATTACTAATGGGCAGTAGAATATCAGACAAGGTGCGCTGATGACGAGTCACCGGTGGTGGTGGCTTCTCAGGTAAGGGTTTCAGAATTGATCCAGTCGGACTTGCCACAACGTTGGTACCAGTGGCATTCGAGGGCAAAGTTCCAGTTGTGGGAGTGGAAGGTACAGGGACGGTCCCTGGAAGGGTGGGGAAAGCTTCGAGTTTCTCTGCCGATGCGTCATCGTCCTGAGTGTCACTCTTTTTGGGTCCCTCAGGCATCTCGTCAGCTCTCAGGCTTGCCAGATCGACATTCTCAAGGAAACTAATTGCAGCTTCGAGGTTGGTCAGACAGTATGCAGCCTCACCGTCAATCCTCGGGGCGGCTCGGAAGCGTTGGATAAAGTATAGATTACTTATGATATTGATTCCTTCAATAGGAGACGTGATCAAGGTGTAGATCAAAGTGGGCAGAATTTCATCGGCCGAGGAAGAGGATGGATGGATGGTGTAGAGTGTATCGACAATTGCTTTGTGGGCAGCAGTCAAGTGTTTTAGTTTTCCGAGGGGGTACTTTTCATCGTTCATTCTGGCCAGACCTTCTCTGGCAGGGATCAAAGATGCCTGAACGTCTTCGACGGACTTTTCTTGATCGGGATTGAGTTCAATACCCAGATCTCTCAATCCTATGCCAACGAGCGCTAGGGCAGCAGTTTTAGAACGAAGCTTCTCATCACGGACCTCGTCGAGTGTACTCTTGTGTCTCCATATTTTATCGTAGATGTTCTCACAGACCCTTCTCTCAACCGCCTCTTCTAGCAAGATACGCTTATACTCGAGCATCTTCCTCTGCTTCCGCTTCTCAGTGACCTCAGAGGCAGTCAGCATCTGTTGGGAGCCGCCTGCAGCATCTCGAGGTTTGAGAGAATCGCTCGAATGCTTTGCGGAGAGGGCTCTGGACTTGGGATTGGCCTTGGAAGGACCTGGGGAGGGATCGCGGTTTAATCGTGATTTCAGAGCAGAGATATGGATGGCAATAGCACCAGAGGCTCGGGCATAGAATTCTTGAAAAAGGTCGGACAACTGGTCGATGGAAGGGGGTTCGTTGTAGACTTTAGCCTTGAGGGATTCGACGAATCTGTCGCTTAGACTGGCCAGCTCTATGGGTAACTCATCGAAATGGTCGGGCAGAGTGTTGGTCCTTGACAGATCTGGGGAAGGGGGCTCACTGTCCTCATTAAGTGGCTTCTGAAATACATCTTCCCGGTCACTGGGAACCTTCTTGGGAGACTTCAAAGAGGAAACAGATGATGCTGTGCTTGCCCGAGCTCGGGAGGTGGCATTGGAGGGAGTTGAAGGCTCATATCGAGTAAATGACTTTGTGGACAGTGCAGAAGGCCTGTTCTTAAGAGAACTGGAGGCGGCCATTGTTATGCAAGTCAAATAGACATATCAGGACTCGCCGTGTAGAAAGTTGCAACGAAGCAGCTGGCACAGTATTTAGACTAGAGACTAAGGACGCCCGTGCGTTGACATGGTTGTTGTATCAGCCTTGGAAGAGGACAGGCTGCATCATAGATGAAACAAAGCACCAGAGATGGAGTGTGTACGGAGTATGGAGCACGGAGTGTTTGTATGTGGATAGGTAGTGGAGGAAGGGAGGATTGTCGAGGTACCAGTGTTCTTGATGGTTGCGTGTGTACCTAATCGTGTACTCGTCCACTGCGTGGCACCCGCGTCATCCGTTGAGGAGTTGATGATGGACGGTGGAGGATGAGCATGTGATCCAGATCACGAGGAGCCTGGCTCAGTGGCTTGGTGCCTGAGGCTTCGTTGTTGGTCACAGTTGCCTTGAGTTGCTCACTCGGCCCCATCCCCCATAGTCATTAGCCGTATCGAGGGCCTTCCACAGGAAACAACGACGTCAACACGAATTCCGACCTTTCTTCCGACCACTGTCACTACAACCTCTACAACGGATTCACCACCCAACAATCATATTATCGTCAACAACAACAACCCACAGAACACACAATGAAGACTCGGAAATCTAAAGATGGCACCTGCCATTCCACCAGGAAAGTCACCGCCAGCATGCTCCTCTCCTTCCTCGCTGTTGCTCCACTCGCCGCTACTTCCCTTGCCCCCGCCATCGATCCATGGTACCCTGTTCCCTTACCAAAACAGCCAAACTCACACGACTTCACTCTTCGACACATCTTCCACAGAGGGACCTATCAAGACCCTGACCTACACCGACGCCTTGACCTCCATCCCAACTCCCCAGTTTTTGTTGCGGCCGAAGATGACTCCCAGAGTCTCTTTCAACCAGCACCACATTTCACTGCGAGATCCGCCTCGCATGAGATCGAACGCCTTGTCGACAGGGATCCTCTTTCCATCGAGTCTCATTTAAATCATGCCCGTTACTTTGGGAGACCCGCTGTGCTTGATGCATCTGCCTGGACAATGGACGAGGTTGAAGGCCCTAACATTACTGACAAAGAAACCGTAACCAACCTGGCCATCATGTCTGCAAATGCCTATAACGAGGTGCCCGGCGAGGGTGATTGGGAAGATGTCTCCCAAGGCTACAATAGATCTGCAAGCTTTGGTTGGCAGGGCGATGGCCTTCGTGGTCATATCTTCGCCGATGAAGGCAACAACACAATCATCATAAGTCTCAAGGGAACCTCTCCTGCTGTTTTCGATGGCGACGGCACTACAACTCAGGACAAATTGAACGACAATCTCTTCTTCAGTTGCTGCTGTGCCCAAGGAGGACAGTACTTTTGGAGACAGGTATGCGATTGCTATTCCAGCACCTACAGTTGCAACCAGACTTGTCTTGTCCAGGCCCTCCGCAGTGAAAACAGATATTACAGAGCTGCAGTCGATCTCTATACAAACGTCACCGAAATCTATTCAGATTCCAATGTCTGGCTTGTCGGCCATTCTCTTGGCGGAGCCGTCACCAGTTTACTAGGGCTAACATTTGGCCTCCCAACTATCACCTTTGAGGCCCCGGGCGACGATCTGGCCGCCAAACGACTTGGTCTCCCAGTCCCGCCTTCGTCAGATCCTCGGAAAGCTCGCACCAAGTACACTGGTACTTATCACTTTGGAAACACAGCGGATCCTGTTTTTATGGGCACCTGTAATGGTGCCACCGCCACTTGTACTCTGGGTGGCTATGCCATGGAGTCTCAGTGCCATACAGGACAACAATGTGTTTATGACACCGTCTCTGACTATGGCTGGCGCGTAGGTATTGGTAACCACAAAATTCGTAACGTCATCGAGAGCGTTATCAAGAAATACAAGCATGTTCCCGAGTGTATTCCTGATGACGAATGTGTTGATTGTTTCAATTGGAAGTATTTCGAAAGCAATGGCTCCGACTCCACCACAACTACCACAAGTTCTACAACCACCTCAACTCGCACACGAACTACTACCTGCAAGACCCCGGGTTGGTGGGGTTGCCTAGATGAGTCCACTACTACCACATCCTCCTCAATTCCCGTCATCACCACAACTTACACCACAACTAGTTGCGCTACGCCTGGTTGGTTTGGCTGTAACAAAGAAGTGAACGTGACAATTACCACAACCACCCTAGCTCCGACGGTATCCACAACCACAACTAATTCTTTGTCACATACTGGAGATCCATCTTCAACGACTTGTCAACATCCAGGATGGTGGGGATGTCGCGATCCAATCTCAACCACGGCAAAAGCCTCCCCGGCACCAACACAGAGTCAAACCAAAGTCACGAAAACAGATACGTGTGAAACTCCGGGCTTCTTCTTTGGTTGCCGCGATAGGCATCCACACACCAGCACTTTGCCTTTTTCTTCAGGGACTCAGACCATCACCGAGGCTCCCACTCAGAGCGCCAGTAGCGCTACACCAAGCATTACCAAGTCCCATCATGAAGGTAAAAAGCGAAAGAAATGTAAACATCCTACTTTCTTCGGCCTGATTTGCCTTGATGAAGTTGAATATGAGGGCTATGTTCCAGAACTCTGATGTGATAGATATTCTGGCCAATGAATTTATTACTCGATGCACGAGATTTGGGGACTTCGGTCATAGAAGAGAACTATTTGGATTAGAAGCGACGTGCATGACAGCCTGAATATGACATAGGCGTTTATGGCGGTGCGTGTGTTGTTTTGGCACCATATCTTGGGTTTTGTGTTTGGGAAAGCCTCCTAAAGAGGCAGTTTACGACTACGCAATATAGTATTCAATGTACATGCAATATGCCACTGTGTCACGTTATATTCCAAGGAAAGCAATCATAAATTCATAATCTGTCCGGCGGTAAACTTTTGGTGAGAAGGCACAATAACCCACACAACTTCGCAGTTCTTTCGATGCGAAAACACCAATATATAAATACATATATATGAAAGAATCATTGTTTTTCAGGTTCCAACAGCACTTCCCTTGGATTTCCGCTCCACCAGCCCTAGTTGTCTTCATCATAGCCCCCCCCAAGTACTGTGTTCCACCAGCTATCATTCTTCTTTACCCCCTTTCATAAACCTACGAGAAGCGTGCGAGGGGCGGGCTCTTGGTAGCACTCGCATGTTACAAGCCCAGTGGGTTATCAGCAGTCTGTTTCTTGCCGCCGATCGAGTCCGTGCCGTCTTTGACTGTGTTTCCGGCTGCTTTGGTCGTGTTGCCGAGCTGTGTGATGAGAAAGATACGGGTTAGTTGTTTATTGTTGGAGATTTTTGCTCAGGGGAAGGGAAGGATGAGGGATGTAGTATGATATGGTAATTGGAATAGAAGTAGGAACAACTAACCCCTTCAGTAGCTCCACCCACAGTCTTTCCAACGCCCTCGCCCACGCCGCTGACGGTGTTTCCGACGGTGTCCTATTCAGAACATTAGGTACGCTAGTTCCCCTTTATGTTCTACCCTCGCAGGTCTTGGTTTTCCCTTTGATGTGGAAGGGTAGATAGGGCGGGTGGGATACGTACAGTCAGACCACCGACGGTGTTGCCCACGGTGTCGGTCACGCCGCCTAGGACGCCTCCGAGGCCTGGAGATGTGGTTAGTTATGCTGCTGTATGTGTGTATGAATGGGCGGATGAGGGGGTCAAAGGAGGCAAGATGGGAGCATTGGAGGTTCCATTGTAAAGGAATGGACTTTGCTGGACCAGGCGGATGTGAGTTCGATGGCCATGGGCTGGACTATATACATACCACTCTGCTTCTTCTGGGTGTCGTCCGACATGTTTGTTGGTGTTATGTCAAAACGTTGTTGATATATTTCGTTTTCTTCACTTGATGTAGCTCAGAGGTATCACGGCTTATATAGCAGTAAGTAACAGAAACTTTTGCAAAGACCCAGGAGAAGGACAGGTGTGGCTTGACCCAGACTTTATACACGCAAATGAGCCAGGTCACCTACCGTAGGAAACCTTCCAGCATGAATACAGGAACTACATCATAATTTTGTATGTGGCTTGACGTCAACCACCAGCCCCTCTTTCCCTCTCCTCTTCAAGGGAGGGAGGACAAGAGATGAAGGGCTTCCAAGAGCAAACTGCAAGGATATCCCTGGCCCAATAAGTAGCCACAAGTGGCTTGCTTGTTGGTTCTCGTGGCTTGAGATCGAAGGACCCTTGCGATGAAATATGGCTATCAGACTACAGTCGGCCAGTGGCGGGTGGGAACAGGACGGCCGGTGTGAGAGATTGGGAGGGAGCCCTTTCACATTCGAGGAGCGGGTGCTGTAAGGGAGGCCCGTTTGTGGAGGCAAGGATGATTGCTGGAGGAGGAGAGTTGATGTTGGAGGTTTGATGCGCACACCCTGGTTGAAATTACGTAGTGTTGCGTCAAGCAACCCAGTAGGGATGGAAACTGGGCAGGATACGGCTCAAAGGGCATGAAGATAAGAGTCAGGGCCCGAGGCACACAGGACTTGGCTGCTTACCTATGTAGGTACCTTAGGATGCTAGTTACTGAAGAAAAGGGGTGATCACCGGGAACATATACTCCGTATGTCTCCCATTATAAACGAAAACGATCAAAAGGTACTTAGTCTCACACAGTGTTTGGGAAATCTGTGAACAAAATTTTCGTTCCACTAGATAAGAATTAGAACGAGAAGATACATAGCCCACCAAGGAGGATATATCATTCAAAATATCGTGACTATCCAAGACTCATAGCAACATCCTCCTGGACACTAAACGACCGGTGGCCCGCAGGGTTGTCTCTGTATTTATCCAGGATATCATCTTCGGGATCCTCACGGCTTCGCTGGCTCGCTGTGCTAAGCCGCCCAGTGTTCTTTCCACTACTGCTTTTGCTGTCGCTTCTGTCGCGCTTCGAGGTGAACCACCCGCTCTTTTTGGGTTTGGTGGCGTCTTCCTCCGTTTTGGGATGTTCAGGTATAGTTTTGTCGGTCTGCTGTGAGGGTTGAGGTGTTTTCTCCTCCCCACTGACACCCTTGGCAAATTCTTTCGCTTTCTTGGCTTTCTCTTCTTCGTTATCAGAGAGCTGAGCAGGCGTTCCGCTGCGGCTTGGCTCGGTACTGGGTGTTGCTTCAACCAATTCAGCATCCCTATACCATTTCCTCCGCCTAGTATACCTCCCCCATCCATCCTCTCTCTTACCATCATCCCATTTATTATCATAATATATCCACCCTCCACCATCTTCGCCCGTCTCTTTCCCTGACGAACCAGCTGCTCCAGTTTTAGACTGGCTCGCGTTTCGTTTGTGTTGTTTCAGATCTCCGTGCTCTATCCGCCATTCAGACTTATCCACCCATCTCCATCTGGCCAATCCCCCATCTACGGAGGGCAATTCGAATTCGTCCTTTGATGGTGCTGGGTTGAGTTGCTCGTCGCTCCAAGGGCCACGTTCGTAGGCAAATAGTGAAGTCGTCCATCCGAGACCTAGCCAACGACGCTGGTTTTCAAAAAGTATAAAGGTAAAGCGGACCCCAGACGAATCAGGTCGGCGTTTTGTAGCAAGTTCTGAAGCAATACCAGCCTGGGACTTCTTCCTAGATCTCAAGGCCGTGCGGAGTAGTGAATCTGTTCCTGGTGATGTGTCCAAATCCAATCCTGTCACAAACGCCGCAGCTTTGCGCATCAAGACTGAACGCCAGAGAATCACCCGAGATACCCGTGCAGGCCGTGAATGCCAGGTTAGAATTACAGTGCCAACAGTCAGAATGACTCTTCGAGACGTTAGGATATAAAATGGTGGTAGTGTCAAAAAGACCCAGAATGGAGTTACGAGAAGGACTCGAATGAATAAAGTGGTTAAAGCGGGGCGAGTTGTTGCTGCGGTGGGAGTGGTTTGAGTGGATAGAAAGTCGGTCAGTTTGATGAACGGCTCTAGGAGAATGTTACAGCGAGCAGTAAACTCCTGCAAGGTATCCACGATTTCATCGAGAGTTTTGTGATGCGGAGTAGCGGAACTCTGTGATTCGGATCGATCCTTGGTAGGTCGTTTGTCGCCAGTCTTGGACGTGGAAGATAGAGGGGAGTATCGTCTTGAGTACATCCCTAGAATAAGAGCGACCACCACCAGGATAGGACTTGCGAAACGAATAATTTCACCACCATAGAGTGTGACAGCCCAGAAAGCTGTTACAAAAAGATATGATTCCCATGGATCTTGCGTACTCCAGGACAATAGTCCCATCAGCTTATTTAGAGGAAGTAGAAACGGGTGCGAATGTGCCAGAGCCCGGGTAATCTGGGGCGGTGTTGCTACCAGAAGTGGAGATTTCTTGTGGACTATCACTGTAGACCTCTGCTTTGATGTAGCGGAGTATCCGGAGGTTGATGTGGGAGAAAAGGCAGCAATAGTGGGAGGATTCGAGTCCCAGGCCTGCTGGGAGCTCGAGGGGTCAGTCGGAGATGCATAGGAATTCGGTCCGGACATTGAGGACATCCAGGGCGTATCTAAAGAGGCTTGTCAGCCAAGGGATTCCGCATCATTGATGGGGACTGGCATACCAAATGCTGCCATACAATAATGAGTGCTCAATCATGGAGTCAAGGATGATGATGACGACGACAAGGAAAATGAGCACCTAGGTCACGAGGCGGGATGATGGGGATCTGCGTGAAGGATAACTTATTGGATTAATAGGTAGATTTGCGTGGTGTAGACATGATGTGCATTTGAGAACGAAGAAGTCGTCTCTAAACCTAAGTATAGTAGAGTGATGAATACCAGGCAGTGGCCCTGCGATGGCGACCTGGATTCCGGAGTGGCATGTGCACACTGTGACGGGCAGTCAAAGGCAAACAAATACTCGTATGCACCAACGACGTCAATGATCGATCAATGGGCTGCGGTTGGGGCGGTCAACACGTGACTCAGATCCTGTGATTTGACACGTGACTGAGGGATTATGGAAAGTTTAGGCGAAAACCTCCCGGCTGGAATGTCCATTTTGAACATTACTCTCAAGATTCTTTTCTCCAAGGTTTCTTGCGGTTTCTATCAGCCAACCTGGAGTGTAGGCTGCATTGCGTGTCAACAGCATCCTCTTTTGCCGTTGCGCCTTTAGTCAAGTAACCATGGTGGGTAAATTGAGATCTAGCATTGCTTGTTCTCACTCTGTGCTCGATCCAGCCGCTGACTTTTATAGGCGCACCGAATCATTGCCCAGATCGTCCTAACTGGAGGTCGTGTATTTGGTCGAGCTTTCGCCGAGGCCTACAAACAGGCCCAGGCCTCCTCACAATATGCCAAAGCTGCTGGGAAGAACAACCCAGGGGCGATGAACACGGCTGCCGCGTCCGGCATGACCCTCGACGAAGCTTGCAAAATCCTCAACGTGAAACCCCCCCAGGGCGGAATCACGAATATGGAAAATGTGATGGAGCGGTTCAAAAAGCTTTACGACCTGAACGAACCCAAAAAAGGAGGTGGCGGCTCGTTTTATCTCCAGAGCAAAATCCTACGCGCGCGTGAACGGATAGAAATGGAAGTTCGGGATGCGGAGCGGAAAGCCGCATTGGAGAAAAAGTTGAAAGAAGGTTGGAAGCCCAAGCTTTATAAGGATTGAACCCTCTGTGCTAACCGTCGACAAGGACGGTGACCAGACTGAACTGCCCTTGAATAGGGGTTCCAAAGAAATCTTCCCGACTCTCGATTTACTCAACTTCAATCACCTTGGACAGTAAGGTTGATCTTTGATGCATAGCGAACGGCGTTCAACAATAAATACTGGCATTTGGGTTTGTACTATAGGGAATGGTATTTCCACATTGTACATTTGCAAGCGAGCGGAATGATCATTGGTTTTGGGCTGGTGGCATAAAGACACTCGTCTCAGAGGTGGACGCATATGGTTGATGAGCATTTCTTGTCTCTATGAAGGACAAATCGCCAAGAAGATGATCTCTAATGGCGGGAAATATCAGACAGACATCTCAACTCATTCTGGGTCGATTGGGGAGGAAGGGAGGGGAGAAGAAAGGTGTGGCCACTTCATGGATGTGGTTTGACTACACAAATGTGAAGGCGATATACCAGAGTTTTGCGTGTGTTGGCTCCTCAGCGTTGAATGGCAACATGACGAGAAGGTATATGATTGCTACCGGCGGGCTCAACTTGACTGGAACCACCTTGAGAGAGCTCGACATGCGGGTGCAAGCTCGTTGGGTAGACCAGTCATTCAGCATACTACTTACTGACTCCGTCGAAGTTGAAAGTACCTATATTCCAAAATCAAACCAACCTGCACACATCATGTCCCTACCTTGGTATAATTAGTTAATGGTAGTACGAATGAGTATGCACTACTCTTCCGATAAACGTTACTAGTCTTGGACATCCTAGCGTTGTTTGTATGATGCCATGCGCCGTGTGAGAACGGAGAAGTCCAAAAACTGTGGACGACATTCGTGTACTCTGTGCCGGGTAGTAAGTACACTACATAGATGGGTAACAAAGATGGAGTCTTGCTCGGCACGACGCACCCCTCGGTCCCAACCATCCACCCATTGATAAACAGCTTACAAGAATGTCGCAATCTAGAGCATCATTTTCGTGTGTCACCCAATGGAGGTAGGAAACGGGCGGGCCGAATAAAGAGAAATCGTATCAGATCAAGGCGTCCTCGTTATGGTTTTTCCTTCCAATACAATCGCGTCATGGATCTGAGTGGCGCCATTCTCGATTCTGCTTCGTTCATCCACTGTCGTGCCTCACTGCAATGCATGGTGATGCATGTGCATCTCCGACTTGCCTTATCTTGTGTTGCCATTCTACGGTTCTAGCGAACCCGGGCTTGCAGTTGGGAGCTGTAAGCCGTAAACGATGTACTACTACTGCATCCGCACGGGTACAGATGGATGCAGACTGTCGGGTGTGAGGATCCATCCATCTGATATCAAACACTCGCTGCATCTTTTGATAATGCAATGGCTCCACTTCCATCTCACCATTGAATCATTGATTCCAAAAAGCCCAGCAATCGTCGGCTCTGTGTCTTGTTCGAGGCCGAAGGAATTCTATTCTCCGCTCCCGAAAGTATCTGGCACCGCCTGCACCACACGGCAATCCCCTATCCCAGTCTCCAGACTTCTATTCTCATCCTTGTTCTTCCGATTCCCCTTGTCTAGCTCAATTGATTATCTGGTCGCCGTGCGCAGGTACGCCCCACCACCGCCAGCCGTTTCGTTTGACTTTGAGTTTCCCTTGGGCTCCCGAGGGCCAAAAAAGTTGAGTTGCGACTTGCCAGCCAGAATTCCACCTTCAAAGTTCCCACACACCCAATGTCTAGAGTCTTGACCGCCAGCTTTGATCCCCGATGTAGGACTGTAGACTGTAGGCATAATACTATAATATACATAGTGATCTCGTAATCCCCTCCCGTCACAAACCTCAAGTCGCCCCAACTTTTCGCCCTCTTGTTGCGCTGCCTCCTCCCTTAAATAACGCCGCACTGGAAGACATGCCTAGACCTCAGTCGCCACTTTCGCACTCACTCCCACCACTTGTCTTTGGAACTGCCACCTTCAATTATCAGGTAGGCAGGACTCGACGCATGAAATTCTAATTCTTGTCTGACTCTGAGACCATTAGTACAATGTCGATCCATTTGCCTTGAGCACCACCTCTCTCGTACAAAAAGCCCTAGCAAACGGAGTCCACGCGTTTGATACATCTCCGTACTATGGACCGGCGGAGGAGATCCTCGGCACCGCTCTAGATTCCGATCTCGTTCGAAGATACTACCCAAGAAATCAATATTTCATCCTTACCAAAGTCGGTCGTCTTGCAGCCGATGCGTTCGATTATTCTCCAGAGTGGATTCGCCAAAGCGTTCGTCGGAGTTGTCAGCGACTGAGAACTAATTATCTTGATGTGGTTTATTGTCACGATTGCGAGTTTGTGTCTCCCCAGGAGGTCTTGGTTGCCATCAAGGAACTTCGTCGCATTCGTGATGAGGAAGGAATTCTGAATTATGTCGGTATCTCGGGTTATCCCGTCGACGTCCTCTGCGAATTGGCAGAGATGATTTTGCGCGAGACGGGAGAACCGCTCGACATTGTACAGTCCTATGCCAATTATACCCTTCAGAACACCAAGTTGCTGTCAGATGGTCTGCAGCGCCTCGTCAACGCTGGCGTCGACATCGTAACCAATGCCAGCCCTCTTGGCATGGGTCTTTTGAGACGCAATGGGCCTTCAGTCGGTGCACTGGGCGATTGGCATCCTGCCCCCGACAACCTGCGCCAAGCATGCATCGATGCCGCTAGATGGGCCGAATTCAGAGGCGAGAAGCTGGAAGTCGTGGCTGTTAGATTTGCTCTTGAAAATTGGCTTCGGGAAGGTGCAAAAGTTGGCACTTTCGGCAGCCCACTTGGCCACAACGACCATTCCTACTCCTCTGGCCTGAGCCTGCCCCGTGAGAAGATTGGTGTCAATGTTATGGGAGTCAGCAAAATTGAAGAACTCGATGAGACAATTCGAGTATGGCGAAGCGTCCTCGATGGTCTGGCCGATGATTTAGATGCGGAACCTGGCACCATCACTCCCTCAGATGCCGTCACTGACCACGAATGGTCATTATCGCGACGACAAACCATCCGCACACTCGCCAAGGGCATTCGAGAAGTCATTGGTACCCAGTGGGTGGACTATGCTTGGGCTTCACCGGAGCCAGGCTTTGTCAATCGTTTCCAACCGTCAATTGTTGCAGAGGAGAAATGCAATAATATTACGGTCGCAACTTCCCCTGATGTGTCTATGCTTACTCCTCCCTCCGAGGCTGAGGATGGTCGAGCACTTCCGGAAGTCCCTCCGCTACGAACCGCTATCTAAATGCCAAGCTAGCATTCTTTGATCATTCTCAGGGTTTCAACGGCGAAGTCAAACACAGGCACTTGCTATATCCAACCAACTGCAGGAGGACACCTGGTTTGCACCTAATCTCAATTGATTAGACTCGCTACACAATTGATATTGAAGAGCCCTCGTGGGAGATCCAGCACATTGGGTCCGACGGAAGTCCACCCGCCAATTTCGAGATTTTCATTGGCAGTGGATGCGCGCTTGCAGGCGCTAGTTGATGGATTGCACGCTCCCAGTTGCAGTGGCGACAGAACTCGCAAAATATGTCTATCCGATGGTCTCATGTGCCAAGTTGACAGAGCAGCTGTGAAGTCAAATGCCCGGGTAGGTGCGCCCGTGACAAACTATCATATATCTGGGCTTCACCATAAATTCCAAGGATGGCCATCCCTTTCACATAATCGCAGCCACTTTGTGGCAGCTGGAGGCCCAATCTTGTCGTTATCAGGAACTTTTCTTGAAAGGACCTTCCATCCCAATGATTGACATCAAGGCGTCAGAAGGTGAGCGGCGTATTGGGACACAAGAAGGTCTTTGAAACAAAGGCTGCTCGCCATAGTATTCGTTCACGTTGTCACGCCCAAGGGAGATTTCACCTTGTTTGTGACAACGGAGACATTCGAGTGAATCTGCTTGATAGACAGCAAGTCTTGCTACCCACTCTGTTTCCACCGAATGCAGACTCTCTAGTCCCTCTATCCAAATTCCCTACTTCTTTACGCACCACGTTTCTAATTTTAGCCTCATTTCCCCCATCAATCAACGCATGGCTGATTCGTAAGTATCTGCTCCTCTGCCATCCTGGCTTCTTTACATGCTTTTGGTAAATACCTTCGTTCGGTCACCGTTCGGTCAATAGTTTGATTCGGAGCTCGCTCCTGCTGCCATCATGTCTTCCCTCGCACCCTCACCATTTAAGTCTCGCCTAAGGTTGAGACTCCTCAGGACCGGTGCGGAGTCCGATATGAGCATTATCTGCCACGGCGTAGAGTTCAAACTCCATCGCAATATCGTCTGTTCCGGTTCACCAATGCTAAATGCAGCATTCAACGGCAAATTTCAGGTAACAATAAGCATGAGATCGGTTCAACACCCAGAATTAATGATTTGTGAAAAGGAAGCACAAACTCAACGAATCGATTTTCCGAAACAAATCCCCTCCATCCTAAGCCGCGTCATATTGTATCTTTACACAGGTGAATTCAATCCATCGGAGGTGCCTGAGGCGTTCCAGGAGCTTTGTGCAGACCCTGATGAATGGACGCCCAGGGGATTCGGAGATGAGACTATCGACGATGAAATCGATCAGGGAGACATCGAAGAAGAGTTGAATCAGGACAGACCTCCCCATGAGACCGATCATTGTGTGGAAGATGACGACGGAATGGACTATCTCCAGCATGCCCACTTGCTGAAATCTGCTAAGATATCTGCCATGGTCTACCAGTCTGCTGATATGTTGATGATCGATGGCCTCAAACTATTGGCTGCCGATCACTTTCTCGCCTACGCCAGACAGAATTATGACAATCGAGACTTCCATGAAGCTCTACAGACCATGTATGACAGCACCTCTGAGTTGGACGAGGATCTACGGTTGCCGATCACGAAGATGCTCTTTCGGCATAGACATACCTCCCTCCCTGATGAGGTCATCCAGGTGGCACGAGATAATTCAGCTGGCTGGTGGGATTTTGCGGCGCAAATGCTTTCCGATGCTGAGGAAAAGATGGCCAAAATGTTGGGCGAACACAAGAGCCAGGTCTCAAACCAGGAGATTCATTACACCAATTTGGCACGGAATCAGGCAGATCGGTTTGTTAAGGGCTTCAATGAAGGGGACAAACTTCGGTGTAAGCACAGAAAGGGAGTCAAATGCCAGGTAATCAGAGCACAAAGTTATGAGGGATCCTCGCGGTTCTCCGTGTTCATACTCTTCAACTGCGAAAGATGTGGCAATTCCATCCACTAAAAGGATGCCCCCCCGGTCAAATTTCCCTTGTTGGCCGATTGCACGATGAAGATGACAGGATGATACACAACTCAGAGGGTTTTGTTTAGTTTGGGAGTCATGGGAATGCTATGGCTTGATTCTGAAAATGTGCCATTAGCTCAAATAATGCTTCAACCATCCAAGGACGGGGCATGAAAGGCCAGAAAAAGGCTCTGTTGCTGGTCTCTGCTTGTGGGTCAGATGATTGCTCTGAGGACGACCAGGATAGCGGAATTCACTTGTCATAGATCCAGTTGCGGAATCTCCAGAAAGAACAGGACAGGAAGTAGATCATCAGAGAGGGATCACACCAAGAGAGTCTCAGTCAAATCTATGCACTAGTCTCTTCTCTGTCTTTGTCTTCATGTTTTATTGCAACTTCCAAACTCCAAATGAGGTGGCAGTGAAGCATCAGTAAGGGAGAAATGCTATATCCAACAATACTTGGCTTGGCGGCCACGTTCAGGTAGTCACGTGTGGGTGCAGTCACTCACAGCTTCCCATGTCGTACCTTCCTACTATTCAGGTCCAGTGTTGCCTGGCACCCTGTGAAGGGATAAAATTTCACTTCGTTTTTCTTCACATCATTTCTCACCCTAACCACTAACCACTCGCCCTGCTAACTGGCCTCTTCATCACTTAGCCAACGCTCAAGAGAACTTCGAAGTTATGCCGGACATCGCTCACCTGTTGGTGAACCCCAAGTACTCAGACTTGACCATCGTCTGTCAGGGAGTCGAGTTCCAGGTCCACCGAAACATCATGTGCGTGATTCCTTACTTTGATGCTCTTTGCAGTGGTGGTTTCCAGGTAAGAGATTCCAGATCCCGATCCATGCCCACCAAGCAGTGTACTGATTCCTATCAGGAAGCGCAGACTAGGAAGTGTGACCTGACAGATTACCATCCAGGCGTTGTCAGCCGTGTCATCTCTTACGTCTATACAGGTGATTATGATGAGGACAAGGTACCGAAAGTGTTTCGAGGTCGGTTCCAGGATGTTGAGTTGCCACCACTGGCAGGGACATTAAGAAAACAGAGAGAATTGAACGGAAGAGTCTGGGAACCTAGACATGCGGCACGAGTTGCAAATCGCCTTCAGGTTAATGCGATGGTCTACAAATTGGCCGACATGCTTGGAATGAGAGACCTAACAAACGTTGCATCTGCCGCATGTCAAGATTGCCTTTCTGACGCTTTGCGGTCTGATCGATTCCACACCTCCTTGAAGACCCTGTTCGAGAGCACGAGTGACACCGACAGTCTACGATTTCACATCGTCTTTCTCTTAGCCAAGTGGAATGCAATCTCAGGACCTTTCACGGAAGAAATTATTGATCTAATTATGGAGTACTCGGAACAGCCCTGCAAGAATTTTTGCAGCTTGCTTGTCAAACACGAAGAATACAAGTTACACACTCACCTTTATCGGGCCGAGGATACTGCCGCCAAACTGCAGAAACTTTGCTTAACCTGCAGACACGGAAAGATTGTCTCCTTCAGCGCATCTAAACGTGATGAGGATTATTGCTTATGGCTCGAGAAGTGGGAGAAAGCCAAGGGGATAGTGGTGACTTTCAGTTGTGGGACCTGCCGCGAGGAAGTAGAAGACCAGGAATCTTCATCTTTTGAAAGCGACTACTACTACTACTGAGGTGCGTGGGCTTTGCCATCATGATATCTTGGGGCATTGCTAGTCATTCCCCCAACGATGTCAATCTTCCAACAGCTAGTGGTTCATAGATACTAAAATAAAACTTTCACGCTCTCAGCTCGACTCTGAATCTGTTGGTAGAGTTGTTGCAAGCTATGTCTTTTATCCACGTTTACTTCAATCAGGCAGAGTAAGCCATTCATGTTACTGGCCAGGCATAAGCGACTCTTCCGTGTGATATTGAGCGTGTGCTCACAATTCTAAACGTTCATCGGTAGCGGACAAAATGCAGCGCCAAGACGAGGCTGTGATAAGTGGAAGGAAAAGGGGCAACTTGAAATCCTTGAAGCTAGCTAAGTTCAAAGTTTGGGATGCGAAGTTGGACATGGCACCACCATCTCTCAATTTTGTCCCAAACGTCATTGTTTACCTCTCCACGCTTCGTGCAACCCACGTGTTGAGATAGCGAGCGCGTCTGAAAGTTTGTTTGGGTTTGGTTCCGAAGCGAATTTGCACACTACTATGCCTCAATAAGCTTCAAAGCACCTCAATTCTAGCGGAACTCGAGCCGTGAAGCCCATGAGCTTGGTCGAACATGACCGCATCAGTCTCCTATATCTCAAGTAAATAGTGAAGCTTGACTGGACCTAGGATTTAGAAAACTCCATCGACTGCATATGTAACACTCTATCGATCTTTTGACACCTGAGATCTAAGACCTATGTCTTCGAGTGGTTAATCCTTACATTGATAAGGTGGCAAGCTTCGGGTCGTCGAAGCCCATGGCAAATATTGAGCGTTTACCGATGGTTGTGAGCCTTGTTCCCAGTTTTACTCGATATAACTTTCCTCTTCCGAAGATTCCCTGGTTCTTCTGACTGGACAGAAGCTCAGAACTCAACTGTTGTTCCTTCTCGATCCTTTGGCAGTGGCTCACTTCTTATCGCCACTATTAAAACAACTTTGACAATTGTGAGCGATTCCAGTGACCTTGAAGTCGGCCGTGCGGTCACACTCGAAGAAGACTTTCTTTCCGTGCTTGCAAACCAGATTCTTTCCCTTTAATGCCTTCAAGATCTGAGTATTGCCTGCCAAGGTCCACTCAACTTCTGTCTTGTACTTTTCGAACCGATCCTCTGCGCGCTTCTTCGTCGTCTCCAAGAGCTCAACTGCCTTGGCTTTGTAAGTACTTAACTCTTCGGCTGCCTTCGCTTTGGCGGTGCTCAGCTGCTCAGCTGCCATTTTCTTGGAGTCATCGAGCTTCGTGGAAAGGGAATTGGATATTGACGAACATGCTTTCCATAGAATCGGCTCATTCTCCGCGATGACCTTCAGTACTTCCGGACATCTCATCACAAATTGGGACTTTTCAACCAGGCTCATCGTGGTGCGATATTGAAGGTCTTCGTCATCCACACTGGTATTTGTGTACACGAGACTCAACGCATGTGCAAGATCCTCGGACCAGGCCTCAGGGCCATTCATAGAATTAAGAAATTCTTTAGACGCAATTCTCTTTAGAGAGGTTATTCCTAGCATGTCGGCGACTAGATAGACTAGAACATGGGCCTCGAGTGCCGGCACTTCATCGTCCTTGACTCCCCTACCACATTGTCAGCGCTCCTGCTGTGACCATAAGCGAGTCTTGTGGTGACTGTGAACTCACAATTGTTGGATGAAGTCAGGAGGCTTGCCAATATAGTATTTGGAAGTGTACATAAAGAGTACGACTCTGCTGATGATACTTGGCAGCTCCTCGGAGAACTTGTACTCGCCGGTGGCTGCCTCCTGCGATGATGTGAATATGAGCCGCGAGAGCATTCGAAAGATCCCCTTTAAGGAAAGATGGGATCGCCGTTGGGTCTTATGGCGTACCTTGAAACATCCATTGCAAGCCGTGGTAAGCGCATCCGACTCGCGGCAGATGAACACACGGTGAACTCCAAAGTTTACATCTTGACAGGGGAGGGTGAAGTCGGAGTATTGCCCAGACTTCAAGAAATGAAGGCAGATTCCTCACTTAGGCCCGACATCGTTGATAGATAGATCGAGCAATGCGAGGTTCGAACAAATGGGGGAGGCAGAAGCTAGAAAGACTTTTGGCAAGCTGCAAGCGAGGGTAAGATAGCAAGTGTTCTGGCACCTTCACTGAATCTCAAATCATGTACTGCTCACTAGTGAGAAATCTTCTCTTCACTCTGGGGGCCTTCACAGGCAGTTCATTCTATTTTCTCATAATCTCTTATTGAAACTGCACCTGATAATTCTTTCTCATTTCTTCGTTTTTCGCGACTAGCTCATCGATCTAAGAAGGCGTCAAATTGACCTGTCTCGGTGTTCGTCAACATGGCAAGCCTTGACGCAAATGCCTGGCTGCGGTCCCTAGAATCAGACGAGTTCTCGGATCTTGTCGTTAACTGCCAAGGTATGGAAAAACTGCTCGCGGCTCAGGCCGCGGCAGGCGCGGTTTCACACGTGCCTCCCAATTTTCATTCACTACGGAGTAAACAAACACCTTCTACTTTCATTCAACTCGACACTCACCCTTCTCCTCCTCGCCAGTACCCGTCAGAATTCCTTTACACCATCAAATCCCCCGACACAATGGCTGACAATCAACATGATATCAGACCACAGCCGGATCTTGCCCTCTGCAGCCAATCTTTACACAATCTCGCTCGAGAAGCAGAGAAGCTTCAAAATCTGCCTGCCTTCGATGCCAGCAACCAGCTTTCTCTTGCCGTAAACCGACTTACTCAACTTGTCAACGAGAAATTCGACGCCCTCGACGAGAAATTCGACGCCCTTAATAAGAAATTTGATGGAATGAAGACTCAAATTTCAGTCAAGTACGTTTATCTCTTTATCTTCGAGATAGCTAGCTAATACTATTCCTATAGCGATTCAAATAGTATAGCACGAGTTCAGAATGCCGCTCTAGCTAAAGCTACTGACACTCTTTCACCTATGGTCAGCCCCGTTACCAACGCCCCGATTCAAGGCTTCCCCCGAACATCTGAAGAGATTCGTAATATGTCTGTACGAACGCTCACTTCCGTCTTGGAAGGCTTAGGGTTACCACCTGGTGGAAATTCTGACGAGAAGAAGAGGCGATTAAGGAGTTATATTGGTCTGAAACCAGACCCTGCATAAGAACAATACTATTGCTCACGGAAGCGTTCTCAGCAGATGAGAACAATCTGATGCAACAGCCTTTATTTTTTTACGAGGCACACAGTACTTTCTGCGCATGAGTTACGAAGAGAGGAGTCTCAGGATTTTGTCAATGTATTTTAGCGAGCAGTTTTCCCCTTTCTTGTATTGCAAAGGCGTCGAATTCAAGGTGCACCGCCTGATACTCTGCCGTGCGTCGACGTTCTTTGCGGCTGTCTGTAGTGGCTCATGGAAGGTAAGGAATGAAGTCCCCCCCTCTTTCCTGATCCAACCACAGACGTTGATTAAATATGATTCAGGAAACCAAAGAAAGCCGGGTTACACTGCCAGAACATGATCCTGGGATCATATCCCGAGTCATCGGTTTCATTTACACCAACAAGTACGACTGGTCGAAAGTCCCAGAGGTCTTTCTAAGCATCAAAAAGGCAAAGGACAACCCAAAAGAGCCGGTTTTTGTTCAACAGCTTCATATCCACCTTGAGCTCGCATAGTCAGTAAAACAGCATTTTCAAGCATCTTCAGTGAGACGAAAAGGAGTTGCAGGCCCTCATCTTGCTGGTTGGTGAGTACCCTTGGTAGTTTGAAAGTTTCATAGATCAGACATAAATAACAAACTGCACTCCCAGCTTGCCTCAGCCTCGTCTACGCCTCGGAGCTCTATCAATTCCTCAGTGAACAAACACTCCGACAACGACGAGCGCGGAGGAGTGACGAAAAGTATCCGCAACGCCCAAGATTAGATGTGCATCTATCAAGGACCGAAAGACATAGCACCCATCCAGATAGAAAAGCACGCTGCAGAAAAAGACTCCTCAAAACCTCAATTTGACAGGATTCGAAGCGAGGAAGAGGACAGGATACATATCTTCATCTCTAATCATGCATTGCATGGTGTATCACTAATCTCAGTTCAGTCATGCCGAAGAAAATCCACCGTACTTTTCTTCTCTTCTTTTGTTATCTATCACCTGCCTGCCTTTGCCTTGGTCGCCATTCCCCCAGTACCTATCTACTCAACATCGACACTGATAAACATCTCGACCGCCCAATCAGCGAGATCTTGAACTGACCACCTCCCACCCTTCAGGCGGTTGAAAATCGTGTCTTCACCAGCAACGTTACCCACAGCGTCTTCTAATCCCTTGACGCCGATCATGCCTTCGCGCTCCCTCCACATCCGCTCCGCCTCCTCCCCGGCCCTTTTCACTTCCGCGTCTTCGTCTTCTGCACGGTAGAGATCGCATTTATCACATTCCTGGCACTTCTGGCCTGGGGTGGGCCTGAAATGCTCGCAGAAGTGGCGGTAACCCTCACCGCCTTCGGTGTTAGAGCCCGCTTTGCCGATGTTCTTGCGACACAGATAGCACATGCTGTAGCCGCAGACGCAGGTCAATTTGTTACAGCCCGATGATTTGACGAAGGAAGTCCCGCATCGGGGGCAGGTGCGTTTGATGGCGGCGGTGCGGGCGGCTTCGACTGTGGTGCGGAGCGAGAGAATCAACGGCTCGTGGCAGATGTGCGGGTCATGCCATGATTTGAGGCATCGCAGGCAGGATTTGCGGCCGCATGATGGTCTGCGACACACAAACCGCGTGGTTCGGTTGCGGAGCGCTAGGTGGCCTAGCCCGATGTAGAAGTATGAGGAGAAGAACTTGGGAAATAACACGAGAAAGGGGATTGTGAGGAACAATAATGCTGGTATTAATTCGAGAATCAGGATCAGGGCGAACGTGCTGATGTCTCTGGGTCTGCGAACGTGCCAGTTGAGTTTTGATGCAGATTCTGCCTCATAGTTTTGGTCGGCTTCCGCGTACGAACAAAATGGACAACGAGCGAGAGTGATGGCGGAAGTCTGAATGGAATGCTCTGCAAGCCGATCTTCAAATCGGGCCCATGTCTCTGCCGCGGATTTTTCTCTTGAAATAGACCGCTGGACAAGGTCTCTCGGTATGCAGCCATCACAGTCGTCGTCGATCGATGGGGCGAGACATTTCAGTGTTCCTCGCTCGACGTCCACCGTTTTAGCCCAGCCTTGACCGAAAATCGCCTCGTTCAGGGTTCTCCGTACACAATCTAGGCAGATGGTATGGTTATGCAGGGTACATGCTGCTATTTTCTCGAACGTGGTGTCGTTATAGCATATTTGGCATTCGAAAAGTGCCCCGGCATCTTCAGCTTCCTGAAGGTTGATCGCTTCGGCGAGTTCAAGATCAACGGCTTGCTGATCCCTAGGCTTAGGTACCGCTTCTGGTATTGAAAACAAAGCTGTCAATTCTTGATCAAGTACTGTGCTTCCTGTTGCGAGTAGACGTGATGCCCCTGGGTCCGATTTACCCTTGTCTAAGAGTATAGAGGGCGGTTCAGTGATGGGTTTCTTCTTCTTGAAAATACTTGTTATGGCAATCTTCCATGTCTTATTTGCTAATCCTTGCAGCGTAGGTCTTGCATCCGTGTAGGAGTAATTGACTTCGGCAAGCACTGCATCTATTGCACTTTTGTTCAGGCTGTTAAATTCGCGACCAACCGTTCGTTTGACTGCGTCAATGTAACCCTTTGTCCGAAAACATTCCTTTCGCGGGATGGGTTCATCCAAATCTCTTGGTGGCACATTCAACCGACCTCTCGCCCATTCCGCCTTATATTTGAAAAGTTGTTCAGTGCACAGTGCGAGCCTGCTATCCCCATCAAATCTGAGAAGGAGTTCACGGAGGACCTCAACTTTAACGTCGGGGAAGAAGTCGGCCAGTACCAGTAGATCCTTGTTCAATTGCACGGACACATCCTCCTCGACTTCAAGTGAGAGGGACTCTCGCGAGCCGGCTCGGAAGGGATTCTTGCGTAGAACTTCTGCGAGAGCGGAGGATGGAGACACAGGACGAGGGGTAGTGTTGGCCTGGGGCGTGGTTGTAGTTCGGCCAGCGGTGGAAGCCTTAGCCTTAGCGGAGCGCTTTGACGAGCTCGCTGAAAACCACATTACATCTACCAAAGACTGTCGACATGATCGAAGGAAGATGGTCAAGGAAGGCCGTCAGCTCTGAGACTTGGCTCGTTGTAGGTGGTTGTGTTGGGCCAGCGAATAGACCAGGCTGACGAGCAAGCACGATAACTCTAAAACAAAGTCCGGGTGGCCATATAATAATACGTGACGATTCAACGGAGCCCTTGCCCTGGACGTCCTTCCGAAATACGAAGTACGAATCACGTGATACACAGGTGACAGCCACTTCAAAAGTCAACTGTGCTCCGTACGGAGTACAAGCTTGCGCGTACCCCTACTTAAGTAACAGTCTAGCACCCGGAGTGTCATTTCTAGGCGTGGCTCAGCCCCCTTCGGCCCCATGGCCAATTAACCCGGGAGGCGTACGTCAGTGTTTTAGCTGCGAGAGAGTATGCACATATATCCTCCAGCTTTTGAGCAAGATTTCCTACATCAAGGTTCCAAATATTTCTGGGAGATTCAGTACTCAAAGGCAGTAAGGAAACGAATTGCTCTTATTGAGATTCATTCAATCAGAGTAAGGAAACCAAACTGTTGGTGTGTAGAGTCCTCCTTTTCGTCATTGTGCGGTACTAATTACCATTCATTTAGATCACCTTTTGGTAAGGGAGCCATCTAGACAATTAGCAGCAATGCCTCCTTCCTCCACCTCCTCCACCTCAAGCATCAAAAAGGGTATCAAAGGGCCAACGAAGCCATGCATCCCTTGTGACTGCGGCGACTACGAATGCGATTGCTGCATCATTCCTTGCACTGTCATGTAAACAGACTGCTCGTCCAAGTTAAAGCGCATATTATCAGTTGAATTCCTGCGTTTGACTGGGTATGGCTTCCATGCGTGGGGCGCGTGCGAAATTGGGCGTCAGCCACTGTTATTTGGACACAACCATGGCTTATTACGATGAGACGAGTATATACAAATGAAGGAGTAGGAGTATCTGAGCAGCGAATTCACACATATTTTGAGACTGTCCCGCTAGGAAGGCTGGTGATTCTGCTGTAGAACCGTGGATCGTGTTGCCCGTGGGTCGGTGAGAGGATATGCTTGTGCCTCGTCCTCTGAGAGATCCTCTATGGAAAAGTCCTCGTCTCGTCCTTGTTCCACATCCCTTGCTCTCCTGCAGCCCTTCGCTGCAGCATATTCCCAAGGACTAGGGTACGGTACTTCGCATTGAGGGTGCTTAAGTGGCCGATAATATCGTCGATAGGAGAACCAAGCAACCGACATCCCCAATATGCTGCCAACGGTGACATCGAACACGTCGTGCCTGTAGTCGGCCAGCCTAGACATCGCAATCAATGAAGCCCCTATCAAAGGGGTGAGCACTATCAAGACTCTAGCTAGGTCGGTTCTTGGTCTGAAGATGCGAAATTGCCCAGCAAGAAAGAGGGCAAAATATCCAAATCCGGAGAAGGCAAAGCTGCTGTGCCCGCTAGGAAAACTCCGCCATCCGTCGTGAAGAACATGACGGTCAAGCTCGGTGCACACGTCAATGGTGACGAGTTCATGCTCAGGGGTTCCTGGCTTGGGCTTGCATCGAGCGATCAAGTCCGGCCGGGGGCGTCCCACAGCATTTTTGATGATGTCGGTCAACAGAGAGGTCAGAAATACACTGATAAAGAGCCCGAAAATGGTGACATGGGCTTTGTGGAAACCAGGTCGGAAGACCAGAGCCCAAGCGACGATGACAATCAGGGGCCCGATCCCAGCATACAGGATGTTCTCCCCCGACGAAACTCGTTGGACCAGAGCGTGAGGATATTGCTTTGTGTGGTCATCCAACGTGAACATGCGATGAAATGGCTCCAGAAGTTGGACCTGGAGGACTTTAGCAAGAACAATATATGTAAATCTATATTGCAACTGACATATATATAACAAGCAAGAAGTAGTACGAAGCCAACATAATCGGCAGCGTACGATCGTTGCCAGAAACGCCGCAGTGCGCCTACTACTCCGGGCGCATCGCTTGTTGATGCGCGCATGGTGCAGTCTGGATGCTCTGAGAATCCAAAGGATGATAATAGCTAGATCATGATAAATGGCCCTGAGTCGAATTTGGACATGATGGCGTCGATAAAGAGAAAGATTGAAGAGAGAGCGAGAGAGTTCTCAATGTCACCTTGAAGCCAGTGTCTTCCGCTCCGCAAATAGCGTTACCTGATTGGCTAAGAGTTGAGTCCTCCAAACACCAGCCACAACAGAGCAAACCATCGTTTATATCCTCTTTATAATACTGCAACTTTTACGATAATCGCCCCCACAATCCGCTAGATATCGAGATACGCCTTCCTGAGAACCGAAGCAGCCTGTGATGTTGGTTGCGCTCTAGCTATGGCTGAACCAGATCCACCACTCCAACTACCTGAGGCTCCCTTTCCAGCACCCCCGCCGTTCTGGAAACACTTTACCGTTGCAAATGAAGAGCAGCTGAAGAAACATGAGACATCAGAGCATCCGGAAGGCCAAGGAAAACTACCTATACCACTCGCATACTTGCGACCTCCGCCACCACCCTCAAACGCAGCTGAACACTACACCACCTTCGGTCAGAAACAAGTCATTGACCCGACTAAGCCTTCCTCTTTACCCTTAGACCAGCTTCTTTTCGACCCTAACCAGCCCAAACTAGATCATGCGTTTCTTCTAAAGAAGCTTACCAAATCCTTGCTGCTGAACTTCCTCGAATTAACCACTCTGCTCTCTCTCGATCCAACACAATACCAAGAAAAGCTGGATGATATCCGCCAACTCTTTCTAAACATTCACGTTGTCATCAACATGTACCGCCCACATCAAGCGCGAGAGAGCGCAAAAGATTTATTGGAGAGTCGCCTGGAGGACGGGCAGAGAGAGATTGAAGAGTGCGACAACCTCAAGCTGAGGATCCAGGCCTTCTTGGATGAGGTGGGAGGTGCAGGTGGTGAGAAGCCCCGCTCGAATGGGGTGATCGCGAATGGGGGTTTCCCTTCGACTCAAGAACCTAAAGACGATAAGATGGAAGAACAACGGCGACTATGGAAGATGGTTCAGGAGATGAAGGATGTGTGACATTTGGTTGGTCTACTACCACTAGCCCCTTCTTTATATGAAGTGAGCCACTCAACCAAGTTTGGGGAAACGTCATTTTGGTCCTTTTAAACAACCTAATACCTGATCTAGGACCCCAGAATCGTCATGGGAGATGAATCTTGGCCTTTCCGAACTACCTTCCCCAATATCAGGAAATCGTAGAAGACATGGTCTAGTTGGAGGAATTTGCCCTCCCTAGACATGGATTTCCGCTGCCTGCCCACTCAGAAGATCCTTATATGCCTCAAGTGCCGGGTTAACTTCTTCTTCAACAAACTCCTCCACCTGCTCAGCAGATCTGCCCACAAACTTGGCAGGGTTCAACAAATCCCCTTCGGTCAGCTCGCTCCATATGGGCTCGAAAAACTTCTCCTTCCGAACTCGTTCCACCAGGTCATTTGGTTTCCCCTCCTGTTTGACCACCGCGCCTGCTTGGTGAGAAAGGACGCGGATGTGTTCATGAGTTTCCTGTCTACTCGCCCCCTTCTCGCACATGCGCATAATCATAGTCTCAGTGGCCATGAATGGGAGTTCTTGTTGGAGACGGCTGTTGATGACGGCAGGGTAAACAACTAAGCCAGATGAGACGTTCTCAAGCAGAATGCAAAGCGCATCGGCAATCAAGAACATCTCTGGAATGTCGATTCTTCGGATCGCTGAATCATCCAGTGATCTTTCAAACCATTGGTGTGCGTATGTGGCACCGAATCCAGCAGGCAAGGTAGCAAGCTTGCGTCCAAGTGAGCACATCCGCTCTGATCGCATGGGGTTTCGTTTGTATGCCATCGCTGAAGAACCGATTTGATCCTTCTCAAATGGTTCTTCCAGTTCCTTTAGCATGGCCAAATGACGAATGTCGGTTCCAATATGTTCGCAGGTGGTAGCGAAGGAAGCGAGGACGTTTGCAATATCGAAGTCGATTTTGCGGTTGTACGTCTGGACCGAAACAATCGAGCGTTTGTTGAAGCCAGCCTTCTTGGTGACTAGTTCGTCAAGTTGCTTGACCTTCTTGTGATCTCCATGGAAGAGCTCAAGGAACGAGGCTTGGGTGCCAGTAGTGCCTTTGACGCCTCGGAAGCGAAGGTCGGAACGAGCTCGCTCTAGATTTCGCAAATCCATTAGCAGGGATTCAATCCACTGAGTAACCCGTCTTCCCACAGTGATGCACTGTGCAGGTTGCCCATGAGTGAATCCGAGACATGGAAGGGCTTTGTATTCGTTCGCAAAGTCGGACAGCTTTCGAATACATTTGGCAAGCTTGGGGAGCAGCAGGGATAACCCATCCCGTAGGAAAATCAGATCTGCGTTATCGGTCACATAGCACGAAGTAGCACCCAAGTGAATAATCTTCTCCGCTGCGGGAGCTCGTTGCCCAAAAGCGTAGACATGTGCCATCACATCGTGACGCCGTTTCTTTTCCTCTTCCGCGGCAACGGGGAAGTCTTCGTCTGTCATGACTTGAGCCGCTTTCATCTGTTGTATCGCTTCATCCGAGATATCAAGACCAAGTTCCTTCTCCGCTTCTGCAAGCCAGATCCACAGCTGACGCCATGTCGACGACCGAGTTCGAGCTGAAAACAAGTTGAGCATTTCTTTGCTTGCATAGCGTGCCCCCATGGGGCTCTGCCATGAATCATAAGACATTTTGTCTTCCTTTTTGTGATACTTTCTGGACGGAGGATCAAGTTACCAGGCGAGTCGTAGCACAGATTTAATTGAATCTAAGATTGAGTGAGAGCTGCAGAAAATTATTTACCTTTTTTCTTATAAAATGATTCGACTGGATATCAAGTTTTGGCGGCGGGGAGAACCGGGCGGGACAAGCAATCAGGAAGTGGACATCCTGGTCCATTGTTGCCAAGACTCTCTGTCGCAAGGCTTTTTGGCATCCATGAACTTTTTTCCACAGCGACAAAACTACAACCAATGCTGGTCGTCCGATCATCATATTATACCAAACTGAAAACGTGGACATAATTAGCAATGTCCAAGTTAGTGGCCAAGAGAAAAGTCCACTTTTCAGAGCAAAAGCCGAATAAGAAGCAAAAGTTAACTGGCTTGAGCGTACCGCCACCGTCATCCAGGACCAAAGTCAAAGTTCGAGGGGACGCGCTGAAATGGAAGCCAGTCGCACTGCCAGGCAGGTTAGATGATGCCGAGGGATTTTACGGGCTAGAGGAAATTGACGATGTGGAGGTGATTCGGGACGAGGTCAACAATCATGTGATGTTCCAGCCCAAATCAGATGAGGATTTCGATGCGGATCAGAACACGCTAGAAGACTTCAATGATGATGGCGATGAATGGGCCGGATTTGATGATGATGAAAAGACCCCCTACACAGAGCATAATAACGCCAATAAGGCGAGCAAAGCTTCAAAATCCACGAATGATGCCCTCAAAAAAGCCGCCAAAGCCGCCAAACCCGCGAATATCAATGTCAAGCCCAGCTCATTGAAACGAAAGGACGATATCGAACCCGACCTGCATTTCAGTCTTCTTAGCGATTCAACCGACGAACCGCAAGTCGATGTGTCGGCGTGGAAAGAACTTGATATTTCGCCTACGACGCTCTCACAGGTGGCACGGTTGAAGTTTTCAACACCGACACCCATTCAGGCGGCCGCGATTCCTGTGATTCGACAGGGCCATGATGTCATTGGTAAAGCAGTTACCGGGTCGGGGAAGACTCTCGCCTTTGGCGTCCCCATCTTTGAGCACTGGCTTCAGAACAAGGAGGAGGAAGGTGTTCCAGAGGCAAAAGCCCCAGCAACAGCGCCGATCCTAGCATTGATTCTCGCTCCAACGCGAGAACTTGCCTTGCAGTTGAATAGGCATCTAAACGAATTGTGTATAGGCCTAGAAAATCGTCCTCGTATCTCGGCCGTGACTGGCGGACTATCCATTTACAAACAGCAGCGATTGCTAGAGCATGCAGACATTGTGGTTGCAACCCCGGGACGTCTCTGGGAAGTGATGAATGACTCATCTGCAAGCTCGAACACTACTGGTGACTTGCTGGATCGGCTGAAACAGATTAAGTTCCTGGTCGTTGACGAAGCCGATCGACTACTAAGCGAAGGACATTTCAAAGAGGTTCAAGATATCCTAGATGCACTGGATCGAGAAGTATTTGATGAGGACCATCCTGGAGTACCAAAGACACCGAAAGCAGAGCGTCAGACCTTGGTCTTCTCAGCAACCTTTCAAAAAGGTCTACATCAGAAGCTCACAGCGAAACGTAAAAGCGGAGGCCAAGAGAAAAGCGAACTTCTCAACAACCAACAATCTATGGAATATTTACTGAAGAAGCTTGCTTTCCGTGAGTCAAAACCTACGTTTATTGACGTCAATCCCACTTCGCAGATGGCTTCAGCCTTGAACGAGTCCATCGTGGAGTGCGGAGCTATGAAGAAGGATCTCTACCTTTACACCCTACTCATGCAGAACCCTGCCTCGAAAACTATTGTATTCACAAATAGTATTTCGGCGGTCAAGCGAATAACTCATCTACTTCAAAATCTGAAGCAGCCGGCAGTAGCACTACATTCGACAATGCCACAGAAGTCTCGCTTGCGTTCCCTAGAAAAATTTGCCGGTCAGAGGACTGTTCTCGTTGCAACCGATGTGGCTGCACGAGGCTTGGATATAAAAGGCATCGAGCTAATCATTCATTATCATGTGCCTCGCACTGCTGACATGTATGTGCATCGTTCTGGACGAACTGCTCGGGCTCAACACTCTGGGCGGTCAATTCTCCTTTGTTCGCCTAATGAGGTGGCGGGTGTAACGAGATTAGTTCTGGAGGTTCACAAGAGTAACAAGCCACCAGAGATTATGGAAACTGACAGACAGATTGTCACAAGACTAGAGAGCCGTTTGACCCTTGCACAAAAAATCACCGACGCGTCGCTTGCTCGGGAAAAAACAACAAGCAAAGACGAGTGGCTGAGAACAGCGGCTGAGGATCTTGGAGTTGATTATGACTCTGAAGATTTTGAAGTTCAAGGCCAGAAAGGTCGGCGAGGCAGAGGAGGTGGGAAGGCCCAGAAAGAGAAGGAAAAAGGCGCAGTGACAAAAGATCAGATTCAGCAGTGGCGTTCTGAATTAGATGGCATGTTAAACAAGAGAGTCAATCTTGGTGTCAGCGAAAGATATCTGGCTGGTGGTAGTGTCAATGTGGAGGCATTGCTCAACGGAAAGATGGACGCTGCGTTCCTAGAGGGTCGGTAGTGCCTCTAGGTCCTATTGGGACACGAGAATGGTCTTGAAGGTTCAGGCAAACAGGCTACCCGATACCGCTCTTGTGTCCAGCGATCCGGTTAGTGATGGTGGTGGTCGTCGTTCCTTGTCTTCTCTCTAGGGCTTTGACTTGACGGAAGATGCCTCCAACAGCAGGAAGGAGTCAGGGGGGGTTGAACAAGGTCTCAGACACTGCAGTTGACACATCATAACGCCTGCCAAAATGCTCGTATTATCCATTGGGAAGGAGTGCTGATGATGGGGTTGCGAAATGAGGAGGCGCTGCTGAAATCACACCGCCCAGCCTGAACACGAGAACTGGCAGGTTGCACACCCTCCCGAAATGGAACCCTGGTCAACACCATCGGATATCCTCGCATGTCTCCACCACACGCACAGCCTTGTCCCCGTCAATGGCTTCTTATCCCTGGCCAATGCGCCAGCTTACATTCCAAGGCACCTGACCTCAGCCTCCCCATCTATTCCCCGTATATTTCTATGGTATTCGGCTCCGTTTTGTTACACAACCATTCAGGTTCCGCCCAACGCACGAACCACGCTTACTCCGGACTCATTCTTCGTATTCAACAAGAAAGCTGAGCCAGCCACCCCGACAATCGTTGATCACTGGGCTTATATCTGGCTTCAACTCGCCTCTCTCCCTGATTCCTGCGACAGTCAACAACGGTTCAACATTAACATCAGAACATCTTATTATCATTCGAAATGGCCGGCGATGAGGAAACTACCAATGTCCCAATTCCAAAGTCAGGGACTACGGAAATATACAATGCCATATCCTTCGATGGTGGGGGCATCAGAGGGATATCGAGCATGGTTATTTTGAAGAAGATCATGGACAGAGTCCAAGAAATCGAGAATGCTGCAGCTGTGGAAAAGGACAAACCAGAAAACCTCACTGAGCGAAAACCAGTGGACTATTTTGATCTTGCGGCAGGCACCAGTACAGGAGGTTTGATTGCTCTCATGTTGTTCAGATTGGAGATGAATTGTAGCCAAGTCATAGCCTCATACAATGACTTGGCAAAACTCGTCTTCCAACCCAAATTCGGAGTCATCCCACTTCATAAACTTGGACGACTCGGTGTCTGGTTTGGCAACCGCTGGCTTAACGTGAAAGCCCTCTGTGGCCGTGAGCAGTATTCTCATAAGCCTCTGGAACAGGCAATAGATACTGTGGTTGGAAATCATCCTTTGGATGAGGATGACAGGACAAACAAAGGCAATGCCCCTCTCCTCAAGGCAAGCAAGGGTCAAATGTGAGTTCCGGTTTTGGGTGTTATTGGACTAAACTAATGATGCTGCCAGGTTCATGTGTGCCACCTTAGCGGATAGGGGGGAGAGCATTCTCTTACGCAACTATTCACCGGAATTTGCACCGTTGCCCATCTCCACCGGTGCGACAACACTCGATTTCAGCAGTATCACGATCAAGGAAGCAGCCCGCGCTACCTCCGCTGCTCCTACGTATCTCAAGCAAACGAACATCCAGGGTTTGAATTTCTGGGATGGAGGATTACTCAACAATAACCCGATCGATCAAGTATGGGACAACAGATATGATCTAGTTGGCTACAAAGATCGATCACCCCCAATCAGGTGCATTGTGAGTTTGGGTACTACACACCCTGCATACAAGAACCCAGCCAAGAAGAATTTCATCGCCAAGTTCTTCAACACACTATCAAAGACGGTAGCGTTCGCTACCAATACGGAAGCCAAACATCGGGACTTTGAACGCAACATGCAACAATTCAACCGGCGACGCCTTTCCCGTGGTAAGGGTGATAGGCAGACCTTTTACTACCGGTTCAACGCGTCAACTGGCCCAAGATCTATTGGTCTAGCTGATTATTTGAGCATGCCGTATATCGTTACCTGCACCGAGACCTACCTCGAGACCGAGGAGGTGAAGAAATGGATCGAAGAGTGTGCGAACCACATTGCGAAGGTATAAGTGATGAGGGAGTCTGTTTTGGCGTGAATGATTTGGAGAGAAGAAATGACTTTTGGATATCTTTTGAATTATCCTTAGAGAGGGGGAGAAGCGCTGCCTAATTGTTTTCCAGTGCAACGGTTATGCCTGGAAGCACCACTGTCATCCTAATGTTTGATACCCAGCAACTGTCGAGGCTATTATCAGATCGCTATTTTATACAATCGTTCATCGGCCTCATTATTACAGACTCTTGACACTGCACTTCAGCACGGCATTTGGTCGAAGAACCCATCTAATTATGCGATTGACTGTCCCAAACACGTGAAGGCTAACTACTTGCGTCCTTTTGCGACTTCTCCATGGAAGGCGTGCCGTGACAACCCAAGTTTTCAGCGCTAATACAAGGTGCGCGACATTCGGTAGCAATACACAACAGGGCACGTGGAATCGTGAGGTGGGTGTTAGCCAAGTCATTTCCAAAGTCCGTTAACTTACAGGTGTCGAGAGAAAGGGCCAAGGCCTCATGTTCTTGGTATCCAAGGCGCCGTTCAGCGCTCATAATTAATACGCTGGGGCCCTGTCCCTTTTACGTTTTCTCCAAGTACTCCGTACCAGTATTATTAGGTCCACAGCCGCGTGAACATCAGACCACAACATGCGCTCTGCGGATAGGCTGCTACTCTGCTACGTAGAATACCCCTGCCTATTGGTATCTCAGGTGCCTTGGGTAATTAAGTAATTACCTCCCTACCCAAGTTAGGACCTGATTATTATGGTATTATTATTAATTAATTGCTTGACTGGATTGTCCCATCCTCCGTATCTAGTCAGTTAAATACCTGGCTTATTTAGTATTAGGTAAGTTAGAAGTTAGTGAGGCTTGCCTCCCCCTCTTCCCGCCCTCCCAAACCCCAAAGATACGGAGGATTGGTCCGTGACTGGAAAGTAACGTTACCGAGCCCGGGGGGTCGGGTGATGGGCCCTGGGGGCATCCGCTTGCCGGCTCGGCGAGAAGAAGGCTCATACGAGGTATGGGATACGAGGTGAATATATATCTCTCGTTGGACGGTATGTATCCATGTAGGCATGGGTAGGTTTGTGTGTGTCTTTTGCATGTGGTTGCAAGAATCATTGCGATACTCATTGCGATTGATACAATACAATATCATTGGAGATTTATCATTTTTATCATCCTCAGAGGAGGAGGTGAATTCACTCGAGACAATTCAATATCGTTTGACCTTCTGATCCGCGATTAACCTCGGATATCATATCCCACCGTACATCATACCTCCACTAATATTTTCCAACTTGAACCATTCAACGCACTCCACCAAATAATACGCCACGATTCATGCCTACCACTCACGAGTACTCAAGCACACATACTCTTCCACCGAGCTTTCACCATACAGACGCCCAGAAACTGGGGGAAATGGCTACGACAAGCGAGGCTCCATCTACCACCGCCATTCCCAGCACGATGCGGGCATGGCAATTCTCCTCGACACGGGGCGGCATCGAGAAGAACCTACACCTAAATGCATCAGCGCCTGTTCCTGCACACGATGCACACGCGTTAGGCAACGAGAAGGTGCTGGTCAAGGTCATCGCGGCGGGGATCAATCCTGTGGACTGCAAGATCGCGGAACTTCCGCTCGTCGGCAGGCTACTATATGGCCGGAATGCGACGCCGGGGAGTGATTTCGCCGGCGTTGTCGTTGCGGCGAAGGATAGGTCTGCAGCTGGAGAAGGAGAGGGAGGATTCAGGGAAGGACAGCTGGTCTTTGGACGGTTCAGTCAGCCCGTGAAGCAAGGGACGATGCAGGAATATATCATGGTCTCGAGAAGTCAGCTGGTGCACGTGCCTGAGGGCGTGGATCCCGTGGACGCGGCAGGAGTGGGCGTTGCCGGCTTGACGGCGTACCAGTGCATCCAGCCCTTCGTTCACCCTGGGCAAAAGGACCGAGTGTTCATCAACGGCGGCAGTGGTGGGACCGGCGTCTGGGGCATTCAGATCGCGAAGGCACTGGGCTGCCATGTCACGACCAGCTGCTCGGGCGCGAACGCCGAGCTATGCAAGAACCTGGGCGCAGACGAGGTCATCGACTATCGTACTACCAATGTCGTCGACGCCCTGAAGAAGGCCGCGTCACACCCGACGTCAGACTCGGAGGCTGGGTCTGGACCAGGCGGTGAGCAGAAATTTGACCTCGTGGTCGACAACGTCGGCTCAACGGGCGCCCTGTACTGGCAAGGGCATCGCTATATGTCAGAGGGTGCGCGATACGTCCAGATAGGTGTGGAACCAAGCTCGTTTCTGGATCTGGTGATGAAGATGATCTGGCCTGGGTTTCTGGGTGGTGGCAAGAGGAAGTTCGAGATGTTGATGGTGAAGGACAACACGCAGCAAATGGCGCAGATCGCGGACTGGATGCGCCAGGGCAAAGTCAAGACCGTGTTCCATGAGGGGAGTGCCTTGTCCATCGAGGAAGGCGCGAGGGCGTTTGAGATACTAAAAACGCACAGGGCGAGAGGAAAGCTTGTGATCAAGATGAGTAGCTAAGCTAAGCTGACCGGTGATTGAGTTGCGGCTCTGCTCGAGGGGTTGAGAGAATGTGCCCGCCCTATGTTCGCCCTTGAGGGACAGGCGGAGCGGAAAAAGGCAACCATGAGGAACCCAGGTGTCACCGGGATGGTGGTGTGTTTTCTTTTCTGTGAGAGCATGGCGTGGCGAATGTATGTACATGACACGATTGCTAGGGTTTGCCTTGGGATTGGGCGACCATCCACATTGTTTGCGACAATATTAACCACTGATCACGATAGAGCCGACGAAAACCGGTGAATTGGGGCGCTAGTTTGAATTAATGGCTGGAGTGCCAGAGGTGGAAAGTTGCATGAACGTCATGATGGAAATGTGCTTGAACAAAGGGCAACTTTGTGAGATGGTCAAACTTCACACCACGTTGAGGGAATACTAGATAGGAGAATTGAGGTTGGACGAGCTTGATATTACCTCGGCAGCCTCAGGGAAGCCTTTGCGAGCCTTTGCGTTACCTGATTGATACTCAGGACTCCCGTAAAGACCTGGTCTGGACGACGTACGAGTGAGAAGCGACCGCGCAGGATTTGCCCTGTCAGGGTGCTTGTCTCTGGTCACACCATCGTATGAGACAAAATACGAGGTACCTTCGTATTAGTTGGCAATTAATCTTGAACGTGGCACAGCGGGGGTAATAAAACTCTCCGAGCAATTGATGCAAGGGGCGCAGGGCGCAGAGGATGATTTCCGTGATTACTTGGATGAGTTCCGTACCTTGGAGACTAGATGCGAATCATACATGCTCTGTAATTAGCGACTTATCTATGTAAGTACCTAGGTAGGTCGGTGAACGGAGTACCATAACGAGAGTGTCACTTGGAGCACTGAGAACATGGAGTTGATGGGTCTTCAAGAATACCACTCACTAATTGCTACGCGGGGTTGCTAGATTTCTAACAGCGTAATTAATAATTGTTAGGCACCCGCTTTAGAATCAAATCGTACAATGTTCGTCATCCAAGCTGCAATAAAACGACCAGAGAAACAGAGGAATAAAATGTCGAAAGCAGAGCTCCCCACAATTACCACTGGGACGTCGGAGGAGTACCAGGAAAAGACCGCCTGGATAGTATCGCATGCAATGGTTCCGAATGCGATGTGGGCACTCTTTTTCAAAGATGGAACAAATGGGATTGGTCTTGATGCTCCTGAAGAACAAACTCTGCGAGTATATTATTCCATTGTGAAGGAGCATCTCGCGCCTGGGATTGTATCGGGTGCTTTCATTACGGAAGCAGGCGATTTCGCCGCTTGCGCAGTATGGTGGCCGCCAGGGTCGCACGCAAGGCCGAAGGAGCTCAACAATGAGGTCCAGGGCCAGGAAGAGCCATCATTGCTCGCGGCGTTCGAGCGCGAGGGCGATCAGATCAAGCGTGAGTTGGTCTGGTCGAAGTATGGGCAGGACTACTGGCACTTGGGGCTGCTCGCTCGTGATCCCAGGAAACCAGTGGTGGCTGGTGCTGTGAGGGCGGTTCTACAACCCGTTGTTGACCAGGCTGCTGCAGAACGGAAGCCGATCTGGCTCGTGACGACCAGTGAGCATGCAAGGGACATCTATCAACATTATGGCTGGCAGGTAGTCAGAGTCGTCACGATTCGAGGGCATCTACAATGGTGCATGATGTTGTATCCGCCTGCTGAGGTCCGAGACTCTGAGGGCATCCATCGAGAGAAAAGAAAGCGTGTTGGCTGGGCTGCTTGGGCGGGGCGACCTTCCATGCATGGAACTCTCAAGACCTGAGGCTCTTGGTGACGGTCCATGCAGGCCCAGCTGCCGAGTCCTGGTTACTTGGTTGCCTGGCAGCATGCACTCATCCTTGATCTGATTTGAAAGGAACCTTTGATGCCTAGCCGACCTATCGTAATAGATAGAAGTGATTTTTGATGGGGAGGGGCCTCGTGTAGCTGACCGTAGCATCTCAATTGTCATCAGGTGTTGTGCAACATAGAAGCCTTGCCTGGCAAAGCTGCATTGGATTACGAATTTAACCTTGGAAAGGAGCCTTGGAATCCGTCACCCATACCATGTGATTACTTTCTATACGAAGTTGCTTACGAGGAAGTAGGGAGGACGCAATACAGAGTAGTGTAGGATTGACTGCCCTTGAGCCGCTTCCAAGGCTTTCAGATGCATATCACCTTGTACGTTTGAGTTGCACTGTAAGGCACTGCTCCCTAACGCAGGGGACATTGAATCATCCCGCAGCTGACCATTGCAGTGGTATCCGTACAGTCGGCTAGTCGGGCAAAGGTTTGGACTGCTTTCTAAAATGCAGGTCCAGTCTGAGACAGGAATGCGTAAACGGCACGAACCTGTGGGTATGTCGAAGTGGAACTTGGATGGAAGCGTGACCATGAGGTCAATTGAGGCGCAAGGCGTTAGCAGTCAAAGAGCCATCGGGGGCACGGAACAGTCGAAGAGCGCGATTTGGGGATAAGCTTCTTCATCGAGGGCAGCCTGCAGAGGACAGAGGACGAGGGACGAAAACAAAGCGAGTGGCAGGCTGGCAACCCGGCATTCGGAAAGGTAGCGGTATTATTAGCGAAGGAGAGCGGCACCCTACAAGGTTGAGGTTAGTGGACACCTTTGGTCCTTTGCAAGACCTTTTGTTTGGTTACTAGCCCAAGGTCGAGGGTACTGCATACGAAGGTGACAGAGTTTGGGAAATGATGAAGGGGCCTCACGATTGACGAGTCGACGGGACGATACTGTCTCCCCGTCGCCAACTCCAACAAGTTAAACGAGAGAAGCGGGATTGGTGGAGGCGCAAGCGGCAGTGCATGCCTCAGGCACAGGCGATTCCCAAGAGGGTCTGGCGTCGACAGGGGGCTCCAAGGCAGAATCGAGGCTGAAGAAGCCAGAGTTCAGGTTGTTGAAGAGTGAGAATTGAGGGGCAAAGGTCAGTCATCTCCAGAAGAGGGGCAGATAGCGAAGAGTCAGCGTGAGAAACAAACACGATAATGATTAGGAAGATGGGGAGTTTCAATGCCGAGTTGGGAAGGGAACTTTTGCCAGTGACTCTTGGGTTGGTCCTTTGCGATGACTGTGGCCTGCAGGACGCGAACGATGGGGACGGGGTCAGCCTGGGTCAGGATTCGCCAAGACATCGGAGCAAATGCAGGTTCACTTGTTCGTCGACCGGTGAGAGCAGAGGGGAGGGGCCCTCGGAGCCAGAATCACCACATGCGGGCCACTCACAGCTGAGGCCACGGGTGCTTGGAGGGGGCAGCTTAACTAACGGGGCGCAAAGGGGGGCATGGGGTGGGTGGCATTTCCTCCATGCTCAGCCTTTGGGAGCCCTTGGAAGCCCTGGGCACGGGAGGGGTTGAAGAGGGGCAACAGCAAGGGGGGTGGGCAGGCAAGGGAAGTGCTTGTGCGCATGCTTGTGTCTCTGTCTCTGTCTCTGGGTGTCCGGGTGCGTGTGGCCGCCAACAAGCACCACCAAACCCCCCCTAGAACAGAGGTCGAGTGAGGCGAAGCAGCCCAGAGACCCCAGCTCCAGGCACTAGCGGCTGCTCGTACGGGCCTCGCACAAACTAAGTTCCCTTCCGTGCTCTCAGACTCTCAGACGCTCAGACGAACACTGCCACTGCCACCCGCCCGTCTCTCTGTTTCATCCATCACCACCTGGTGGCCATTCCCAGTTCTTCCTCTACCACCACCGACATCATCTCTTCCGCTGGCTGACCAACAAAGCTGGCCTTGTCGTGAATTTGGCCCTTTTGCAATCCTCGCCATTGTTTTCAATCAAAACCCATCTTGAAGTGGAAGTGGAAGTGGGCGGTGCCTGTGTCCCCTTCCACCACTCAACATCGTTTGTGACTCACCCTCTCATCCAGTCATTCCATCCTCGGCCACAACTTGTGATAGTCCAATGACCTGACCACATCCTGATGCCTGTTGCAGCCTGCTGGACCAGTCCTCTTACGGTAAGGCCCTGTTGCCAGGGTGCCCCCAGGCTTCCAACCAGACCATTCACTCTGTCCTTCCAACGCCAATCGCACATCCGTGCTTGACCTCACCATACATACCATTGGCCCTGCCGCCTGAGGTCTATAACTCCTCCCAATCCCCTCTATCCATTGACTCTTTCATCTTTCCTCACACTCAGACCTTTGATATTCTACAAACATACTATCGTTCGAGACAACGCCCATTGTGACTTCACCACTCAAGCAGCCTTCCACGCTGCACACAACCTACTCCCGTCGTCTTGCTCCCACCGTCACGCTGTCGCCTCAACGCAGCACCACTTACTATATCTACCCCAAGGGAGCATATAATGCTCATATAGCTGAACCAGCCTACGAGTATATCACTGTCACTCGTGCTCCTGCAGCACGGCCAGCAACTCCACCATCAACACCACCACTGGTTCACTCAAATACTTCCACGCCACTGAGCAGATCACCATCAACTCCAGTCATAATGGCGCGAGGTACCACCGCTCCCCGTGTGGGCTTCGCCACAGAGGTCCAGTCCATCCGCGAACCTCGCGATGATGAAAACTCGGTTATGAGCTACTTCGCCAAACATGCTGCTCGCTGCCCTTCTTGCCAGAATCCATACGACACCTACAAGCAAGATCGTGACCTCTGCCCCAAAGGAAATGCCTTGGCCAAGGATGTGGCCAACTACATCTACGCCAAGGGAGGCAAGCCATACTCAGTCATTGACCGCAAGCGTGGAGAACGCATTCAAATTCGAATCCCACTCGGCATGGAAGTCATCAGCCTGCTTGTCAAGGCAATCGATCGAGGAATGGTCTTTACCAAGAAGCCCCTCGTCGTCGCCCCAGTCGAAACCGTCCAGGTCGAGAAACTCGAGCGATCTCCTCGAAAGGAGTACTCCTCTCGCAGGAAGGAGTATCCCGAGGAGAGACGTTACCGCTCCGGGGATGTCGAGATTGTCGAGATTGTTCCTAGCTCCCGCTACGAGTCCAAGAAAGACAAAGCCTACCACACCGACCGGGCTGAGCGCAAGGAGAGACCGAAGTCGGTCCTCTACCCCGAGCGCAGGGGATCCTTGTACTACAAGGATGAGGAGGAGAAGAGACGCCGACGCCAGTACGAGCAGGAGCCGATTGTCATCGTTGCGGAGCCCAGAGGACAACGATATATTTCCAGGGGGTGAACGACCCGGCGTTTTAGGGGAGTTTGGCAATTTATGAGAATCTTAATGGGTCTACGGTTACCATTTTATGAATCAAAGTCTACAAAAACAGACGGCAAACACAGAAAAAAAGACAGTGACCACAGTACAAAACTGTCGAGTGGATGGTCCAGCATCACATGAGGATGCCCGGCTTGTAACAGTCCCAACAAGCCTAGAGAGTGACATTCATTACCCAACTGGATGGTCCAGCGATGAACCGATTTTACAAGAGGAGAGCTCGACTCGAAGCAATCCAGCCTAGCTCAGGCTTTCAGGCAGCACAGTGAGGGGTTACGATCGGGGTGGAAACCCCCTTCTCCTCTTTACTCTTTGGCTGGTGGATTACGCATTCAGTTGTCTTTGGGGATTCATGTCATGTTGTTTCGTCATTGATCTGACCGGAAATTGCATTTGATTGCCCTTAGGTTACGGCTTGGTCGTCACCGTCCTGGTATGGGCAAAAGGCAACAGGCAAGGCTGAATGGAAAAGGGTCACTCTTTGTCCGCCTTTGTGGCAACATGCAAGGAATGCGATAGCATGCATGTAAGACAATACCACACCCTTGAGAAATGGATTTTGGCCCGGTGTTTGGCCGGTGGAGAGATAGTTCGTTTAGAAGTGCCTATCCGAGCCTTGAAGGAGGCAAAAGTGATGCAAGGCTGTGTGCGAGGCTGAGTGAACGAGGCCTCACATTGTTTTTCCAATAATATTACTATGAGAATGGCTCAATAATTTTCCGCAATCCACCCAAACCGATTCCTCTTCCCATTTAATACCGCGAAAGAATGATTAACCCTCAACACCCACATTGAGTCCCCAAATCTTGACCACGCAACTTCCACACCTCGTTTGGGGCCAAAAGGACTTTGTTGGGAGTCTCAGTTCCAGCTGAACATGGGTGACCGTCAGTCCCTGGAGTTCTGGATCGCTGATGCTGCCTGCGTATGCCTTGTTTCCCTGCCTAAATGCCCCGAGCTTTTGGGTGACAGCAGCCCATCTGACACCTGACGTCTGCCCCGAGGATCATCAGTCATCAAGTGTAGGTTTGGAACAAGTTGAACCCTTGGTTGGAGGTGCCTTCGGGTGTGCCCGTTGGCTCGTCCGTGGTCCATGGTTCTTGGCTCCCGCCCGCATCGACCCGCACACACCCTCCTCCCACAGATTGGCACTCGTACCATCAGCACTCTCGTCCCATCACGTGGAGGTGGCCACACACACACACCATTCAAAGTTCCCCCGAGGATTTGGGTTCTTTGGAAAAGCTTGCCAGGGTTACTATTTTTGCTTCCCCGGTCAGGATTCCTGGGACATTTGCTTTCGCATTGTGTGGCCATTCCCGCTGCATGCTCGCACTCGCAATTCAAGACACATTCCTTGTTTCTACGCGAATTCGCGCATATGGCCCCCGCCGGATTCCAGCATCTTCGCAGAACTTCCCTTCCACGCATGTCAACCATAACCGTGAGGGACTAAACATGCGGCGGCACAGGCTTGTAAACGTACCATGCCCCTTTGCACTCTTGTGCAGGCTTGGGTGGGTGCCACTCGCTCCACCTCGGCTTGCACTCAGCCACTCCCTGAGGAGGGGGCCAAGATTGATTCGATGACATCTGTGGGAGGGTGCTACGGCGGATCATTTAAGCTTAAGCCATCGTGTGGCTGGACCCGTGCATAACATGGTCTTTTGCTTCTCCGTAGCAGCCTGAATTGAACCCCTGTTCTCAACCTCAGGTTTGAGGTTTGAGGTTTGAGGTTCGAGGTTCGAGGTTACTCCTCTATCAACACGAGTCCATCGTACCCCGTATTTCGTTCCTTAAATCCATGATGCAATACGCGCTGGGCAAGACCATGGCCATGAACATGTGTTCCGTGTACGCACGAGAAATGTTTCTACCTGTTTCCTAACGTTTCGAAAGCCAACGGCCGCCGCAACGGCGATGGTCGCGCACTTGGCCCCAGGACAAACCCTCATTAATCAAACTTGAAACTTGATTGAGCGCGTACTCAGACAAACAACTATGAAGGGGAATATGAGACCGTTTCCTTCTATTTTCAGGACCGATCAAGCAGAAGGCAAGAGGGCAATGTCTCAGAGAACGATTTCCCTCGATTCTATTCTAGGTGGGTGTGGGTGGGTGTGTGGATGACGGAATGCCGACCTGCGTAATGGCCTAGCGCCCGGTGCTGGCTGTTAGGCTGGTCAGGTCAACCAACATGCGTATTTGGAGAACTCCCTGCAGATCGGATACCCAGGCCGTTCAGACGAGTTGATTGTTCGTATAGGTATGTTTTCACGCGGCGTCACGCATGCCCAGCACCGCAGCTGAGGCTTTCCTACGGTTTCAATCATGGTGAGCAATGGGAACCCCTCTGACTTCCGACTTCCGACTTCCAGCCACGTGACGGATGTGGAACTTTCGTGTCAAGCACTTCGATCTTCAAGGAAAAGAGGCGATTTGATGCATGACACCATTGGGCTTGACACGCGTCGACCGCTCACTTTGGTTACGTTATACGAGATACATGTCTGGGCAAACACGGTAGCCTAGCCGGTGCTCATTGCCCCGCGAACCACTTGAATCTGTCTATCGAGTAAGCGGTGTCGGAAATCCCTCAAGCACTGAAATGGATGCATTGAGGGTATGCCCAGCTGAGGGTAAGCTAGCCAGCTCTTGCCAATGGTATTCCCCTTCATCGGATCCCCTGTTCCGCAGCAAATTGATCATCCGTGTGACCCTTGGTCTTGAGTAGGTACTGTTCGAATTCATTGGTGACATTGATGACACTGTTGAGATGCTCACAAGCGAACACTTGGTTCCTATACTTGGCCAGTTGTCGGGCCGTCTTGATGGTATTCCGAATCTGCCGACCGTTTAAGCCATGCTCTGCCAAAAGGGCCACTTTCCCGATCATCTCCTCGGTATCAAACTCCACGCCCGCCTTCTTCAGCGCATTGAAGAAGCTCAGCCAGATCTCGTACCTGCCCTTCCTGTTGAGTCGGGGATACTGCGCCGCAAGCTGCATGCGCGATTTGAAGGCTTCGTCAAATGTCCCCACTCGGTTGGAGGTGAGGATCAATATACTGTACGCTCGTATCTGCAATCCTGTCAGCAACTTAGTTCTCAATCGGGACTGTGCGTGTCTCATACTCCATCGCTTGTCGTGAAATCCATAACCTTGAATGTTCGATGGCAAGAGGAGGAGAAACTCCTCGTCTGGCGGCAATTCTAGGTTCGCATCGACTGTCTCCACCCGCTGTATTTCTCTCTCTTCAACCCCATCCGCTTTCGTGTGCAAATGCTGGTACGTCTTCATGTCAACCATGTACTTTGGGTTTGCCTGCTGCCTCTTAGAAGATGTCATTCATTGAAAAACAGAATGATGATATTCATACCGTCTAGATCTCAAAGTTTCGTTTGCTCAAGACCTCACAATGACCATGGAGATGATGAGACAAGAGGTTGGGGAGTTACGGGTTCAGGGATGAATACTCGTGTTGTTGGTCAATATCACATGCATGTGCGGCACACCTGTATCAATCAGTAACTAATTAGACATAGAGATCCATGACATCACATCTCGGACCCTGAAGGGAGTTGATGCGCAAGGCATTTGACTTTGCCGCATGGAACATGCTGAGATCGTGAATCTAATTCACCCATTTCGTCAACAAGAGAATGTGCTCATGACATGCAAGTCTATTGCACGGCGCCGCTGTCTTTGGAACCAGCTGGGTGCCAGCCGAGCAATGACTTCACACGGTTCTTCGAGGTATTCAATAAGTGGGTCGCATCGAGCGGCTCGTGCCTCTTCACGGTCCGTGCCGGACCCAAAGGCAAAATGCGGGCGAAAGATCTCGCCGCTGAGATTGCCGCCCTCAAGGACAGCTCCCATCCAATCTTATGGTATCTCTCGGAGCGGGGGAACCAATATCGCCAGGGATATCTCAACGTGAGTGATGTATTGAAAACCTTGATATACCAACTATTGCGACAGGATACAGAGCTGTCAAGGGTGGAGCCTGACATGTTGAATCTCGCCAAGTTCCAAAACACACACTCAGACGCTGAGTGGGTGCATTTACTTCTGCTTCTCCTGGGAAGGGTGCAGACTTGCTACACGGTGATAGAGACTGAGGCTCTTTACGACCTGGCGGGAAGAGACCAAGGGTGGTCACAGCAGCTACAGGAGATCTTCAACCGAGTCATCGATAGTGCAAATAGCGGACAGCGGACGGTGAAAGTGCTGCTCGTCACCTACGCCGACTCAATCGCGCCGCAGAAAGTTTCGACATCGCCATCCGAAGAGGATGACTCAGTATTCGCCACGCAGATCCTAGCAGCGAGGACAATACTGTTGGTGAGAAGGAAGAGAATGCTGGGCCACGCTGGTACGAACCGCTATGGGCTCGCGAGACAACTTGGAAAGGTGAAGCTCACTAATAGTGCTTGAAATGTTACAAGTGATTCATCGGTTTAAATACTCAAATTTTGCAAATGGGCTAAAAAATCTACTGCGCTGGTTCATGTTGAGCAATTCCGCACGACACCTCTGGTCACGCATGGCCACCTAAGCAACAAGTCTTCGCTCTCCTAAAACGGAACACCTGAATGACGGTTAATTACCCTTTCGTTGCCCTTGGCATCCGCAACATCGCGACATGGGGCAACACATGAAGCCCATCCAAGACCTCGAACTCAATGACCGTATCTACCATCCAGCCATTTCTCTCATACAATTTCAAACCAGGAGGCCGCGCGAATAGCCAACTCACCACGTTCTCTCGATCAGCAGTCTCGATCCCCCAGTCCAGCATTCTCTGTCCGATGCCCTGGCGCTGGTATGCGGGGTGGGTGATCAATCCGCGCAGACCTATGGATGAGTCATAAGGTGTCAGTTGGCTGTCATTTTTGGAAAACGGGTCTCCCAGACGAGGCGGTCTTTCTTCGTTCCGGGGCACTCGCTAGGCATCTAGAGTGGGAAAATGCTTACATAGGTGCTTTTTGCCTCTGATGGCGCAGATGTACGCGTTGCCCATTTTCCGGGAGACCTCCTGGTCGGGATTCGAGTAAAAGGGCTTGCTTTTCTTCGATTCGTGGTCATTCTTGGAGGCAGAGGCAACGGCTTCGCGAGCAGTAACCACGTCTCCCAACTGTTTTGCGCCCCCCGCTTCGGAAGCCGCAGGATCTAGCACATTATTTGGGAAGGTAGCAGCAGCAGCAGCCGCAGCCGCAGCAAATGTGCCAGACTCGGACGATTTCTCCTTCGGCGCGAACGGATCCACCTTGGGGGTCTCGAGATAGCCGAACATCCACTCTGAAAAACCGATGATGGTTTCTTGTTGTTGCTCGGCTGCATCACTCTGGGCCGCAGTGTCGGGCACCGCCACGGCCTTGAAAATCTTGTACCGGTCAGGTCTGTTGAGCTCGGCGGTCAACTTCTTCATCACATGGTCGTATATCGGCAGCGCCCCACACCGAGCGCGGAACTCCCACATTGGATCAGTCTCCAGCGCTCGTTTGCCGAGCTCGGCGAGTGCTGGGATGTCGGCTGCAGATGTCACTGGTTTTATTTCGATTCGATATCCTGCCTGCAGTGGCGGAGAGGGAGCTGGTGCCTGTGAAGCCATGGTGTCCGGGGAACCAGTTTTGATTCGTGCGCTTGGGGCCCAGCTGGAAAAGGGTTTTCGTCGTAGAATTCAGGCAGGCAGGCAGGCAGGCAGGCAAACGATGTGCTTGGCTGGCTCTCTTACGCTTCGGTCACTTGCAGAAGGGCATTAAAACTTCCTTTCTCCCTTCCAGGCCGAGCCTTGCGTAGGTGGCAGTTAAAAACAGGGTAACTAACGTGGAATGGTACGCCCAGAGCGTGCAATTCAAACCTTTCCTTCCAGATCAGAGCTGTTGCATGCCCATCCACAGTGCAATGCAATTGGTGCAGCCCAGCAGTCTGTTTCCTGCCTCTTTATGTTTGTGGCCATTTATGAGTCAATCAACTGCGGTTGGTCTCGGTTCTACTTAGGTACAGGTGGAAATCAAGTTCATCGGGTTTCGTGGTGGAATTATGACTCAAAGCGTGCGACCCCTGGTGCGGAGGTGTACATGGTATGGAAGGAGTTAGCTGGGAAGAAAAGATAGGGGTTGGTTTGGACCCCTGATATCACCAGCCTCGGTAAACCTCTCGCGCCACCTATCCATAGTAATTGTTTGGATGCACCTGCACCCGATGTCAGACTACGCATTCTTGTTCTTCAATCCGATATATTGCTAGGTTCGTATTGAAGGGTCTAACGGTATTTCAACACACTTCTCAAGTCAAGACGCTCAATCACGCCATTTTTCAAATGTTGCACTAGGGTAGGCCCCCAACCCCCACAGTCAGGATCTTCCAAATTCAGATCAGTATCAACTCCAAGCCAATTGCATCTTCCTCACACGAACGCATAGGCATGAACCCCTCAATATTACCGTGAGCATATCTCAAACCAATCACCCCTGGCACATCGGTACTGGGAGAGCCGAAAAGAGAATCTTCCATAAGAACTTGGAACCCATCACTTTTCAAGATACGCGAACCCATGAATCCGTCTCCTTATCATGTCGAAACCCACTGTGGAAGAGAGTCCACTCCCATTGCGGCCATAGACCCTCCCTCTCTGCGTAATCGCTTGGAGTGAGCCCTTTGTCGTCGAGTGCATTCGGGCAGCATCCTGCTTTGAGCAAGGCATGGAGCTTTAGTCGTACCCTTGCTTTGCACATCCACGGCTCAGAGTCCGCGTTCGAACTTTCAGACATCTTGAAGTCGTCAACGTCCCTGTCCTCACAGTAATCATACACGGCCAGCTCGTCGTCATCCAACTCTTCATCCTTATCCAACCCGTCATCCTCAAAATAGACGGTGCGGTTGCACCAGTAACATCTTTGCCTTCTTGGAGTCTGGCCAGAGCACAAGTAGTCGGCAGTATCATCCGTGTCGTAGTCGCTAGAGCTCAGAGGAGAACTTCTGGAAGACTTATCGTAATCCGCGATCATAGATTCCTTGTGTATAATGTAATCTCCACTAACAGGGGCAGTTCCATTATCATATAGTTGAACTTTTAGCCCATTGCTGTCAGTCCATGACTTGAAGCTTTCAAGCTCACAAGCTTCTTCGCTCTTGGGGGAGTCCACAGCATATGGAGACTCGTGGGTCACAGGTGATCCTCTGCAGACTTTCGAAAAGTACTTAAGACCCTCAGTGAACGAAAGACAAAGATGCAAAGCACCCCGCCTATCCCTATCAGTGGCATGAGTGTTGGAATGTTCAGCGACCAAAAGTTCCGTCACAGTCAAAGAAAGTCGCGCACGCGAAATGATGGCGGCAAGTAGAGGAGTTTTGCCCTCACGGTTCTGGGCTGCTGTATCGTATCCAACATAGATAAGTTCTTTAAATTTAGTTTCGACTTGTTTCCTTGTGGTATCCATCCTACTAATCGAGCTGAAATAGAAAAGTGGTGTCGGCAGATAGTTGTTCAGCGCAGGTTCTCCGATAGAACATCCGTTTGCGACAGCAAACTCTGTCATTGAACGACACTGGTCAAAGTCGGTGATATACTTTGTTGGAACGCCACTATGATATTCACATGGTGTAATAGCCAGTAGAAGATATGAATGCCAGATAGAATCGATAATATTGCATTTGTCCACGATCCTTATAGGGTTGAGTTAGTTTCAGTGTATTGGAGCAGGAGCTAGGAATGGGATTTCATACACGGAGCAATGATCTGCTTCTGCTCCACCCTCTAATAGCAGGCGAAATATATCTGTCAAACCTGAAAACATTGCGTACTGTGTCCATCGCAGTTAGTATCAAACGCAGGCCGAAGCAAGGTTTGGAGGAACATGAAACTTACAAAGAGGAGCGACACCCCGTTTGGATCGACATCACGGGGGGAAGCCCTTTTCTGCTCGATGAGTCTTCTCACACCCGCAAGATCATTGATAAGGACACAACGGAAGATTTCAGAGTTCCGAGGAACAACATTGAAGGCCCGTATTGAAGTATACATTGGAAACTGCGGCGAGGTCCTAGGAAGACCTGGGATAATGACGTGAATGCCCGTTGCTATCCGATTATTGATTCTTGGAATGACATGAATGCTGATGATGTTTGGTGAATCATTTTCATCAAGTTTTGAGGTCTCTTTCCGAACGCGGAGTAAGCGAACTCTGAAAAATCCATCAGTAGCACGACGTTCGGGGGAATAGCAGTAGCTGGAAATTTCGTTATCAAGGTCAGTTAAGTTGCACTCAGAAACACCCCGGAGCTGAGCTTGGAGCATCTGCTGATTGTCGTTGTCACATCCTGCATACGGACATGATCGAATGAAATGCATGTGCTTGAGGCTTGGCGAGCTGCTCTCTGCTCTCGGATCATATCCCCGGAAGCCTGATACGCCCAAAGCGCAATCTCATCTATGTCGGAGAGAAAACGTTCGCTTGTGATATGCTTACGCAACACCATGTCGGACGCGGTCCCGGACGGGGTGTGTTTGCTTCGAAATCTGCCATCTTGAAGACGATGACACCACCTCCTCATCATCTGCACGGACTCTAAAATACACTCTGGGTCTTTGCCGTAAAGAATAATTCTGTTCAGGGGAGGTGTTGGACCGGGCTCGTTCGTCGATGGAGTTCTCTGACCACAGAGCAGATTTCCTGGAGCCATACCAAAGACTGTAGGGATTGGTGAATCGATGACCCAATTTGGGACAGGTGTCGGCAGTCTGGGGCCGAAAGCTTGCTTACTTGCGCTATCTGCAAAGACCGAGACGGATGAAGTCGACGGTGCCTCGGTCAGAGACTGGATATCATTCGCGGTTAACTCTGTTTCTGAGAACACGCCATGTTCCATTTGATCCAAGGAAGGAATTGACGCGTAAGGATGAGAAGGAGCCAGGTATTCAGCGTGATCAACCTGCATAACGTCGACAGGCCAGAATTCGTCATTCTCGCAGATGTTGTAGCGAGTTGCTTCAATTTCTGGTCCGTTCGGAAGGGCTATGGGCTGTTGATCAGTCATAAGGGTTTCAAATCCTCCAAAGAACGTTTCCCAGGAACACGGTGAATTTTCAGGGATTGAGACGTGACTCTCAATCTGGTGAGTTCGCTCGATGGCTCGACTCTCGGAAATAATTTGGCTGGGTAATTTCGGACTGAGTACTTCAATATAGGAAGGGAGCCCTAAAATTTAGTCGCCATAAGTATCCAGCAAAAATGTTTGAGAGTCAAGACTGACTAGGATTGGGCACAATCATAGTCTTGCGCCTCTTCTCCGCCCGTTCCAGCTTTGCCGCGTCCACAGGACACTCGTGGTACATGAAGTCAGTTGTCTTTCCGTCTTCTTCACGCCGTCTTTTGACGGATATCATGTCCTGCATATCTGAGCAATCGACTTTCTTTTTGGCGCCCCACTTCTGCAGGATGTGCTTTAGCTGCTTCTCGCTTTTCAGGGTCAGCGTTGATTCCTCGAGGTTGACAGAATCTCCCAGCCTCGCCCAAAGAGATTTGATGAATTTGTACCTACGTGACGGGAAATCCATCTTGGCTGAGTTTTTCAATGACTTCTTTTCGTGAACAGCGCTTCTCTCTATATAAATAATCGATTTGTGGCCGCCGGGATTCCCATTCTTCGTCCTTGATCCGACGTGCTCTGGAAATGACAGTCTGCCCAGTGGATTGGTTGTGAGATTTATTGGCCATTTTCAAAAATCTGAAAATAAGGCAGTGTCTCTGAATTTCCAACAAATCAATCTTTCTGTGCTCTAAATTAATGGAGTGTTGTCTTGAGGAAGGAGAGAGATATCACTTTCCTCAAGGCTGAAGAGATGGGCGGGTGATGTGGACCAAATGAAACACTACTTCGCCGCATGAAGTCAAGACCAGGACAGATGGTACATAACTGAAGCCAATCACAAGTCAATCGTTGTGCAGCCAATGGGAGGCGTGGTACACAGAGAAAAGCCAACCAGATGTTGCCAAATGGCAAACAATTGGTCAGGCTGGATGGGAAGTCAAATGTGCACACCTTACGAGTCCAATCAAAGACCAGGCACTGCAAGGCTGAAGATGGCCAAATGTGTCTCTTTCCTGTCCCACTGCGAATGGTACACATCAAATGGTACATACACTAAATCGGCAGAGCCGCTCTGATTATTTAAGGACGATAGTTGTGAGTAGTAGATGCGGTGGTTGACATTCACTTTCTATATCGTAGAGTGCAATCGCCCTTTGACCCAAATATAGGCAATCAGGTGCAATGCCAGAGCGCAATATGATGAATAACCGCAGAAGGTATAGTATAGTCAACTAGTACCACGTTTCGCAGAGGGGATACTGACCCTTCTTGCCAGCACACCGTCTCCATCATCGTGCAAGCATATCGAAAGAGCGCAACGGCTCGACAGATTTCTGCAAGACAAAGAGATCCGAGTCGTCAACTCTCACAATGGCAGGGCTCGGGATCGAATGCTGTCCGCTGAAGACAGAGAAAAAGCTTTGGATGATTTCATGGATTCTGTGACTGATAAGGCATTGGTTGAAGACGCGAAAGCGGCCTGGGCGAATAAGACTTGAGTGTTTGAAAGAGAGGTCTTCGAAAACCCGGGGACGGAAAGAAGGAGGGGCACTCAACCAGTTATTTATGGAGGCTCAAGGATTTCGGTGGTGGGCCGAGGCTGGAAGCCGGGTTGGGGATGGGTGTTCAGCCTTATTACTTAAAAGTAAGCGGCTTCTTATGCACTCCTCGGTTATCAAGACTTGGCTTTGTTAGCATATTGTAGAACATTCTACTATTCTACTATTCGATTCAATTTCCCATAGATGCCTAGGTACTCTTCTTTTGCACCTCGCAAGTTCTTGTGTAGGACCTGTAGTTCAGTAATTTCGCTAGAAGAAGGCCATGGCACAGTGCCTATATGAGGCCAGAATCCAATATTGCAGAGCCGTGTGGCTCAGTGTTTACCGAACGCTGGGAGCGTCAATCATATCATAATTCTAGATAGCATCATTCCCCCCTTTATTTCAACTAGTATTTATTCTACGTCCCTCATAAGAGCTTGAGGTTCTTGCGTATTCGGGCGGTAACAACTAGATCGATGATCTGCGAGGAATAATACAATCCAAGAGGAACGATACCTTGCACGACAACGGGGGTGGCCGGGGGGCCCGGTTCTTGTAACTATTTGGATTGATCGCTTTACGATTGATTGTCCCTAGAGTCTCAATGATGAAGTAAACGAACGCAACAGTAACTTCACACCTCAGTACTCCAGTGCGGCTCGCCCACCGGACCTCCTGGTTGTGGTCTGATGGCCTGCGAGTGCGCACTGCAGACTAGCAAGTCAAATTCCACTAGGAGATTGACGCCGAAGTCACGTAGCATGGGCTTCGTGGAGGTGTAAGGCTAGTTGCATTGATAGCCTGAGGCCCAACACGTGGAGCCTGATACCTATCATCTATGGTTTCATCAACTGTATGGTGCCCAACCTCGGGACATCTCTTGCCGTGAACGAGTCTTGATCGATCGACCGATCGTATTACTTCAGTTATGTCTGAGCAAGGATCACGCCAATGGCTCTGGAAACCCCGTCAATATAGGACAGAGCGAGGATCCTTTGAGGGACAGATGCCGTCATACCCGTTTGCGATTTGCCCACAGAAATTGGTGTTAAAAGGGCGAGGTTGCATTGAGTCCGGCATCCCTCTGCCGATTATCCATGATCTGGACGATTGCGCGGAAGCGCGATCAGCAGGGCC